>Ga0070741_10004257_pt1 | contig 33671 bp, 27 predicted proteins | sample Coa_R1_4_FD_66440 | JGI IMG/M metagenome (GOLD analysis project Ga0070741, IMG submission 66440) | Surface soil microbial communities from Centralia Pennsylvania, which are recovering from an underground coalmine fire - Coalmine... | ecosystem: Environmental > Terrestrial > Soil > Unclassified ... | reverse complement strand
ACGATAAAGGCAGGAGCAGGGCAGGGGAGCACCAACCTGCAAGAATGGCAGAGCAGCTCCGGCTCTGTATTATCGAGCGTGGACCCGAACGGGTTCTTCCAGTTTCCGGCGGCGCAGAAGCACGGGAGCGGTGCACAGGTCCAGCTTTTCGGAGGTGGGACTCCGGCTTTGAATGACTGCGCGATGTTCGATGCTTCCGGCAACGTGGTCTCGGCGGGAGGCAGTTGCGGCAGCGTACACGTGCCGGTTTTTCAAGACGCGGAAACTCCTGCGGGCGCGGTCGATGGAAGCAACGCAGTTTTCACGCTTTTTGCCGCGCCCAATCCCGGCGGGAGCCTCGAGCTGGTGAAGAACGGCGTGGTGCAGAAGGCGGGCGTGGACTACACGCTATCGGGCAATAAGATCACCTTCACCTCGGGAGCGATTCCACAAACCGGCGACACACTGCTGGCCTGGTATCGAATGGGCACGTCGGCGCCTTCCAGCGCTGCCGGCGGGGATTTGTCCGGCAGCTACCCGAATCCCTCGGTAGCGCAGGTCGGCGGCGCGTCGGCGGCCAGCATTGCCAGCGGCGCGAACGCGGCGAACGCCGCCGCGAGCGCCAACACGGCCGGGACAATAGTGAAACGCGACAGCTCGGGGAATTTCAGCGCCGGCACGATCACGGCGGCGTTAAACGGCAATGCCAACACTGCCACAGCGCTGGCGGCGGTTCCGGTTCAGTGCGGCGCCAACCAGTTTTCGACCGGGGTGGCGGCGAATGGAAATGCGAATTGCTCCGGCATATCGGCGGCGGGGTTGCCCATACTGAATACCGCCAACCAGGGATATTTTTTCGGCGTGACGATCACGGCCCCGACGTCAGACGGCGCTACCGCAGCCCTCGCCGCGAACCAGATGAAGGTATACCAATTTGTGCTGCCGTTTGGCATCACGATCAATAACCTGACGTTTGAGGTGACGTCGGCCAGCGGCACCTGTAGCGGCGTCTGCCATGCGAATCTCGGGCTCTATGATGCTGCTTGCGGCAATCTATTGGCGCAGACCGGCGTGATGACCTCCGGCGGCACTCCGAATATCAATGCTGCCGGAACGTACACCGTTAGCATTCAGAATGGATCCGGGGTTACCGGGAACGTGACGTTGGCGCCAGGCGTTTATTGGCTGGCCTACACGAGCGATTCCAGCTCGCTGCTGCTGCGGGCGACAGCTTTGACCAGCCACGCCATGAATTTTCTCACCAATCAGAGCGCGAAACTCGCGGCGGTTGCGGGGAATGCGGGCAACGCCGGGGTCTTCCCGGGGAGCTGCGGCGCGCTCACGGCTGCGACCGCGAGCGTACCCCCCATGGTCCTGTTTCAAAGATAGTTTTCAGACACGGGCCGGCGGACGAGCCATACAAGAAGCAGCACGGCCAGCACAGGCGCGGCGGAAGCTCCCAGGAAAATAAGCCGGAAGGAGTGCGTGATATCAGTGACACGGCCAATCGTGTAGGTGGAAAGGATCGTGCCAATGCCGGCGCCGGTGCCGGAGAGACCGCTCACGGAAGCCACCGACCGGTTGGGGTATAAATCGGAGGGCAATGCGAGATAGATTGTCGAGCAAGCTGCGTAGCAGAACATGGCGAGGCCAAAACAAGCGATCAGCGCGGCGAAGTTGTTGAGCATGGTAACGGCGATCATCAGCAGCATGCCAGGGGCGCACAGCAAAAAGGCCAGTTTGCGGCCTTCCAGCACGGGGCGGCCTTGGCGGATGAAGTAGCTGGAAAGGCCTCCGCCGAAAAAATTACCGAGGTCGGCGCCCACAAAAGGCACCCAAAATCCGATCAACGTATCCTCCAGGCGGAATCCCTTGTTAACCAGGTAAATGGCGAACCAGTCGGAGATGAGAAACCAATAGGGGTCAAGCAACGTCCGTACCAGGACGATTCCCCAGGTCTGAGGAAGCCGCAGCAGAGCGGTCCACTCCCGCCATGTGGCCGGTTTCTCAACGGCTGGCCGCCCCTGGTTTTGGCCTTTCCGAATCAGCTCCCGCTCTTCGGGAGCCAGGCGGGGGTGGGTGGCAGGGGGGTGGTAGAGCCGCGACCACGCGAACAGCCAAAGCCATCCGAGCAGCCCTGTGAGAAAGAACACCGGTCTCCACGTACCGAAACGGTGATAAAGGAAGACAACGAGCGACGGAGCCACGGCAGCTCCTATCGAAGACCCGCTGTCAAAAAAGCCCACCGCCAGGCCGCGTTCACTGTCCGGGAACCATTCGCCGACGGCCTTGGTTGCACCGGGCCAGTTCGCCGCTTCACCGCAGCCCAGCAAAAAACGAAAAAAACGAAATCCCCAGAGTCCGTTTGCCAGACAGGTGAGCATGGCCGCCGCCGAGTACCAGGAGACCGTAAATTGCATTCCCCGTCGCGTTCCCAGCCAGTCGATGAAGCGCCCGGAAACGGCCTGCATGATCGCGTATGCAATACGGAAAGCGATTACCAGTGTGGCGAAGTCGGTGTTGGTCCAGTGGTATTGATCTTTTAAGAACGGGGCTAAGACGTTCAGCGTCTGGCGGTCGATGTAATTGATAACGGTTGAGGCGAAGAGAATACCGCCGATCCACCAGCGCAGGTTACGAATAGGCTTGCTCACCTCGACAGTATACGAAACCGCGCAGGCAGGAATAGGAAAACCGAAGGTATGGGCGATCAAGGCGTCTTCAGACTTTTTCCAGTCAGCCGGAAAATCAGAAGGCAGCCAGCAAAAGGCGGCGGGGGATCCCGCGACCAGGCAGATTCGGATGGCAGCAAGCGAGTCAATGGTCGGGGCTAGGGCCGGATTCGCTCAGAGCGACAGCAGTTCCGGCGACCGTGCCGGCTACGGCGACTCCGGCCAAAGCGGCGACGCTGGCAGCATGGCTGAGGCTGCCCATGCTCCAGCCGCCAGCAGCGCCGCCGGCGGCGGCAGCGGCTTTTCGGTGGGTTTTGCGGCGGGCGGCCGTCCGCTCCGTGGGGCTGCGGGTGGAATCTTGCTCTTTCGGCTGCTGCTGTGAATCTTGCTGATGGTCTTGTTCCTGCTCGGCAACACTTCCCTCGGGCACGACCACCTGCGGAGCGTAGGCAGAGGCGATGAGGAGATCGCCTCGATGCGCGGCCACGACAATGCGTCCGTTGCGATTCGAAACAGCAAACCAGCCGGCGGCCGCATTCCGGGGCCGGACCGTATAGCCCCCGACATCGATAGGGATCTGGGCCGAGGCGGCGGCTCCGCGCAGCAGTTTCACGCCGCCGCTGCGGAGTTGCGCTTCGGAATTCTCCCGAATCTCTACTCGCCCGGAACGGGACGCAATGACGGCTGAGGAGCCGGGCGCGGTCCGTATAAGGTCGCCCTCGCAGATTGTTCCTCCGTCGGGCATCGGGACGGAGTTGGTCATCACTATGCCAGTGGCGCGCAGGACGCCGATGACGTGGGATGCTGCTCCCCAGGAAATTGGCGACAACACGAGAATCACGGACGCCATCACGGCTGCAAAGCGCATTGGGTTGCTCCTATTGTTCCATCGGTGTGATCGCGCACGGTCTTTAATTTTGCTTGCCTGCTGCTTGCTTGTTCGGGTGTCGATTGTAGAAAGAGTGCGCGTAAATGCCATCATCCAGACGGATCAGCCTGCGGCTCGAAGCCAGGCGCCGGCCTTCTGGCGAATGCTTGCAGGTGCGGCTGGGCCCGCGGCAGCGTGCGCCGCACTGGCTTGGGACCGCTACGCAGCGCCGGGGGCCATTCAGGCCTGGAGCTACGTCTTGGTTTTCTTGCTGGTTGTCGCATGGGCAGCCGTAAGATCCTATTGCGGCGGTGACATTCATATTCCCGTTCTCGGCGTTCTGCTCTGCTCCTGGATTCTCCTGCAAGCGGCCCCGCTAGGCCGCATGGCAAGCCATTTGGAGCCACAGCGGGCGATCGATCTCGGCAAGCTTGCAGGTTTCGGCGTCTTCCCTCAAACCGTTAGTTTTTATCCCTACGCGACTGCGCGAACCTTTCTGACCCTGACGGGCGCGGTGGGTGTATTTTGGCTGTCGCGGGAAGCGTCCCAATCCGGGTTGCCGGTACTGCATGCCCAGGCTGCCGCCGTTCTGCTTCTGGGATTCGAGGAAATGCTGCCGGCAGCGCATCAATACATTGCCGGACCGGATGTGATCGCGCCCATGGCCGGCGCCGATTTCATTCGCGGATCCTTTGCCAACCGGAATTTGCTGGCAGCATGGCTCGAGGGTTGTTACGGTGTGGCGCTGGGTGCTGCGATGACGTGGCTTGGCGGGCCCAAGCAAATGTCGAGGAATGCGGCCGGCGTATGCAGTACGCTGGCGGCTGTCATGTTTGCAGCCACCATTGCCTGCTCCTTCTCGCGCATGGGAATCGCCGCCGTAGTCTGCGAGACGGTTTTCTTTGCTGTTTCCCAGAGCCAGGGGAGAAAACGCGCCGCGGCGGCGCTGGGAGCCGCAGCCTGCCTCGGCGTATCTGCCGTGTGTGCGGCAGGGCCGAAGTTGCTGGCCACCCGCTTTGCAGCAGGATCCTGGCGCCGGGAGCTGGCGGCGCGAGGGGCAATCTGGCTGGACGCAACGCGGGTGATATGCCGGTACCCGCTATTCGGCTCCGGGGCAGGGGCGTTTGCGTTTGCATTCCGGCGCTCGCATGCCTATCTCGGCGACTACACCATCGATCATGCCCACAACGAATACTTGGAGGCTGCCGCCGAGCTCGGAGTTCCTGTGGCTCTGCTGCTCGGCGCGGGGGCCTCGGCAGCGCTGGTCAGGCGGTGGCACAGCGCGCGGCGCGCGCGCGGTCCTCGCAGGGACATCGCCCTGGGGAGCCTGGCTGGAGCTTTCGGCCTTTCGTTGCACAGCGCAGTCGATTTTCCGCTGCGGGTTCCCTCGATCCTTGCTCTGTTTGGCCTGCTGCTGGGAATGGCATTTGCAGCCGATTCCGAGACCCTGAGCCGGAAACCGCCGGTCGGGCAGGGACCGGACAGGCTCTGGGCGGGGCTGGCGCTGCTGGCGGCATTGACTCTGGCGGCATTTCATATTTGGGCAGCTCCGGCGACAGCCGGCGGGCGCCGGGGCTTGGATCGCTTCAATGCAGAGTTGTATTATCAGGCCGGGCGGAACGCCTTCGTCGACGGCCGCCTAGGGGAGGCTAAAGCCGCGTGCCGGCGCGCATTGCAGCTTTGCCCTTATGCCGCTCCGGTATGGCAAGAGCTGGCTTTGGCGGCGGAAGCACAGGGTGACGTAACAGGGGCCGTGCGTTGGAGCGATTTCGCCCTGGAGATCGAACCGCATACGCGGCGCGTGGAGTGGGTGATCGGCAATCTGCGGCTGCGGCTGGGAGATGTGAACGGCGCGCTTCTGCTGTTTCATCCCCTGGCGGCCAAAACTGAAGAAATGCGGCGCCCTGTGTGGGATGCCTGCTGGAAAGCGGGCATTCCTGCGGGCCGCATTCTGGAAAGCGTAGTCGGCAGATCACGCGCCAGCCAGGAAGAGTACTTGCAATACCTGGAAGACCGGAAGCGGCGGACCATCGAATTGCTTCGAGCCGCGCCGGTCGTTTGGATTCCAGCCTCATCCTCGGGGCATTAGCGATTTCCTTCAGACGGAGCTGCGGCCTCCAAGAAATCTATGGCTACGACTCCTTGACTCCGGCCCTGGAGTAGCCCTGCTTGTACGTTCTCGCTGGCTATCTATTTCACGCTTACTTTTCGACGGCTTGGCTCACCCAGAGCGCTTGCGGGCAGCCCAATTCCGGATCGCGAGGATGCGGGCGCCGATGCGCGCAGCGTCGTATTCGTTCATGTGGGCATGAATCGGCAGCGTCAGAACATTGCGGGAGATGCGCTCGGTAATTGCCAGCGGGTCCACATCGGGCCGATAGAAGCAGCGGTAGAGACGCTGGCGGTGCAGAGGAGGATCGAAATAGCGCCGGACCTGCACGTTCTCCGCCTCGAGAGCCGAGTAAAGGAAATCGCGAGAAATTCCAAACCGGGCTTCCTCGATGACTATGGAAAAATCCTTGAAAGCGGAGCGGTCTCGAGGCCGGATTTGCTGCATCGCAATGCCAGGCTCGTTTTGGAAGCAGGCGTGATAGGCGGCGGCAAGGCGGTTGCGGAGTTTGACCTGTCGTTCCACGGAGGGAAGGCTTGCCAGGCCCACAGCGGCCTGTATTTCGGTCAGGCGGGCGTTGAGTCCGAGCTGGCGGCAATCATAGTCGCCGGCATCGCCATAATTGCGGGCTGCCCGCAGCGCAGCCGCCAGGCGGCGATTTCTGGTTGTGATCAGCCCACCTTCACCGGCAACCAGGAGCTTGGTGGGGCTGAGGCTGAAGACCTCGGCGTCGCCAAACGCGCCTGCTTTGCTTCCGGCGGAAGCGGCGCCGAAAGCGTGGGCAGAATCGAAAATCAGCCGCAGCCCTGCTCGGCGCGCGATGCACTCCAGTTCGAAAGCCGGGCAGGGGTTGCCAAACACGTGCACCGCCAGTATGGCGGAAACGCCCGGACGGATCGCCCTGCTGACGCGCTCCGGATCTGCATTCCAGGTTTCCGGATCGCAGTCCACGAACACCGGTTCGAGGCGATTCCACAGCAAGCTGTGGGCGGTGGCGAAGAAAGTGAAGCTCGGGACGATCACTTTGCCGCGCAGGCCCAAGCAGCGCTCCACAAGCATCAGGCCGGCGGTGCAGCTCGAAACCGCGACGCACTCGGGCACTCCGAGGTAATCCGCCGCGGCCTGCTCCAGCTTGCGGACTGTCTGGCCGTTCGTCAGTTGACCGCTTTCGAGTATTTCGCGGCACAACTCTAATAACCCTGCGCCGATGCCGGAAATGGCGGGACGGGCGATCGGCAAACGCCCGGCATAAAGCGGTTCTCCGCCGAAAATAGCCGGCTTGCCGCAGCTCGCCGGATGGGGGCGGGCGGTTGGGACTTCCCGCGAGATGCTGTTGAGGGCCAGGGGCGAAGCCGTCATGTGGATGCGACACCCTCCTCTGCTATCGCCGCCGCACGGTACGCCGGGAAGAAATCCGCCGGCTGGCAAGGCTGCATGCGGCAGAGCCGGCGATAGGCGTCTCGATCAAGCACCCATCGTCCGGTATAGAAACTGTGGCGCGCCTGCGAAAAGGCAGCCTTGAAAGCGAATAGGGAATCGCAGTTTCCACCGCGCCCGCCGCCCAGGTGAAAAACTCGATTGCCGCGTAGCCTTGCCCACCGCCGCACGTCGTCGAGAAGGACCTTGGAAGGCGCCAGATGCAGATAATCCGGGTTATTCACGCAGAAGTGGTTTTGCACAATGCCGGCGTACTCGATAAAGATCCCTGCTGCCGCAATACGGTCTTCTACGCGGGTGAGCATAAGCCAGGCATGCGGCGCCATAGCCGCCCGGAGGCGCGAGAAGTACTCGGCCGGGAAAAAATAAAAAGGCAGCGCGCGATTGCGCACCATGGTTGCGCGGTAAAAGAGCGCGAACTGGTCCAGATGATTCCAGGCGGGATCGGCGCTGGTGACAAGACCCAGTCGCCGCGCACGGTTGATGCGGTTGCGGAGGCTGGGTTGATACTCCCGCCAATTGGCGGCGTCTGGAACGGTGAGGTCAATGGAGACGGTGGTTCCGGAAGGCTTGATGCCTCCGGAGACCGCAGAATCGAGGGGACCTTCCATCCAGCGATGGTTTTCCAACAAAGGATGGAAGCGGCTGAATACGCTGACGGCATTTTGAGAGCGCCACAATTCCGCAATCTGCCTGCGAGCGCGGGCCAAGAAGCAATCGTCAGAAGCAGGCCCAACCCACAGAGGCCCAGGGTAGCCGTACACCGACGTGACGTCACGCAAGCGGCTGCCTGGAATTGGACGCAGCAGGTAAGGCCATGCGAGATAACGCTGCGCGGAGCCATAGACGGCGAGCCAGGCCTGGCCTTCGCCCGATTGCTCGGAAAACTGGTGATACCTCGCCGTATGGTAAAAGTCATGCCGCGCCGGCGCGAGCCAGCGCCGCCACTCCGTTTCCTCCGAGGCAGGAATGAGGCGCAGCGCTTCAGTCATGCCCGCACCCCTCCGCGTTCCAGATTTCGCAGCAAACGGGCAGTGTCGCATCGGAGTCTCCGGCTGACGCCAGCCCGCTTCCATCCACCTCTTTGCATCGGATGATTTGCCAGCCGCTGAAATCTCCCGCTGCTATCGCGATCTGTCCGGCGAAAGTCCCGAATCAGCGCGGCAGAATCTGCGATCAAGAGCAATTTACGGCTGGGATCGCAGCGGCTCAGAGCTTCCCACAGTTCTGTATCCAGCGCAGCCTGCCTGTCAGTAAGGCGGAAGTACGGCCCGGGCAGGCGCCCGATCTCATAACAACGCCCGCCCGGCAAGAGAACCTGGAATCGGGAAAAACCCCAGGCCGGATCGCCGTTGCAAGTTTCCAAAATTTGAGCGGGAACATTTTTTCCACAGACTTTCGCATGGGAATCCAGCAGCCACCAGTTGCGCCTGCCGGATTCTTCAAAGCCGAGCCTCTCATACCAGGTCTCGGCGACGCCGCACTGCGGAAAAACATCGAGCGCGATGCGCCGCAGGGGGGCCTGGTGGAGGTAGTGTCGAGCCGCTTGGTGCAGCAGCTTTGTCCCGAGCGAGCGCCCGCGCAGGTGGGGAGCAATGTACAGGTGATTCAAGAACGCCGCCGTATCGAGCCTGCGGAACACGGCTACCCCCTCGAGATGGGCGCCATGCTGCAAGGCGTAGTAACAGTGGTCTTCCCCAGCAACCCCTCCTCCCAATGTGGATTCCACATAGTTCCCGGCGCCGGGAGAGTCCCATATAGTCAGGGGCCGCAACTCCGGCGGAAGAGAAAGCCGGATGAGGGCGGCGATGCGCTCTCCCTCGCCCACGCGGGCGGGGCGGATGATTTCCCCGGGATTCATATGCCCAGCCTTTCGACGTCCAAATCGAGCATCAACGACCCCGGATCTTCCCGCGCGCCCCGGCAGGCTACCACATTCCAAACGGAGACGGCCGCAATGCGCAGGTCGAGGAGGAGAGAGGCGTGCTCCACATACCAAACGTCCATTTCCAGGCGCTGGCGCCATGTGAGATCATTTCGGCCGTGAACTTGCGCCCATCCTGTCAAACCAGGACGGACGGTGTGCCGAAGCCGCTCTCGCGGCGTGTAATAGGGGAGATACCGCTCTAACAGCGGCCGCGGTCCGATGAAGCTCATATCGCCGCGGATGACGTTGAATAGCTGAGGGAGCTCGTCGAGGCTGGTGCGCCGCAGCCAGCTCCCGAAGCGGGTCAGCCTCTCCGAGTCGGGACCGTCTCCCTCATGCATGGTTCGGAACTTGAGAATCGGGAACAGGCGCTCGCCAAGACCGGGACGAAGCTGGCGGTAGAGAATCGGCCTGCCGAGGTTGACCCAAACGGCCAGCGCGATGAGGCCGAGCAGGGGAGCGAGGAGCACAAGCGCGGCCAGCGCCGCGGCAAAATCGGCGGGACGTTTCGACCAAAGCCGGGATGGGCAGCGCTTCGCCTCGAGCGCTGCACAGTAGACCTGATATACATGTCGCCACAACGGCTTCTGGAGGTAGAGCCTGTGCGCCCGTTCTCGGGCCTGCCGGCCCAAGCGCAGCCTCAGGTCAGCATCCGCCAACAAGCACGCGCAGGCCGCCGCGAGCGCCTCTGTATCGCCGGGGGAAACGAGCAGGCCGGTTACCCCGTGGTCAACAGCGTCCACGACGCCGTCACAGGCAAAGGCAGCCGAAGGGAGTCCCATGGCTGCGGCTTCGAGCACGGCATAGGGCATGCCTTCGCGGCGGCTGGGCAATACCAGCAAGTCCATCAGGCAATAGTGCTCGGGCATGTTTGTCTGCCATTCCGTGAAGTGAACCCGCGGGTCGAGCCGGAGCTTGGTGAGAAGCGCCGCCGGCAGCGGATCGTGCTCTTCAGTATCACCGGCCAGCAGCAAGTGCAACTGGGGAAATCCGTCTCGCAGGCGTGTCCAGACCGATTGCAATTCGGGAATTCCCTTGTCCGGCACCAGCCGGCCGGCAAATCCCATCACCAAGGCCTGATCTGGCAGGCCATATTGCCGCCGGAGTTTCCCCAGGCCTTGCACATCGAAGCGGCTGCGGTCAAAGCGCTCGAAATCAATTCCATTGGCGCTGCCGTTTGCCGGCACAAGAATTCGGCCAGGGGGCGCCAGGCCGAATGCGATTGCCTGCCTGCGGACCGATTCGCTCACGCAAAGCGTCTGGTGCGCGAGGCGGCAGGCAAGGCGGTCGAGGCAGATCAGCAGCCATCTCCGCCATCCTTTGCGTGTTTGCCAAATCAGGCCATGCAGCGTGTAGACGACCGCCGGCGCTCGCGCGGCCCGCGCGGCCAGGGCTGACAGCAGACCGGCCTTTGGCGTATGGGCATGCACGACGTCGGGCTTGATGCGCCGTATCACGCGCCACAATCGCCATAGAGCAAGTAAATCAGCCAGCGGCGAGAACCCGCGCCGCATCGGAACCGGCCACGGCTGCGCCCCTTGGGAAGCAGCAAAGGCGTCGAGCAGAGGTCCCGGGGAGCTGGCGGCGTGGAGATCGAAGCCGCGCTCTTTCATGTACGCCGCCTGCCCCGTTAAAAAGGGCCAAAAGCGATCGCTGGTCGCGACATACAGAAGTTTCATGCTCGTAACTCCGCCGAAAGGGGCACTCGCTTCCCGGAGCGCGCGGATGACGAGGAAGCCGCCGCAAGCATTTGAAGTTCTTCCAGAAAACGCAGGCGAAGAGGCTTCAAGCGCTCCGGCCTGAAGGCTTGCGACGCTTCTAGATTTCGCCTGGCCATTGTCCTCAGGCGAGCCGGAGAAGCAAGGACCTGAATAATTTTGGCGGCTAGCTGTCCGGCGCTGCCTGGCTCTACCAGATCTTCCGCCGCCAGCAATTCAGGAATGCCCCCGGCTGAAGAGCCGATCGCCGGACAGCCCCTCGCCATCGCTTCAATCAGCGCCCGCGGAAGGCCCTCAGAGCGAGAAGCCATCAGAAACAGATCGAGCTGGTCCAGAAAATGATTCACTTGGTCCGCTCCGTTGATTTGTCCAAGGAATTGAACGCTTTTTGCGACCCCCAAGCGGCGAGCGAGCTTTTCCATGTTTGTCCGGTGGCGGCCTTCTCCCATCATGGAAAATCGAATGTTGAGACCTTGAACTTCACAGAGGCGTACCGCGCGCAAGTGAACGTCGGGCGCTTTGTAAAGCTGCTCGAACGAGCCGATGAAACCAAGATGCCAGGGCCGCTCGCCCGCTGATGTCCGGCGAATTCGCTCGAAACGCTCGTGCATTTCTTTTTCACCGGCCGGTGCGCGGAGCAGGACGTCAGAGTACGAGAATACTTTGGCTTTCGCCGCCGGATATCGCCGCTGGAGCCACTCGCGCGTGACATAGTGGATCACCGGAGCTTCAGCGCACAAGCGGCGCAGCCTCCACCTTGACCACCGGCGAGCCAGCGGCCGCCACAAGCTGCGGGCAGCTCCCGGCGCGAGCGCCTCCCTGGGATCCGCCAGGACCTCGAGGGCATAGGGTTTTCCGGCGCGGATAACTGCATGCCATGCCAGATAGGCCACCGCGCCCGGGGCGCGCAAAATAGCGGCATCGCACTGTGAGACGGCCTCCTGCGCCTGCCGCCGCAAGCGCCAATATTGGCGGAGATATTGCCAAGGGCCCCTGTAATCATCGAGCGGCAGGAACGAAACTGCTTCACCCTCGGCTATGCTCCCTGAGGTTGCCCCGGGCGGCATGACCCCGATCCGTCCGAGCACGCTGACCTGCCGAGCCCCTCCGAGATAGGAAGACCAGAACGGATAGTCTTCCGGACCGGCGGCACGAACGCGGCCATCATCTCCTCTCTGGAAATGAGCTTCACTGGCTATAAGCACGCGCACTACTGTCTCCTCTGCGGCCCGGACCAACAGTGAGGCCGCGCTTTTCCCCAGGCTCCGCGCGCCCGGCTGACGCCTCGGTCTGTGAGCGCGCCAGAGACGAAGCGAGCCATGCAGCGCCCACTACAATCAGGCCCCACACCGCTGGCCGGAAAAAAATTTCAAAGCTGTTTCGCGTGGTCCAGAGGAGCGGGCCCAGCGCCATCGCCCAAGCGGCCAACCTGACCGGCCGCCGGGAGCGGCGGCCGGCGGCCCATCCCAGCAACGAGCCGAGGCCCCAAAAGTAGAGAATTACACCGGGAACGCCGAAGTTCATGTAAGGCTCGGCCACGGCGGAAAAACCCAAGCCGCCGTAGTTGCGATACATCTCGGGTTCGGCCTGCAAGGTAAGCCAATGGTTGGGCGGGAGATCTTGAAGCGCGATGTACCGGCCGCCTTCCCAGCGAGGCGCAAGATTGGGCCACACAGTTCCCAGCGACTGCCAATAGGTCTTTCCCCATCGCCAGGATTCGCTCTCCAGATAGCGGAGGGTGTGAACCAGAGGACGCAGGCTGCCGCCCATCTCGACAATTCCGGCGAGCGGATGCACTCCGGCGGAGAACGGCTCCATGGATCGCTGGTGCAAGCCCCGGTCCCGAACGTTGCGGGCTATTGGAATCGCAACGAGCACGATACACGCGAGGGCGGCGTTCGTCCACGCGGGCGCGCGGTAGCCCCTCTGGCGGAGGACACAGAGCACGACCAATCCCGGGATGAGCGCGTAGCCGCGAAATCCCAGGAAAAAGATGCCGCCCACCCATATTGCAGTGATACATACTGCCACGGGCATCCACCGGCGTGGAAACGCGGCTGCCGTCAGATAGAGACCAATGGGGACCAGGGTGAAGCTTGTGCCGAAAAAACGCGGGTCAAATTCGGCGGCGAGCCGGTATGTTTCCGAATAACCTGCGTCAAAGAACCGCCATCCGCCGAGCGGTTGAATCCCAAAGAAAAACATGGCGCCGCCGGCCAGATAAACAAATAGCCCGCACGCGAACAAGAATCGATTCGCGTAAGCGGGCTCAACGAGGACTTCAAAGTTCGGGCGGCAGGAGTAAATCAAACCCGAGCAATAGGAGGCGGTCGCCAGAGTTACGAGAGCCAGAGCCGGCGTCAGCCTGTTATATAGAAACCAATCAGGCAGCTTTTCAGCGTAGATGCCCAGGGCCCAGGGCACAGCCATCCCCAAGTGAAACAGGGAAAAAACGCAGAGATAGAGCATAGGCGGGGTCAAGAGCCACAGCCGCAAAAACCTCAGGCACACGAAAAGGCAAACGAGGAGAAGCGCTCCGGCCGCCAGCGCCGATGTCCGATCGTCGTCGATGGCAAGCAGCGCCAGCCGCAGGCCGATGCCGGCAACGATGGCTAGCATTGACAGGAGCCGCCGGAAGCGGTGCAGGGAAGTCATCGGTTCCGGCTCGCAAACATCTGGTACGGACTACAAACCGGCCGCCCGTTCTGGGCTAAGGTCTCGCCCAGGGACGAACGATAGATATGAAGTAAATCCTGAAGAGACTGCTCGAGGGTGAATCCCGCCGCCGCAATCTGCTTCCACGCCGAAGCACGGGGTATTTTCGGCAGTTCCAGGCACGCCTCAACGCGGCCGGCCCAGGCCGCAGGGCCGGCTTCCAGGGGCAGCAACTCCACAGCGCCGTCTACCACGGCGGCTTCCGGCGTAACCCGCGATGAGACCAGCGCGCGCAGGCCGGCCGCCTGCGCTTCCAGCAGCGCCAGCGGCAGACCTTCATGGAGCGAGGGAAGAATCAAGGCGTCCATGACATCGAACATCAGGTGGCGGACGTCCTCGCGGACCCCGCAGAATCGTACGCAATCTTGCACGCCCATGCGCCGGGCTTCTTCTTCGATCAGCGGGAGCAAGGGCCCGCCGCCGACCAGCAGCCATCGGATTCTCGGGTCCCTGCGCCGCATCTCGGCGGCCACCTTCAGCAGGAACTGGTGATTCTTTTGCCGGTCGAAACGACCGACCATTCCGACTACTTTTTCCCCATTGCCGATGCCGAGTTCCCGGCGCAGGCGCGCGCCCGCCGCGCGAGGCCCTTGGCCGGAATCCCAGTGGCCGCTTAAGCCGTAGCGAAGAATCCTGACGCCTGAGTTGGGCGGCAAATCCGCACCGGCGAAGAAAGCCCTGCCCGCGTCCGCCGAGCAAGCCAAGCGAACCGTGGCGGTTTTGGCCAGCAGGCGAATTGCGCCGGCGCGGTAGAGATTTCGGAGCCAGCAGTCTTCGGCGCCGTCCTGTGTGTTGTGGCTATGCGCGATGCGGACCGGCGTTCCGGCGGCTTCGGCCACCGCTAGCACTACCGCCGAAAAGTGATGCACGTGGCTGTGTACAATGTGGTAGGCGCCGCGCCGGAGAACGCCGTGCAGACCAGCCGCAAACCGGGCCAAGGAAAAAACGCTTTTCCGGGATTGGAACGGGCAAGGGATGACGCGGGCTCCCCGAGACTGGACGCGCGAAGTATAGCGGCCGGTATGCATTCCCAGGGTGCAAAAATCGAAGCGCCAGCGGCGGGAGTCGAGATGATCCAGCAGATCCAGGAGCCAGGTTTCTATTCCTCCCGGTTCCAGGGATCCTAAAACGTGCAGCACGGCCAGCGGCTGCTGACTCATGACGAGGCCCGGCGTGGCCCAAGAGTCCGGTGCAGCAGAGCGGCTTGGCCTATGGCCAGCACAGCGGCGCTGATTACAAGCGCCTGTGCCCCAGCAGCCGGATGCCCCGGCCAGATAAAGATCCGGCAGAAGCCAATCGAGCAGACAACCGCAGCGGCGTAAAGGGCAGGCTGCGCCCAAACAACCTGCGCGGCAGTGAGGGCGGTTCCGAGCAAGCTCGAAATTCCAAAAAGCGCAGCCGCCGCCATCAGCCAACCGAGCAACTGCGGCTGGCTCGCGTAGGAGGGTCCATATAGAAGCGTCACGAGCGGCATTAGCCAGCGAGAGCCCCCGGCTGCCGCGGCGCCGACAATGAAGGCGAGCGCCAGTATTTTTCCTGTCAGCCGAAAGAACGCGGCGCGATCTTGGCTATGGTAGAAGGCCAGACGGCCGGCGGCCGCCTGCGCTACAGCGCTGACCGCGGTTTGCAACGCCAGCGCCAAGGATCCCAGAGCAGCGAAGCAGCCTAGCATGGCGGATCCCTGCCGCCACTCAATGAAATAGCGGGGCATGGATGCATTGACACTGATGAAGGCGACCACTAGGCCAAGAGGGACGGCGCCGCGCACAAGTTGCCGGGCAGAACCGGAATCGGAACCAGGCTTACCGTCGGGAGGGCATGGCGGAAAAGCTGCCGTTTCGCTGCGGAGCGCTTCCCGGCACGCTGGCCGCTCGACCAGAGCCAGGGCGATGAGATGGCAAGCCGCCATACCCGCCAGCGCCGCCCATAGCAGGCCGGTCGCGCGCAGCAGCGCGGCAAAAGTGAAAAATGACAGCGTCCCCTTCCCACAGCAGGACCATGCAATCGTCGCCATGCGCTCGTTTCTTTGCAGCAAGCCGTAGTAAACATCGGCAAAGCCTTCCAAACTTTTCAGAACGGCCATCATGGCGGTCTCGAGCGCAGACAGCGCCGGCAGCCGCAGCATCCAAACCAGCGCAACTACCGCCAGCAGCGCCGATCCTGTCGCCGGAAGCCGCACTTTCCAGTAGGTGGCCAGGGCGAAGCGCCGGCGCACATCCATGGCGGCCACGGTTCGCAGTTGCAGACTGGCGAGAATCATGGGCGGCGAGGCCACGGCCGCCGCCAGCGCATAGCGGCCCACGGTCTCCGGGTTGCTCAGACGAGCCAAAGCGGCAATCAGGGCCCATTGCGAGAGCGCATAAAAGAAATTGGCAAGCAAGCTCCACGAGGACGTCCGCACGAGGCTTCCATACACGCGGGCCGCGGGGCGCTGTGAAACGGCCGCTTCAAAGACCTCAGCCGGAGTCCTTTCGCCCGGCCCTCCTGGGGTCACGTGCGGCGGTGACGGAATTCGCCAGCCTTGTGAATACAATGAAAAGTCATTCAGATCTCCCCGCCGCCGAATGGCTCGCAGAGTCATAGTAGTAATTTCCATACTCGCGGTAGTAACCGTAATTCATGTCGTCCAGGTTCACGCGGTTCATTACGAAGCCGAGAAGGCGAATCCCCGCGGCGTCGAAGGCCAGCTGGGTTCGCTTCAGAGATGCCCGATCAGTCCCATCGCCAACCACGAGGACCACGCCTTCCACAAGCTGCGCGATGGTCCGCGCATCGGAAAGAGCGAGCGAAGGAGGCGAGTCGATCACCACGTGGTCCCAGCGAGTGCCCGCGTCATACAACAGGGCCCAGAGCCTTGCGGAGTGCAACAGGTCGGAAGCCGCCGGATGGGGCCGGCCTGCCGGGACGACCCACAGGTTTTCCACGCAAGTTTCACGGATAATCTCGCTCGATTCGGCTGCACCCTCCAGGTATTCGCTCAGCCCTTTTTCGAACCCTACGCCAAGCTGGCGGGCGCAGTTCGGCTTGCGCATATCGGCGTCCACCAGAAGCACGCGGCGTCCCAACTGGGCCAGGCTCCACGCGAGATGAACGCTGATGGTCGTTTTGCCGTCGCGCGGCTGTGGAGAGGTGATCAAAATACGGCGCATGGAATCGCCCCATCCGAGCAACAGCGAGCTCCGGAGCGTGCGGTAGGCTTCGGCGAGAGCGGCTTCCGGCTGCCACTTCGGCCTTGCCGGGCTTGCGGGTCCGGTTCCTGCGCTGTTCTGGGATCCTGATGGGAGGCGTTGTGATGCAGGGGCGCGAGCGGGATGGCCATTGGGTGTGCAATGGTCATCGGCAAACACAAAGGCGCTCCTACCAAAGCTCTCCAGCCGGGAGCGTGTTCGCGGCACGACCGCCAGCAGGCTGAGGCCAGTGAGTTTTTCTACCTCTTCCGGCGTGCGCACGAGGGTGCTGAGGTGCTCCGAAAGAAAAGCCAGTCCCACGCCGGCGAATAGACCCGCCGCCAGCGCTAGGACCAGATTGCGAAGCTTTTGGGGCCGGTATGGCCGTTCCGGAACTTCCGCCGGATCGAGGACTCGAATGTTGGAGGCCCGCAGCCCGGCGGAAACGCCCGCCTCCTTGAGGCGTTGCAGCAGACCCTCGTACAACTGCCGGTTCGTATCGGCGTCTCGTTTGAGAATGTTGTATTGAATGATGTCGTCGCCGAGCAAATTCACCGAGCGCGTCTGCCGGATAACCAGATTCCGGAGCATTTTTTCCCGTTCGGCGGCGGCGAGATAATCGTTTCGGACCCCCTCAATAATGCGATCCCTTTCGCCGGCCAGCGAACGCTCGAGCAAGTCGATCTGGCTTTTCACCCTCTGCGCTTTGGGATATCCCGGGGCGAAAGTGACCAGGAGCTGGGCATAGTCCCGCTCCGCTTCGGCAAGCTTCAGGCTGAGTTCCCGATAAGTGTCGCTGTGGAGATTGCCTGGCAGAGGCGCGCGCCGCTCTGCCGAGTCCTGGAGCAGCAGATACGCCGATTGCTTCTCAATCCGTGCCGCTTCCGCGCGGGTCAGCTCCTCTTCGAGCTGTTTCAGCTTCAGCGTGGTGATGTTTTTTTGCTCTTCGACGAAGATAATCGAGTGCTGCGTAGCATAATCGAGGAGATCGGTTTCAGAGCGCTCCAGCTTGGCCTTGAGCTCGGCCAGTTGCCGGGTGAGCCATTCCGACGCCTTTTGCGTCGCCTCCCATTTCGCCGCCAGATTCTGCTCGATGTACGCATCGGCGAGCGCATTTGCCGCGCGCGCCGCGACTTCTGGGTCCAAGGAGTCGACGGAAAGATCGACCAGCCGGGTTCCTTTGCCGGGCGAGACCGTGATGGCGTCCAGAAAGCGCCGGACTACGGGAGGGTTCAAATCCTGGCCGCGTCTGGGCGGATCCAATTCCTGTTGATACCAGCTTCTACGATATTCCGCCCGGTCCGCAAGATTCAGCTTTGCCATCACGCTCTTCGCCAGCGTCCGGGACTTGAGAATCTTGTATTGAGTCTCGATGTAATCAGGCTGATCCAGCGGTTGGACGAGTGTTTCTGAGAGCCGCGTCGTGTTGGGCTGCTCGTGATCGATCTGAAGCGTCACGGTCGAGCGGTATACCGGCGCCTCCAGGTAATTGAACAGGCAAGCGGCGAGGGCCATTCCGCCGCAGAGCAAGAGAATCCTCCAGCGATGCGCGTGGAGCACTCGCCAATAGTCACGCAGGCAGAACTCCGGCGCAGGCTCCGGCGCTTCGCCGGGGCAATGATTCAGCGGGGCGCCGGGCAATTGCGGGCGCCCGTCTGCGGCGCGTGTATCAAGCAATGACTGATCGGCAGCGGAAGAGAGTCGCTGAGATTGCATAGCGGTGCGTTCCGAAGATGCCGGCGAGCCGCGCTTGACCCTGGAGTAGCGGGTCGACGTCAGCGCCTCCAGATGATGACGCCTGTAGTAACCTGGATAGCCGCTTCTGCGGCGCGGGCCATCGCTCTCTTGGCTCTCGAATTGGGAACAAACAGAATGTCATCGGGGGCGAGAGCCACATCCGGCCCGCGGCCGTTCAGAATGTCCAGCAGTTTGACGGGCGTCTCTTGTCGCATCCCGCCGGAGTTGTGGAGAATTTTCGCTTTTTGCGGCGCGGCGTCGCGCCGCAGTCCTTCCGCCAGAGAGATCGCCTTCAAGACCGTGATCTGCTGCTGATCTTTCAGAGGAAAGCCGCCCGGCCGGGCGACCTCGCCCGCCACATACACGACATCTGCCTTGGAAACACGGATCATGTCCCCGCCTTGCACCCAGGGGCCGTCCTCCCGGTCGCCCGGTGAACGGAGCAAATCGCGAGTTGCGACCGAGATCGTCTCAGCCGGACGGCTAATGGTGATCACCGAGCCGGAATCGGCGGCCAGACCTCCGGCCAGGGCCAATACTTCAGAGAGTTTTCGAAAGCCGCGAAGCTGGTAAATCCCAGGCTTTCCAACCGCGCCCAACACCGATACCGGCTGGCTGTGATACTCCTTTACAGTCACGGATATTTGCGGATTTCGAAGCAACCCGTTCCCGTAAAGCGCCACCAGGCGCGCAGCGGCTTCGCGGGGAGTCAACCCACTCAATTTCACCGCTCCAATCAGCGGCAAGACGGCAGCGCCGTCGGGAGCGATGACGGCGGGCTTGCTCAGTTCCTCCACCTCGAAGATTGTTATCTCGAGAACATCTCCTGGCCCGAGCCGATAGTCGGCCGTCGCCGCCAGATTTTTTTCCGGAAGCACGGCCGGTCCTTCGGAGGCGATCGCGAAACCAGCCGCCAGCAAACCACTCAACAGCCATTTGCGATGCATAGACACTGAATGCATCGGCCTTGCAACCGTAGAGCTTTAGGTACCGGCGGGGGCTAGCGCGAAGAAGGCACCCCCCCAATGTCATCCGGGCTGTATGAGATCCCCAATTTGGAAAAACAGCCCGTAGACTATACCTCGCTGGGAAGTTCGGCGCCTCGATCTACGAGGCGATTTGGCCATGACGACCTGAACAGGCAACGTGGGAGCGCTTTTTACCGTCAAGGAAGCGGGAATGGCAGGCATTTGCCAACCTTTTCACTCAGGCGGAGTTGATGAGGCAGGAATCGGGTGGACGCGGGCTGACCGAAGGGCATAATTGCGAGCAGCAATTCCTGCGAGCGTGCCAGAAGCGGCAAAGTTTACGAGCGCGAAGCTTTTGCAAGCGTTTGCGCCCGGGCGCCGGCGAATCGCCGCCCACTGCGCCGCGAAGGCTCCGGCCCCGAGCGCCGATTTGATGAGGATGGTGCGCTGTGTCGAAAGATGTCCCGAGGAGCCGCGGAGCCAGGGGTTGCCCTCCCGATGTCCAAACGATGAGCGCAGATCCACAGCGTTCGCCGCCACTACCGCCGCCCAGCTTGCGATCCATCGCTTTCGCCATTTTCGCTGCGGCATGTCTCGGCAGCGCGAGGCTTTTACGATCCCCGGCGCGCTGCCTTGTTGGGCTCGCACGGGAGATAGGGTGAAGCTTGATAACAGAGAAAGACCTGCCAGGATGGCAATGGTGCGGTGATCCCGTTTTTGGACCCTGTGAATCCACATCGGATTGTTCGGCGCCATAAGAGCCCAGTGGGCCAGCCTCTCGCCTGCCAACTGGGAACGTTGATTGTAAATTGGACGGGGGCAGCGCGCTATAACATGGAAGTTTCATTCCGCCGTGGTACACGCCGGTCAGACTTTGTGCTTTGTACTAGGACGTTTCGGCAGAGGGCCGCCAATCCGGCGCTACGCAACGTGCTCTGCGGCCGGCTGGAAAGAAGTTCCCGCTAGAGCCGCCGCAGAGAGAAGCCGCCGTCCACATGAATTACCTGGCCGGTCGAGTAATCCAGCAAGCCGTCGGCGATGGCGCGCACGGCGAGCGCTACATCGCGAGGCTCGCCCATTCGGCCCTGGGGGAGAAGCCCGGCGGCGATTTTTGTTTCATATTGCGCCGCGACGGGGGCGATCATGTCTGTCCGAATAATACCCGGACGGATTTCAAATACGGGAATTCCGGACGCCGCCAGGCGGTCGGCGAACAGCTTGACCGCCATGCTCAGGGCGGCTTTGGAAAGACAATATTCGCCGCGATTGGGCGAGGAAGTATCAGCGGAAATCGAAGTGATAAAGATGATGCGTCCGGCTTGTTGCTTCTGCATCCAGCGGGCGGCTGCCTGCGTGAGGAAGTATGGCCCTTTCAGGTTGGCCGCCAAGATCTCGTCAAAACTTTCTTCGGCCGCTTCCAGAAGATCCACACGGGACCGCGGGGCCATACCCGCGTTGTTGACCAGCAGGTCGAGCCGGCCCCACTTTTGGCGGCAGAAGGAAATGAGTGCTTCACGGTCGTCGCGGGAAGCAAGATCCAGGCGGAAAATCTCCGCGCCGCATTGGTCGCGAAGGCCGGCGGCTTCGCTCTCCCGCGTGCGATAGGTGGCAACGATGTGGTGAGTCCGCGCCAGTTCAAGGGCGACCGCCCGCCCGATGCCGCGGCTGGCGCCCGTGACGATGGCCAGCGGCCGCTCGTCACGCAATAAGGGTTTATCGTTCATGGGCAGTTACGGCGCGGCGCGGCGTCCGACCGGCGGTTCACGCCGGGTGAAACAGGATAACCAGCAGCGTACCGGCGGCGATCACCGGGCCGTGGCGCATTCGCAGGCTTCCGGGCGCTCGAAAATCGCTGCGCTGCTGGACTTCCCGCCAGCGCAGGCGCAAAATATCCGCCGCCAAAGAGGCTGTGTTGCTGAGCACAGGAGCAAGGATACCTTGGCGCAACGCAAGTCCGAGCGCCGCAACGGCTCCGAGCAAGGCCACCACGACCATAACGACAATTACCTGCGGCCATCCCACGAAAGCGCCCACCGCGCCCATCAGCTTGGCGTCGCCGGCGCCGCGAAATCCGATCGCAAAGAACACGAAATAAACCCCGAGGCCGGCCAGAAGGCCGTAGAGCGCCTTGGCGAGTCCGATTCCGGCAAACGAACTTATCACCAGTCCGGCAGCCATGGCCGGCATGGTCAGCCAGTTGGGAATCTTGCCCGTTTGCAAATCCGTAACCGCCCCGGCCACCACTACGCCGCCCAGCACGCTTTCCGCCAGGATGCTCTGCATGGAATACTCAACTCTGTTCGACGTCCCGCTCGACAATCTCAATCTGGTCGCCGCGCTGGGTGCCGGTGTCCCGGATCGTGCCCGCGGGCAGCTCCAGGACGCTGCGGCCGCGCAAGCTCATCGCAAGCCGCCAGGGTCCCAAGCTTGGGAGGGCCTTCACGACCTGCTTTTTCCTATTCAAGAACAGCACATCGATTGGAAACTTCATAAAAAAAGTATGAATGCCTTCACAGGGGAGAATCCACAGACCCTCTCCCTTCGCCAGGCCAGTCCGTTTCAGCAGGCCCATGCGGCGAGTCTGGCTGGTATCGGCCCGCTCGATGGCGTCGCCCAGCAGGCGGTGCCGGGTCTTATTACGGACGATGACCTTGTTCAAAAACCGTTCCTCAAAGAATGCAACTGCCAAGGAATATACGGTAGCACTAACGGCTGAAAAAAGACTCCGAGTCCTGAGCCGGATCAGGCCGCCGGGCCTGTGATCTGCCGGGCCCGGACTACAAAACGCTCGGGCGCAGGTCCTACGTAGTAAAACGGGAAACAGGTAACCAAGGTAAGGGTCGGCTCACCGGAGGCTTTCAGGACTTCTACGTCATCGGGGCCGACTACACGCATCGATTCGACCGAGTAATCGTAAGAACCGCTGAGGGTAGTGAGCCGAATGAGGTCGTGGGTTCGAATTTTCCGAAGATTGCGGAAGAAAGTATCGCGGTGGCCGGCGATAGCGACATTGCCCGGCTGGCCGGGAAAAGAAGTGCCGGGGATGTGGCCGGCGGCCAGTTCCAGGGTATGCGGTTCAACTCCCTCCGCCACCATGGCAGAAACGCCAAGCCGGGGAATCTCGATTTTGCCGATTATGGAGCCGTCCCGCGCGGCGGCTACTGCCGCTATGCCCGGGATCCTGCGGCCGGAGGTCGCGGCAGGCTTCAGAGCCTTGGCGAAGCGCCGGCTCTCATAAGCCTGGAAAAGCGCGGCGTCCAGGTAGGCCAGAACACAAAAACCCAGAGCCGCGAATCCGATGAAAAAGAACAGATAGTGACAGGAGTAGAGAAAATTTTTGCGCCGCACGCGCCACCGAATCCGAATCTGCATAAAGGTCGCCTGGCGCTTTTCTGGTCACCAGCGCCAGGCGTCAATCGTTCAAGCGCTCCGTTTTGCCATCGCCCGGAGTACACCGCCGATGCCCAAGGAGGAAAGTCCCAACAAGCCGATCAGCGGCAGCGGGCTGGCGGTCTTGGGTAGAGGCTGCGCAGGCTGCGCCGGCGCCGCTGCCGGCTGCTGCTCGGTTTGCTGCGGCGGAGCGGGTGGAGGCGCGGCTTGAGCTACCTCGGTTTGTTTTTGTGGCGTCTCTGGCCTCACCGTCTCCACAGGAGCAGTCTTCATCTCAGACGGAGTCTGCGGCGGGGCCTTAGTCGCCAAGACCGGCTGGCTGCTGGCCTGCGCGATCTGTCGGGCTCTTACTTCCGGGTATACGAATTCATCTCCGTAATTGTCACCGGGATAAAACCACGCCTGGATCGCCTGCGGCGCGTTCGCGGCGCGCTCTTCAAACTGCACTACCGTCTGTCCGGTCGGCTGAAGCCGGTAATCCGGAATGGCCAAAATCGTCGCGTACACATGATTTTCGTCTTTATTAAGGATTTGAACAATGTGCCGGTCCGATTGGGAATCCGCCAGCCTGAATACATAGGTGCCAGCGGGCAGAACCATGCCCGGGACCTCAACGGGCTTGTCAAACGTGATTATTGTTTTCTTGTTCCACTCGTCTGCTCTCGTTATAGGCAAAAATACAAACAAGAGCAACGCGAGACAGGAGACAAAGATCTTACTCCTACTCATTTCGTTAGTGCTCCTTTCAATTTCAGTCTATCAGTGTGAGCGGAGAAGTCAGTTCAATATTGAACATGCGCGGGAGCGTGGCCGAATGGATTTTGATGTAACCGTTCTCACACTGCGCGCATCGAAACAGAGAGGGGTTGTCAAGTGTCGGCTCTCGCTCTATACGACTGCAACCGCCTGAGACACTGGGGACCACTGTTGCACTTTCAAAAAGGCGAAAACATATTTTCTCAAGGGGATTCAGCCGATTCCCTGTTTCGAATTCACGAAGGCAGAGTGAAGTTGACAGTGGTCGGCGCGGGAGGCAAAGAAGCTACGGTGGCAGTCCTGGCGCCGGGCAGCTTCGCCGGCGAAAGTTGTCTCGCCGATGTGGAGCGGCGTACGGCGACAGCGACTGCTCTGATCAAGTGCTCGGTCGAGCGCATCAACAAAGCTGCCGGCATCCGGCTGCTCCACGAGGACGCGGTTTTTCGCGAAGCGCTGCTGCATGGTCTTCTGGCGCGCAACCTGGAGTACGAAGCGGACCTGAGCGATCAAGTTATGAACGGCAGCGAACATCGCCTGGCGCGCGCCCTTCTGAAACTCTGCCGGCTGGCCGGCGCCGAGAGGGAAAGAATCACCGTACTCTCTCCGAAGCCCACGCACGAGGCTCTGGCCCAAATGGTCGGGACCACGCGGTCGCGCGTTACGTTCTTTATGAATAAATTCCGGCGTTTGGGATTCATCGAATACGATCGCGCGCTGATTGTGCACGCAGACCGCATTTCGGATTTTCTGCGGAAGGATGCCGCCCGCCCGCCAACAATAGAATCTCCACCGATAGAAGATGCGGTTTTAGTTTGAAGGTTGGTGGCGGCGGACGGACTCGAACCGTCGACCTAGGGATTATGAGACCCTCGCTCTGCCAACTGAGCTACACCGCCAAGCTTTCCTATCGTAGCGATTCAAATGGAAGTCTGTAAAGACGCCGGACGGGCCGACGAGGGCCAGGCTCGGCGTGCTTCCTCCCAGCGCTCGGCCGCGCCAAGAGAGCCATCTCTGCCGTGAATTTTGCGTCCAAGTCAGACTTGGAGCAAGGCTAAGGCGCGTCCCAGCGCCTCTACAAAGAAGTATTCTCCCCACATCACGGATTCATTGACGCCCAGTCCTTTGGGTATATGGTAGACGCCGCCCCGCAAAATTCCTTCCCAGCCGGCGCAACCGGCAGCCAGGTGCAAGGAGCTGCTAAGCGTCTCCAAAATGCGCAGGGCTCCTTCCCGATAGAGGATACTGCGGGCTTCGCCAGCCGCCAGATCCGCAAGCTGGAGCAATCCCGAGGCGGCGATGGCCGCCGCCGAGGTGTCGAGCCACTGCGGATCATGGGGACCTGCATCGTAATCCCACAAAGGCACTCCGTCGGGCGGCGTGCGCTGGAAATAGAAATCGGCGCACGCCTGCGCGGTCTCCAGAAAGCGGGCATCGCGGGTATGCGCATAGGCGGTGCCGAAACCGTAGAGCGCCCATGACAAGCCCCGGGACCAGCATGTATCGGCCCGCAACCCCTGCTGTGTGGAGTGGCGCAGAAAGGCGCCTGTCTGAGTATCAAAAATACCCTCATGAGCCGTGCTTCCGTCGCCCCGCACCAGGACCCGGCGCGAGGTCAGCGAGTGCCGCGCGGCAATCTCGGCAAGCCTCGCGTCGCCGGTGCGGCCGGCGGCGTAAAAGACGATGCCGACGTTCATCATGATGTCGATGAACAAAGATTCCGGCCCCAGGAAAGAGCAGAGATATCCGCCCTTCTCCTGAAACCGTAAAGCCAAGGTGCGGCCGGCTTCGATCAGCACCCGGCCGAGGCCGGGCTCGCCCGTCAGTTGCAGCCAGCGATGATAGGTGGACATGAAAATAAAACCAAGGTCGTGGACGCTGCGGTCGCGCCGCCGGGGTTCCAGCGGGCGGGAATAACGTTCCGCCAGTTGTCTCCAGCTTTCCTCGCGCGTGCGGCTATAGAAGATCCACATCATGCCGGGGAGGAAGCCGTCGCACCAATGCGTCCAGGCTTCCCCTTGATGCCGCCAGCGGCCGCGGACGGTGTACATGGGATAAAAATCCGGGTATTTTTCGACCAGCTCTTTTACCTGTTGCTGCGCAAAGTCAAAGGCCGTCTCGAGCTGCGGCCGGAGCTGCGCTCTGGAACGGAGTTCGATCATATCCGGCTATTTCGGTACGACAATGGCGTCGATGCCGCGGCGAATGCCGTAATCAGGACTCAGCTTCCGATAATCGGTCGCGCTTCGGGCGTTCCAATCCCAGGCGATTCGGCCATCCTTCAAGGTCATTTCGCAGAACAGGCGTTCCCGCCCGCGGAACTGACCTCCGCCGGTATCGGCAAAGCCGAAATCTCCGCGCTGGATGCTCCAAACGGCGATGTCGGCGGCAGCTCCCACGGTCAGGTGCCCCAGTTCGGAATGGTGGACGATCTGCGCCGGATTCCAGGTGGATCGCAGGATAACTTCCGGCAAGGACATGCCCATGGCCAGAAATTTGGACATTGTCGTAGGCATATCCATCATGGCGGCGTTCATACTGAGCGTGTGCAAGTCGCTGGAGATCGAGTCCGGATAAAAACCCAGCCGGACGGCCGGGACTGCGTTGCGAAAGACAAAGCTGCCTCCGCCGTGCCCGACGTCAAACTTCACTCCGCGCGCGCGGGCCCGGCTCAAATACGCATGGAGTTTGCCGTGTTCGTCAATCCAGGGCACAGACCCGCGGTAGACGTGCGTGGTGATGTCCCCCGGCCGCAGTTTCTCGGTTACGAGCTGCCAGTAAGGGCGCTGGGGCAGGAAATAACCAAAATCCACCATGACCGGCAGGCCAGACAAGCGGCCCGCCTCGATCGCGCGGTCGACGGAAGTCCAGTCGGGATGGCGGTAGTGAGCCGATTTGACGCCTACGACGATGTCTTTATTTCTGGCGGCGATCTTAGCGACCTCCTCGGGACGGAAATCGCTCTCTTCCTGTTCGGCCGCGTCCGTCATCATGCCCAGCCCTGCGATGTTAATCATGGCGAAGACGCGGGTCTGGGCCCGGTCGATGACGGTGTGGCGGAACATTTCAAAGTTGCGCCACCCGGCGCTGCCGGCGTCCACCATGGTGGTGACGCCGCTGCGGAAGCTGAATCCGTCGGGCAGCACGCTGTTATCACCCGCCCAGGCGTCCGGCATTCCGCTGGTCGCGTACAGATGAGTATGGATGTCCACAATCCCGGGAGTGACGTAAAGTCCGCCCAGATCGATGACTTTCGCCGCGCGAGCCGGGTCAATATCGGCGGCCACGGCGGCGACTTTGCCGGAGCCGATCGCGATGTCCATGGGGGCGTCGATGTTGTTCTTCGGGTCGATCAGATGACCTCGCTTGAGCAGCAAATCGTAGGCCGGCTGCTGCGCCTGGACCGCCGCCGCAAGAAGGAAGGCTAAAGACATGAATGAGTTCCTCAGATGGCTCATGGTTTGTTCCGTCGCGATTGTAGCGCGGATGGGCTGATATACTGAAGTCGATTATGAGCGTCAACCCGGAATGGAACGCCCAGCGCGTCCTCGAAGTTCTGCGAGAGGTCCAGGAGCCGGAGCTGAACCTGGACCTGGTGAGTCTTCAGATGATCCGCGACATAGATGTTTCGCGCGGCGCCGTGGCTCTGACCGTGGCGCTGCCGACTCCGGGCAGCCCTTTTCAGCCGCAGATCGAGGAGTCCATCCGGAAGGCGTTGGCGGGCGCCGGCGCGACGGCAGTCACAGTTCGTTGGAAGACGGAGATTCCGGAGGCGCACGGCGCCTCCGATAAACCGCCGCTGCCGGGCGTCAAAAACATTGTCGCGGTCGGCTCGGGCAAAGGCGGCGTAGGCAAAACCACGGTCGCCGTGAACCTCGCGGTCGGGTTGGCCTCGATGGGCGCGTCCGTGGGGTTGCTGGACGCCGATGTTTACGGTCCCAATGTACCGCTGATGATGGGCGCCAGCGGCGCGCCAACCGCGATTGAAGATCGCATCCAGCCGTTGGAGCAATACGGCCTGCGCTTGATGTCGATGGGGTTCCTGAGCCCCGGCGACAAGCCGCTGATCTGGCGCGGGCCCATGCTCCACAGCGTAATGCAGCAGTTCTTGAAAAAAGTGGATTGGGGCCAGCTCGATTACCTGGTCATCGATCTGCCGCCCGGAACCGGCGACGTGGTGCTCAGCCTGATCCAAACCGTTCCGGTGACGGGAGCCGTAATCGTCACTACGCCCTCGGACGTTTCTCTCGAGGACGCGCGGAAAGCGGTGCAAATGTTCAACCAAGTGAAAGTGGAAATTCTGGGCATTGTCGAGAACATGAGCTATCTGGTCTGCCCGCATTGCCAGGAGCGAGTCGATGTCTTCGGCCACGGCGGCGGAAAGCGAACAGCGGACAGGTATGGGGTTCCCTTTTTGGGAGAGGTGCCGTTGAACGCGGATGTGCGTCTCGGCGGCGACACCGGCATGCCCGTGGTCTTGCGCGATCCGCAGGATCCGCTCGCAGCAGCTTTTCGCAGCGTGGGGAGACGAGTCGCCGCCCGCCTCGCGGTGATAAACCTGACCTCGCCGGCCGAATCGATCTTGCACGTTCGGATGTGAGCCGAACGCCGCGCTGTGGGATTTCCGGGACGTTTGCTTAAAGGGTGGTCACATTTTCGGCTTGGAGTCCCTTGGGCCCTTCCTTGACTTCAAACTCCACTTCGGCTCCTTCGTTCAAAGACCGGTAGCCGTCCATTTGAATAGCGGAAAAATGAACAAACACGTCATCGCCGGTCGAGCGCTGAATGAAGCCATAACCCTTGGCTGCGTTGAACCACTTCACCACACCTCGTTCTCTCACCGGGAAATCTCCCCTTTCCAAGAAATACTGCTGAACTTTCGCAAACTCACCGGAAGGCGGAAGTCCATACGGGAACCTGGCAAAAACTCAGCGCGAGCTATTTTCCCATACAGCTTTTACCGGTGCAATTCCCTCAGACGAGCTGGACAATCAGGCATTTCAGATAGTGTGTTTCGGGAACGGTCAGCAGAATCGGGTGGTCCAGGGCTTGGGTGCGCCGTTCCAAGATCCGTAGCTGCCGGCCGGCGTCCAGGGACGCTTCTGCGAGCAGGCGCAGGAACTCCGCTTCGCTCAGGTGATGCGAGCAGGAGCAGGTTATTAACACGCCGCCCGGTTCGAGCAGGCGCAGCGCACGCAGGTTGATCTCTTTATAGCCTCGGATCGCCTGGGGCAGGTGGCTCCGCGACTTGGCGAAGGCGGGCGGGTCCAACACGATGGTTCCGAACTTGCGCCGTGCTGAAGGGTATTGGGAAAGCAGCTCGAAAACATCCCCCTGGCGAAAATCGATGTTGGTGAAACCATTTCGCTGCGCGTTGCGGCGTCCGATCTCCAGGGCCTCGGCGGAACTATCCACGGCCTCTACGCTCGGGCAGGCTTTGGCCAGGTGCAGGGCGAAGCCTCCTCCGTAAGTGAAGCAGTCGAGTGCGTGGCCGCGCGCGAACCGCCGGGCGGCCAGATAGTTTTCCCGCTGGTCGAGAAAGACCCCGGTTTTCTGACCCGTGAGCAGGCGGGCAGCCAGGCGCAGGCCGTTGGTTTCAAACTCGACTTCTTCTGGAGTATTTCCGGCCAGCAGTCCTTTCTGTAAAGGCAGTCCCTCTTTCGCGCGTACGGCCGCCTCGTTGCGCTCGACAATGCCGGCTGGCGAAAACAGAGCGGTGAGAACGCCCACGATCTGCTGCTTAGCCGCCTCCATGCCCTGGTTGAGCGTTTGTATTACGAAGTAGTTTTCGTACCGGTCCACAATCAGGGCCGGCAGCAGGTCGGCCTCGCCGTAAACGAGCCGGTACGCCGTGGTATTCGCCACAACCTGTTGCCGGTAAGCGCAAGCTTTTTCCACGCGGCGGCGAAAGAATGCTTCATCCACCGGGTCAGTTCCCCGCGACAAGAGCCGGAGGGCGATCTGCGACGCCGAGCTGTAATGTGCCGTGCCCAGCAGTTTCCGGTCGGGCCCGCGGACGTGCACCACCGCGCCCGGCAGTACGGCCGCGGCGGCAACGACGTCGCTTCGGAATACCCAGGGGTGTCCGGCGTACAGCCGCTCGGCCGCCCGGCGGTTTACCTGGACAGTGGCCGGAGCCGCCTTCATAGCTTTTTCAGCAACCGCCGCGCCTCGTCGATTTTCGGGAATGCCCGCTCCGCTTGTTTAAACTCTCGCGTATGTACGCATCGTCCCCGGCTGTGGTGCTCCACCGGATGCCGCAGGTGCAGCATCTCGTGATACAGGATGTATTCGACGAGGAACCGCGGCACGTCGGCGCGGTCGAAAAGGCGGCTGACGATGATTGCGTTATGAGCCGGGTCGAAATGGCCCAGCATGGTGCGGGACTCTCCCGGGCTCCAGCCGAGCAGCGGTCTAGCCAGCAGGCCGTGAAAAAATCGGGCGTTCAGCTCGTCGAACAGTCGCTCCAGATCGAAATATCTACCCTTGGCCGGACAGATTTGCTTTCGCCCGCGAATCTGGCGCACCAAGAGCATTTTACGCCGGACATCCGCGCGGTTCAAAAACAGCCGGTACCGGCGGTTGTATTTTTCGGGAATCGGCTTGCGATACAGCTTGCAGAGCAGAATAAACGCGAGCGCTTCGTGCACCGGCGCGGGGGCACCCTCAAGCAAATCCGAAAGCCGCACGCGGACGCCGCCGTTGCCGGGATCATGACGAATGAAGCTGTTCACATTGGCGAAGGGGCGGTATTCCACTACAAAGCCGGGAGCCGGTGTGCTGGGTTTGATCTCCCGGAACACACGCGCGTAAATCTGCTCCACGCTCTCGAAAAACAGAGATGTCTGCTCCATGGCTCTTTTCCGAGAATACTATCTCTGGAGGGTGTTTCCTATGCGATCATGAGGCGTAGCCCGAACGTACAGGAGACAGCCGGTGAATCGCGAGCGACAGCCCCGTCGAGCTAAGATCACTGCCTTGGGCTGCTACGTGCCGCCCAGGGTGTTAACGAACGACGATCTGGAGAAGATGGTTGACACATCCAACGAATGGATCATGGAACGCACCGGAATCCGGACCAGGCACATCGCCGATGCCGGCGTGGCCACCTCGGATCTGGCTCTGGAAGCGGCGCGCGCCGCGCTAACCCAGCGGGGCATTCCGCCGTCGGAACTCGAAGCGCTGCTGGTGTGTACCGTCACTCCGGACATGATGTTCCCTTCCACGGCCTGCCTGGTGCAGGACCGCCTTGGGGCGAACCGCGCCTGGGGCTTCGACTTGATTGCAGCCTGCTCGGGCTTCATCTATGGATTGACCACTGGCGCCCAAATGATCGCCAGCGGCGCTCACGGGAAAGTGCTCGTGATCGGCGCTGACACCATGTCCCGCATCATCGACTACACCGACCGGGCGACGTGCGTCTTGTTCGGCGACGGCGCGGGCGCCATGCTCCTGGAGCCTGCGGAATCCGAAGACGAGGGACTCATCGATTTCATCCATGAACTCGATGGCTCTGGGGGAAAATATCTCTACATGCCCGCCGGCGGGAGCCGCCGCCCGCCGTCCCACGAGACCGTGGATCAGCGCATGCACTTTGTTCATCAGGATGGACAGCAGGTCTTTAAATTCGCCGTTCGCAAAATGTATGAGGTTTGCAAGGATCTGCTGGATCGCAACGGCTTCAGCCCACGCGATGTGGACGTGATGATTCCCCACCAGGCAAACCGCCGCATCATCGCCGCTGCCGCCGACCGCCTCGGCATTTCCTGCGACCGGGTGATCATCAACATCGATCGCTATGGCAACACAACTGCTGGAACCATACCTTTGGCGACACGCGACGCCATCGAGCAGGGGCTTCTGAAGCAGGGCAGCCTGGCCCTCATGGCCGCGGTGGGCGCCGGCTACACGGTGGGAGCATCCCTTTGGCGTTGGGCGTATTGAAGAAGAAGCACCTGGCCCGTTTTGCGGTTTCATTACTGTTCGGGACCGCCGGTGTCCTCTTCCGAGTTGCCGCCACACCGCAGGCTGGCGCTCTCCACCGCAGTGCTCCGCCGGCCGGCGGCGGCGAGGTGCAGTTCCGCATCTTGCTCGGCATCGGCGATTCCGAACCGACGCGCTGGGATGGCTCCATCCGCATCAGGGGCGGCAAAATTTCCAAACTGGAACTCTGGCGCCCCGGCGCCGGCGACCGCGCGGAAGCGCAAACCTGGAAGCTCACCACTCACGAGCAGCCGCCCTTTCACAGCCTGGATGTGGGCAGAACAGCGCACGAGCAGCCGCCGGTTATGGTTGAATCCGGCTTGCTGGTCAGTGCGCAGATCGCTGACGCCCAAGCAAGCCTCGATGTCGGAACCGAACAAGGGAAGTTCGCCTTCCGCGTGGATCAGGCCGCGTTTGGGCAGCGGCGCAGCTTTCTCGGCGGGCGCGCCAGCGTCGAGCGGGTTCCGTTGGCGACTCAGCTCACGAACTCCTTGGAGGAAGAGGATTACCCTGCGGCGGCCCAATCCGGCGACACGGTGTACATCGCCTACGTCGAGTTTACCCACGGCGACCCTTCGCAGCGCTGGCCGCGGCAACTGGGCGCCAGGCCGCAATCATTTGAGACGCTGGCCCGGCCGTCAGGCGGCGATCAAGTCCGCCTCCTCGAATATTCGAAATCGAAAAAGACGTGGGCTGGTCCCTACGCCGTTTCGGGAGTAAGGCAGGACATCTATCGCACCGCCGTCGCCGTGGATGGGGAAGGCCGTGTCTGGGTAATCTGGGCGGCGAATACCCGCGGGAATTACGACCTCTTTGCGAGGTATCGGCGAAACGGCGGGTGGTCGGACGAGATTCGCCTCACCCAGGATCCGGGCCCCGACCTGAACCCGGTGGCCGTCACCGATTCGGCCGGGGCAGTCTGGATCGCATGGCAGGGATACCGCCGCGACAACTTCGACATACTGGTCCTGCATGAGCGCGGCGGAGCATTCGGCCAGGAAGAGAGAGTCTCCACTTCGGCCGCAAATGATTGGGATCCGCAAATCGCCGCCGGCAAGAACGGCGAAGTGGCCGTGGTTTGGGATACCTACGAAAAAGGAGATTATGACGTCTATCTCCGCCGCATGCGGTATTCCTCGCGGATCGGGATGGATACGCCGCTGCCAGTCGCCGCGAGCCGCAAGCTTGAAGCCCGCCCCAGCGTAACTTATGACGGCAATGGGCGCATTTTTGTCGCTTATGAAGAGTCTTTCCGGCGTTGGGGTAAGAGTTTCGGCTCTTATGAGACGACAGGCTCGGGGATTTATCAGGGAACTTCCCTGCGGGTGAAGATCCTCGAAGGGCACAATTATCTGACGACCGCAGATCCGCTGGAGGAAGCCTTGGAAGCTCCGCCGGAAGAACAACCTCCGGGGCGCGCGGCTGCGAAGCCGTCGCCGCGGCGGAGCGCTCCCGTGGCCCAGCCTCCGGAACCGATCGACCTGCCCGATCCGGATCTCGCGAAGAACCGGCCGCGCAATGCTACACCGTATCCACCCGCTATACAGTCGAGGGGATTTCCGCGTCTGGTATCGGATTGGCAGGGGGTCGTCTTCCTCGCGTATCGCGAGGCGGCGCCGCTGAGCCAAAGTCCTGTGGGATCCTGCTGGTTTGAGAACTTGATGTATTTTGACGGCCGTGAATGGGCCGGGCCGGTTTTCCTGCCGCACTCCGACAACACGCTGGACAACCGGCCCGCACTGCTGCCGGAGGGCCCGGGTGATATTTTGATTGTCGGTTCCACGGACTATCGCTTTTCCCTTACCCCCGGGGGAAACCCGGGTCTCGCCGTGCTGGATGCGTTCAACAATGACCTGTTTCTCAGCGAGGTCCGCACCGGGGCGCTGGTGCGATCGCCGCGGTTGATCCCGTTGAACGCCGAAGCGGCCGAGCCGCCGGAGGAGGATGCAAGTGCGGAGCGCGACCAAGCCGCGGCCTTGCGCAGTTACCGCATTCACCTGGGAGGCGAGACATTGCAACTGCTGCGCGGCGAATCGCACCGCTACACGGAATGGAGCAGCGACGGCGGCCGCGACGGAGCTCTGGTGGATGCATACCGGTATATGCTCGACGCCGCCGCTTTGGACTGGGGCGTCTGCTGTGACCACCAGAATGGAGGCCGTGAGTACAGTTGGTGGACAATCCAAAAGCTCGCCGACGCTTTTCTGATCCCGGGGCGCTTTGTCCCGATGTTCGGCTACGAGCGCG
>Ga0070741_10004256_pt1 | contig 33672 bp, 33 predicted proteins | sample Coa_R1_4_FD_66440 | JGI IMG/M metagenome (GOLD analysis project Ga0070741, IMG submission 66440) | Surface soil microbial communities from Centralia Pennsylvania, which are recovering from an underground coalmine fire - Coalmine... | ecosystem: Environmental > Terrestrial > Soil > Unclassified ... | reverse complement strand
CATCGAGGGTTCGAATCCCTCCTTCTCCGCTGGAGGGGTGGCAGAGCGGTCGAATGCGGCGGTCTCGAAAACCGTTATCCGTCGTTAGGCGGATCGAGGGTTCAAATCCCTCCCCCTCCGTCAGTTTCACCGGGAGAGGTGTCCGAGTGGTCTAAGGAGCGCGACTGGAAATCGCGTACGTGCTGAAAGGTGCGTCGCGGGTTCAAATCCCGCCCTCTCCGTCAGTCAGGTCGCCGTCAGCTTGGCCACCATGCCGAGCTGGCGGTGACCGGGCACGCTGCAGTACAGCGTGTGGGAGCCCTTCTTCAGCGTGACGGTGAGCTTGGCCGTCTTGCCGGGCGCGATGCTCGCCGTCTGCTTGCCGCCCTGGACGGTCAGGTTGTGCGGGATCTTGCCGACGTTCTTCACGACGAACGTGACGACGCCGTGGCGCACCTTCGGCGTCGCGAGCGTGATCTTGTACTCCTTCTCCTGCACCTGAACGGTCGCGCCGGAGGCGGTCGCCTCGGCGCCCTTCGCCTCGCTCTCGACGCCGAAGACGATTACCGCGCTCAGCATCGCGGCGAACATGAAGACGCACGCGATGACGAAGACGCTGAGCCCGTTCTTGCCCGGGAAGTCGGGGCGACGGCGCGGCGCGATGAAGGACGACGTCAGCGCGAACCCGATGAAGACGAGCGCGACGACGGCGAGCCCGATCTTGTGGCCGGTCGAAAGCCCCGCGAGCAGCACGGGGCTTATTCCATCACAAGGCGCTCGTCGCGGCGGCGGCGAGCCTCGCGGAGGCTCCAGAGCAGCGCGGCGACGAGGGCGATCGGGCTGACGACGATCAGGGCGTAGAGCACGATCGTGCCCTCGAGGCCGAGGAAGCCGATCGCGGAGTGCACCATCCGGCCGAGCCGTCCCCGGTGATGCGGGACGGGAACGACGGCGGCCTTCGTGCTGAGGAAGAGCGAGATGCTCGACGTCGTGCCGGCCGTGATCGTGCCGGTGCGCGCGTGCAGGCGCTGGGACAGTGCGCGCTTCGACTCAGCGAGCCGGATCTGCAGGATGACGCGCTGCGCATCCGGAAGCGACGGGCTCTTCAGCGCCGTCTCGAGAGCGGCGACGGTGCGCCGCAGCTGCGCGATCTGAGCCGACTCGAGCTGGAGGTCGTGCTCGAGGTCGGTGACGGACAGATTCTGCGAGACGAGCGTCCCGAGTCCTTCGAGGCGTGCGAGCGCTGCCTTCACGTTCTGCGCGGGGACGCGCAGGGTGATCGACGCGGTGCCCTCGCCGCCCGGCGCGGAGTTGTAGTTCACGGACTGCGCGTAGCCGCCGAGGGACGTCGCGATCCGCGTCGCCTTCGTCGTAGCGGCCGAGGTGTTCTCGACGCGCACCTCGAGCGAGGCGTCGGTGTGCTGCAGACGCGTCGGCGCGCCGACGACGGAGGGAAGCTTTTGCGCCTCTCCGTGGGCCGCTCCGCCGCTCCCGCTGCTCGTGACCGGTGCGAGCGCCCTGGCCACGTGGGGAACCGTGCTCGACAGCGCCATCTCCTTTGGCTTCGACCCCGAGGAGACGAGGCCGTGCACGATCGCCGCCGCGAGTGCAGCGCCGAGCGCCAGCGCGAGCACGAGGACGAGGCGCCGCGACGGCGCGCGCCGCGGCTCGAGCGCGAGGACCCGCGTGCGCAGCGACTCCGGCGCGCGCGGCGCATGCGCGCGCAGCACCGTCCCGATCGTCATCTCATTCGCCGACATCGCTCATCCTCTCTTCCAGTCGTTTCAGTGCGCGGCTCAGCCGCGTCGAGCACGCCGTCTGGCTTATGCCGAGCACGCGGGCCGCGCTCGGCCCGTCGAGCTCGAGGAGGACGCGCAGCGCGACCACCTCGCGCTCACCCGGCGAGAGCTCGCGGAGCGCCTGCTCCATCGGCCCCGGAAGTCCGTCTCCGAGCTCGCCGACGAGATCCTGGCCGCGTGCGTATGTGTCTTCGCGACGGTGGCGGCGCGCTTCGGAGCGGAACCAGTCGATCGCGACGTTGTGCGCGATCTTGCAGAGCCACGTGCGCGGCGAGCTCCGGCGCGGATCGAACCGGCGCCAGGTGCGGAATGCCTTCTCGAACGTCTCCGCAGCGAGGTCCTCGGCGGCCGAGCGGTCGCCCGTGAGGTAGACGAGGTAGCCGTACACCGCGTCGAGCTGCTCGGCCACGACCTCGGCGAAGCTTGTCCGCGCGCCGAAGGCAGTCGGCGGAGCGTCGAGCGAGGTCGAAGCCGCGTTCACGTCCTCTTGTACGGCGCGCGGGCGGCCGATCGTCACATGGGCCAGGGTAGATAGCCTCGGACGGATGCGCCGCCTCGTCTTCCTCTGCGCCTCGCTCGTGTTCGTCGACACGATGCTGTACGCGACGCTGACGCCGCTCCTGCCGCATTTCGCGCACGAATTCGGGCTGTCGAAGTCGCGGGCCGGCGTCCTCGTCGCCGCCTACGCGGGCGGCGCGCTCGTCGCGGGGCTCGGCGGCGGCGTTGCGGCCACACGGCTCGGCGCCCGCCGCGCGGTGCTCATCGGCCTGACGCTCGTCGGGCTCGCGAGCCTCGGCTTCGCATTCGCCGGAGGCTTCTGGTCCTTGTTCGCGGCGCGCCTGCTGCAGGGCGGCGGCAGCGGCTTCACGTGGGCCGGCGCGTTCGCGTGGTTGCTCGCGGCCGTGCCGCGCGAGCGCCGCGGCCAGATGATGGGGACGGCAATGGGCTCGGCGACGTTCGGCGCGATGTTCGGTCCGGTCGTCGGCGCGGCGGCGGCGCTCGCGGGGCGTGGCGTCGTGTTCTCGCTGCTCGCGGCGTCCTCCGTCGCACTCGGCGTGTGGGCGCTGCGCATCGAGCCTACGGCGACCGAGCAGCCGTCGCTCGCCGCGGTCCGGCGCGCGCTGCGCAACCGAACGTTCATGTCCGGCCTTCTGCTCATGTCGCTCGGCTCGCTCCTGTTCGGCGTGCTCGGCGTGCTCGCGCCGCTTCATCTCGCTTCGGCGGGCTGGGGCGCGGCGGCGATCGGCGGGGTGTGGCTGACTGCAGCGGCGCTCGAGACGGTGCAAGCGCCGTTGGCCGGCCGGATGAGCGACCGCACGGGGCCGCTGCGGCCGACGCGAATCGCGCTCGTCGGCGCCGCCGCCGCGTCGCTCGCGCTCGCGACGGGCTCGCGGCCGGCCGCGTACGCGCCCGTCATCGTCGTCGCAGCGCTGTTCTACGGTGTGTTGTTCACGACCGCGTTCGCCCTGCTCGCAGACGGCGCCGAGGAAGCCGGCCTCGCGCAGGGGATGGCGTTCGGACTGATGAACGTCGCGTGGGCCGGCGGCGCAGTGCTCGGTCCGGCTGCGGGCGGCGCCATCGCCGGCGCGACCGGCGACTGGATCCCGTTCGTGCTCGCCGCGGCGGTCTGCGGCGTCGTCTTCGGCGTGCTCCGGCGGCAGGCAAGCGCGCGCAGTGTCCACGCTAAGCTTGAGCTTCCGGGCGCGTAGCTCAGCGGGAGAGCACTCGCTTCACACGCGAGGGGTCGCTGGTTCGATCCCAGCCGCGCCCATCAGCGTGGTTGAGCGAAAAGCCCCGACTACCGGGGCTTTTCGTTGTCTTAGGGCCGGTGCTTGTGATCCGCTCGAGGCCGGTCGAATCCGTTGGAATCCGCCGCCGACTGGCGCGCAACTGGCGCGCACGGTTTGACCGCGATACAGCGAGCGAGACGATTCGTCGGCCACAGGGGCGCGAATGCGCGTCCCGTGCATGCCCGCTCCACACAGCGCGAGTCACACCCGCGCATACGATCGGTGTCCATGCGAGAGCGGTCAGCCGACCAGCGATTGCTCGACTCTCTCCTCGACCAGGGGGAGTGCGAATGGGTCGAGTTCAAGAAGTCGACCTTTGACCCGCAAAGGATCGGCCGATACGCGTCCGCCCTGAGTAACGGCGCGCGGCTGCACGACAAGCCATACGGATATCTCGCCTGGGGCATTTCGAACGACGGCCGGGTCATTGGCACCGAGGTAGACCCACCAACCGAGCGAATCGGCCAGCAGCCGTTCGAGTTCTGGCTGAAGGGTCGGGTCACTCCGCAGGGCCATCCAATCCGTCTTCGCCGCGTGCAGCGTGATGGTAAGAAGATCGTTCTTCTAGAGGTCGGCGCTGCTTTCGGCGTGCCGACTCGGTTCGAGCGGATCGCTTACATTCGCATCGGCGACGCGACCCCGCCGCTCGAGGAGCATCCTGACCGCGAGAAGGATCTCTTGACCGCACTCGTGGGTGGAACCTTCGAGACGGAGATCGCGATCGATAACGTCCACGCAGACGAGGTCTTCGACCTGCTCGCTGTGGCGGAGGCCCTCGAGCTCATCTCGCGTCGTCCACCGAAGGACGATCGAACGTTCCAGCTTGAGCAGCTCCGCGGTCAGCGGATGATCGCGCGAACCGGGGGCAATCACTGGTCGATCTCCAACCGCGCCGCGATCCTCTTTGCGCGGAACCTCGCTGACTTCGGCGTCGAATACCAGCGGCGCGCCCCTCGAGTCGTCTTTTATAAGAGGGACGACCGCGTCTCGACTGAACGTGAGCAGACGGGAACTCGCGGTTATGCGCTGGGACTCAAAGGTCTCTTTGAGTGGTTGGAGTCGCGATTACCGCGCAGCGAGGTGCTCCGCGGCGCACTCCGCGTGGACAGCCCGGTCTATCCGCCGGAGGCACTCCGCGAGCTCATTTCAAACGCGCTGATCCATCAGGACTTCGCGCTGACCGGTACTGGCCCGATGATCGAGGTCTTCAGCGAGCGCCTCGAGATCTCCAACCCGGGAGTGCCGCTCGTCGCCGTCGACAGAATGCTCGATGAGCAACCCCGCTCGCGCAACGAGAAGCTCGCGTTCGCGATGCGCCAGATGGGTTTCGCCGAGGAGCGAGGCTCTGGCATCGACAAGGTCATCTTCGGCGCCGAAGTCTTCCAGCTCCCTGCTCCTGCATTCGAAGTTCGAACGAATGGCTTCACGGCCACGATATTCGCGCCGCGAGAATACGGCGACATGACCCCCGAGGAGCGGATTCGGGCCTGCTACCAACACGCCTCCCTGCTCTGGGCCAGTGGTCGACGCCTGATGACGAACACGAGCCTCCGCGCTCGCTTCGGCCTAGGCGACCATCGGGCTTCTCAGATTTCGCGTCTTATCGGAGAAGCCTTAGAGGCCGGCGCCATCAAGGCGGCCGACCCCGAGAACCGCTCTAAGGCCCAGGCCGCTTACCGGCCGTACTGGGCTTAGGCTGGCGCCGAGATCCTTTTGCCTCAAAGGCGGGATCTTGTGGTCGCGGGTCTGAAATTCGCCTCATCTCCAGGCAATTTCGCGCAGATTCTCTTTTGCTCGATGTTTGACTCAGGGGCTACTCCGGCCCCTTTGACTGGGTCAAACGGATAGGTTCGGCTCGCCGAGCCTATCCGGGGATGAGGCACCGAAGAGGGCACTCGCGCGTCGAGGTTCGGCCGCGCGCCCGGCAGCGGGCTTCGGCGCCTCTGGCGCTGAGCCAGCCTTGACCCGCGGGATTCGTGGGGCGCACGATCAAAGCCCAATGCTGAGGCTCTACACGCTGGCCGCCACCCTGCTCGCGATCGTGACGGGCCTCGCCGACGTCTTTCGCCGCGCCTCAAGCAACCCGACCGACCGCACATGCCGGTCGCATGAGGTCATCTGCGCCGGCGGCACGGCATACCACTGGGCGTCGGCACTAGTCGAAGTGGCGTTCGTTCTCGTAGCGCTCGTGTGGTTCGGCTGGCCGATCATTCTCGCCGGCCGCATCGGGCGAACCCGCAACCGCCGCGGCTACCTCGCGGGCATCTTTCTCGGCTGGGTCGGCCTCGCGTGGGTCGTGCTGCGACCCGCTCGGCAGCGCCCACCTGACGCGCTGCAACGAGCGGTACGCGACTACCGAACGCCGCTGACCTAGACTCGTTCTCGCCGGCCCCTTTTCGGCGATGACTTCCCAGGAATCGGCACACGGACGCTTCACCCGTGCGATCCAGCAGCGCAACGTCTTCGCGGCCGAGCTCGCATTCCGCGAGATCGGGACGCCGTCGCTGATCGACGCGCTCGACTACCTCGAGCTTCTCGCCGAGACGAAACTCGAGCTCGTCCCAATCGGCCTCCACGAGTGCCGCCACACGTTCGTCTCGCTGATCGTCGCCGCCGGCCGGTCGCTCGAAGAAGTCGGCGACTACGTCGGGCACACTTCGACGTACATGACCGACCGGTACCGGCATCTCCTCGACGGGACGCGGACCGCCGCCGCCGCGGCGCTGGACGCACTCCTTGTGGGGACGGGACAGTGACCTGGGCTGCACTTCTCGCAGCTGCTCTCGGCGGCGGAGTCCTCGCGCTATTGCTGGACGCTTGGTACACGAACCTCCGTGGCTATGAGACGGCCCGGCTTCAAGTGCTCGATGATCTCGATTCGATCTGGGCGATGAGCAAGGCTCTCGCCGAACACCGCGACTCGTTCGCGCCGGCGGCTCTCGATGAGATGCGCTATCCGACTGGAGCATGGCGGGAGTATCGAGCTGTGATGGCGATTCGGCTGGAACGCACAGACCCACAGCTTCTCGTGCGTCTATCAAAGCTCTTCAGCGCCCTCGATCTGTCGGTGGTGAGAGCGCCCCTCGACGATTCCCTGCTCACTATGACCGTGGACCTTCTTCGCGATATACGGACGGCGACGGTCGGCGACGTCGGTCTGCTCGTCGTCTACGGGCCGAGATATCTCGCTCGCAATCGACGCGAGAGGAGACAGGCGGCCGGTTAGAACCGGCGCGCGGACTGGCGCGCAGGAGCCGTGAGCCGCATGGTTGAGCGGTGATCGCGTAGTTTCACACGCGAGGGGTCGCTGGTTCGATCCCAGCCGCGCCCATCAGCGTGGTTGAGCGAAAGCCCCGGCCACCGGGGCTTTCGCCGTCTTGGGGCCGCTGCTCATGATCGGCTTGGAACCGCTCGAATCCGGTGGAATCCGCCGCCGACGTCGCGGTTTGGTTACATCGCTGCCAGGGCAGCGTCACAGCGACGGGCACGGAAGCGGAGGCCTGGCATGGCGGAGCACGAGCGCGTCGGTACGCAGGCTCTTTCCTGCGAAGAGTGCAAGCGCCCGTGGAGCGATCCGGACGAGCGGTGGCGTGTGTACTTGACCGACGAGAACCCGGCCAGGTCCGTTGCGTACTGCCCTCGTTGCGCCGAGCGCGAGTTCGGACAGAAAACGAGCCCGGCGCCGTAGGGGCTCGCCCCAGGCCGCTCAGGCTCGGCCCCAATTGTTGTCCGTGCGACCAGGCCCTAAACCAACGCCGCATCGCCGCGAAGGCATACGCGAATGGTGCGGCGACTGGCGCGGCCGTTGACCCCGGAGGTCTTCTGTGAGCAGCGGAGGAGTGCCTTTGTCTGCCGACTCCCACGGACACCTGAGACTCCCGAGGAGTAAATCTCGGCATGCAACGCATTCGCCTGACGGTCGGGAGCGGCGCGCTTCTCCTGGTTCTCGGCACTGTGCTCGTGTTCCGAGCGCTTGATCTGCGCTCGCACTCGGCGAGTGACACCCTTCGTCCGTTCGTGATCACGATCGCCCCCGTCTGGGCCGTCGCGATAGCGGCGGCGCGAACGGTTCTGCACCGACGAGACTGACGCTCGGCCAGCGTTCCGGTGACGCCAGACGCGGCACCGCTCGTCGACCTTCGAGTGCGCTCTAGCCCCAAGGCAGGCGTGACCAGTACGGCGGCCGTGCTCGCCGGAACCTCTCGGCAGTCGCATAGACCTGCTCCGGATCGGATGTCTCCTTCTCCACACTCGCGCCGTAGCGCGCTGCGAGGGCTGACACCGGATACCGGACTGCCGGGCTTACGTGCGCGCCGACCATCACAACCACGCACGGCGCGTCGCCAGCTCCAACGAAGGCGTGCTCCGTCCACGGCGGCGAGTGGAAGAAGTCCCAAGCGCGGAGGAGTCGCTCCTCGCCCTCGACGAGCAGCCTGCACTCACCGGCCAGAACGAGAAACGCCTCCTGATTCGCCTCGGAGTGGTAAACGCTGCTCTGGCCGGGCTCGAGGACGGTCACATTGATCCCGAGTTGCGCGAACTCGATCGGAGGGTCGCCGTACTCGTTCGCGAACCAACACGCCGCGCCCCTGGTCTCAGACGAGAACCACTCGGCATCGCGGACGTTGACGACAAACCAACCCTCCGTGACGGGGGCAAGCCCGGAGCCGGCGTCCTCAAGCCTCGCTTCGTTCACACACCGGAGTCTCGCAGTCCGAGCTACGCGGCGGTCCCGACCGCGTGCGTGGTCGTCTCGTCGAACAGGAGCACCTTGTGCAGCGGCACGGAGAACGTCTTTTGGCTTCCTGCCTGCAGGCGCGGCTCGACCGGCAGCTTGACGACGATGTCGTGGTCGCCGAGGCGGAGGTGCGCGAGCTGCTCGTCGCCGAGGTACTCGACTACTTCGACATTCGCCTGGTAGTGCGCGCTCCCGGTGCGGCCGTTCCCGAGCTCGACGTGCTCGGGGCGGAAGCCGGCCAGCTGTCCCGCGCTCTCGAGACCGAGCTCGCGCGACGGGAGCAGGTTCATTGCCGGCGATCCGATGAACTTCGCGACGAACGTGTTCGCCGGCCGCGTGTACAGCTCCTCCGGGGAGCCGATCTGCTGCAGGACTCCCCTGCTCATGACCGCGATGCGATCGCCCATGGTCATCGCCTCGACCTGGTCGTGCGTGACGTAGATGGTCGTCGTATCGAGTCGCTGCTGCAGCTTCAGGATCTCCGCGCGGGTTTGCACGCGCAACGCCGCGTCGAGATTCGACAGCGGCTCGTCCATCAAGAACGCCGACGGCTCGCGCACGATCGCGCGGCCGAGCGCCACGCGCTGCCGCTGCCCGCCGGACAGCTGCTTCGGCTTGCGCTTCAGGTATTCACCGAGCTCGAGTACCTTCGCCGCCTCCTGCACACGGCGCTCTATCTCCGGCTTCGGCACGTCGAAGTTCCGCAGGCTGAACGCGAGGTTGTCGTACACCGTCATGTGCGGGTACAGCGCATACGACTGGAACACCATCGCCACGTTCCGCGCTCCCGGCGCCACGTTGTTCACGACACGGTCGCCGATGAGGATGCGACCCGAGGTGATCTCCTCGAGCCCGGCCAGCATGCGGAGCGCCGTCGTCTTTCCGCACCCTGACGGGCCGACGAGCACGAGGAACTCGCCGTCGGCCACCTCGATGTTCAGGTCGTCGACCGCGGGCGACTCGTCGAAACGCTTCGTGACGTGCTCGTACGTGATCGATGCCATCTACAACCTCCTCAACGACTCACCTGGACGACCCCGCGGTCAACCCGGCGATCACGTAGCGCTGCAGGCCAAGGAACGCGGTAATCGGGACGAGCATTGCGATGGTCGTGCCGGCGAGTTGCGCGGTCGTGTCTCGCTGGAACGCCGACCTGAACTCGGCAAGCGTCACCTGAATGTTCAGGTTCCCGAACGAGATCGTCAGGAGCTGGGCGAAGAAGTACTCGTTCCAGATGAAGATGAAGACCAGCACCGCGACCGTTGCGAGGCCCGGCACGGCGAGAGGCGCGACGACGCGACCGAGGATCTTGAAGTACCCGGCGCCGTCGAGCATCGCCGCTTCCTCGATCTCGAACGGGAGGCTGACGAGGAACGCCCGCTGAATGACGAACGAGAGCGGGAAGAACATCGCGGCATAGAAGAGGATGAGGCCGAGCTTGCTGTCGAAGAGCCCGAGGTCCTTCTCGATGAAGAACTCGGGCACGATGAGACCGACGATCGGCACGGCGAGCGCAACGCTGAACACCACAGTCATGAGGTGCCGCCCGGGAAACGTGAGCCGCGACGTCGGGTAGGCGGCGAGGAAACCGGCCAGGACGGCGCCGGCAGTCCCGCCTGCCGCGTAGATGAACGTGTTCACGAGCGCGGTCTGCAGATGCACCTCCGTGAACACGTTCCGATAGCCCGCGGCCGTGGCCGGGTGCGGCAAGAAGCTTCCGTTGGAGAGGATCTGAGGGTTCGTCTTGAAGGACGACACCATGATCCAGACGATCGGACCGAGCGCCGCGATCATGACGAACGCGAGGAAGCCGTAATACGCGCCCGCCGACATCGTCCGCGTGACAAGACGCCGAGCGATCACAGCTCGCGCTCTCCGATTCGGAACAGCTTCTTCATCGCGACGATCACGATGAATCCAACGAGCACGATGAAGACGCCGATGGCATTCGCGTAGCCCCACGAGTCGGCCGTGTACTGCTGGAACGCGTACACAGTCAGGGTCAAGGTCGCGTTGTTCGGGCCCCCGCTCGTCAGGATGTAGACGATGTCGAAGAACGCAAGCGAGGAGAGCAGCGACAGCAGCACGCACGTTCCGATGATGTGGCGGAGTAGCGGAAGGACGATGTAGCGCTGGCGCCGCAGCCGCGTGGCGCCGTCGACCTCGGCCGCCTCGAGAATGTCGGCCGGAATGGCCGCCACCTCGGTCATCACGAGGATCATGAAGAACCCGGCGTTGAACGCGTACGTCGCGGCGACGGCCGGAAGCGCAGTGCTGACGTTGTAGAGCCAGTCGCGGCCGCCGATCCCGACGAAGTGGAGAACCCAGTTCAGAAGGCCGTAACGGGAGTCGTAGACGTTGGCGAAGATGAGCGCGTAGGCAGCGCCCGACACAACGACGGGCGCGAAGAGAACGGCTCGGAAGACCTTCCAGCCACGGATCCGCTGAGCCAGGATCATTCCGGTGACGATGCCGATCGGGATCTGGATGAATATCCCCACCGCGGCATAGACGACGGTGTTGGTGAACGCCTTCCAGAAGATCGAATCGTGGATGAGCCGCGCGTAGTTCGTCGTCCCGACGAAGTGGAGGCCGATGACGCTCCAGTCGGAGAACGACGTCACCGCGAGCACGCCGATCGGAACGAGGATGAAGATCGAGAAGAGCGCGACACCGGGGAGCACGGACAGGGCGATCGGGATCGCCATCCCGTACGGAGCGTGCTCGCGGGCACGTCGTAGCCCTCCGAGCAACCGTGGCCGCCCAGCGGCGGCCACGGTTGTCGTGTCGGAGGTGGGAGGGTGCTCTATCGACGCAGCCACACTCGGCAGCGTCTATCCGGTAGCAGTCGGCTTCGCCGCCGCGGCAATGTCGTTCAGGAACTGGCTCGTGCTGATCGAGCCCTGCACATACGCCGGCCAGTAGTTCTTCCATGCGTCGGTGAAGGGCTGCAGGGTGTCGAACTTCGCGTGCTCGTATGTGTGCGCCACGCGCCCCGAGAGCTGCGTCAGGTGGTAGGTGAGCGGCTCCACCTTCTTCAGCTGGGCCGGCGTCAGCTTCAGCTTCACGGGCCAGAAGGCACCCGTCCGGATCGTCCGCTGGAACTGGATCGTCGGCGACGTGGCGAACTTCTCGAACGCGATCACGCCCGCCTGCTTCGCAGGATCTCGGCTACCGCTGGCAACGCCCGCATTCCCTTCGAGAATGATGAGGCCCTGCTTGCCGGCCGTCCACCCCGGCGAAGGCGAGTAGGCGACCTGCGAGTACAAGCCCGGCTTCGCCGCTTTGCCCTTGATGTCGGCCGCGACCATCCAGTCGCCGTTGGCGATCATCGCCGCCTGCTCCTGCAGGAACGGGTTGGCCGCGTCCTGATAGGTGCCGCTGAACGAGTCCGAGTTGACGTATCCCGACGTCTGCAGGTTCTTCAGATACTCGGTCGCCTTGACGATCATCGGGTTGGCGGCCCAGTTGCCCTTGCTGATGCCCTTGAGGAGGAACTGCGACCCGCCGGGCTGCGTGCCGATGAGGTTCGACCACATCAGCTGCGTGACCCAGTCGCCGTCCATCGCCAGCGGGATCACGCCGGACTGCTTCAGCTTCGCGCAGTCGGCGAGGAACTCCGACCACGTGGTCGGGAAGCTGCTGATTCCCGCCTTCTGAAAGAGCACCTTGTTCCAGTAGATGCCGACCACGTCCCGCTCCTCCGGGATGCCCCAGATCTGCTTCTGCGCACCGGTGAGAGACTCGAACGCGCCGGGGTAGAACGTCCTGCTCCACGCCTTGTCCTTGCCGAGCACGGGCGCGAAGTTGAAGAGCTTTCCGGTCTTGGCGAGGGTCTGGAGCTGTGTCGCCTGGGCGATGAAGATGTCCGGAAGAGAGCCTGCGAGCGCCAGGCGCTCCCAGTACTGGAGGTCGTTCTCGTTCTGGCCGCCGAAGTGCTGGACGTTGATGTGGTACCGGTTCTTGTACTTCGCATTGAACTGCTGAACGACGTCGTACCAGGATTGGCTGAACACGTCACTCGGCGACGCCTCACACCGCTGGCAGGTGAGCTGAATCACGCCGCCGCTCTTGCTCCGGGCTCCGTACGCGGTTGCCGCAAGTGCGAAGAGTGCGGTAACCGCCACAGCCAGGAGCACGATCCGTCTACGCATCCGTCTTCCCTCCTTCGGGGAGCAGGGTCATATCCAGCGCCGGTCTCCCGTCGTGTCCCGACGCCAAATCGCTTGGAATGGACGCGGAAGCAACCTGGTCGACGACGCGCCGCAGGAGCGCGATCGATCGCCCGATGGCCTCACGCGTTCCGAGCATCTCGTCCTCGTGCTCGACGCTGAGCACGTAGTCGTAGCCCGCTCGGGCGAGAGCGGCCACCATGTCGACCCAGACGGTCTCGTCGTGTCCAAGCCCGAGCGTGCGGAACGACCATGACCGCAGGTCGACTCGCTCGAGGGGATCGGTGTCGAGCACACCCTTCACACGGATCGTTGATTCGTGGAGCTCGGTGTCCTTGGCGTGGACGTGGAAGATCGCGCCTTCGTCGGCCAGCAGGCTGATCGACTCCACCGGGTCGATCTGCTGCCAGAAGAGGTGACTCGGGTCGAAGTTCGCGCCTACGGACTCGCCGGCGCGATGGCGAAGCTCGAGCAGCGTCGTCGGGCTGTAGACGACGAAGCCCGGGTGCATCTCGATGCCGATGCTCACGCCGTGCTCTGCAGCGAAGCGAGCCTCGTTCGCCCAGTAGGGAACGACGATGTCGCTCCACTGCCGCTCACGCAGCTCGACGAACTCCGGCGGCCACGCGCAGGTGACCCAGTTGGGATGAAGGGCCGTCGGGCTGTCACCCGGGCAGCCGGAGAAGGCATTCACCACCGGGACGCCGAGCTGCTCGGCGAGACGGACGGTCTTGCGCCAGGTGTCGTGCGCTCCGCCGGCGACCGCCCGCTGGGGATGGAGTGGGTTGCCCTGCTGGCTCAGCGCGCTGATCACCATCCCGTGTCGCTCGACGAGCTCGAGGAGCACGGTCTGCGCAGCCGGGTTGTCCAGCAGCTTGTCGAGCCGGCAGTGCTCGTCGCCCGGGAAGTTGCCCGTGCCGAGCTCGACGGCCTCCACTCCGAGCGTCTCCAGCTCAGGAAGGACCTCGTCGAGAGGCTCGTCCTTGTAGGGCGCAGTGAAGAGACCTACCTTCACGCGCCTGCGCTCCGTGCGGCGAGCTCGTGCGCGTGGGCGCTGATCTCACCGGCCGCCTCGACGAGCTTCGAGACCTCGTCCCACGGAGCGAGAAGAACCTCGTGCGGGATGACGACGGCCTCGTGCTCATACGCCCAGTTGGCGACGCCGAGATCGAAGCGCCTCGGGTCGATCGCTCTCCACTGCTCACTGATTCGGTAGCGGCGCTTCGTCAGCGGCTGGTAGAGCGGCGACCGATCGAGCGGCTCATACGTCGAGCCGATCGGGACGGACGTCGTCTCCTGCAGCGCAGCTCGAAACGCCGCCGCCGAGAGCCCCGAGAAGGCGCTCTCGTCGTAACGGATCACGTAGGCGTACAGACCGTGTCGCGTCATCTCGGCACGACGGCGCATCGGGGTCAGGCCACGGATCTCGGCGAACGCTGCGTCGAGCTTCGCTGCGTTCGCCGCACGCAGCTCCAGTTGACCCGGAAAGCGCGCGAACTGCGTGGAGAGGATCGCGGCCTGCCACTCCGAGAGGCGATAGTTGCCGCTTTGGATCGGCGCCCAGTCGTCCCCTGCCCACGCCGGACGCCTTCCGCAATTGCGAAGCGAGTCGAGTCGTTCAGCCAATAGGGAGTCGCTCGTCATGACGAAGCCGCCCTCCCCGCAGGTCAGGCTCTTGCTCGACTGGAAGCTGAAGCAACCGATCGCCCCGACGGAGCCGACACCGCGGCCCTTCCACGCCGATCCGTGGCTGTGCGCGCAATCCTCGAGCAGGTGGACGCCGCGGCTCGCGCACAGCTCCGCCAGCCGGTCGAGGTCGGCAAGCGAGTTGTAAAGATGGACAGCGATGACTGCGCGGGTGCGCGGTGTGATCGCCGCTTCCACCGCCGCAGGATCGAGGCAATAGGTGTCCGGCTCGACGTCGGCCAGGATCGGAACGGCGTTCACGTCGAGCACCGCGGCGGCCGTCGCCTGCCACGTCAGCCCTGGGACGATCACTTCGTCGCCATATCCGATGTCGAGCGCCTCGAGCGCCAGCTGAAGAGCAACCGTGCCGTTGGCGACACAGAGGCCGGACCGAGCGGTATGGAAGTCGGCGAAGTCGCGCTCGAAGGCCGGCTCGAATCGACCGACGTACCCCTCGGGTGCCGCGTGGCCCCAGCGGCCGCCCTCGACCACTTCCTTGAGAGCCTCGACCTCCTCCTCGCCGAAGATCGGCCAGTGGAAGTCGATCGCTCCGCGCTTCGTCGCCACCACCGCCTCGCCGTTCACCGAGCCTCCTCCGCGTCGTTTTCTGAACCGGTTCAGACTTAACCGGTTCAGTATGATAGGTTCCTCCCGTGGAAGTCAAGTCCGAGTCTCCGCCGCCCCGGACGCTCAAGGAGCTCGCGCAGATGCTCGGAGTCTCGCGCGCCACAGTCTCGAACGCGTTCAACCGCCCCGATCAACTCTCTTCGGAGCTGCGCCAGCGCATCCTCGAAGCGGCGAGAGTCGCCGGATACGTCGGGCCGGATCCGACCGCGCGCGCCCTGTCCCGCGGCACGCAAGGAACCGTCGGTCTGGTCCTCACCGAGCAGCTTTCGTATGCGTTCTCCGATCCGGCCGCGGTCCTCGTCCTCGAGGGGATCGCGCGCGCGTGCGAGGAAGGCGAAACGGGTCTGCTTCTCGTTCCGGTCACGACGACCAAGGACGGGTCGCAAACGCGAGCGATCAACGCAGCAGCGGTCGATGCATTCGCGCTCTATTCCGTCTCCGACGACGACCCAATCGTCGAGACCGCGCTCGCGCGGAGCATTCCGACCGTGATGATCGACCAGCCGATGCTCGAGGGTGTCCCCTACGTCGGCCACGATCATCGAAGCGCCGCCCGGCTTGCACTCGAGCACCTGCTCGCGCTCGGACATCGGCGAGTCGCGGTGCTCGCGTACCGACTCACGCCCGAGCGACACAGCGGTGAGGTCACGCGGCAGCAGCAACTCGACGCGGGCTATCACCACACTCGCGCACGCCTCCAGGGCTACAGAGATGCACTTCGAGCTCACGGGCTCGACTGGGACCTACTGACATTCTTCGAATCGCCGTCGAACGACCCGGCCGGGGGCGCCGCCAGTGCAGCCGCGCTCCTCCAGGGGCAGGGTGCCCCGACCGCGATCCTCACCGACTCGGACCAGCTTGCCATCGGGGCGCTTCAAGCTGCCGCCGACGCGGGCATCTCGGTCCCGGACGATCTATCGCTCGTCGGGATGGACGACATTCCGGCCGCACGAATGGTCACACCCGCGCTGACGACCGTGCGGCAGCCCATGATCGAAAAGGGGCACGCGGCCGGGCGAATCCTGCTCGGCAAGTCGCCGCGCAAGAAGAGAGTCGTTCTTCCAGTGGAGCTGATCGTCCGAGAGTCGACGGCACCTGCGCCGGCCGAGCGTCGTACGCGATGAGGGCGGCGCTCCTCCAGGGACCGGGACGTCTCGAGATCATCGAGCGACCGGCAGACGAGCTCCAGCCGAGCCAGGTCCGCATGCGCGTCACACAGTGCGGGCTGTGCACGTCCGAGGTCGATCTCTGGCTCGGTCGAAACGACGATCTCCTGCCGGCGTTCATCGGCCACGAAGTCGCAGGCGTCGTGGCCGAGGTGGGACGGGACGTTCATGCCGTCTCCGTCGGCGACCGGGTCGCTGCGTGGATACACGAGGGCGGCTTTGCCGACGAGGTCGTCGCCGAAGAAGCACACGTCGTCAAGGTCGCTGCATCGGTCGACTACCCAGCCGTCGCGGAGCCGCTGGCGTGCGTCGTCAACGCGGTGGAGCTCGCCGCTCCGGAACTCGCAGACAACGTCCTCATCATCGGCGCCGGCTACATGGGCGCGCTGGTGCAGCTCGTCACCGCGCTCAAGGGGCCGCAATCGGTCATCGTCGCCGACATCCGCGACGATGCGCTTCTCCGCGCCGAAGCATTGGGGGCAACGCGGGTCGTCAACACTCAGCGTGAGTCGCTGGTCGACGCCGTCGCCGAGATCACCGACGGACGCGGCGCCGATCTCACGTACGAAGTGACCGGCATCCAGACCGGCCTCGACCTTGCCGGCGAAACGACGCGCATGAGCGGCAAGCTCTGCATCGTCGGCTATCACCAAGGCGCGCCGCGATCGATACCGCTCGGACGCTGGAACTGGATGGCGTTCCAGATCATCAATGCGCATTTCCGACCAGTCGAGACGATCATGGCGGGGATGCGGAAGGGCATCGAGCTCGTGAACGCCGGCGCCCTCGACGTGAGCCCGCTCCGAACGAACGTCTACCGACTCGACGATCTCGCTGCTGCGTTCGAGACGGCCGCCGCCAAGCCGAGCGGATTCGTCAAGGCCGTCGTGGAGACCGCAAGAGCGTGATCCCCGACGAGCGCGCCGACATCGGAATCGGCATGCTCGGCTACGCCTTCATGGGCAAGGCGCACGCCAACGCCTTCCGAAAGCTCGCCTATATCGCCTGGCCGCCGCCGCTCGAGCCGCATCTCGTCGCCGTCGCCGGTCGCGACGAGCGGCGCGTGACAGAGGCGGCGGAGCGGTATGGCTTCGAGCGCGCCTTCACGCGCTGGGAAGAGCTCGTCGACTCATCGGAGATCGAGCTCTTCGACAATGTCGGGCCGAACAACCTCCACGCCGCGCCGACCATCGCTGCCGCGGAGGCCGGCAAGCACGTGATCTGTGAGAAGCCTCTCGGTCGAGACGCCGACGAGAGCTTCGAGATTTGGCAACGCGTGGCTGCTGCCGGCGTGACGCACATGTGCGCCTTCAACTATCGGTTCGTGCCGGCGATCGCGCTCACACGCCAGATGATCGCCGGCGGCGAGATCGGCGCCGTACGACACTTCCGCGCCGTCTATCTCCAGGACTGGGGCGCAGATCCGAACCTCGACACATGGCGCTTTCGCGCCGACGAGGCGGGCTCGGGCGCGCTCGGTGACCTCGGCTCGCATGTGATCGACCTGGCGCATGCGCTCGTCGGCGAAATCGGGGCCGTCTCGGCTGCCGTCCGCGCGTTCATGCCCGGCCGCAGTGTCGACGACGCAGTGAGCGCGACATTGGAATTCACGAACGGTGCAATAGGAACGGTCGAAGCCTCGCGCTTGGCCGTCGGGCACCGCAACGCGCTTCGGTTCGAGATCAACGGCGCCGACGGGAGCGTGGCGTTCGACCTCGAACGACTCAACGAGCTCACCGTGTCACGCGGCGACGGGCGAACGACCACCATCCTCGTCACAGAGCCCGGTCACCCGTACGTGGATCTCTGGTGGCCACCCGGTCACGTCATCGGATGGGAGCACACATTCGTGCACGAGCTCGACCATCTCCTTCGCTCTATAGCGAGCTCGACATCCGTCGGCCCCATTGGAGCGACGCTCGAGGATGGCTATCGCGCCGCCGAGGTGTGCGAAGCGCTCGCCAAGTCATCGAAGCGCGGACGTCGAGAAGCCGTCGTCTATCGCACGGACGCCGCGCTGACGCACGCGCGCTAGAGTCGCCGGCCCGCGGCGTTCACGAGGTCTTGCAGCCACTGAGCGGCTACGGCCGGCGTCGCAACGGTGTGCGTCATTCGATACTCGAAGACGTCGACATCGACCCCGGCGACGGCCAACCGTTCGGCGTACGCATGTCCTTCATCGCGTAGCGGGTCGAGCTCGGCGAGAACCATGACGGTCGGAGGGGATTCGGAGAGATCCGGCGCCAACCCGGGAGAGAGGAGCGGAAGGCTGAGATCGACTCCACGCCCGGCGTAGTACGTGCGCACGCGCGCCGCGGCAGCTCGAGCGTCATCGTCGTCGCCCATGCTCGTCGAGGAGGTCAGATCGAGAGCCGGCACGTGCAAGAGCTGCGCTTTGATCGGCGGCCCGCCGCGATCACGCGTCAACAACGCCAGTGCCGCGGCGAGATTGCCACCGGAGCTGTTGCCCATCACACCGATGCGATCCGGATCGATCTCCAATGTCCGCTCCCCGTCCTCGTGCAGCCAACAGAGGACCCGGTAGACGTCTTCAAGCGGAGCAGGGAAGCGATGCTCCGGAGCAAGCCGGTAATCCAGATTGACAATCACCGCATCGAGCTCCCAACAGAGCCTGCGGCAGAGAGAGTCGTTGATCTCGAAGCCCGTCGCGCCGCCTGCCATCCACCATCCCCCGCCGTGGAGGAAGAGCAGGCACGCCACGGCTCCCGACGCTCGGGGGAGGTAGACACGGCCGATGAGCGGTTCTGCGCCCGCGCCGGGGAACTGCGCGTAGAAGCACGCGCCGACCTGGGCCAAAGCGACGGGCGCCTCTGTCAGACGCCGGATCTCGAGCACCTTGGCGTCGTGCTGCGCGCGCAGTCTCGCGGTCTGGGCACGCCACTCCTCTTCCGATTGCCCCGGCGCCGGTTCGGGCTCCGGCCAACCCAGCGGATCGACGCCGCCGGCGGCCTCGAGCGAGGCCAGCAGGCCGTCCAGGCCATCCAGATCCGCCACAGCCGCGCCCGGGGGCAAAACCGCTCCGAGGCGAGGCCACTTCATCAGCCACATGTTATCGATTACACGTGGAAATGTCCAGCTCAGACCCGCGCGTCCTCGGGCCGATCAGCGGCTCGGAGCGGCGCTCGACTCGCGCACGACGAGAGACGTCTCGCACCATTCGGTGACGACCTCGCCCCCCGCCGGCCGGTGCTCCTGCTCCTCGAGGAGGCGAATCGCCAGTCGACCTGCGCTCAAGCCCATCTCGAACATCGGCTGACGCACGGTCGTCAGCGGCGGGGCGAGCCGCATGGCGAACGTATCGTCGAAGCCGACGATCGACATCTGATCGGGAACGCGAATGCCTGCTTCATAGAGCGTCTGAAGCGCCCCGGCGGCGAGCAGATCGGACGACGCCAGCACCGCAGTGATGGTCGGATCCTGCTCGAGAAGCTTTCGCATGTAGTCGCGGCCCGTGCCGACACCGCCCCAGCCCCCGTGCTCGAGCACGTACTCGCCGCCGATCAGGTGGGCGTCGTCGACGGAGATGCCGCGCTCTTCCAACGCTTCGCGATACCCGGCGAACCGCTCTTGACGGACGCGGTCCGGCCCCGAACCGTCCGGCTCCCTGAACGTGTCGGCCTCACCGATGTAGCCGATGCGCTCGTGGCCGAGCTCGAGAAGATGCTTCATCGCCAAACGCGACCCGGCGTAGTTGTCCACGACGACCGCAGGGGCGCGATCGCAGAGCCGCCGCTCGACCTCGACTGCCGGAACCCCGGCGCCCATGACCAACTCGACGTTCTCTGCACGGAGGGCGGTGGTGAAGATCACGCCGTCGACACGCCGGCTCAAGAGCGACTCCACCCCTTCGCGTTCGCGCTCGGGATCGCCGTCGGTGTTGAACATGACGACGTTGAAGCCGTGCTCGACCGCTGCGCGCTCCACACCCATCGCGACCTCTGCGAAGAACGGATTCGGCAGGATTCCGTGCAGGATCAGGCCCAGCGTGATCGTTCGCTGACGACGGAGCGCCTGCGCGACGGCATCGAGCCGGTAGCCGCTATCCCGGAGTACCGCTTCGACCCGCTCGCGCGTCTCCGGTGCGACATATCCGTTGCTGTGCAGCACACGGGAGACGGTGGCCGTCGAAACACCGGCGCGCGCAGCGACGCTCTTGATGGTGGCAGGTGACCGCGTCGTGGCCATCGCCGGAGTGTAAGTCCTTACCTGGCCGCCGCCGGGCTGACGGCGGCAAACGCACGCGCAAGCCGTCCAGCCGACGCATCCACGGCGTCGCGAGCGGCGGAGAACGCTCCGAGCAGGTGGAAGAAGCCATGAAGCTGACCGGCGAAGTCGAGCACTTCAGCAGCAACTCCTTCCGATCGAAGTCGGTCGGCGTACGCCTCGCCATCACCGCGGAGGATGTCGTGCTCCGCGGTGATGATCGTCGCCGGAGCGACGCCCGATAGTGACGGCGCGTTCATCGGCGAGGCGTACGCCAGTCGCCGTTGTGAAGGCTCCGGTATGTAGCGCTCCCAGACCCGTCGCACTCCCTCCTGCGACTCGGCGCCGAAGTCGGACTCGGGCATCGGCAAGTCGTTGTCCGCCCGAAATGTGCGGTAACGCGCACGAAACGCGCGCGCGAATAGGGAATCGACGGCAGGATCGAGAACCGGATAGATGAGAAGTTGATGAGCGAGCGCGATGCCTTCGTCGCGCGCGCGCAATGCGGCTGCAGCCGCGAGGTTCCCCCCGGCGCTGTCCCCGCCGATCGCGACGGCCGAGAAATGCTCGGCAGCCCAAACGAGAGCCGCCCAGACATCGTCGATCGCCGCAGGGAACACGTGCTCGGGCGCGAGGCGGTAGTCAACCGAAAGGACCGCGCACGGAACGCGATTCGCGATCGTTCTGCACACGCTGTCGAAGCACTCGAGGTCTCCGAGCATCCAGCCGCCGCCGTGCACCCAGACGAAGACGTCGGCCGCAGTCTTCGAGGGTCTGTACAGACGGCACGCAACGCCGGCCGCGTCGATCGTCTCCACCGCGGAGACGTGCTCCTTCTCCCCCGCGCCCGCTGCGCACTCACGGCGCATCTGCTCCCGGAGCGCTTCGACGTCGCGATCCCAGAAGGGCTGCTCCACGGCCTGCGAGCGGAGGTACTCGCGCGCCTCGTGACTGACGGGGCCGATCGTCATCGCCCGCGCCGACTGTCGAGGGACTCGAAGAGGGCTTGCAAGAGCGATGAGCCGCGAACGTCGTCGACGTCGTCGCGCAGCAGATTCATCGCGTAGGAGAAGGACACGCCCGCCGACGGCCAGCAGGCGTGGAGTGACCCACCCGACCCGCCGTGGCCGAATGCGTCGTCGGGTCGCCCGAGCCGACGCTCCGCCGTCTGCAGCTGGAAGCCGACGCCCACCGAGAACGGGCGGCCGAGCAGCGTCTCCTCGCCCTCGACGAGCGGCGTTCGCCCGAGCAGGATTGCGTCCTCGGACATCAGCTCGGGAAGGTGCCCGTACAGATGCGCTACGGCGCGCGCTGTGCCGATCGCGTTCGTCGCGGGCACCTCGGCCCGGTGCCACGCCGGCTCGTTGAACACGTGGGCACGGCTGAAGCGTTCGGGATTGGCGAAAGTGGATCGCAGCAATGCGTCGCCGGCAAGCGCGGCCGGCGCGAAGTTAGGCGCCGCGCCCCAACGCTCCGAGAGCTCGAGCGTCGCGACTCGCAGTTCGAGCGACGAAGGAAGCCCGATCCAGAGCTCGAGGTCGAGAGGCACGGCGATCTCGTCGGAGAAGAACGCACCGATCGTCCGTCCGTCGATTCGGCGGACCAGCTCGCCGCACAGCCATCCGAACGTGATCGCGTGGTACGCGAGCTTCGCGCGCGGATCGGCGCTCGGCTTCTGCGCAGCGAGGAGCTCGGCCATCCGGCGCGGGTCGGTCGCCTCTTTCCAACTCACGGGTTGCTCGAGACCCGGAAGCCGCGCCCGGTGGGAGACGAGCTCCGCCACCGTGATCTCTCCCTTCCCACCAGCCGCGAACTCGGGCCAGTACTCGGACACGCGACGGTCGAGCTCGAGCAGGCCTCGATCGATGAGGAGCAGAAGACAGCACGCCACGAGGCCCTTGCTCCCGGATAAGAGCAGCTGGAGCGTGTCGGCCGCCCACGGGCGCCCCGACCGCCTGTCCGCAACGCCGCCCCAAAGGTCGACGACCGGTTCTCCGTCGAGTTCGACGGCGAAGGCCGCACCGAGCTCCCCGCGCTCGCGGAAGTTGCGCTCGAACTCCACGCCGACGGCCTCGAAGCCGTCTGCGACCCAACCTCCGAGGCGATGTTCGGCAACACTCACGATGCACCGAGCTTCGCCTGAAGGATCGTCGCTTCATACGGCCCGAGGTCGAGCGTCGCGTGGACGATGGAAGGCCAGCCGACGTCTGCACGTCGTGTGCTCATCGACACCGTCCACCGACGCGTCGGCAACTCTGCGTCGAACCGGATCCGCTGCCGCGAAGGAGTGAAGTTCAACGCGACGAGAACGGCTTCGCCGGAGGTGAGTCGCAGGTACGCGATGGCGCCGCGCGGCTTCGGCGTCAGCGGCAACCACGTGCCGACCTGGAGCGCCTCGCTGTCCCGCCGAAGCCAGATCAACGATCGGTAGAAGTTCAACAACGAGCGGCTGTCCGTGTCTTGCTCGGCAACGTTTCGCTCCCGGAAGTCCGATGCGAGCCGAATCCAGGGCGCTCCTGTGGTGAAGCCGCCGTTTCTCTCTCTCGACCATTGCATCGGCGAACGCGCAGGATCGCGCGTGAACCCATGTGCGAACGCGAGATCGCGGAGCTCGCTGGCCGGAATCTCGGCGTCGCGCATGCCGATTTCCTCGCCGTAGTAGACGAACGGCGTCCCGCGAACGGTCAGAAGGAGTGCGGCGGCAACCTTCGCCCTCGCATCGCCGTCGGCCTGCGTCACCTCCTTGCCGTAGCGCGTGGCGTGGCGTGGATTGTCGTGGTTGCTGAGCACGTACGACGGCCACACGCGCTCATGTGCGTGGAGGCTGTCCCAGCGCTGGATCGCGCGCTGGATGTCAGCGGCGTCCCACTCCTGCTGAAGAAACTCGAAGTTGAAGACGAGATGGAGCTTCTCGCCGTAGCTCGCGGCGAGCTCGGGCTTTCCGTCGAACGTCTCGCCGATGACGACGGCCCCGGGGTAGCCGTCGACGAGTGACCGCAACTCCTGCAGGAACTCGTGCAGCTCGGGACGATCCTTATTGTTGACGTGGCGCTGGCGCGTCCACGCCGTCCGTCCGAGACGGCGAGGATTGTCGCGGAGCTCCGGATGCTTGAAGTACGCGTTGAAGACGTCCAATCGAAATCCGTCGACTCCGCGCTCGAGCCAGTACCGAACGATGTCGAGGGCCGCCTCCTGCACCGCGCGGTTCTGCCAGTTGAGATCGGGCTGCTCGCGCAGAAACGTGTGCAGGTAGTAGTCGCCGGTCTCGTCGTCGAGCGTCCAGGCGGGACCGCCGAAGAACGAGCGCCAGTTGTTGGGAGGGCCGCCGCCCGGAGCAGGCGGCCGCCAGATATACCAGTCTCTGAACTCGTTGGTCCGGCTCGAGCGAGCGCTGAGGAACCACGGGTGAACGTCCGACGTGTGGTTGAGGACGAGATCCATGATCACCTTGATGCCGCGCTTGTGCGCTTCCGTGACGAGAGCATCGAATGCTGCTTGGCCCCCGAAAACCGGGTCGACGACGAGGTGATCTGCAACGTCGTAGCCGGCGTCTCTGCCCGGCGACAAGTACACGGGCGACAGCCAGATCGCCGACACACCGAGCGAACCCGGCGTTCCGTCGTTCAGGTAGTCGAGCCGCTCGACGATCCCGAGCAGATCGCCGACTCCATCTCCATCCGAGTCGGCGAAGCTCCGCGGGTAGACGTGGTAGATGACACCGCGCTTCCACCAGTCTTCCTCCGGCGGAGCGGCGAGGTCCGTGTCGAGCGCATGCGCGAGCGGCTGGGACATGCGAGTCAGCGTTGACCGCGGCCGATGGTGAGAAGGGCTGAAGAAGGCACCGCCCCTCCGTTTCCGGTCGCGACGGCCTCAGCCCGCCATTCCGGATAGCGGTGGCACGCGACACCCCCATGGTCGGATTCCCTGAGCACCGGACGCTCGACCCAGCAGCGTTCGCCGACATGCGCGCACCGCTCGGCAAATAGGCAACGCTCTCGAGACGTGCCGACGTCGTGCCGCACGAGCTGCCTGCTCTTCGCGCGTCGGTGTTGCTGCTGGCGCGGATCGGGAAGCGGTATCGCCGCGTGAAGCGCCTCCGTATACGGGTGCGCGGGCTTCGCCGCCACCGCGTCGGTCGCACCGGTCTCCATCACACGACCCGCATAGAGGACGACCATCCGGTCGCACAGATGACGGACGACATCGAGATCGTGGGAGATGAACAAATAGCTCAGCGCGAGCTCACGCTGAAGCTCCTGCAAGAGGTTGAGAATCTGCGCCTGCACCGAGAGATCGAGAGCGCTCGTCGGCTCGTCGAAGATGACGAGCTGGGGCGAGAGCATGAGGGCTCGTGCGATCGCGATGCGCTGCCGCTGACCCCCGGAAAACTGTCGCGGGTAGCGATCCTCGGCATCCGCAGGAAGATGCACCCGCTCGAGCATCGAGCGAACAGCGCGCCGGACGTCATCGCGCCCCGCCACGTTGAAGGCTTCCAGCGGCTCGGCGAGCGTCCGCCCGATCTTACGAACAGGGTTGAGCGAGCTGTACGGATCCTGGAAGACGACTTGGACGTGGCGATAGAACATGCGCCGTTCCCGGAACGGCAGGTTCGTGATGTCGGAGCCGTCGAATCGAATGGATCCTCGCTCCGCGGACGCCAAGCCGAGGATGGCTCGACCGACCGTCGACTTCCCGGAGCCGGACTCGCCGACGAGCCCGACCGTCTCGCCCCGCGCAACGGAGAAGCTCACGCCGTCGAGCGCTTGCACGACAGAACGGCGTCGCCGGTAGCTGATCGACACGTCGTCCAGCTCGAGCAACGGACGAACCCCGGTCATGCGTGCACCGCAACGATCTCGTCGACGCGGATGCAGCGGGTCGCCCGACTCTCGGAGAGCTCGTGCAGCGCGACCGGCGCCTGAGCGCATTCCGGCACGGCGTAGCGGCAGCGCGGCGCGAAGCGACAACCATCGGGCCATGTTCCGGGTGACGGAACGCCGCCCCGCATCGCGGTGAGCGCGGCGCCGTGCTCTGCGAGCGATGGATGCGATTCGAGGAGCCCGAGCGTGTATGGGTGGCGCGGCTCGTCGAAGAGCTGCTGGACAGCGGCCGTCTCGACGATCTGTCCGGCGTACATGACGATCGCGCGGTCGCAGATGTCGGCAACGACCCCCCAGTTGTGCGTGATCAGCAGGATGGCCAATCCGGTTTCCTCTTGCAGCCGGCGAAGGAGCGAAAGGATCTCCGACTGAACGGTCACGTCCAGCGCAGTCGTCGGCTCGTCGGCTACGAGAAGCTTGGGACGACCGGCAAGAGCAAGCGCGATCGCCACTCGCTGCGCCATGCCGCCGGAGAGCTCGTGGGCGCGTGCTCGGGCAACCTGCTCAGGGGCCGGCAGCTCGACGAGGCGAAGCAGATCGATCGCGCGCTGCTTCGCCTGCTTGCGCGAGCAGCGATCGTGGTGCCGAACGACCTCGGTGAGCTGGCTGCCGATCGTGAACGTCGGATCGAGGCTCGGCTGCGGGTCCTGCGAGACATAGGCGAGCGTCCCGCCGCGAAGCGTGTCGAACTCGCGATCGCCGAGCAGCGTGAGCTCACGGCCCTCCCACTGCACGTTCCCTCGACACTGGTGAAGCTCTGCTGGCAGAAGCCGGAGAACCGCGTGGGCGGTGACGCTCTTTCCGCAGCCCGACTCCCCTACGAGACCGACTGTTTCACCGGGCTGAACGTCGAAGCTCACTCCGTCGACGACGAACGTCTCCGAGTTCCCGTCGAGGTGAGCCACCGCAAGATCCCGCACCTCGAGGAGCGCTCGAGAGCGTGCGACTGCGACCCGAGACGGACTGAGAGCGTGGTCTGGCGAGGTCGCGGAGCGCGGACGCGTCGTCGTAGCGGATTGCTCGGCTACGATAACGTCGCGCAGTGCGTCGCCGAGCAGGCCGAACGCGAGGATGGTGGCGGCGATCACCGCACCCGAGGGGAAGAGCAGCCACTCTTGCTGCTGGATGACCGTCGAGGCTTCGCCGACCATCCCTCCCCACGTCGGAGTCGAAGCATCCGCCGTGAGTCCGAGAAACGCGATTCCCGTCTCGAAGACGAGCGCGTACGCAGCGAACAAGGATCCCTGCACGACGATAGGCCCGATGACGCGAGGGAGTACGTGCCGGATGATGATGCGCCTGTGCGGAAGGCCGGATACGCGCGCCGCCGCCACGTACAGGTCTTCGCGAATGCGCAGGGTCGCTGCACGCACGACGCGGAGGAGCACGGGCGTTCCGAGCAATCCAAAGGCGACCATCGCGACGTCTTCGTTGTTCGGCACGACAGCAAGGACGACGAGAACGAGAATGATTCCCGGGATCGCCAGGACGACTTCGGCGACTCTCGAGAGGATCCGGTCGATCCAGCCACCGAAGTAGCCGGCGACGAGGCCGAGCGGCACCCCGACCGCGAGCACGACGGCGACGCCCTCCACGACCGAGAGCAGGCTGCGGCGCCCTCCGTAGAGGATCCGGCTGAGGACGTCGCGCCCGAGGGTGTCCGTGCCGAGGAGGTGATGCCAACTCGGGCCGGCGAGGACGCGCGCGAGGTCCTGCGCACGCGGGTCGTACGGAGCGACGAGCGGGGCGGCGATGCTCACGACCGCGAGAAGGATCAGAAACGCGAGAGCGCCCAGCGCCGCCGGTTGCCGCAGGAGCCGACGAAGCGCGCCCGGCTGCGCGCGTGTCGCCGGGGTCTCGAGCTCGAGCGACGAGGGTGCGAGCGCGGTCACGACACGCGCACCCGGGGGTCGAGTGCCGCATAGGCGAGGTCGACGAGCAGGTTGACGGCGACGACGATCGCAGTGAAGTAGACGACAACGCCTTGGATGACCGGCAGGTCGTGCTTCTCGGTCGCCTGGACCGCGAGCCCGCCGAGCCCGGGCAATGCAAATACCGATTCGACGAGCACCGTGCCGCTGAGGCATGCAATGAAGACCAGCCCGATCACGGTGGCGACCGAGATCGCAGCGCTGCGGAGGACGTGCTTGAAGACGATCGAGCGCTGAGGAATCCCCGAGGCGCGTAACGTCCGGACGAATGGGCGCGCCATCACCTCGAGCATCGAGTCCCGTGTTTGCTTCGCGATAACGGCGACACCCGGTACCGCAAGCGTCACGACCGGTAGGACGAGGCTGCGGATCCATTCAACCGGTGAGCTCGACAGCGGCACATAGCCCGTAGCCGGGAACAGCTGAATGGATACGGCGAACCACGCGACGAGGATGAGCCCGAGGAAGAAGTTCGGCACGGCGAGGCCCACGAGCGCGAGGAGATCGACGACGCGACCCAGCCGACCCCACTGCAATGCGCTGGCCATCCCGAGCCCGATTCCGATAGCACCGGCGACGACGGTCGCGCCGACGACGAGCGAGAACGTCGCGGCGAGACGACTGTCGAGCAGCGAGGTGACCGGGATTCCGTAGAACGGAGAGACTCCGAGATCCCCGTGGAACGCATGCTCGAGCCAGTGCCAGTAGCGCGTGAGCAACGGCTGATCGAGGCCGAGCGAGTGTCTCAGCTGTCGATATTGGGTCGGCGTCGCGTACTGACCGAGGATTGCGCGGGCGGCGTCGCCTGGCAGGAGACCTGCGAGGAGATACGTCCCGGTCGCGACGACGAATACCAGTGGCACGGAAAGTGCCACGCGCCTGGCTACGAGGCGGAGCATGCTCTACCGCACCGCTGCCGTCATGGCGCGAAGGTCGAGCTCGTTCTTCGACATGACTCGGTGAGCATGCATCGCAGCTTGCGTTTCGGGAAGGGGGCCGGCGCGAGGCCGCGCCCCCTTCCGTCATCCGGTTCTCAGCCGGCCGGGCGAAGCTCCGGTGCGTAGTAGACGTCGCGCTGCGGCGTCGCGTTCACGCCGGTTATCTTCGGGCTGTAGAGCACGACGAGCGGACTCGCGAAGACGGGAACAAACCACGCCTGCTGCACGAGGACCTTCTGCGTCTCCTGGGCGAGCACCTGCTCGTGCTTCGGCGGCGCCGCGATCATCCGGTAATAGAGCTTGCTGATCGCGGAGTCCGTCGTCTGAAACGGGTTCCCGAACGACCGGTACGGGCCCCAGAGCAGCCCGTACTGGACCGGCGACGGGAGCCGCCCCCAGGAAACGGTGAACGCGGGGTACTGGGCTCCGGCAACGCCGCCCCCGAAGCTCCCCGGGTCCTTGATGTCGAGGTTCATCGTGACGCCGACCTTTGCGAACTGGCCGACGAGTGCCTGGCCCAGCGTGTCGAGACCGACAATCGGAGTTGCAATTGCCGAGAATGAGAACCCGTTCGGGTACCCGGCCTCGGCGAGAAGCTGCTTCGCCTTCGCCGGGTTGTACGGGTACGCGTTCTTCAGCGCTGGGTTGTAGCCGTCGTCGCCCGGCACCGCCATCTGATCGATCGGAACGCCGTATCCCGCGCCGAGAGCCTTGGCGACGGCTGCGCGATCGACCGCGTAGTTGAGCGCCTGCCGGACGCGCGGGTCCGCGAGCGGCTTGGCGAGCGCGCCGTTCCGGTCGGCAAGGACGAGCGTCATCATCAGCACGAGCGGGGTCGCAGCCTTGAGACCTGCGCTCTTCGCCGATGCGACGCTCGAGACGGGCTGATCGATCGCCGCTTGGATCTGGCCGGTCCGCATCGCGGCGATCACCGTGCTTGGGTTCGAGATGACCTTGACGACGACTCTCTTCCAGTGCACTGCAGCCTTGTTCCAGTAGTACGGGTTCGGCACATACGTGTAGTGGTCGCCCGGGACACTCTGAGAGGAATCGAGCTCGTACTCCCCCGCGCCGTCGGTCGTCGTCGCGAGGGACTTCGCAGCGACGGCCTTCGGGCTCGCAGGCATTCCGACGGTGAAGATCTGACTGAAGATCAGGGGAAGCAGCGGCGTCGGCGTATTGAAGGTCAACGTGACCGCGAGGGGACCTGTGACCGCGATCTTCGTCAGGCCTCTGATGTACGCCTGCGCGCCTCCGCCTGCAACCGTCGCCGTGTACTCCAGCCACGTCTTCAGTGCCTGAGCGTTGAAGGGCGTCCCATCGCTGAAACGCACTCCCGGGCGGAGCTTCATACTGAAGGTCTTGTTGCGTTCGCCGTACTTCCAGCTCAGTGCCAGACCAGGCGCAAAAGTGCCGTTCGGCTCCTGGACGATGAGCGGGTCGTACGCCCAGGTCGTGTAGCTGGTCTGCGTGCTGCTTCCGGCGGCCGGGTCGAAACCGTTGGGGGCCCCGGGAGTCGCGATCGTCAGCGTCCCGCCGGCAGCTGCACTGCCCGCGCTTGCGCCCGCGGCGACGAGGGCTGCCCCGGCAACAGCCGCGAGCACTCCCAGCGCACGTGACCACTTCCGCACGTTCCCCATCCGAGCACCGGCGAGGTCGCCGGCGGCGATCTTCTCCATTACGACTCCTTCCTCGCCGAGCGCGGACGCAGCGAGCAATAGGGATCCGAGTATGCGACGACGAGCGTCGCGGCTCCAGGTATGAGCGAGCACCCGTCGATGAGCGCCCGTCCAGTCGGCTCCGCAGGCCGACGGGACGACGGGGTTCACCGGGCCTGCCGCCAACGGCGAGGCATCTGCAGTCAGCTTCGACTCCACGATATGTAATCGATAACACACCAGATAGCGACATGTCAACGATTACATATTGGTGGTCGGCTTACTGAGGCCCGACGCTGTGCGAGATCCGTGCGAAGTCGCGACAGCCCGCCCAAGACGAGAATCCAGCCGATCGCGTTGCGAGGTCGCCGCGCCGCGACCAGCGCGCCGACGGCCGCCCGCGCGACGATGGCCACGACGAGGAAGGGGTAGAGCCAGATCGGCCCCGCCGCGGCAACGTGCCGGTGAGCAGCGACGCGGTCGAGCACAAGCCCGCCCACGATCAGGACCACAGCCGCTAGGGCAAGCGCACAAGCCGCCAAACGCGGCGCGATCCGCATCAACCTCCCATTGTCGCCCAGTGGCGCCGCCGCGGCCACAGTGGTGGCACCGGTTCAGGGGGCGGGCGAGGAACGCTGCCGGCGCTTCGGCGGATCGGGCCCTTCGCACATGCGCTGTGAGACAATCGCAGGCATGGCTGGGTCGTACCTGGTCAGGCCGCTGTCGCCGAGCGAGGCATCGGCTGGAGCGCACGCCTGGAGCGAGCTCGCCGGCGGGACAATCCCTCGTGACCTTCTTGGGCGTATCCAGAAGATGCTCACGCAGGCGGGGACGCGTGAGTTCTCAGCGTTCGTGGCGGAGAGAGACGGCGAGCTGCGCGGGATCGCCACCGCCCGGCTGCTCTCGCACCCCATACGCGGCAGGTGCGGCGAGATCGAGGCGCTCATGATCGACGACCGCCTGCCCGACGAGGCCGGCGACGCACTTGCTCATGCGGCTATCGAATGGCTTCGTGCACAGGGCGCTTCCACGATCTCACACATGCGCGACCCGGCCGCTCCGGCCGGCTTCTGGGAACGGCTCGGTTTCAGGTCTGATCTGGTGCGCTACACGCTCGCTGGTCCTCCGTAGCTCACGCCCAGGTACTCGCGAATCTGGCGCTCGCCGCGCCGCATCGCCCACGTGTGATTCGACCGAAAGAGTGGGCGTAACGCGGGCGTCAAGTAGCGAATCAGCCGGTGGTTCACCGAAGGGCGCCAGTCGAGCGTCGCCACCGTTCCTTCGGAGGTTTCGTTGAGCATCCATTCACCGGTGCCGTCGAAGTCCTTCGAGAGTCGCGAGAGAATCCGCCGTGGCGATTGGACCTCGATCACCTCGAGACCGAAGTTGACCTTGTAGGGCAGGTAAGCCTTCACCAGGAGCTCATTGCGGTTTCCCGGTGCGGGTGGCCCCTCGTCACCCTCCGCACGTATCACGAAATCCGTCCACCAATGCTCGTATCCGAGCACGTCCCCGATCACGTCGTAGACGCGTTCGATCGGCGCAGGCACCAACCAACGATCGAGGAAAGCGTATGCCGGAGGCATCGGCGGATATTCGCACGAGTCGGGAATTGGGTTCAGATGGCCCGAGACGAGCTCGTCGTGCGTCGAATGGTGCCGTCGCCATGACCGGATGGTTTGCACAGCTCATTTCTTGCGCGCGGCCGAAATATCGGTCAGTCTCGCAAGATTGTGAATCGGGTCGAGGTCGCCGTCGTTGGAGCGGGAGTCACGGGCCTCGCCATAGCGCGCGAGGTTCGGCTGCGTGGCCTCAGCGTCGCGGTACTCGAGCGCGAGGGCATCGCCGCCGGCGCGTCCGGCGTACAGCCCGGTGGCGTCCGCCAACAGTGGGGAACGCGCGTAGCGTGCCGGCTGGCGCGCGAGTCGGTTGCGTTCTGGCGCGAGGTGAATCAGCACCTCGATCCGCGCGTGCCGCTGGAGCTGCGCGCGAGCGGCTACCTCTTCATCGCCGAGAGCGACGAGACCCTGGAGCGGCTCCGCGCGAACGTCGACCTGCAGAACGAGGAGGGAATCCCGTCGCGCCTCGTCGCGCCCGACGAAGTGGTCGCGCTCGTGCCCGGCCTCGAGGCGGAGCCACTCGCGGGCGCCGCTTGGTGCGCTGACGACGGGTATTTCGACCGGCCACAGTCTGTCGTCGAAGCATTCGCGCAGGGGCTCGAGATCCGTCGCGCCGACGTCGCTCGACTCGAGCGCGACGGGAGCGGTTGGATCGTCGGACCGGTCGCCGCAGAGGCGGTCGTCGTCGCGGCGGGCGTCGACACGCCCGCCCTCCTCACGCCGCTCGCCATCGAGCTACCGATCTCCCGCGAGGATCGTTATCTCTTCTTCAGCGAGCCGATCCGTGAGCGACTGCTCGAGCCCCTCGTCGTCGCTCCGGAGCGTGGCTTCGCTGCGAAGCAACTCGCCGACGGCCGTGTGCTCGCCAGCGACCTGGGCGCGCGCGGCGACCCGGAGGCCGGCCGCGAGCGCTGGCGTGCGACGATCCGCGACGCCTGTGAGGCGCTGCTCCCCCAGCTCACGCATGTGTCCTATCCGTTGCTCGTTGCCGGCGTCTACGACGTCACGCCCGACCATCAGCCCATCCTCGGAGCCGTCGCAGACGGGCTCTACGTGGCGGCCGGATTCAGCGGCCACGGGTTCATGATCGCTCCCGCCGTCGCGCGCATCATCGCCGACGCACTGGTCGGCGAGCACGATCCGGTGCTCGACGTTCTCGATGCAGACCGCTTCGCGACCGGTCGCCTCGTGTCCGAGCCGCAGCTCGTCTGAGATGTTCCTGCAGCTCGTCGCCAACGGTCTCGTCACCGGATCCGTCTATGCCATCGCTGCAGTGGGCGTCTCGCTCGTGTATGGGATCCTGCGACTCGTCAACTTCGCCTACGGCGACATGATGGCGTTCGGTGCGCTCATCGCGTTCGGCGTCGACGGACCACTCCACCAGTCGATGGTCGTCGCCGCGCTCGCGGGCATGGCGGCAACCGCGGCGCTCGCTCTCATTCTCGACGTCGTCCTCTGGAAGCCGTTGCGCGCCCGGCGCGCAGGCTTCATGAGCCTGTTCCTCGCGTCGATCGGGCTCGCCCTCGTGCTGCGCCAGGCGCTGCTCCTCGCTGCGGGATCGCAGCCGCGGAGCTACGACGTGAACCCATACCGCGTGTTCGTGCTCGGCAGCGTGCGCCTCTCGGAGCAGCAACTCATCGCGATCGCGACGGCGGCGACCACGATCGTCGCCGTCGGCCTCTTCCTCGCGCTGACGACCGCGGGCCGCGTCTTACGAGCGATGGCCGACGATCGCGCCCTGGCCGCGGTCGCGGGCATCGACGTCGGCCGCGCGACGCGTCTCGCCTGGCTGATCTCCGGCCTGCTCGCCGGGCTCGCGGGCGTGCTCGCCGCGCTCGTGGAGTACTCGTTCGACCCGAACTTCGGCTTCCAGCTGCTGCTGCCGGTCTTTGCGGCAGTCGTGCTCGGCGGGATCGGGAGCGCGTACGGCGCACTCGCAGGCGGCCTCGCGCTCGGTGTCGCGCAAGAGGTCTCTACATGGTCGGGCTTCGCAGGCGGCGTGAACCCCGTGTACAAGCCCGTGGTCGCATTCGCACTCCTCGCGGCTGCGCTCATGGTTCGGCCGCAAGGGTTCTTCGGCCAGGCGCGCGCCGGGTGAGCATCCTCGCGAGCGGGAGCTTCTGGGCCTTTGTCGGCGTCGTCGCCGGCATCTACACGATCCTCGCGCTCGGGCTGCAAGTGCAATTCGGCTTCGCCGGGCTGCTCAACTTCGGTCAAGTCGCGTTCATGGCGATCGGTGCGTACACGATGGCGATCCTCGTCGTGAAGGAGGGTTGGAGCACGTGGCTGGCCGCGCCGCTCGGCGTTGCCGCGGCCGCCGTCGGAGGACTACTCCTCGGTCTGTCGTCACTGCGATTGCGCGCCGACTACTTCGCGATCGTCACGATCGCGTTCAGCGAGATCGTCCGCTACGTGGCGACGAACGAGACGTCCCTCACCGGGGGATCACAGGGCACGATCGCCCT
>Ga0070741_10004255_pt1 | contig 33677 bp, 36 predicted proteins | sample Coa_R1_4_FD_66440 | JGI IMG/M metagenome (GOLD analysis project Ga0070741, IMG submission 66440) | Surface soil microbial communities from Centralia Pennsylvania, which are recovering from an underground coalmine fire - Coalmine... | ecosystem: Environmental > Terrestrial > Soil > Unclassified ... | reverse complement strand
ACCCGCCGCTGGCGGTCGGCGGCGGTCCCGTCGGCGAGGACCGCGCCCACGAGCGACGAGACCTCGTCCCAGTCGCCGAAATCGACCAGGGCGGGCCGGAGCCGCCGCAGCAGCCGGTCGATCAGGTCCCGGGCCGGGACGGCCGTTCCGGCCACGACGTCGACGAGGTCGGCGCTGATTCCGTAGCGGGCCGCTCGGCCCGGATCTCGGGGAGCGTCTCGGCCACCGGGGTGGTGATCTCGATCTGGGACGGGTGCAGCTCGGGGTGCACGTCCTCGCCGAGGCGGTCCCGGGCGGCGGAGAGGGCGGCCGGTGCATGGGGGCGCAGCGCCCCGCTGGCGGCGTCGACGACGAGGAACTCCTCCTCCACCCCGAGCGTGCATCCCGCCGTTCCCATGTGGGCCACTCCCTACCCCGAACGGCGCGGCCGCTAGCGTGGGCGGCCGTGAGCCCCGCGACGCTGGCCGAGCGGCTCGGATTCGCCGCCGACGCCCGGCTGGTGATCATCAACGCCGACGAGCTCGGCCTGACCCGGGCGTCGAACGTCGGCGTCTACGACGCCGTCCGCCACGGCGCGGCCACCAGCGCCTCCCTGATGGTGCCGGCCCCCTGGGCCCGCGACGCCGCCGCCGGCTACCGGGGCGAGGACGTCGGCGTCCACCTGACCTTCAACGCCGAGTGGGACACCTACCGCTGGGGGCCCATCAGCCACTCCCCCTCGCTGCGGGACGGCGACGGCGGCTTCCCCCGCACCACCGAGGACCTCTGGGACCACGGCGACATGGAGGAGCTGCGCAAGGAGGGCCGGGCCCAGATCGAGCGGGCCATCGTGTGGGGGTTCGACGTGAGCCACGTCGACAGCCACATCGGCGCCCTGCTCGGCCGGCCGGAGTTCTTCGACGTCTACCTGGAGCTGGCCCTCGACTTCGGCCTGCCGATGCGCCTGCCCGGTGAGGCCACCCAGCGGCTGGTGGGCTTCCCGTTCCGCAAGCTGGCCGCCGAGGAGGGGGCCGTCTTCCCCGACCACCTCGTGGCCGTGCCCCGGGAGGGCACCGGCCGGGTGGGGGCCCGCCGGGCCGTGGAGCGGGCCCTGTTCGAGCTCGCCCCCGGCGTGACGGAGATCCAGACCCACCCGGCCATCGACACCGACGAGCTGCGGGCCGCCTGCCCCGACTGGCCGGGCCGGGTCGAGGACCACGCCTACCTGCGCGCCGACCCGTCGCTCCCCGACCTCGTGGAGCGGGCCGGGGCGACGCTGATCGGCTACCGCGACCTGCGGGCCCTGCAGCGCGGGGACGAAACGACGTAGGGGTTCGGAGGGTCCTCGGGGGGCGGAGCCCCCCGAGTGCTCAGTACTCCGTGATCTCCCGGATCTGCTCCTGGAGCGCCCGGTACTCCGGCGAGTTGGTCAGCGGCAGCAGCGACATCAGCTTGGCCATGTTGCCGGTCACCTTCATGCGCCCCTGCATGAAGGCGGCATTGGGGTCGAGCTCGCCGGTCTGGACCTTCTTGGCGTCCTCGTAGGTCATCGTCAGGGTGAAGTCGGCGTCGGCCGCCTCGCCGAGCTGCGAGTCGAGGAGCTTCCCGTCCTCCAGGACCCAGTAGTACTTCACCTCGCCCTCGGGGGCGCCGGTCACGACGTACTGCATCTTGGCCGTCGCCCCGGGGCGGACGGGCTGGTCCTCGGCCAGCTTGCGGCCCTCGTCCAACCATTCCTGGGACAGGTACTTCGACATCGGGCTCACCTCGGTCTGTGTCGCACGCCTGGACAACGGCGGCGCAGTCTAGACCGGGGCTCTAGGACGCGGCCCGCCGGACCGCCGCCCCCGTCCGCAGGCCGGAGAACAGGTCGTCCTCGTAACCGTCGTCGGGGAGGGTGGCGTCGACCAGCGACCGGGCCAGCAGGTACTCCTCCCAGGGGAAGACCTCCCGCACGACGTCCTCCGGCAGGCGCATCCAGAACCCCTCGGGGTCGACCTGGGTGCGGTGGGCCAGCAGCGCCGCCCGCCGGTGGTCGAGGAAGTCGCCGACGTCGATGCGGGTGGTCATCGGGCGGTCGGGCGTCTCCGGGTCCCACCGGGAGAGCCAGTCGGCGTAGGGGCTCTCCTCGCCCCGGGCCACGAAGGCCTCGTGGAGCGCCTGGAGCCGGACCCTGGTCCACCCGGTGTAGTACAGCTTCAGCGGCTGGAAGGGCTCGCCGGCGTCGGGGTAGCGCTCAGGATCGCCGGCCGCCTCGAAGGCCGCCACCGAGATGTCGTGGGTGCGGATGTGGTCGGGGTGGGGGTAGCCGCGGTGGTCGTCGCCGTAGGTGATGATCACCTGCGGCCGCTCGGCCCGCACGATCCGCACCAGCTTCTCCACCGCCTCGTCGAGCGGCGCCTGGGCGAAGGACTCCGGGTGCCGGTTGGCGTCGGTGTCCGGCATGCCCGAGTCGCGGTAGCCGAGCAGGTAGGCCGAGCCGTAGCCGAGGATCCGCACCGACTCCTCGAGCTCGGCCAGGCGGACGGCCCGGAGGTCGGCCCGCACCTCGGGCGTGTCGGCGGCGGGGTTGAGAATGTCGCCCTCCGCACCATCGGTACAGGTGACGAGCACGGTGTGGACGCCCTCGGCGGCGTAGCGGGCGTTGGTGGCGGCGCCCTTGGAGGCCTCGTCGTCGGGGTGGGCGTGGACCTGGAGGAGGGAGAGCCGTTCGTCGCTCATAGCCTCGGAAAACCGACGGGGGCCGGTGGTCATTCCCGGCCGGCGGGCACCAGCTCAGATTCGCCCGTCTCGGCGTCGTCGACGAGGCGGAAGCCGGCCCGGGCGGCGAGGCGGGCGTGACCCTCGTCGGGGCCGATGGCGATCAGGGCGTCGTCGGCCTCCAGGCGGACCCGGCCCCGGGGCCGGTAGAGGTACCGGCCGCCCCGGCGGACGGCCAGTAGGTAGAACCCGGTCTCGAGCTCCAGGTTGGCGTCGGCCAGGGTGGCGCCGTCGAGCGACGAGCCGGGCGCCACCGGCACCCGCACGATCACCTCGTCGCTCTCCCCGAAGGCGTAGGCCAGGACGGGATGGATCTCCTCGCCGTTCTCCACCAGCCAGACCATGGCCTGGGCGGCGTCGCCGATCTCCTCGGCCGCCTGCCCGAGGTGGATGAGGCCCCGCAGGGCGGACGGGTCGAGCGTGTCGGCGGCGCTGCGCAGCACCCACACCTCGAGCCGTTCCTTCATCTCGTCGAGGCGGTCCTCGAGGTGGTTGACCTCGGCGGCGAGGCCCTGGTCCTTGAACAGGACGGCGGAGTAGGCCAGGCCGACGGCCACCTCGGAGATGTTCTTCATCTCGACGAGGACGTCGACGGCCCGGTCGAGGTCGGTGATGGCGGTGTCCTCCTCGAACGTGTCGGTCCGCCACTCCGGCGCTCCGGCCAGCTCCCGCAGTTCGGCGATCCCGCCGCCGGGGCCCCGGGTGATGAGGACGTCGTTGGGCCGGAGGACCTCGTCGCCGTCGGGGTCGATCGCCCATTCCCGGCCCCGGCGCAGCGCCACCACCCGCATGCCGACCTCGGTCGGGAGCTCCAGCTCGGCCAGCGTCCGCCCCGCCATCGCCGAGTCCTCCCGCACCCGCACCCGGTGGGAGACCTCCTCGGCGGCGGCCAGGTCGGCCACCAGGGCCATCGGGATCCCGAGGCGGTGGGTGACGATGCGGGACACGTCGACGGCGGCGTTGCCCATCCGCTCGATGGCCGACACGATGCCGAGGACGCCGGCCATCTCGTCGGCGTCGCGGGGCGAGCGGGCGGCCAGCACGCAGATGGAGCGCATCTCGTGGACGAGCTCGGTCAGCCGGCCCTTGAGCTCGTCGACCTCCTCGGCCATGGCCGGGTCGGCGAAGAACAGGGCGGCGTACCCCAGGTCGACCATCAGCTCGGAGGTGTCCTTGGCCTCCGACAGCATGGCCTTGAGATTCCGTGGGCGATCGTCCATAGCGCAGGATCTGCTGGTCTCCACGATACCGTCAGGAGGCCATGAGTCCCACCGACCTGCTGACCGTCGCCGTGCTGGCCTTCGTGGGATTCCGTCTGGCCGACGCCGCCCGCCAGACGTTCTCGTCCCGGGGCCACGTCCGCCAGATCGTGGCCGGGCTGCGGCTCCGCCACTTCGTCCGGGCCGTCCCCGTCCTCTTCGGGGTCCTGGCGGTGGCCGTGCCGCTCCTGGCCGTGCCCGGCCTCGACTTCGGCTGGTGGACGGCGCTGGGCGGCCAGGGCAACCCCGTCGTCGGCGTCGGGCCCAAGAGCGCCACGCCCGGGGCCCTGGAGACGATCGTCCCCCTCGTCTTCGTCAGCCTGCTGCTGGTCGGCCTGCCGCTGCTGGTCGAGGGCGAGGAGTGGGTCTTCCGGCGGGGGGCCGAGCACCGGGGCCGGGCGGCCAACGCCCGCCGGTCGGTCCTCTTCGGGCTCGTCCACGCCCTGGTCGGCATTCCCATCGGCGTGGCCCTGGCGCTGTCGGTCGGCGGCTTCTACTTCACCTGGGCCTACCTCCGGGTCTGGCGGCGGACGGGCTCCGAGGAGGCCGCCCTGGGCGAGTCGACCCGGTCGCACCTGGCCTACAACCTCGTGATCGCCGGGATCGTCATCGCCGCGCTGGCCACCGGCTCGACGTAGCCGCCGCCCAAAAGGGACAGTCCGCCCAGAACTGCCAATTCACAGAAAACCTTAGGGTCCCAGCGTTTCAGCGGGCCCCGGCGACGGCCCGATCTAACGGTCATGCGATTGGGGAACCGCATCGAACCGTCAGGATTGGGACGAACCGCCCGCCGCCTGCTCATCAGCGCGCTGGTGCCGGCCGTCCTGTCGCCGGTGGCGCTGGCCGGCCCGGCCCGGGCCGACACCGCCGCCGTCGCCGCCCCGGCCGCCGTCACTCCGGTCGACGGCCCGGCCGACGGCCTGCTGGTGCGCTTCAAGGACACCGCCTCCAGCCAGGCGGTGGAGCACGCCGTCACCGCCGCCGGCGGCACGGTCGAGGCCGTGGCCGGCGCCACCGGCTTCGTCCAGGTGTCGACCGGGTCGGCGACGGCCGGAGCGGTGGAGTCGGCGCTGGCCCGGTCGTCGGTCGTCCAGACGATCGAGCCGAACCGGGTCCGCCACGCCGACGTGGTGCCCAACGACCCCCGCTACGCCAGCGAGGCGGCCTACCTCCAGGAGATGCACCTCCCCCAGGCCTGGGACACCACCACCGGCAACGACAACATGATCCTGGCCATCGTCGACAGCGGCGTGCAGCTCAACCACCCCGACCTGGCCGGCCGGCTCGTGCCGGGCTACGACTTCGTCAACAACGACCCTTCGCCCGACGACGACTTCGGCCACGGCACGATGGTGGCCGGCATCGCCGCCGCCGTCACCAACAACGGCGCGGGCGTGGCCGGCGGTGCCTGGCGGGGCAAGATCATGCCGATCAAGGTGCTCGACAACACCGGGTCGGCCAGCGACGAGGACATCGCCTCCGGCATCACCTTCGCCGTCGACCACGGCGCCTCGGTCATCAACCTCTCCCTCGGCGGTCCCGGCGCCAGCACCACGCTGCAGACGGCCGTCGACTACGCCACCAGCCACAACGTCGTCGTCGTGGCCGCCGCCGGCAACGACGGGGGCACGGCCAACGCCACCGTCCCCCACTACCCCGCCGCCTGCAACGGTGTCGTGGCCGTCGGGGCCACCGACTCGGCCGGCAACCACGCCAGCTTCTCCAGCTACGGCAGCTGGGTCGACGTCGTCGCTCCCGGCAGCGGCATCGTGTCGACCGCCTGGGCCACGAGTACCAACCGGTTCAGCCTCTACGGCTCCGGCGACGGCACCTCCTTCTCCTCGCCGCTGGTGGCGGCCACCGTCTTCCTCATGCGCTCGGTCGACCCCAACGCCAACCAGGCCACGATCGTCTCCCGGCTGCTGGCGACCGCCGACGACCTCGGCTCGGCCGGCTTCGATTCCGTCTACGGCGCCGGCATGGTCGACGCCGCCGCCGCCGTGCAGGCCAGCGAGAACAGCTTCACCACCGCCTCCACCAACGGATCCGGCTACTGGATGCTGGGCCAGCAGGGAGCGGTGTACCGCTTCGGCGGCGCCAGCTACCTCGGTGACGCCCGGGCCCTGCTGAGCGGCGGCGCCACCGCCAACGACCTCGCCGCCCTGCCGTCGGGCAGCGGCTACTGGGTCGTCGACAGCGCCGGGCACGTCTTCGGCTTCGGCAACGCCGTGTACTACGGCGGGGCGCCGGCCCTCCTGGCCGGGGAGACGGTGACGAGCATCTCGGCCACCCCGAGCGGCGGCGGCTACTGGCTCTTCACCTCGCTCGGCCGGGCCTTCAACTACGGCAACGCCCCCCGCCTCGGCGACCTGGCCGGGCTGCGGCTCAACGGGCCGATCCTCGACTCGGTGCCCACGCCATCGGGTCAGGGCTACTACATGGTCGGCTCCGACGGCGGCATCTTCGCCTTCGGCGACGCCCACTTCGACGGGTCGATGGGCGGCCAGCACCTCAACGCCCCGGTGCAGTCGCTCGTCCCCGACCCCGACGGCGTCGGCTACTGGCTGGTGGCCTCCGACGGCGGCGTCTTCGCCTTCGACGCCCCCTTCCGGGGGTCCCTGGGCGGCATCCGCCTCAACGCCCCGGTCACCGGGATGGTCCCCTTCGGGAACGGCTACCTGATGGTGGCCACCGACGGCGGCGCCTTCGACTTCTCCGACCAGCCGTTCTCCGGTTCGCTGGTGGGCACCGGCGGCCAGCCGATCGTCTCGGTGGCCGTCAAGGCCGCCACCAGCTGACCCGGCCCGGCCTGCACCCGGCCGGCGTCAGCCCGGGGCCGGGTCGGGCCGGGGCTCCACCCGGCAGGTGCCCGGCGGGCCGACCACCAGCTCGGCGCGCTGGCCCCGGCGGGCGGCGATGGCGCCGACCATCCCCCGGTGCACGCCGCACACCGCCGCCGGGTCGACGGCCGCCCCGGCGGCCAGCGGGCAGGCGGCCAGGCGGACTCCGCCGCCGTCGGCCGGTTGCGGGTCGAACCCCTCGGCGGCCAGGAAGGCCACGACGTCGTCGCCCTCGGGGGCCAGGGCCCGCCCGGCCTCCTCCGGGGGCTCGCCCGTCCGCCGGGCCCGGAGGAGGGCCAGGGCGAGCAGCTCGTAGGGTCCGGCGGGGGCGGGCCGGAAGCGGTAGACCAGCCGGGGCCGGCCCCGCCCGCCCCGCCGGTCGAGGCCGGCGGCGATCTGCCCGTCGGCCTCGAGGGCGCCGAGGTGGTGGCGGACGGTGTTCAGCCCGAGACCGAGCGCAACGGCGATGTCCTCCACGGCGACCGGCCAGCCGGCCGACCGCACGACCGCCAGCACCCGGTCGCGGGTCCGGCTCACCACGGACGGGCCGCCATGGTCAGTGCCCGGCCATGCCCGTGTCGGTGGCGGTCCCGGCCACGAACACGCCGAGGGCGCCCTTGCCGACGTTGGCGAACTTGTGCGTCACCATGGCGTAGTTGCCGGGCTCGTGGAGGCTGAACTCCACGAAGCCGCCCTGGGACGGCTGCAGGTCGAGGGTCTGGGAGCCGCCCTTCTCGGCGTTGTCGGGCCGCAGCAGGTAGGCACCCTCCTTGAACACGGTGTCGAACTGCGTGCCGACGATGTGGAAGGCGGAGTTCTCGTTGGGCCCGGCGTCGAGGACCCAGACACGGATCCGCTCGTTGGGCATGACGTGCAGCGGGCTGTACTTGTACTGGTTGACGTAGCCGTTGAAGACGACGGCGTCGGGCTGGACGGCCATCATCTTGGCCATGTCGCCGGGCTGGCCCATGGGACCGGCGTAGATCTCGGACTGGATCATGACGTACTCGTGGGCCACCGGCGCGAGGTCCGGCGGGTCGATGACCACGGCGCCGTACATGCCGTTGCCGATGTGCATGAGGGTCGGCGCGGTGCCGCAGTGGTACATCCAGATGCCGGAGTGCTCGGCCTTGAACTGGTAGACGAGCGACTCACCGGGGTTGATGGTCTTCATCTTCTCGTTCATCGCCGCGTAGGAGGCGTGGAAGTCGATCGAGTGGCCCATCGTCCCCTTGTTGACGAGGGTCACGGTGAAGACGTCGCCGACCTTGCCGTGGAGGACGGGCCCGGGCACGGTCCCGCCGAACGTCCACATCTGCTGGGTGACGCCGGGAGCGACCTCGATCACGGCGTCCCTGGCCTCCAGCGTCACGGCGTGGGTCGTGCCGCCGGCGGCGGGGGCCAGCGTCGGGTCGAAGGCCTTCCACTCCGGGGCGGGGGTGGCGTTGGCGTCGATGGTGGCGTCGGCCGTCGTCGCCGCCGCGGTGGCGGCCACGACGCCGTGTTCGACGGCGGCGGCCGGCGTCTTGGAGGAGTGGTTCGAGGCGACGATGAGGGCCCCGAACGAGAACATGAGCGCGAGGAAGGCGAAGAGCGTCGTGGCCAGCCGGGTGATGCTCACCTCGCCTTTGGGGATTTCGGACATCGTGGCCTCCTTCGGTTGCAGCTTTTCTCCAATGATCTTGAGAGAAAAGCGGCCGTCCGGCTGCGGCCGGGAGTCCCGTCGCCGGGGGCCGAAGGTCCCGATTTGGCCGGGACCGGCCGGTTCAGCGGAAGTCGCGGGAGCGGGGCGCGGCGCCGCTGTCCAGCGGCGTCAGGCGCTGCGCCACCAGGTTCGTGACGCCCTGGTGGCGCTCCAGCACGCCCCGGATCAGCAGCGCCGTCGAGGTCCGGGCCACCCGGCGGTAGCGGCGCCACAGGCCCGGGGAGCAGATCACGTTGAGCAGCCCGGTCTCGTCCTCCAGGTTGATGAAGATGACCCCCTGGGCCGTCCCCGGCCGCTGGCGGTGGGTGACGACGCCGGCCACCTCGACGATCTCCCGGGGCGCCACCCCGGCCAGGGCGGCGATGGGGACGACGCCCCGCTCGTCGAGGGCCGGGCGGCTGAACTGCGTCGGATGGGCCGACGGCGACAGGCCCATCGACCACAGGTCGGCAGCCGCCTCCTCGGGGGCGGTCATGCCGGGCAGGGCGGGCGCCGACAGGCCGGTGACGAGGCCGGGCAGCTTGTCGGGCCGGGCCTCCCGCAGGGCGGCGGCGGCCCACAGGGCGTCGCGGCGCGACAGGCCGAAGCAGCCGAAGGCACCGGCGGTGGCCAGGCCCTCGATGGCGTCGGTGGCGGCGCCGGTGCGGCGGGCGAAGTCCTCGAGATCCCGGAACGGCCCGCCGCCGGCCCGCTCCTCCTCGATGCGCTCCAGCAACGCGTCGCCGACGTTACGTACGTAACGCAGCCCGATCCGCACGGCCATCGTCGACTCGTCACCGTGCCACGGTCCGGCCACCGGCCGGCCCGTCCCGTCGTCGGTCCGGGGCTCGAGCGTGCACTGCGTGCGGGAGACGTTGAGATCGGGGCCGAGGACCTCGACGCCGTGGCGGCCGGCGTCGCGCACGATCGTGTGGGGCGAGTAGAAGCCCATCGGCTGGGCGTTGAGGAGGGCGGCGGTGAACTCCGCCGGGTAGTGGAGCTTCATCCAGGAGCTGGCGTAGACGAGGTAGGCGAAGCTGACCGAGTGGCTCTCGGGGAAGCCGAAGTCGGCGAAGGCCTCGAGCTTGTGGGCGATCTCCTCGGCGACTTCGCCGGTGATGCCGTTCTTCGCCATTCCCTCCATCAGCCGGGCCCGCATCACCGCCATCCGCTCGTGGGAGCGCTTGGACCCCATGGCCTGGCGGAGCTGGTCGGCCTCGCCGGGCGTGAAGTTGGCCACGTCGATGGCCATCTGCATGAGCTGCTCCTGGAACAGCGGCACGCCCAGGGTCTTCTTCAGGCAGGGCTCGAGGAGCGGGTGGAGGTAGGTGACCGGCTCCTCGCCCCGCCGGCGGCGGATGTAGGGGTGGACGGAGCCGCCCTGGATGGGGCCGGGGCGGATGAGGGCCACCTCGATGACGATGTCGTAGAAGGTCCGGGGCCGCAGCCGGGGCAGCGTGGCCATCTGGGCCCGGCTCTCGACCTGGAACACGCCGACGGTGTCGGCGGCGCAGAGCAGGTCGTAGACGGCGTCCTCCTGGGGGATGGCGGCCAGGTCGATCTCGATGCCCCGGTGCTCGGCGATGAGGTCGACGGCCAGGTGCAGCATCGTCAGCATCCCCAGGCCCAGCAGGTCGAACTTCACCAGACCGGCGGCGGCGCAGTCGTCCTTGTCCCACTGGAGGACGGAGCGGTTCTCCATGGCCGCCCACTCCGTCGGGCAGTACTCGACCAGCGGCCGGTCGGCGATGACCATGCCGCCGGAGTGGATCCCGAGATGGCGGGGGAAGCCCTGCACCTGGCGGGCCAGGTCGAGCACCAGCGGCGGGATCCCCGCTCCCCCGTCGGCCTTCGGCTTCGTGAGGTCGCCGCCGGCGTCGGCTTCGGCCTCCCGCAGCGTCCAGCCCTCGACCGACTTGGCCACGGCGTCGGCCTGGCCCGGCGACAGCCCGGCCGCCTTGGCCATCTCCCGCAGCGCCGAGCGAGGCCGGTAGGTGATGACGTTGGCCACCTGGGCCGCCCGGTCCCGGCCGTAGCGGCGGTAGACGTACTGGATGGCCTCCTCCCGGCGCTCGTGCTCGATGTCGAGGTCGATGTCGGGCGGCCCGTCCCGCTCCGGGGAGAGGAACCGCTCGAACAGGAGCCCGAGCCCGACGGCGTCGGCCTTGGTGATGCCGAGGGCGTAGCAGACGGCGGAGTTGGCCGCCGAGCCCCGGCCCTGGCAGTACAGGTTCTCCCGCTTGCAGAACTCCACCAGGTCGTGGACGAGGAGGAAGTAGCCGGCGAAGCCGAGCTCCTCGATGAGGTCGAGCTCGCCGGCGATGCGGCGCTGCGCCTCTTCGTGTTTCGGGTGGCTGGGCGGATAGCGGTGGGCGGCGCCGGCCCAGGCCAGCTCCCGCAGCCAGCTCATCTCGTCGTGGCCGGGCGGGACGGGGAAGTCGGGCAGGTGGGGGGCGGCCATGGCCAGGTCGAAGGCGCACCGCTGGGCCAGCTCCACGGTGCGCTCGACGGCGCCGGGCCAGCGGGCGAAGCGGCGGTGCTGCTCGGCGGCGCTGCGGAGGTGGGCGCCGGCGGCGGCGGGCAGCCAGCCGTCGAGGGCGTCGAGCGGGCGCCGGGCCCGGATGGCGGCCAGGGCGGTGGCCAGCGGCCGCTCCCGGGGTGTGGCGTAGTGCACGTTGTTGGTCGCCACCACGTCGACGCCGGCCCGGGCGGCCAGCGTGGCCAGGGCGTCGTTGCGGGACCGGTCGAGCGGGTCGCCGTGGTCCCACAGCTCGACCAGCACCCGGTCCCGGCCGAAGGCGTCGATCAGGCGCTGCAGCGCCCGCCCGGCCGCCGCCGGGCCGTGGTCGACCAGCGCCTTGGGCACGGTCCCCTTCCGGCACCCGGTCAGCACGAACCACGAATCGTTGCCCGGGCCGGGTTCCCGGCGGAGGTGGACGGGCGCCGTGGCCGCCGCCGCCAGCTCCTCCAGGCTCAGCCGGGGCGCCCCTTTGCCGCCCCGCATCTGCCCCTCGCTGATGGCCCGGGCCAGCCGGGCGTACCCGATGTGCCCCTCGGCCAGCACGACGAGATGCTCGCCCTCCGGGTCCGGCACCCCGGACTGCCCCGCCGTCGAAGGCGACCATGTCGCTCCGTCGATCCCGGCCCCCGGCCCCCGCCCCGAACCGGCGTCGGAAACTTTGGCCCTCGGTGAGTTTCCAACGCCGGAACTCCCGGGCCCCCCGACTCCGGCCGAGCCGGTGCGCCGACCCGATCCACCGGGTGCCGCCGGCCCCACCGCTCGGGGCGAGCCCGGGCGGTGGCCCGGCCCGCCCGGAGCGCCGAGGGTCAGTTCGGCCCCGAAGACCGTCGGCAGCCCGAACTCCCGGGCGACGCCCGAGAAGCGCACGGCGCCGTAGAGCCCGTCGTGGTCGGTGACGGCCAGCCCGGAGAGCCCGAGCCGGACGGCCTCGGCGACGAGGTCCTCCGGATGGCTGGCGCCGTCGAGGAACGAGAAGTTCGTGTGGCAGTGCAGCTCGGCATAGGCCGGCTCCCCCGCCTTCGGCCTCCGCCGGCGGACGATCTCCGGGCTCGGCGGGCGGATCTTCCGCTCCGGCCACGGCCCGCTCTTCCCCGGCGGCCGCTCAGGCACGCCGCCCCTCCCGCCCCTGCCCCAACCGGCGTGCACCCGCCGCCATATCCGGGCAGACGAACGCCGGAACGGGGGGCGGGCGGCGATCAGTCATAGATCGCCTCGAGGTGGGCGGCCCCGGCTTCGACCGAGACGAGGCAGGCGACGCCGCCGGCGACGACCTGCCACAGGGCCCGGCGGCGCCGGGCCGGCGGGTCCCACCAGCGGAGGTCGTGGAGCCAGGGGCCGGCCCAGGCCTCGACCGGGCCGCCGCCCCCGGGCAGCGCCGGGCTGGCCAGGCGGGCCGGCTCGGCCGACGCCTCGCCCCGGCCCGACACGGTCACCGGCCGCCCGCCGGCGTCGACCAGCTCGGCCGGCCGGGGCGGCGAGAACACCAGCGCCGGCGCCGGCGCCGGGACCGCTCCCGGCCACGGCGGCGCGTCGACGCCGTCCCACGTCCGGCCCTCGGCCGGCCGGCCCCGCCGGAACGGAGCCGCCGCCGCCGGCGCGGCGGAGCCCGGTGAATCTTGCGCCTCTGCGTCGCTCTGGGCCACGTGGATGCGCCGAGAATCCGGCCGATCCGGCGGAGCCGGCGGGCGGGACTGCTCGGGGAGCACCGGCGGGTCGTCGCCCCAGGGCACCCAGACGATGCGTTCGTCGGGGGTGCGGCCGCCCCGGAGGACGGGCGTGGTCACGGTCTCGGGCGGGAGCAGCGACTGGAGCCGAACCAGGGCCCGGCCGGCCCGCTCGGCGGCGGCCCGGTCGCCGCCCCACAGGCCGAGCTGGCTGCGCCCGGCCACCACGACCTCCTCCGGGACGAGCCGCAGCAGCGTCAGCCCGCTGGTGACCAGATCGTCGTCGGCGCTCCGCCCGGCGTCGCCGTGGCCCGGAGCGTCCCCGGAGACCCACGCCTCGAGCTGGCCCCGGACCCGCTCGGCCAGGATCGCCGACCCCGGCGACGACGCCACGCCGCCGCCCCATCCGGCCTCGCCCCATCCGGCCTCGCCCCCTCCATCCCCGGCTCGCCGCCCACCCCGGCCGCCGGGCCCCGCCCGGCCGCCGGCGCCGGCCGAGAGGCGCCAGGTGCGGGCCAGGCGTTCGCCGTGCTCGGTTTCGGCTTCGACCCGGACCCGGGTGCAGATCAGGCCGTCGGCGGCCAGTTCGGCCAGGAGCCGGTCGGCCAGGGCCCGGCCGGCGAACACCGCCGCGTCGACCCGGGACAGGGGCGGGTCGAACTCGTGGTGCAGCTCCAGGTCGGGCGGCGGGACCCGCAGCTCCGGCGGGTGCTCCTCCTCCCCCCGGGCCCGCCGGTGGGCGGCCAGCCCCTCGGGCCCGAACCGGCCCAGCACCGAGGCCGGCGGGAGGGCGGCGAAGTCGCCCAGCGTGCCCAGCCCGAGCCGGACCAGCAGCCCGGCCAGCCCGTCGTCGTCGAGCACCCTGACCGGCCACGGCGCCAGGAAGGCCGGGCTCTCCCCCGCCGGCACCACGAACGCCGCCCCCGGCGCCGCCCGCCGGGCCGCCAGCCGGGCGGCGAAGGTGCCGTCGGCCACCCCGAGGCGGACCCCCCCGGCCGCCGCCGGCAACCGGCGTTCATTTCCGCCACCCGTCCGTCCGAATTGAACGCCGGAATCGGACGGGCCTTCGCCGAGCAGGCCGGCGACGTGGGTCAGGACCCGGGCGGCGAAGGCGTCGTCGCCGCCGAAGTAGCGGGACGGGCCCCGGGTGGGGACGAACAGCAGGCCGGGGCGGTCGAGGGCCAGGCGGGGCGCCAGCGTCTCCACCGCCCGGCTGAGGGCCTCGAACGCCCGGGCCTCACCGGTCGGGTCGACCGGGCGGGTGACGAGCCCCGGGCAGCGGGCCTCGGCCTCCCGCCGGCGCAGCCCCCGCCGCACCCCCTCGGCCCGGGCCTCGGCCGAGGCGGCCAGCACGAAGCCCCGGTCGAGCACCGCCACCGGCTCCCCGGCCAGCCCCGGGTCGGCCCGCCGGGCGGCCACCACCGGCCAGTCGGGGCACCACAGGCACAGCATCCGCTCGGCCGGCACCGGTCACGCACCGGGCCGGAGGCGGATCACGACGAGGCAGGAGGCGCACATGGCCGGGATCCTCAGGCGGCGGCGCGGGTGCCGGTGACCAGGTCGGCGATCCGTTCCCGGCCGGCCGAGCCGCGGCCGCTCACCGCCACCCGCAGCACCCGCTCGGCCAGCAGCCCCTCGCCCCGGCCGAGGCCGCGCCAGGCGACGTGCTCGGCCCGCAGCCGCAGCGCCGCCTCGCCCGGCCAGGCGCCCGCCGCCACCAGCACGGCGGCCCGCTCCCGGGCCCGGGCCTCGAGGCGCCGGGCGTCGGCCGGCCGGAAGCCCCGGGGGACCACCGCCGCCACCACGGTCACGCCGTCGAGCAGGGTGGCCACCACCCGGCCGTAGAGGGCCGGGGGCACGGCCCGCACCACCGCCAGCCGCTCGAGGGCCACGCCGGCCTCGGCCGCCGCCAACCCGCCCAGCACACCGTCGCCGTCGACGACGGCGGCCCACTCCCCCGCCGCCGTGCCGGCGGCCAGGAGCGACAGCAGCAGCGATGTCGCCCCCGACCCCGGCGCCCCCTCGACCCGGACCACCGAACCCCGCTGGAGCCCTCCCCCCGGAAGGATTTCTCCCAGCGGGCCGGGCACGGCCAGCCGCCGCTCCCCGGCCAGGACCACCGGCCGCACCCGGGCGGAGATCTCGGCCGTGAGCCCCGGCCGGCGGGCTGACCGGAGGGCGGGGCCGGTATCTTCGGGGAAGAGTTCGGCGAAGGCCACGGAGCCAACGTATCGAACACATGTTTGGGTGGCAAGCCGATCGTCGGGCCGGCGGCGCGATTTATCCCCCCGGCAGCCCCTCCGACCGCAGCACCCGCAGCACCGCCTCGGCCCACAGGCCGTAACCGGCGTCGCTGGGATGGAAATCGTCGGCGGAGAAGAACCGCCCGGGGTTCCGCCGGAAGGCCGGGCCGGTGGGCCCGGCGATGTCGACGTACACGGCGCCGGACTCCGCCGCCACCCGCCGCACCACCCCGTCGAGGTGGCGGCCCCGCCAGCCGGCCAGCATCCGCAGTGGCTGGGCGAACCGGGCGATCGACCCCATGTCGGGCACGCCGAGGAGGACGACGGGCACCCCGGCGGGCAGCCCCCGGACGAGCGCCTCGTAGGCCCGCCGGAAGCGGCCCGCACCGGTGAGGTGGATCGTGTCGTTGGCCCCCACCTCGATGAGCACGAGGTCGGGGCGGGCCGCCGCCACCTTCGGCACCTGGTGGGCGAGGACGTCGGCCGCCCGGGCTCCCGACACCGCCAGCACCGTGAGCGAGGCGGCGGGCCGGCCCAGCCCGTCCTGCACCCGGGAGGGGAGTGCGCCGGCGGCCGTCGTCGCCCCCACCCCCGCCACCGTCGAATCGCCCAGCCATACCACCCTCGGCCCGCCGCCCGGCCGGTCGAGCACCAGCGGCCGATCCGGCAGCCGGTGCCCCGACCGGGCCAGCAGGATCTCGACCGCCACCACGGCGGCGCCGGCCACCGCCAGCCCGAAGACCGCCGCCAGGACCCGACCGGCCACCACCCCGACGGCGGCGCGCCGGCGGCCGGCGGGCGGCGCCGCGTCGGCCACTCAGGCGCCGATCCGGCGGAACGTCCGCCGGTAGACGAGCGGCGACGTGTCGAGCACCCGCCGGAAGTGCAGCCGCAGCCCGGCGGCGGTGCCGAAGCCGCACCGGCCGGCGATCAGCTCGACCGGGTCGTCGGTCGTCTCCAGCAGCCGCTGGGCCAGCAGGATCCGCTGCCGCACCAGCCACTGGCCGGGTGTGGTGCCCGTGGCGGCCCGGAAGCGGCGGGCGAACGTGCGGGGCGACATGGCCGCCCGATCGGCCATCGCCTCCACCGGCAGCGCCTCGTCGAGATGGCCCATCATGTATTCCAGCGTGGCGGCGAAGCGGTCGGCGCCGGGCCCCCCGGCCGTGAGCGGCGCCTCCACGAACTGTGCCTGACCGCCCTCCCGGTGGGGCGGCACCACCATGCGCCGGGCGACGGCGTTGGCGATCTCGGCCCCGAAGTCGAGGCGCACCACGTGGAGGCACAGGTCGATGCCGGCGGCCGTGCCGGCCGACGTCATCACGTCGCCCTCGTCGACGTAGAGGACGTCGGGGTCGACCTCGACCTCGGGGTAGCGGGCGGCCAGCGCCTCGGCGTGCATCCAGTGGGTCGTGGCCCGGCGCCCGTCGAGGAGCCCGGCGGCGGCCAGGACGAAGGCTCCGGAGCACACCGACAGGATCCGGGCGCCCCGGCGGTGGGCGGCCCGGAGGGCGTCGAGCAGCGCCGCCGGCGGGTCGGCGTCGAGTTGGCCCGGGGGTTGGGGGGTGTCCCCACGACCGCGGCGGCCTGAGCCGCCAGGATCAGCCCCCCAGGCGGGAACCACGACGGTGCCGGCCCGCACGACGTCGTCGAGGCCGTAGGGCGTGTCGATGGTGAAGCCCTGCGAGCTGCGGATCGGCGGAGGCTCGGCGGCGCACACCCGGTGGCGGTACCACGGCACCCCGAGCTCGGAGCGGTCGATGCCGAACACCTCGCAGGGCACGGCCATCTCGAACGGTGCCACGCCGTGGCAGATGACGGTGGCCACGGTCGGACGGCGGCGGCGCGGCGGGCTCGGCAGCGAACGGGCGGCCATCGGGCTCATCCTGCCATGCGCTCCCCGGCCGGGACCTCGGGCCACCAGCCCTCGTGCCCGCAGACGCAGCGGTAGTGGACCGCCAGGCCGCCGCCGGGAGCGGGCCCGATGGCCCGGATGGCCGAGGCGTCGAGGAGGACGGGCCGGCGGTGCCGGGGGCAGTTGACGGCGAACACCGTTCAGTCCGCCCGGGACTCGCCGCCGCTGCGGCCGGGGTGGGGCCGGGCGGCGCCGGGTCGGGGTCGGCGCCGCCGGGCCAGCTCGGCCAGCCGTTCCTGCTCGGCGGCCACCAGCCATCGGGCGATATCGGGATGGAGCATCATGGGCTCCATGGTCGGGCGGGGCGCCCCCCGCCACCAGTGACCGGCAGGACGACTTCCGCAAGGATCCTGCCATCGGCCGAGGTGGACCGCCGGACCCCGACCGGGGAGACTCTCCGGCCGTGCCCGGTTCCTTCCTCCTCGTCCTGCTGGCCCTGGCGACGGCGGCGCTGGGGGCGCTCGGCGGGTTGGGCGGGGCCGTCGTCCTCGTCCCCCTGCTGGTCCTCAGCGGCATGCCGGCCCGGGAGGCCGCCCCCCTCGGCCTGCTGTCGGTGGCGTCGGGGTCGCTGTCGGCCGGCCCCCGGCAGCTGGCCGACCTGACCGTCCACCACCGCCTCGGCGTCACGACCGAGACCATGGCCAGCGCCGGCGCCGTCACCGGCGCCCTCTTGTCCGGCGCCTTCGGGGAGACCCTGCTCAAGCGGCTGCTGGCCACGGTGGCCCTGGCGGCGGCCGTGGCCAGCCTCCGGGGCCGGGATGAGACCCACGCCGTGGCCGTGGCCGAGGGCGCCGGCGACCTCGGCGAGCAGCGGGGCACGCTGTCGGGCACCTTCCGGGCCGAGGGCACCGTCCGCCGCTACCAGGCCCGCAACCTGCCCGGCGGCCTGGCGGTCATGACGCTGGCCGGACTGGTGGCCGGGATCGCCGGCGCCAGCGGCGGCTTCATCAAGACGCCGGCCGCCAGCGAGATCATGCGGGTGCCGGTCAAGGTGGCCGCCTCCACGACGACGTTCACCGTCGGCGTCACGTCGGCGGCGGCGCTGCTGGTCTTCGCCGCCCACGGCCGGATCAACCTGGCCCACGCCGGCCCGGTCATCACCGGCAGCCTGCTCGGCGGCCAGATCGGCGCCCGGCTGCAGTCCCGGCTCGGCTCCTCGGTCATCCGCCGGGCGCTGGCCGGCATCCTGGTCGGCGTTTCACTGATCCTCTTCGTCCAGGCGTGAGGCCGTGACGGCCCGGCGGGTCCGCTACGAGCGGATGATCTGGGCCCTGCGCCTGACCACCCGGATCACGTTCGCCGCCGCCCTGGCCGGCACGCTGCTGCCCGGGCACGGCGGGCGCACGGCCAGCGCGGTGGCCGTCGGGCTCGTCATCGCCGCCCCGCTGGTGCGGGTCGCCTGGCTGGCCTACCGGTGGGGGCGCTGGGGCGACCGGCGCTTCGCCTCGGTGGCCGGCGCGCTGCTGCTGGTGGTGGGGACGGGCACCGCCATCGCCCTCCTCACCCGCTGATCTCGGCGGCGGGCTGCTCCCCGGCGGGCGCCACGGCCGGCGGCTGCCCGTCGCGGTAGTGGATGAACAGGTTGGCGATCGTGTCCTCCACCTGGGGCTGGAGGCCGGCCCAGCGTTCGGCGGGGGCCACCACGGTGACCACGCTGGAGTAGATCGTCACCGCCGAGACCCCGAGGGTGAACAGGCGCCGGGCCAGCTCGTCGGGCGGCTTCGTCCCCGTGACCGGCTCGGAGGCGGTGTAGCGCTGCGTCTGCATCCCGGTGAGCGACCGGTTGAGCTCGAAGTTCCTGACGTCGCCCCGCACCCCGGGGCGAACCGTCACGGTGATCGCCTGTCCCATGGCCAGAGCCTAGAGGCTCCGTAGACTGAACCCATGACCCTGGAGCCGTCGTCGCCGCTCCCCCTCTACCACCAGCTCGAGCGGGTGCTGGCGGAGCGGATCGCCGAAGGTCGCTACCGCGACGCCTTCCCCGGCGATCTCGAGCTGGCCGCCGAGTTCAGCGTGAGCCGGGGGACGGTCCGCCAGGCCCTCGACCGCCTGGCCCGTTCGGGGCTCATCGTCCGCCACCAGGGCCGGGGATCGTTCGTGTCCGCCCCGCTGGAGTACCCCCTGGGCCGCTTCTACCGCTTCGCCCACGAGATGCACGTGCGGGGGATCCCCGAGTCGTCCCGGGTGCTGGCCCGGGCCGTGGTCCGGGCCCCGGCGACGGTGACGGCGGCGCTGGGGCTCGGGAAGGGGGAGCGGGTGCTGCGGATCGTCCGGCTCCGCCTGGCCGGCGACCGGCCCCTGCTGCTGGAGACGTCGCACTTCCCCGAGGCCGTCGGCGCGCCGCTGCGCTTCGCCGATCTGTCGGAGGGGTCCCTCTACGACCGGCTGGAGGGCAGCGGGGTGCGCCTGTCCCGGGTGACGGAGGAGGTGCATCCGGTGGCCCTGCGGGACGAAGAGGCGCGGCCCTTCGGCCTTCCGGCCGGGGCGCCGGCCTTCGCCGTCGAGCGGCTGGCCTTCGCCGCCGAGCGGCCCGTCGAGCACCGCCTCGTCCTCGCCCCCGGCGACCGCGTCACGCTCACGGCCTCCTGGGGCGACCTCGCCTGATGCCGGCCGACGGGCAGGGCTCGGGGCCCCGCAGCGACGCCGAGCTGCTGCGCTCGGTCTTCGTCATCCTCTCCGGCGTGCTGGTCTTCGCCGTTGGCGTGCTGCTGCTGTGGAAGATGCGCCACATCCTGGTGCTGGTGGTCATCGCCGCCTTCTTCGCCATCATCCTCAACCCGATCGTCGACCTCGTCACCCGGGCCCGGATCCGCCGCAGCCTGGCCACCACGATCGTCTTCCTGCTCGGCGTGGCCGCCTTCGCCGGGATGGCCTACACCTTCGTCCGCCCCGTCTACGACGCCGGACAGGACTTCGCCCGCGACATCCCCGGCTTCGTCGACCGGGCCCAACACGGCCAGGGCCGCATCGGCGAGCTGATCAAGCGCTTCAACCTGGAGGAGAAGGTCCGGGAGAACGCCCCCAAGCTCCAGAAGGCGCTGAGCAACGCCGGCGGGCCGGCCGTCCACGCCGCCCAGCGGGTGGCGTCGGGTCTGCTGGCTCTCCTCACGATCCTCGTCCTGTCGTTCCTCATGCTGCTGGAGGCCCCGGCCATCATCGGCTCGTTCCTGGCTCTGCTGTCGCCCGAGCGCGCCACCCAGGTGCGCCGCATCGGCCACGACGCCGCCCGGGCCGTCACGGGCTACATGGCCGGGAACCTCCTCATCTCCCTCATCGCCGGGCTGGTGACGTGGATCTTCCTCACGATCGTCCACGTGCCCTTCGCCGGCGTGCTCGGCCTGTGGGTCGGCTTCGCCGATCTGCTGCCGCTGGTCGGCGCCACCGTCGGGGCGATCCCCACCATCGCCATCGCCTTCCTGCAGTCCACCGGGGCGGGCATCGCCGTCCTCGTCATGTACATCGTCTACCAGCAGCTGGAGAACCACCTCCTCCAGCCGGTGGTGATGAGCCGCACCGTCCACCTGAACCCGTTGGGGGTGCTGCTGTCCGTGCTCGTCGGCGTGGAGCTGGCCGGCTTCGTCGGCGCCCTGCTGGCCATCCCCGTGGCCGGCGCCATCCAGGTCATCGTGCGCGACCTGTGGGACGACCGCCAGTTGCGGCTCAAGGCCGTCCCCACCGTGGGCGTCGACGAGACACCCATCGCCGGGCTCGGCTCTGAGTAGCCTCGGGACATGAGCGCCACCGACGTCGTCGAGGTCTCCGGCCACATCATCGACTCGCTGATCCTGGCCAAGATCCTCGACGAGATCATCGAGGCCGAGGCCGACTACCGCATCGTCCAGATGGACGTCGGCAAGGCCCCCGCCGACCTGTCCCGGGCCCGCATCGAGGTGACGGCGGCCAACGACGAGGCGCTGGCCGCCCTGTTGGCCCGCCTCCACCCCCACGGCGCCCACCCGGTGACCCAGCCCGACGCCGAACTCGTCGCCGCCACCATGGACGGCGTCCTGCCGGCCGGCTTCTACTCCACCACCAACCTGCCGACGGCGGTCAAGGTCGGCGGCCGGTGGCTGGAGGTCGACAACCCCGAGATGGACTGCGGCCTGGTCGTCGCCTCCGACCGCACCCGGGCCCGCACGGCGCCGATGCACACGGTGCGGATGGGCGACCTCGTGGTCTGCGGCTCGGAGGGCGTGCGGGTGCGGCCCCTGGAGCGCCCGAGCGGGCGCAGCCCGTTCGAGTTCATGGCCTCCGAGGTGTCGTCGGAGAAACCGAAGGCGCTGCTGGTGGCCGAGGTGGCCGAACGGATCCGGCGGGCCCGGGCGGGGGGCGGCAGGCTCCTGGCGGTGTGCGGCCCGGCCGTCATCCACACCGGCGCCGGCCCCGACGTGGCCACGCTGGTGCGGGAAGGCTTCATCGACGTCCTCTTCGCCGGCAACGGGTTCGCCACCCACGACATCGAGTCGAACCTGCTCGGCACGTCGCTCGGCATCTCCGTCCGGGAGGGCACCGGCGTCGAAGGGGGCCACGCCAACCACCTCCGCGTGATCAACGAGGTGCGGCGCTGGGGGTCGATCCGGGCCGGCGTGGAGCGGGGCCTGCTCAAGGCCGGCGTGATGTACGAGTGCGTCACCAACGACGTGCCGTTCGTCCTGGCCGGCTCGATCCGCGACGACGGGCCGCTGCCCGACACCATCACCGACATCGTCGCCGCCCAGGACGCCATGCGGGCCCACGTCGGCGACGTGACCGTGGCCATGATGCTGGCCTCGACGCTGCACGCCATCGCCGTCGGCAACATGCTGCCGGCCGGTGTCGAGACCTACTGCGTCGACATCAACCAGGCCGTGGTGACCAAGCTGGCCGACCGGGGCAGCCACCAGGCGCTGGGCATCGTGACCGACGTCGGCCTGTTCATCCGCGACCTGGCGGAGCACCTCGTCCGTGACTGACACCGCCGCCGTCCCCAACGCCTGGGGGCACCGCTACCTGGTGTGCCCGCCCAGCCACTTCGGGGTGCTGTACGAGATCAACCCCTGGATGCACAAGGAGATCAGGGTCGACGTCGACCTGGCCCACCGCCAGTGGCACGACATGGTGGCCAACCTGAAGGCGGCCGGGGCGGAGATCGAGGAGATGGAGCCGGTGGCCGGCCTGCCCGACCTGGTCTTCACCGCCAACGCCGGTCTGGTGGACGGGAACCGCTTCGTGGTCAGCCGCTTCCGCCACGAGGAGCGGCGCGGCGAGGCCAAGCACGACGCCGACTGGTTCGCCGCCCAGGGGTTCGAAGTGCTGAAGATCCGGGCCGAACCGGACATCTGCTTCGAGGGCGCCGGCGACGCCCTCCCCTTCGGGCGGAGCCTCCTGGCCGGCTACCGGTTCCGGTCCGACTTCAAGGCCCACAGCCTGCTGGCCGAGCTCCTGTCGATCCCGGTGCTGTCGGTCGAGCTGGTCGACGCCCGCTTCTACCACGTCGACCTGACGTTCTGCCCGCTCGACTCCCGCCGGGCCATCGTCAACCCCCACGCCTGGGACCGCTACGGCCGCACGGTGGTCGAACGGCTCGTGCCCGAGCCATTGGTGCTGGAGCTCGACGAGGCCCTGACCTTCTGCGCCAATTCGGTCGTCATCGGGACGAACATGGTCATGCCGAACTGCCCGCCGAGGGTCGGGCGCATCCTGGAGAGCTGGGGTTTCGACGTCTGCGTCTCGCCGGTGACCGAGTTCATGAAGGCCGGCGGCGGGGTCCGCTGCCTGACGCTGGCCCTCGACGCCCGCCTCGGCCGCCATTCCTCCTCCTAGCGGCCAAAACGCGCTCAACTCGGGGCGATTTCTGCCGATACCGAGGAATAGGACCCGGAGCAGGACCGACGCCACGGGACGTCGAAGCATCTGGTGTCCGTGCGCCGAGGAGGGTGCATCGCGATGGCATCGGCCCGCAGTCAAGCGAGATCGAACCTGCCTCGCCAGGACGCAGAGGCCCTGGCCGAGGAAGACGCGGCGAAGGCCGCCGAGGCGGCCAAGAGTGCCGCACGGAACGAGGTCGCCGAAGACGCCGACGAGCTGCTCGACGAGATCGACGCGCTCCTCGAGGAGCAGAGCGTCCTCACCAACTTCCGCCAGAAGGGCGGGCAATGAACTACCTCAGCCCTTCCTCCGACGGCGGGATCAACCTGCAGGCCACCCTCTCGGCGTCGAGCGCCATGAGCACGCCCGACGGCACGCCGCTCCCCCACCACCCGATCACCTGCACCAGCAGCCTGTCCCTCGACGAGGACGGGACGTTCGGCTGCGAGCACGTCGAGGTGCCGCCCGGGGACATCCGCACGCAGTACTGCATCGACCACAGCATCGCCCTGCTGCTGATCGAGCTCTCCCGCTCCCTCTGAGCCTTCCCGGCTTCGCTGTCACACCCGCCCGGTAGGGTTCGGGGCAGCCGTCGAGGTCGCCCCGGCTCCGGGCCCTCCCGCCGTGATCCCACGTCATCGGGAGGGCCCATGCTGGCTTCCGTGCGCAGCGCCATGTTGTTCGGCGTCGAAGGGCTGATCGTCGACGTCCAGGTCCACGTCTCGACCGGCCTGCCGTCGTACACGGTGGTCGGCCTGCCCGACGCCGCGGTGCGGGAGTCCCGCGACCGCGTCCGGGCCGCGCTTCTCTCCTCCGGGCTGACCTGGCCGCAGCGGCGGGTCACCGTCAACCTCGCCCCCAGCGGTGTGCGGAAGTCGGGCCCGGGCCTCGACCTGCCCTTCGCCCTCGGCCTGATGCTGGCCGGCGAGGAGCTCCCGGCCGGCGTCCTCGACGGCGTCGGCGTCATCGGCGAACTCGGCCTCGACGGGTCCCTCCGGCCGATCCCCGGGGTCCTCGCCATGGTCGACGCCCTCCACCGCTCGGGCGTCGACGCCGTCGTCGTCCCGGCCGGCAACGCCGCCGAGGCCGCCTTGATCGGCGGCGCGCGGGTCCTGCCGGCCACGTCGCTGAACGAGGCCCGCGCCGCCTTGAAAGGCGAAGCCGGCTGGGCGGCGGTGCCGGCTCCGGTCTCGGCCGGCGACGACACGGCCGGAGACCACGAGCTCCGTCCCGACCTCGCCGTCGTGCGGGGGCTCGCCACCGGCCGCCGGGCGCTCGAGGTGGCCGCCGCCGGGGGCCACCATCTCCTGATGGTCGGCCGGCCCGGCGCCGGCAAGACGCTGCTGGCCCAGTGCCTTCCGTCGATCCTGCCGCCCCTCGATCCCGAGGAGGCCCTGGAGGTCACGAGGATCCACTCGGCCGCCGGCCGTCCCGTCGCCGGCCGCCTCGTCGTCGAGCGGCCCTTCCGGGCTCCGCACCACACCGCCTCGGCGGCGGCGCTGGTGGGCGGCGGCAGCGGCCGGCCCCGCCTCGGCGAAGTGACGCTGGCCCATCGGGGGATCCTCTTCATGGACGAGCTGGCGGAGTTCGCGCCGATGGCCCTCGACGCCCTGCGCCAACCGCTGGAGGACCGCGTCGTGCGGATTTCCCGGCAGGGGGCGGCGGTCACCTTCCCGGCCGACTTCCTCCTCGTGGCGGCGTCGAACCCCTGCCCCTGCGGCCTCGGGCCGCCCGATTGCCTCTGTTCGGAGGCGAACCGGAGCCGTTACCGCCGGCGGCTGTCGGCCCCGCTGGTCGACCGGTTCGACCTCCGGGTGGCCCTCGGCGCCGCCCCGCCGGCGGCGCCGCCGGGGGCCGGTTCGGCGGTCGTGCGGGAGCGGGTGGCGGAGGCGATGGCCCGCCAGCGGGCCCGTTACGCCGGCCGGCCCTGGCGGCGCAACGCCCGGGTCCCCGCCGGGGCGCTGGCCCGGGCGGTTCCCCTGACGGCGCCGGCCGCCGACGCGCTCCGCCAGGTGGCGGAGCGGCGCAGCTGGAGCGGCCGGGGGATGGCCGGCGTCCACCGCGTCGCCCGCACCCTGGCCGATCTCGACGGCGAGGCGGCCGTGGCGCCGGAGCACGTGCTCCTGGCCGCCGGCATGCGGGAGGACGTGCTGTGACGGCCCCGGCCGCCGCCTTCGCCCGGCTGCCCGGTGTCGGGCTGGGCCGGGCCGGCGCGGTGGCCGCCGAGGCGGCCCGGCGCGGCACCATCGTCCTCACCGCCGGCGACCCCCTTTTCCCCATCGACTCCGGCCTGCCCCATGCGCCGCCGGTGCTGTTGGTGGAGGGCCAACGGCCCGGCGTGTTGCAGGCGCCCCGGGTGGCGATCGTCGGCACGAGGGCCGCCTCGGTGCACGGGCTGGCCGACGCCCGGGAACTCGGCGCCTTTCTCGGCGCCGCCGGAGTGTCGGTCGTCTCCGGCCTGGCCATCGGCATCGACGGCGCCGCCCATCACGGTGCCCTCCAGGCGGCCGAGGCGGCCCGGGCCCGGGCCGGTGACGACCCCGGCGGTGTCGCGGCCGGGCCCATCGGGGTCGTCGCCACCGGGCTCGACGTCGTCTACCCGCGGCGGCACCGGGTCCTGTTCGAGCGCGTGCGGCGCTTCGGCGTTCTGGTCAGCGAGCAGCCGTTCGGCGTGGCGCCCGAGCGGGGGCGGTTCCCCGTCCGCAACCGCATCATCGCCGCGCTGGCCGACGTCGTCTGCGTCGTCGAGGCGACGCTCGCCGGCGGGTCCCGCATCACCGCCGAGCGGGCGCTGGACTACGGGCGGCCGGTGCTGGCGATGCCGGGGTCACGGCGCAATCCGGCGGCGGCGGGATGCAACGCCCTGCTCGCCGACGGCGCCCAGCCGCTGCTCGACCCGTCCGACGTCCTCGTCGCCCTGGGGCTCACCCCGGCCGCCCCGCGGCTGTGGGCCACGGCTCCCACCGGGGCGAACGGCCCGGAACCGGGCCGCAACGCCGCCGCCGTCCTCAAGGCCCTGGCCGGCGAAGCGGCCCACCCCGACCAGCTGGCCGCCCGGACCGGCCTCGACCCCGGCCAGGTCGCCCTGGCCGTGGAAGAGCTCGTCGCCCTCGGCCGGGCGACCCGCGACCGGGGATTCGTCTGGCCGGCCTGAGACCGGCCGCTGATACCCTCGAGCGAGGAGGTCCGCTCCAATGGTCAGTCGTGTCGATCTTCTGATCGCCGTCATCGGGGTCGTGGTCAGCGTGGCGGGGACCTCGACGGCGATGTGGATGACCCTGTCGAAGAAGGCCGACCGCGACGACCTGGCCCGGGTCGAGTCGAGGCTGGAGTCGGGCATGGAGGCGGGGTTCGCCCGCCTCGACGGCCGGATGGACCGCCTTGACGGCCGGATGGACCGGATCGAGAGCAAGCTCGACGCCCTGATCCTGCGCCTCCTCCCGGGCCATCTCCCCGATACCGGCGCCTAGCCGGGCCGGGTCGGGCGGAAGGGCGCCGGGGGTCAGCTGGCCATGCCGACGATCGGGCTGCTCAGCTTCTGGTCGGCGGTCGAGCCCTGGAAGCCGGCGGCGCCGTAGTTGAAGATCGCACCGTCCTGGCCCACCAGCCAGTAGCCGTCGCCCTGGCGGGTGCGGGCCATGCCGACGATCGGCTTGGCCAGCGGCTTGCCCCCGGCCGAGCCGAGGAACTTGGCGTCGCCGAAGCAGAAGATCCCGCCGTCCGACGCCACGAACCGGTAGCCGTTGCCGGTCGGTGACGCCACCATCCCGACGATCGGCTTCGTCAGCTTGATGTTCCCGGTCGAGCCGTAGAACTTGGCGTCACCGAAGGAGAAGATCCCGCCGTCCGACGCCACCAGCCAGTAGCCCTTGCCCGACTGGGTCGCCGCCAGGCCGACGATCGGCCGCGACAGCGGCTGGCCGCCCATCGACCCGTAGAACTTGGCGTCACCGAAGGAGAAGATCCCGCCGTCGGCGGCCACGAACCAGTAGCCCTGACCCGACGGCGTGGCCGCCATCCCGACGATGGGGCTGCCCAGCTGGAGGTTGCCGGTCGAGCCGTAGAACTTGGCGTCGCCGTAGGAGAAGATCCCGCCGTCCGACGCCACCAGCCAGTACCCGGCGTTGCTCGGGGTGGAGACCATCGTCACGATCGGCCGGGCCAGCTTCGTCCCGCCGGCCGAGCCGTAGAACTTGGCGTCGCCGAAGGCGAAGATGCCGCCGTCGGCGGCCACGAAGCGGTAGCCCGGCCCGGAGAGCACCGGGCTGGCCTTGCAGTCGGTGCACGGCCCGGGCAGGCCCGGCAGGTTGCGGACGAAGATGTCGTAGGCCTTGTTGGCGTCGCCGTCGACCAGGTTGGCGGCGCTCGAGCCGAAGGCGACGATCAGCCCGTTGCCGGCGATGCCGGGCAGGTAGGAGGGCCCGTCGGGCTGGAAGTTGTCGACCCCGGGCCGGACGCTCACCCGGCTGATCCCGCCGTTGGACAGGTTGGCCAGGAAGATGTCGGGTGCGCCGTTGCTGTCGCCGGCCACCAGGTTCGGCGCCGAGGAGGCGAAGGCCACCGCCGAGCCGTCGGCGTTGATGGCCGGGGCGGTGCTGGCCCCGCCCGGCACGCCATTGGGCGGCTGGTCGACCAGCTTGATGGTGTTGCCCGGGATGTCGCGGAGGAACACGTCGGTGTCGGGGTTCTGGTCCGCCCCGGTGGTCGGCAGGTTCGTGCCGTCGGAGGCGAAGGCCACCTTGGTGCCGTCGGCGCTGATCGACGGGCGGTAGCTGTTGCCGGTGGCCGGCGACTGGTGCGTGCTGCCGTCCGCCGCCTGGTAGGTGCTGTTGCTCATCGACGCCTTGACCACCGAACCGCTCGGCAGAGCCACGTACACGTCGGTGTAGTTGGGCTTGGCGCCCGGCGGATCGTCGCCGTCGTAGCCCGTCAGGCCGGTCGAGTCGGACAGGAAGGCGACCGTCCCGTCGTCGGCCACCGACGGCTCGAAGCTGGGCTTGCCGCCCGGTGTGCGGTTGGGGTTCTTGCCGTTGGCCGGCGGCGGCTGCGTGCTGACCATCACGAAGCTGCCGTCACCGCCGGCGTCGGGGTTGCTCCACCGGAACACGTTCAGGATGTTCCGGCTGTTGGGGATGGCACTGCCGAACGTGCCGGTGGAGTCGAAGGCCACGAACTTCCCGTTGGGGCTGATCGACGGATTGCGGCTCGGCGCCGCCCCCGCCCCCTCGGTGATCCGCTTGGTCTGGTTCGTCTGGCGGTCGCGGAGGAAGACGTCCATCACGCCGTTGGTGTCGGCCCCGCCGGGCAGCAGGTTGCTGGCCGCCGACTGGAAGACCACGAAGCGGCCGTCGGCGCTGATCCCGGGCTTGAAGCTGCCGGCGTTGGCCTGGCTGCCGTCGGCCGCCACGCTCACCCGCTCGGTGTGGCCGCCGGCCCGGTCCCGGACGAAGACGTCGGTCACGCCGTTGGTGTCGCCCCCGACCAGGTTCGACGAGTCCGACTCGAAGGCCACGACGTTGCCGTCACCCGACAGGGCCGGCGGGGCGGTGGGGGCGGCGGCGAAGCCCGACGCCTCTCCCCCGGCGGTGGGGACGCTGACCCGGGTCAGGCTGCTCGGGCCCGAGGCACCGCCCGCCTGGGCCAGGAAGATGTCGGCCGAGCCGTTGAAGTCGTCGCTGGCCAGGTTGTCGGCCGCCGACTCGAACACCACCCAGCGGCCGTCGGCGCTGACCGAGGGATTCGACGCCCCGCCGTTGGCCTGCTTGCCGCTGCCGAGCTCCTGGCTCATCAGCATCGGCGTGCTGGTCGCCCCCAGCCAGATCTGGTCGCTGTTGATCGGCAGGTCGTTGTACTTCGACGACGACTGGAAGACCAGCACGTTGCCGGTGGCGTCGAGCGAGGGCAGCACCGCCGCCTTCTGCTTGTTGGCGCAGGCCGTCGACGTGCAGTCGGCCTTCAGGTCGCCGGCCCCGGCCACCGTCCCGGCCGCCACCTCGTAGATGCCCTTCTTGGCCCCGATGGCCTCGGCGATGAACGCCACATGGCTCCCGTCGGCGCTGAGGACGGGCGCCCCGGCCTTGGCGTCGTGCGACGACAGCTTCGTCGTGTTGGACGCCAGGTCCCGCACGGCGATGTCGGGGATGCCCTTGGTCTTCGACCCCGCCGGCACGACGTCGTCGGCGTTGGTGGTGAAGGCCACCTTGTTGCCCGCCCCGCTGATCGTCGACTCCAGGCTCGGGGCGTTGCCCGACGAGGTGTTCCCGGTGTTGGCGCTCACCAGGATCGTGGCCGGCGACGATCCCGGCGTCTTGCGGACGTAGACCTGCTGGAACGTCGTCGTCGCCCCGGGGACGAGGGCGTTGTAGGAGGTGAACGACGTCGAGCCGTCGTCGGCGATCGACGAGGCGAAGCTGGACCCGGTCCCTTCGCTGGCCCCCTGCATGGCCACGCTCACCCGGTACAGCGCCCGGGTCAGCACGTTGTAGGCGAAGACGTCGTTGGCGCCGTTGTTGTCGTTGGGGACGAGATTCGAGGCCAGCGAGTCGAACGACACCCACTGCCCGTTGGGGCTGATCGACGGACCGGCGCTCTCGCCGTTGGCCTCGACCCCGCCGGGGCCGATGTTGATCCGCTCGACCGAGTCGATGGCCGGCGGGGCGCCGGCCGTGGCCGACGGCGTCAACGTCGTCAGGAAGATGTCGGTGTGGCCGTTGTTGTCGTTCGGGACGAGGTTGTTGGCCGCGGCGGCGAAGACCACCCGCACCTTGTTGTTGGCCGCGTCGTAGGCCACCGCCCGCTTGGTGCACTTGCCGGCGTTCTGGGCGTTGCACTGCAGCGAGCTGCCGGTGGGCAGCACGTTCCGCTCGCCGCCCCCGTCGGGGACGCTGACGCGGTCGATCGTGCCCGACGCCGGGGCGCCCTTGGCCACCGGGCTGAACACGCCGGCCGCCAGCGCCACGGCGCCGAGGAGCACTGCTACCTGCGAGGAACGGGATCGTTTCATGGCTGCGTTGACCTCACTGCGGCTCACTGGCAACACAAACCACAAAATAGGGCAGAATTTACAAATTGTCGACGCCGGCCCGCCCGGCCGCCGGTTCAGAAGGCCGCTTCGATGACCTCGAGGTCGGGCGCGCCCCGCCGGAGGGTCACGCAGGCCACGTCGAAGCGGACGTCGGCGAACCCGCCGGCCTCGGCGGCCCGCTGCTCCCCCAGCCAGCGGCCGGCCAGGCGCCGGAGGCGGCGCTGCTTCGCGCCGGTGACCGCCTCGGCCGGGGTGCCGAAGCCGGCGCCCGTCCGGGTCTTGACCTCGCAGAACACGACGCAGCCGGCCCGGGACAGCACCAGGTCGAGCTCCCCTTCCCGGCACCGCCAGTTGCGGGCCAGCACGGTGTAGCCCCGTCCGGTGTACCAGGCGGCCACCAGCTCCTCGCCCCGGGCCCCGAGATCGAGCCGCCGCCGGTCGACCGGCGGCCGGCCGGGGGCCATCTAGATCTCCTTGCCGGCCAGCTCCTCCACGTTGACGTCCTTGAACGTCACCACGTGGACGTCGGAGACGAACCGGGCGGGGCGGTACATGTCCCACACCCACGCGTCGTGGAGGTGCACGTCGAAGTACACCCGGCCGCCCTCGTTGCGGACCTCCATCTTCACGTCGTTGGCCAGGTAGAAGCGGCGCTCGGTCTCGACGACGTAGGAGAACATCGGCAGGACGTCGCGATACTCCTTGTAGAGCTGGAGTTCGATCTCGGTCTCGTACCGCTCGAGGTCTTCCGCGCTCACTGACGCCTCCCGTTCCTGGTCAGCAGTGTAGAAGAACCCGCCCCCGGGGGCGTTGGGACAGGGGCGCAAAGGCCGACGAACCTCCCCGGCCGGCCGGTCACAGGAAGCCGAGCCGGGTGACCGGCCAGATGCGCAGGATCGCCCGGCCGACGATCTTCGATTCCCTGATCGGCCCGAAGACGCGGGAGTCCGACGACCGGTTCCGGTTGTCGCCCATCACCCACAGTTCGTCCTTGGGGATCTTCTTGGCCGGGAAGTCGCCGATGGGTTCCTCGGCCAGGTAGGGCTCGGCCAGCTGCCGGCCGTTGATGAAGATCTTGCCGTTCTTCCCCTCGACCGTCTCCCCCGGCAGACCGATCACCCGCTTGATGAAGTCCTCGGTGGACGGCTGGCGCAGGCCCACGCTCTCCAGCACCGTGTGGATGACCCGCTCCGGCAGGGGGTCCTTCTTGCCCTGCGTCTCGAAGGGCGACGTGAAGACCACGATGTCGCCCCGGTGCGGCTCGTGGAGGTGGTACGACATCCGGGAGACGAGCACCCGGTCCCCGACCTCGAGGGTGTGGACCATCGACTCCGACGGGATGAAGAACGCCTGGGCCACGAACGTCTTGACCAGGAAGGCGATGACGAAGGCCACCCCGAGGAGGACGGGCAGTTCCCGCAGCAGCGACCGCGGCTTCGGCGGCGGCTGCTCCACCGGGGCCGGGCCACCGGACTCGGGGATGACCGCCGGCCAGCGCGACCACGGCCGGCGGGCGACGCTGGGCGGGGGCGCGCCGTCCGGGTCACTCCCGGATGCGGCACCGTCCCCCGGAAGAGACCCTCCGTCGCCCTCCACTTCCAGACCCCGGTCGGTCAGAACCGCTTCTCCTTGACCTTGGCCGCTTTCCCGACCCGGCCCCGCAGGTAGTAGAGCTTCGCCCGGCGCACGTCGCCCCGGGTGAGGACCTCGACGCGGGCCAGGATGGGCGAGTGGACGGGGAACGTCCGCTCGACGCCGACCCCGAAGCTCACCTTGCGGACCGTGAAGGTCTCCCGCAGCCCGCTTCCCTGGCGCCGGATGACGACCCCCTGGAAGATCTGCACCCGCTCCCGGTTGCCCTCCACGACCCGGACGTGGACCTTGAGCGTGTCCCCCGGGCCGAAGTCGGGGATGTCGTCGCGGAGCGAGGCGCGGTCAACGAGGTCGGTGCGTTGCATGGGAGGCTCCCGGAAACGGATCGGAACAGCGGGGGAACACCCCAGTGTAACGACTACGGCCCGCCATCCTCCAGCAGAGCCCGCTCGGCCTCCGACAGCCCCCGCCGCTCGAGCAGATCGGGCCGGCGCTGGCGGGTCCGGCGCAGGGCCTCGGCGTGGCGCCACCGGGCGATCCGGCCGTGGTCGCCCGAGCGGAGGACGGCCGGCACCTCCCATCCCCGGAAGTCGGCCGGGCGGGTGTACTGGGGATATTCGACCAGCCCGTCGGTGAACGACTCCTCCCCCGCCGACGCCTCGTTGCCCATGACGTCGGGCAACAGCCGGGCCACGGCCTCGATCACCACCAGGGCGGCGGCCTCGCCGCCGGCCAGGACGTAGTCGCCCACCGACAGCTCGCCGTCGCAGAGGTGGTCGGCCACCCGCTGGTCGACCCCCTCGTAGCGGCCGCAGAGCAGCGAGAAGCCCCCGCCGGCGGCCAGCTCGGCCGCCACCGCCTGGTCGAAGGGCCGGCCGGCCGCCGACAGCAGGAGCAGCGGCCGGGGCGGGCCGACCGCCTCCACGGCGGCGAAGAGCGGCTCGGCCATCATCACCATGCCGGCCCCGCCCCCGAACGGCGTGTCGTCCACGGTCCGGTGCCGGTCGGTCGTCCACTCCCGGGGGTCGTGGAGCCGCACGTCGAGCAGCCCCCGCTCCCGGGCCCGGCCGAGCAGCGACGCCGCCAGCGGGGAGTCGAAGTACCCGGGAAAGAGGGAGAAGACGTCGATCCGCACGCCGCCGTCCTCAGTCGACGAGGCCGGCCGGCGGGTCGATCACGACCCGTCCGCCGCCCGCCTCGACGACGAACACCATCGGCACCAGCGCCCCGCTCTCCAGCACCAGCAGGTCGGAGGCCGGGTTGGCCTCGACGGCCGTCACCGCCCCCAGCGCCCGCCCGCCGGCGTCGAAGACCTGCGAGCCCACGAGCTCGTGCACCCACAGCTCGTCGCCCTCGCCGTCGCCCCCCGGGAGGGGGTCCCCGGTGAGGACCGTCCCCCGCAGCCGCTCGGCGGTCGTGCGGTCGTCGATCCCCTCGAAGCTGACGATCCACCGGTCGCGGCTCGCCCGCCCGGCGGGGTCGGGGCCGCCCTGGACCCCGGCCCGGCGGACGGGCAGGGCCCGGTCCCCGGCGAAGAGCACCGACCCGGCGGCGAACCGCTCGGGCCGGTTGGTCACGGCCTCGACGACGACCTCGCCCCGGATGCCGTGGGCCTTGACGATCTTCCCGATCTCGAGCCGATCGGCGGGCCCGGCCACGCCCAGCGAGCCGGAACTAGTCGACGATGTCGAGGCTGGCCCGGACGCCTTCCCTGGTGCCGGCGGCGGCCACGACCTGGCGGAGGGCCTGGGCCACCCGGCCCCGGCGGCCGATCACCTTGCCCATGTCGGAGGGCGACACGTGGAGCCGCAGCTCGACGTCGCCGCCGCGGCGCTCCGACGTCTCGACGAACACCCCGTCGGGGTCGTCGACGATGTTGCGGGCGACGTACTCCAGCACGGCCTTGGGGGTCCCGCCGACGATGCGGTTGCCCTCGGCGGCGATCTCGTCGACGTCGTCCTCGTCGTCCTCGGCCGACAGGTCGATGTCGTCCTCGTCGTCGAACTCGTCGCTGGAGTCGAACTCTTCCTCTTCCGGCGTCACTTCCGGCCGGCCTTGTGCTGCTCCCAGGCCCCGGAGATCGTCAGCAGCCGCTGGACCTGCTCGGTCGGCTGGGCGCCCTTGCGGAGCCATTCGAGGGCCCGCTCGTTGTCGATGTCGACGAGGGGCGGCTCTTCCCGGGGCCCGTACTTCCCGATGATCTCGACGAAGCGGCCGTCGCGGGGCGACCGGGCGTCGGCCACGACGACCCGGTACGTCGGCTGCTTCTTCTTGCCCATCCGCATCAGGCGGATCTTCACCACAGCACTACCACCTTTTCTTCCACAGACAACCGGGAGAGGTTACAGCAC
>Ga0070741_10004254_pt1 | contig 33678 bp, 31 predicted proteins | sample Coa_R1_4_FD_66440 | JGI IMG/M metagenome (GOLD analysis project Ga0070741, IMG submission 66440) | Surface soil microbial communities from Centralia Pennsylvania, which are recovering from an underground coalmine fire - Coalmine... | ecosystem: Environmental > Terrestrial > Soil > Unclassified ... | reverse complement strand
CGAGCGGATGCCGAACAGCCGGTGCGTCAGCGCCATCGTCTTGCGCGCGAAGTGCGCCGGCAGGAACGGGCCGGCGTAGAAGCTGCCGTCGCGCTCGACGCGACGCGCCACGAGCACGCGCGGGAAGGCTTCGTTCGTCGTCAGCTGCAGGTACGGATAGTTCTTGTCGTCGCGCAGCAGGATGTTGTACTTCGGCGTCCGCTGCTTGATGAGGTTGTTCTCGAGCGCGAGCGCTTCGACGACCGAGTCGGTGACGATGAACTCGAGGCGGTGGATCTCGTCGAGCAGCGCGTCGGTCTTCGGGTCGGCGCCGTACGCGCCGAGGTAGTTGCGCACGCGGTCGCGGAGCGCCCGCGCCTTGCCGACGTAGATCGTGTCCCCATCCGCATTGAAGTACAGATAGACGCCGGGCTGCTCGGGCAGCCGCGCAATCTGCTCCTTGAGATCATGGATGGGCATACGCTACTATGTCGCGATTTCTTTACGTGTCTGAACCCTCCATTATAAGCCCTGAAATGGCCGCAGCCCCGGCACTTCGCCGTCCGACGCCCGATTCGGCCCCGATGAGCGGACCGCCCAAGAAGCGGCTGACCTTCACCGGCGCCATCGGCGCCATCTGCATGTTTCCGCTCCGCGCGATCATCCACATGTGCGTCGCGCTGCGGATCCATCCGAACGTCCTCACGTTCGTCGGCGTCGTGATCAACGTCGCCGCGGCGTGCGCGCTCGCGGTCGGCCGCTTCATGCTGGCGTTCGTGATCATGCTGGTCGCGAACATCTTCGACTTCATCGACGGCAAGGTGGCGCACGAGCTGCATCTGCAGTCGAAGTTCGGCGCCTTCTGGGACTCGACGCTCGATCGCTTCTCCGATCTCGCGCTCTGCACCGGCCTCATCTTCCTGTACTCGAAGCTCGGTCGCAGCGACTACGTCCTCGTCGCGGCGCTCACGCTGATCTTCTCGATCATGACGAGCTACGCGCGCGCGCGCGCCGAATCGCTCGTCGAGCGCTGCAAGGTCGGGTTCATGGAACGCCCCGAGCGCATCGTCCTCTTCATGATCGGCGCGTCGACCAATCGCATGGCCGCCGTGCTGTGGGTGGTGCTGGCGCTGTCGATCCTCGCCGTCGCGAACCGCATCTACTACACGTATCTCGCGCTGAACAAGCTGCCGATGCCGACGCGGGACGGCGTCGCGGGATTCTTCAGCCGCGCGTTCTTCTGGACCGACGAGCGCGCGACGCTCTCCTACGACCTGTGGGTGATCGCGATTCTCGCCTTCGTCTGGCTGACGCCACCCGACTGGCTCGGCGATCCGACCGCCACGGGGCCGGGACTCATCGGCCTCATCGCGTCGAAGCTGTGACGGCCCTGCTGCTGGCCGCCGCCGTCGCCGTCAAAGCGGCCGCCATGGCGCCGCCGCAGACGCTGAACATCGTCCATCACAAACTGAAACGGCACGCGCAGGCGTCGTATCAGACGCTCGAAGCGTCGATCGTGACGGCGTACGATCGCGCGAAGGCGCCGCTCTACTGGGTGACGTTTCAGTCGGTCACCGATCCGCGCGACGTCCTCTACCTGAACGTCTTCAACACGCCGGACGATCTGAAGCGCGCGACGGCGAGCTACGACGCGCTCGCGCCCGCGCATCCCGAGCTCGCCCGCCTGACGACGCGGCTCGCGTCGATGATCGAGGCGCAGACCACGCTGCTGACGACGCGGCGCGACGAGGTCCCGTACACGCGGACCGACGTCGACTTTTCGACGATGCGCGCGCTGAGGCTCGCGACGTTCGAGGTGAAGGCGGGCCACGAAGGGCAGTTTGTCGACGCGATCCGGCAGGCCGGCGGCGGCGGCGCGCCGTGGATCATCTACGAGTCGACGGCCAACCCGACCTTCGTGCTGCTCTGGCCGCTGCGGACCCGCGCCGACGCACGACACGCGTCGATCCCGCGGCCGCTGCGCGAGCTGCGGCGCGCGTACAAGCGCACCGACGTCGGAGTGTACGCCATCGCGCCGTCGATGAGCCGCGTGCCGGTGGAGTTTTTCGCGAAGGCGCACAGCGCCTCCCCAAAACCGAAAGCACACTGAGAGTTGTTCAGGCGCGTCGACGCTTGGACGCCGGCGCGCTCGCCGCACCAGCCTTGGCCGGCTTCTTCTTCTGCGCGCTGACGGTGTCGAGGCTCTTCTTCAGCGCCTCCATCAGGTTGACGACCTTCGGCGGCGCCTCGAGCGATGGCGCGACGATCTCCTCGCCGGCGATCTTCGCGTCGATGATCTTCTGCAGCCCCTCGCGGTACTCGTCCTTGTAGTCGGCGAGGTTCAGCGGCCCTTCGAACGTCTGAATCACCTGCTTCGCGAGCTTGATCTCCTCGGGCTTCACCGTCGTCGGCACGGAGCTGAGTTCCTCGACCTGATCGATGCTGCGGATTTCCGCGGCGTGATGCAGCGTGTACATCACGATCCCGCGCTCGTGCGGGCGGACGGCGACGAGGTACTCGCGGCCGTACAGCGCGAGCTTGCCGATGCCGACTTTGCCTCGCATGCCGTCGCGCATCACCGCGAACGCGTCGGCCGCCATGCCGCCGTCGGGCGCGAGGTAGTACGTGCGGTCGACGTACATCGGATCGATCGACTTCTCGTCGGCGAACTGCACCAGATCGATGACGCGCGTCGACTCGGGGCGCACCTTGTCGAAGTCCTCGTCGGACATCACGACGTAGTGTCCCTTCTCGAACTCGTACCCCTTCACGATCTCGCTGTTCGGCACTTCGCGGTTGCAGTGCGGGCACCACCGCTTCTGCTGGATCCGCGTCTGACACTCGCCGTGCAGCTGGTTGAACGAGATCGTCCCGCTCGATTCGGTCGCCGGGAACACCTTGATCGGGATGTTCACCAGGCTGATCTTGAGGAAGCCTTTCCAGGTCGCGCGTGCAGCCATACGTCTTGTCTTATCGGGGGCTATGCGTCGTTTCTTTCGTCATGCCCGCCGAGGTCGAGGCCGGTGCCGGTGAAATGGATCTCGTGCTCGCCAATCTTGTCGCGGAGCAGCCGACGCGCGGCGCCGTACTTGTCGCCCGGGACGATGAGGCGGCGTGCAAGATTGCGCAGCCGCGAGACGACGATCAGCGTCACGTGATGCTCGCCTTCCCGCCAGCTGATCCCGCCGACCTCGTTGTAAGGGATGAAGGCGGTGTCGGCCCAGATGCCGTCGGCGTAGAAGCCGCGTCCGATGCGCCGGCTGAGCGGCATCAGATACGCGTAGTAGGTGAACATCATCGTCTCGCCGAACGCCTGCATGTGCAGCACGAAGATCTTGACGAACACCAGGATGCCGAGCGCGACGCCCATGCCGACCGCCACCGTGTAACTGGGGGGGCGCGGGCTGGGCCAGACGAGGAGCGCCGTCGAACGCCGCTTGAGGTATCGCGTGTAGTCGAAGACGAGCTTCGCGTTGGCGACGAAGAAGCCGACGCCCAGCAGGAGCAGCACGCCGGTCAGCAGCGTCTGCGAAGTCACGTACCGATTCTATTAAACCTTTTCGACGGCCGCGAGATGGGGATCGAAACAGTGGCGGCACCGAGCCTCGTAGAGGCCCGAGGCGCCGACCAGCACGCGCTCGCCGCTCGAGACGAGCCGCTGCGTGTGGTTCGCGGGGTCGCCGCAGACGACGCAGATTGCGAGCGTCTTGGTGATGTACTCCGCGATCGCGAGCAGCTGCGGCATCGGCTCGAACGGCCGGCCGAGATAGTCCTGATCCAGCCCGGCGACGATGACGCGCTTGCCGCGGTCCGCGAGGGTGTTGCACGCCGCCGGCAGGTTCGGATCGAAGAACTGCCCTTCGTCGATGCCGACGACCTCCGTCCCGCCGTGCACGTGCGCCAGCAACTCGTCGGAACTGCGCACGTTGTCGGACGCCATCCGCATGTCGCTGTGCGAGACGATGTGGTCTTCGCTGAACCGGTTGTCGATGAGCGGCTTGAAGATCTGGACCTTCTGCTTGGCGATCTGCGCACGCCGCAGGCGGCGGATGAGCTCTTCGCTCTTGCCGCTGAACATGCTGCCGGTGATGACTTCGATCCAGCCGTGCTGCGGCTTGCTGCGGACGACGTCCATCAGGCCCGACCCTGGTACTCTCCGGTTTCCGTGTTGATGCGGATCTTGTCGCCTTCGTTGATGAACGACGGCACCTGCACGACGAGCCCGGTTTCGACCGTCGCCGGCTTGATCTGGGCGCTCGCGGTCGCCCCCTTGATGCCCGGCACCGTCTGCTTGACGGTGAGATCGACCGTCGGCGGCAGCTCGATGCCGACCGGCTCCTCTTCGTAGAACTCGACGCGGATCGTCATGTCCGGCATCAGGTAGTCCTTCGAGTCGCCGAGCGCCTCCGCGGAGATGTGGATCTGTTCGTAGTTCGACGTGTCCATGAAGTAATAGAGATCGCCATCGTTGTACAGATACTGCATCTCGCGCTCGTCGAGCGTGGCGCGCTCCACGTCTTCTTCCGCGCGGAACTTGTGATCGTTCAGCGTATTCGTGCGGATGTTCCGCATCCGCACCTGGATGTGCGCGCGCTTGTTGCCCGGCGTCAGATGGTAGAGCTCCAGGATGCGGAACAGCTCGTTCTCGAACTTGATGAGCATGCCCTTCCGGAGCCGCGTCGCTTGTACTGAATAGGCCATCGCTTTTCCGTAGATCCGACCGATCCTAGCACATATGCTAGGATGAAATTTGTGGCGTTCACGCGCTGGGATCCGCTCCGCGACCTGCTGGCGCTGCACGAGCAGCTCGGTCAACTGGTGGGCACCGACGCCCCCGGATGGACGCCGCCGGTCGATCTCTACGAGACCGCGACCGAGTACGTGCTGACCGCCGAACTGCCCGGCCTCGCGCGCGATCAGATCGACATCCACGCCGAAGAAACGCGCATCATCATCCGCGGCGCCCGCGGCAGCACGAATCAGGGGCGCGACATCCCCTGCGAGCAGTATCATCGCGTCGAGCGCGGGCACGGCCGCTTCTCGCGCGCGTTCACGCTGCCCGAGCCGATCGACGTCAACGCGATCGTCGCCGAGCTGAAAGACGGTATCCTCACGGTGACGCTGCCGAAGTCGACCGACAGCCGCGCACGCCGCATCGCGGTTTCATGATCCGCCGCATCGCGCTCTCGCTGGTGCTCGTCGTCGCCGGCTTCATCGGCGGCCTCGTGGTCACCGGCCGCATGCGCAGTGCGAGCGAGTCGCTCGCCTCCGCGCCAGGCGCTTCGGCCCCGCAAGCTCAGGCCTCCGCGCAAAACGCTTCGGCGAGGGCCTCCGAGGCGCCGAAGGCCCTCGCGGCATCCGCGGTAGCCGTGGACTTCACGCGCGTCGCCGCGCAGGCGGTCAAAGGCGTCGCCAACATCTCGTCGCTGCAAGTCGTGCGCGGCACGAACTCGCCGCTGTCGAACGACCCGTTCTTCCGCTACTTTTTCGGCGACGAGGACATCTTCGGCTCGCGCGATCGCCGATCGATGAGCCTCGGCTCGGGCGTGATCATTTCGTCCGACGGCTACATCGTCACGAACAACCACGTCATCGGCGGCGAGAACGGCGCGCGCGTGGCGCGCACCGAGATCACGATCGCGCTGCCCGACAAGCGCGAGGTGCGCGGCCGCATCATCGGCACCGATCCCGCAACCGACATCGCGCTCGTCAAGGCGAACCTCACCGGGCTGGCCGTCGTGCCGTGGGGCGACTCGACGCAGTTGAAGGTCGGCGAGTGGGTCCTCGCCATCGGCAGTCCCTTCTCGCTCAGCCAGACGGTCACCGCCGGCATCGTCAGCGCCGTGGGGCGAACGAACGTCGGGTTCGCGGACTACGAGGATTTCATCCAAACCGACGCGGCGATCAACCCGGGCAACTCGGGCGGCGCGCTCGTCAACACGCGCGGCGAGCTCGTCGGCATCAACACCGGCATCTTCAGCCAGAGCGGCGGCTACCAGGGCATCGGCTTCGCCGTGCCGAGCAATCTCGCCCGGCGCGTCGTCGACGATCTGATGAAGTACGGCGAGGTGCGGCGCGGATCGATCGGATCGCTGAGCATCGAGAAGCTGACGCCCGAGTGGGCGCAGGAGCTCGGCGCGCCGTCGACGAAAGGCGCGCTCATCTCGCGCATGACGCGCGCGTCGGAAGCCTACGACGCGGGCCTGCGCCCCGGCGACATCATCGTCGGCTTCAACGGCCAGGCGATCGACGACCCGTCGCAGTTCTCGCGCATGGTGTCCGACGCCAGGATCGGGACGACGGCTGCGGTCAAGGTGCTGCGCAACGGCCGCGCGATGGAGTTCAGGCTCCCGATCGTGTCGAGCAGCTCCGCCTCGCGCACGCGGCAGTAGTCGTCAATCTCCCGCGGTCACGACACCGCGACGTGCGACCGCAACCCGGCGGCCGATGCGTGCCACGCCTCGAAATCCTTGAACGCGCGCGTCAGGTGCACCGGCGGCGCGAGCCGATCCGCGACGACTTCCGTCGTCTTGTAGCCATTGCCGGTGATGCAGACGACGATCGACTCGTCACGAGGAATGACGCCGCTGCCGATCAACTCGATGGTCGCCGCCAGCGTCGTGCCGCCCGCCGGCTCGGTGAAGATGCCTTCGGTCTCGGCGAGGAGCCGGATCGCGTCCACGATCTGATCGTCTGACACGGCGGCGCCGTTGCCGCCGGTCGACCGAATGCTCTGCAACACCTGATAGCCGTCGGCGGGATTGCCGATCGCAATCGACTTCGCGATCGTGTTCGGCCGCACCGGCTCGGGATGCTCGAGCCCGGCGTGCAGCGCGTTCACGACCGGCGCACAGCCGGCCGCTTGCGCCGCGTACACCTTCGGCAGCTCGCCGTCCACCAGGCCGATCTGGCGCAGGTCGCGCAATCCGCGAACGATGCGCGGGAGCAGCGTGCCGCCGGCGACCGGCGACACGAGATGCTTCGGATACCGCCATCCGAGCTGCTCGACGATCTCGAACCCGATCGTCTTCGCGCCTTCCGCGTAGTACGAGCGCAGGTTGATGTTGACGAAGCCCCACCGGTAGCGGTCCGCCACCTGCGTGCAGAGACGATTCACGTCGTCGTAGTTGCCGGCGATCGCGAGGATCGTCGGATTGAAGATCGCGGAGCCGAGGCGCTTCCCCTCTTCGAGGTTGTCGGGGATGAAGACGCAGCAGTCCATGCCCAGCCGCGCCGCATGCGCGGCGACGCTGTTGGCGAGATTGCCGGTCGACGCGCACGCGAGCACCTCGAAGCCCAGCTCCTTCGCGCGCGTCGCGGCGACCGAGACGACGCGATCCTTGTACGACAGCGTCGGATGGTTCACCGAGTCGTCCTTGATGTACAGCTCGCTGACGCCGAGCCGCTCGGCGAGCCGATCGCAGCGAACGAGCGGGGTGAAGCCCGAGTTGAAGCCGGTGCGCGGCTCCCCGACGATCGGCAGCAGCTCGCGATACCGCCACAGATTTTTCGGCCGGCGCTCGATCGCGGATCGCGTCAGCGTGATGGCGTCGTAGTCGTACACCGGTTCGAGCGGTCCGAGGCACTTCTCGCAGACGTAGCTCGCGTCCGCCGGGAACGGGGTCTTGCACAGATGGCACTGCAAACCGACTAGCACGCGACCTCCAACTCTGAACGCTCAACTCTGAACGCTGAAATCAAGTGCGGCGCCGGGACGATCGCCGCCCGGTCGCGGGCGATCGCGACGATGTCGCTGAGGATGGCGACCGACGTGGCGTCGCCGCCGGCGCCGACGCCGAAGATGCCGGTTTCGCCCGAATGCGCGCCCGTGATCAGCGCGGCGTTCTCGGGACCGATCGTCCGCGCGAAGATCGACGTCTGCGCCACGCGCTCGGGCGCGACCGACGCGGTCAGTCGCGCGCGGGCATAGTCGAATTCGGCCCGCGCGATCTGTCGAATCGTGCACCGATCGCGCCGCGCGGCGGCGAGATCCGCCGGCGCGATCGCCGAACACGTGCGGACCGGGATCTGCGCCGGCTCCACGCGCACGCCGAAGGCGAGCGCGCACAGGATCGCGAGCTTCGCGCACGCGTCGTCGCCGTCGAGGTCGGCGGACGGGTCCGCTTCGGCCAGGCCGCGGGCGCGCGCGGCGGCGAGCGCGGCGTCCAGGGCACAGCCGGTCGCCTCCATCTGCGACAACACCGCGTTGGTCGTCCCGTTCAGGATCGCGACGATGCGCGTGATGCGATCGCCGGCGAGCCCCTCGCCGACGGCCCGCACGATCGGCATGGCGCCGCCGACCGCCGCCTCGAAGCGGAGCTGACGCCCCTGCCGCTCGGCGATCCGCAGCAGCCGCGCGCCCTCGCGCGCGACGACCTGCTTGTTCGCGGTGACGACCGACTTGCCGGCGGCGAGCGCCGCTCCGATCCACGACGCGGCGGGATCCACGCCGCCGATCGTCTCGACGACGACGTCCACGTCGCTGCGCAGGACGTCGTCGATCGACGTGGTCCACGCGACGTGCGCGAGGTCGGGGTGTTGTGCCTGTTTCAGCGCGGCGCGCCGATCGAGGATGTGCGTGAGGGCGAGCCCCGGAAAGAGGTCGGGGCCGACGAGGCGACGGGCGACCGCGGAGCCGACCGTTCCGAAACCGAGCAGTGCAAGACGACAGCGACGAGCGGGCACGTGACGAACTCCCTCATCTCCCCAGGCTCGGAGGCGGTCGATGGCGGCGTGGAACACGCCACCCCGTTACCCGCTCCTGCTCTGGCAGGATTTGGCACCTCACCGTGACGTGCGTCACGCGGTTGCCGTGGCGTCGCAGGGCCTGTCCCTCAGCCACTCTGGATAAAGAAGGAAACCGTATTCAGTTGTTGCCGCGACTATACCAGCCGCGGTGGGCAGAGTCAAATCAACATATCGATATGTCGTGATTCAGGCCGAGCACTCGCCGTCGAGGACGACCGGCGCGAACTCCTCCGATTCGCCGAGATCCACGAAGTCCGCCGGCAGCGCGTCGGCCGCGACGATCCGCTCGAGATCCGCGAGCTCCAGTCTCACGCGTTCGATCTCCACGCGACCGAAGAACGCCTGCGCGCTCTCTCCCGCGTCGCGGTCGCGGCCGTACATCGCGATCAAGCGCTCCACGACGTCCGGTATCCGACGCGCGGGCACTTTGGCGGCCAGACGGCCGAACACGGCGCCGTGCTCGGTCGCTCCGCCGCCGACCGTCACGAAGTACTGCGGCACGGCTTTGCCGCCAATTCGGCGGACGCTGCCCTGGAACCCGAACGTCGCGACATGATGCTGGCCGCAGCCGTTCGGGCAGCCGCTGATCTTGATGCGCGCGCCGGCCGCGGCGGCGACGAGATCCGGCCGCGCGCGGAGATGATCCTCCAGCAGCCGTCCGAGTCCGCGCGACTGCGTCACGGCGAGGCGGCACGATTCCGCACCGGGGCAGCTGCACACGTCGGCCACCGTTCCCGCGTCAGCACGATCGAGTCCGGCCGCCGCGAGCCGGCGATAGAGCTGCCGCACGTCCGACGTGTTCACCCATCGGAACAGCAGGTTCTGATCGATCGTGACGCGCACCGTTCCGTCGCCGTACGCGCGCGCGAGATCGCCGAGCACGCGCAGCTGACCGCTCGTCAGGTCGCCCAGCGGCACCGTCGCCGTCGCGACGACGTGGCCGAATTGCTTCTGCGGCCGCACGTTCGTCGATCGCCACCGCAGGTACGCCTCGTCGCCCGCCTGCACGAGCGGCACGACGACGGGCGTCAGGCCGGGACCCGACACCCGCACGCTTTCGACGCGCGCTGCGATCTCGCCGAGCGTCGGCGCCGGATCCTTCGCACCGTCCGGCCGCGATTCGGCGGCCGCTGGCTCGAGGTCGAGCGTCGGCACGTCGCCGCGCAGCCGGCAGGCGGCGAGTTCGCGGTCGTACTCCTCGCGCCAGCGCGCCCACCCGAGCGCTTTGATCATGAACTTCATGCGGTTCCGCTGCTTGTGCTCGTAGTCGCCGAAGCGGCGGAACACGCGCAGGATCGCCTCCGCACAGCGCAGGATCTCCGACGCCGGCAGAAATTCGTGGACGACGCCGGCGTTGGTCGCCATGATCGCCGTGCCGCCACCGGCCGTGACGCGAAAGCCGCGTCCGCCGTCGGGACCGACGACCGCGCGGAAGCCAAGATCGTTGATCGCGACCATCACGTGATCGGTCGCGCACCCCTCGAACGCGATCTTGAACTTGCGCGGCAGCGCGGCGCTGAGCGGATGCCGCAGCAGAAAGCGCGTCAACGCCTCGCCGTACGGCGTGACGTCGAATCGCTCGTCGTGCGCGACGCCCGCGTACGGGCAGCCGGTGATGTTCCGCACCGAGTTGCCGCACGCTTCTCTCGTCGTCAGGCCGGCGTCGGCGAGGCGTCGCATCGCCGGCTCGACGTCGTGCAGCGCGACGAAGTGGAACTGCAGGTTCTGACGCGTCGTCAGGTGGCCGAAGCCGCGCGAGTAGCGATCCGCGACGTCGGCGAGCGCGTCGAGCTGGTCCGCCGACAGGACGCCTTGCGGGATCTTCACGCGCAGCATCTGCGCGTCCGCATCCTGCCGCTGCCCGTACGTGCCGCGCACCAGCCGGAACGCGCGCCACTGGTCCGGCGTCAGTTCGCCGCGCTCGTATTGCGCGAGCGTCTCCACGAACTCGTCGATGTCGGCCTGCGACGCGAACGACAAACGTGCGCGTCCGAAGGTCCTGGGATCATCCGCGACTGACATAACCTCCCTCCCGCTCGGCTGACGCCTCGCGCTGCGCCGCTTGCGACGCGGAATCCTCGTGCGTCATGGATACCTGCAGCGCCGCGACGTCGCCGACCACGATCGTTCCAGGCCCGGCCGCGTCGATCGACGCACGCTCCGCGGCGACGTCGTCCAGCGTCCCGCGCCACGTCTGCTGACGCGCGGTCGTGCCGTCGACGACGATCGCGGCCGGCGTCGTCCGGCGCCAGCCGCGGTCGACGAGCGTGCAGGCGAGCGCGGCGGCGCGCCCGAGCCCCATCAGAATGACGAGCGTCGCGGCACCGGGACGCGCGGCGGCGATCGCATCCGCAAACGCGCGCTCGTCGTGTCCGGACACGACGAGAAATGCCGACGAGACGCCGCGGTGCGTCACCGGAATGCCCGCGGCCGACGGCGCCGCGATCGCGCTGGTCACGCCGGGGACGAGGTCGAACGGCACGCCGGCGCGCTGCAGCGCGAGCGCTTCTTCGCCGCCGCGGCCGAAAACGAACGGGTCGCCGCCCTTGAGGCGCACGACCCGGCGTCCGCGGCGCGCGGCGCGAATCATCAGCGCATGAATCGCGGTCTGCGCGAGGGCGTGACGGCCGGCGCGCTTGCCGACGTCGAATTTCTGCGCCTTGCGCGCGTAGCGCAGGATGCGCCGATCGATCAGCGCGTCGTACAGCACCAGATCGGCGGCGCGCAGCCGCGCCAGCGCCCGCCGCGTCAGCAGGCCGGGATCGCCGGGACCGGCGCCGACGAGCGACACGTGCCCTTGTTCCGTCACGGATACCTCCGATTGAGCGCTTGGAGCAGCAGCGGTTTGCGCTGGTCGATCGGCACGCCGTCGCGCCGCCACGCGGTCCGCTCGTCGCGCGCGGTCGCGACCCACGCGTCGAGATCCGCGGGCAGCAGCTCGTCGAGCGCTTCGCGCAGCAAGGCGGCCAGCGCCGGCGCGTGGCCGTCGGTCGAGACCGCAATCGTCACGTCGCCGCGGCGAATGACGCCGCCCAGGTACGCCGACGCGTTCGGCGGATCATCGACGGCGTTGACGAAGACGCGGCGCGCGCCGGCGGTATCGGCGACCGCGCGATTCACCTCCGGCGGACCGGCCGAGACGACGAGCCAGGCGTCATCGAGGTCGGCCGGCGTGAACGTCTCCGGCTCGACGGGACGCACGTCGGCGCCCGCGTCGCTGAACTGACGGCGCTTCGCGTCGGCGATCGGCCCGCGGCCGACGAGGACGACGCGGCGCCCGGCGAGATCGAGGAAGAGTGGAAACATCGGCAACCAAAAAAAAAGGCCCGGGAAGCTGAGCCTCCCGGGCCTTGGGTCCTCTTCGTGCTGTGACGGCGATCTCAGGGTGTGGTCGCGCCAGGCGTGAGTAGACCGGTGCCGCGGAGGCTCATCGGGAGCCTGCAACAACAACAGAAGCTACACATGCAGGTCTGCTGACCCATGGACCAAATTATTGTGCGCGGGACCGTCGCGCGGCGTCAAGTCGCGCTCCCGTTACACTTGACGGATGCGCTCGCTGGTCCCGCTGATCCTGCTGCTCGGCATCGCACCATCCGCGTCGGCGCAACGGCTGCCGTCCACCGTCACGCCGACGCACTACGACCTGACGTTCACCGTCGACATCCCGCACGCGCGGTTCGACGGCACCACGACGATCCGCGTCGACGTCCATGAACCCACGAGTCGAATCGTCCTCAACGCCGCGGAGCTGACGTTTCGCGACGTGTCGATGGGCAGCGGCCCGTCGGCGCAGAAGGCCACCGTCACTGTCGACGATCAGAAACAGCAGGCGACGTTCACGGTGGCCCGCCGGCTCGAACGCGGCCCCACCGATCTCGTCATCCACTACAGCGGCATCCTCAACGATCAACTCCGCGGGTTCTATTTGAGCCGCGGCAAGGGACGCAACTACGCGGTGACGCAGTTCGAGTCCACCGACGCCCGCCGCGCGTTTCCGTGTTTCGACGAGCCGGCCTTCAAGGCGACCTTCGCGGTGACGGTGATCGCGGACCGCGGCGATCGCGTCATCTCGAACGGCAAGACGCTGTCGGACGTCGGCGGACCGGTGCCGACGAAACACACGGTGAAATTCGCGACGACCCCGAAAATGTCGACCTACCTGGTCGCGATGGCCGTCGGCGATTTCCAGTGCCGCGAAGGCGGCGCCGACGGCATCCCGATCCGCATCTGCGCGACGCCGGACAAGAAGGACCTGACGCGCATCGCGCTCGAGTCCGCCGAGGAGATCCTGCACTTCTACGACGGCTACTACGCGATCAAATACCCGTTCGAAAAGCTCGACGTCCTCGCGGTGCCCGACTTCGCCGCCGGCGCGATGGAGAACACGGCCGCGATCTTCTATCGCGAGACCGATCTGCTCGCCGACACCAGGTCGGCGTCGGTCGCCACGCGAAAGAACATCGCCTCCGTCCTCGCGCACGAAATGGCGCACCAGTGGTTCGGCGATCTGGTGACGATGGCGTGGTGGGACGACGTGTGGCTGAACGAAGGATTCGCGACGTGGATGGAGAACAAGCCGCTCGCGGTGCTGCATCCGGAATGGAACATGCCGGTGGACGAGGAGGCCGAGACGCAGGAGGCGTTAGGCCTCGACGGCCTCCGCGCGACGCGTCCCATCCACAACGACGTGACGACGCCAGCGCAGATCGACGAGGCGTTCGACACGATCGCCTATCAGAAGGGCGCCGCCGTGCTGCGGATGACCGAGAGCTACGTCGGCGACGACACGTTCCGTAAAGGGATCAACGCGTACCTGCAGGCGCACGCATACGGCAACGCGACGTCGGAAGATTTCTGGAAGGCGATCGCCTCGTCGTCACAGAAACCGGTCGAGCGGATCCTGCCGACCTTCGTCAATCAGCCCGGCGCACCGGTCCTCGTGCTGTCCGACGTCCGCTGCGAGAACAACACGACGCGCGCGACGCTGCACCAGGAGCGCTACCTCGCCGACGCCGGACACGCGAGCGGCGAGCGATGGATGGTGCCGGTGTGCACGAAAACGGCCGGCGGCGCCGCGAACGGCGGCGCGTGCACGGTGGTGTCGAACGAACAGCAGCGCGTCGAGATCGCGCGCGGATGCCCGTCGTGGGTGTTCGCGAACGCCGGCGGCGAAGGCTATTACCGCACGGAATATCCGCCGGCGCTGCTGCGCGCCCTCGGGCCCGACATGGAGTCGCAGCTGACCGGACCCGAGCGGCTGTCGCTCGTCAGCGACGAGTGGTCGATGGTCCGCGCCGGCCGTCACGCGATCGGCGAGTACCTGTCGCTGGCCGCCGGGATGGGACGCGAACGGATCGGCGGCGTGCTCGACGAAGTGGTCGATCGCCTGTCGTTCATTCACGACGAGCTGACGGATGCCGCCAGCCGGCCGCGCTTCGAGGCGTTCGTCCGCACGCTGCTGCGTCCCGCGCTTGCCGACGTCGGCTCCGCGCCGTCGGCCGGCGACACCGACGAGCGACGCAGCCTGCGCGCGACGCTCGTGTTCGCGCTCGGCACGACGGGCGACGACACCGACCTCGTCGCGCAGGCGCGTCAGGCGCTCGACCGCGCGCTGGCGGGCGGCGCGCCGCTCGACCCGACGCTGGCCGGCGCCATCGTGTCGACGGCGGCATCGCACGGCGATGCGAAGTTGTTCGATGCGCTCGTCGAAGCGGCCGAGCACGCCGCCACGCCGCAGGATCACTACCGGTATCTGAACGCGCTCGCCGACTTCCGCGACCCGGCGCTCGTCGATCGCGGCCTCGCGCGCGTGCTGACGCCCGAGATTCGCAATCAGGACGCAGCGCTCTATCTCGGTCACTTCTTCGACAACCCCGCGGCGCGCGATCGCGCGTGGGCGTTCATGACGTCGCACTGGACCGAGCTCGAGCCGAAAGTGCTGATCTTCGGCGGCGACGTCCGCCTCGTCGCGGCCGCCGGACGCTTCTGCGATGCGCGCAAGCGCGACGAGGTGAAACAGTTCTTCACGGCGCATCCGCTTCCCGCCGCCGCACGGACGCTGGCCCAGTCGCTCGAGCGGATCGACGCTTGCATCGCGATGCGCGACAAACAGGCTCCCGCCGTGTCGGAGTGGCTCGCGCAACGCTGACGCTGTCCGCGATCGCACGCGCGCGTCCCAGCTCCGAACAGGCGCCTGTCAACCGACCATGACACCTGACGCGATCTGGCGCGACGTTCGGTTCGCGGCGCGCGTGCTGCGCCGCAGCTACGGCTTCACGCTCGTCGCCGTCCTGACGCTGGCCGTCGGCGTCGGCGGCAGCACGGCGCTCTTCAGCATCATCCGCGGCGCGCTGCTGGCGCGCTGGCCGTACGACGGTTACGAGCGTCTGGTCACGTTCCGCGCCGAGAGCCCGCGGCTGGGCCGCCGCGAATTTCCGCTCTGGTCCGCGGCCGAATTTCGCGAGATCGCCGCGCGCGGCGATCTCTTCGACGCGGTGATCGCCGGCGAAGGACGCGGCGTCACCGTCGGCCTCGATGGCGGATCGGAACGCGTGGGCGCCGGCGCGATGACCGCCAACGCGTGGGCGATGCTCGGCGTCCCGCCCGCGCTCGGACGCGTCTTCACCGCCGAGGACGACCGTCCCGGCGCCGCGCCCGTCGTCGTCGCGAGCGATCGGTTTTGGCGGACGCGTCTCGGGGCGCGTCGCGACGTCATCGGCCGCGAGCTGCGGATCGATCGCGTCCCGTTCACGATCGTCGGCGTGATGCCGCCCGCATTCGTCTGGTGGGATCAGGATCTGTATCTGCCGCTGCAGATCGATCCGGCCAACGTCGATCGCGCCGATCGGCGATGGTACGTGCAAGCGCGGCTGCGGCCGCAGGTCACGCTCGCGCGCGCGGAAGCGGCGCTGGAATCGACCGCGGCGCGCTGGCACGACGAGGCGCCGCGGCTGCCCGAGTACGAGAACCTGCGCATCACGCTGCACCCGCTCGTCGCCGAGACGCTGCGCGACGTGCGGCAGGTGCTCTATCTGCTGCTGGCTGCCGTCGCGCTGGTCCTCGGGGTGGCGTCGGCGAACGTCGCGACGCTGCTCCTCATTCGCGGTGTGCGCCGCCGCGGCGAGATCGCCGTGCGGCTGGCGCTCGGCGCGCCGCGCGCGCGCATCGCGCTCGAACTGCTGACCGAGAGCGCACTCGTCTCGGTCGTGGCCGGTGCCGCCGGCCTGTGGCTCGGCAGCGTGCTCCTGCAGCCGTTGGTGTCGCTGATCCCGTTCGGCATCCCGGCCGAAGCGCACATTCGCGTCGACTGGCGCCTCGGGGCGTTCGCGATCGGCGTCGCGCTCGTGTTCGGCCTGGCCGCCGCGATCGTGCCCGCGGTTCGTGCGATCCAGGTCAACGTCGCCGACGACATCAAGGACGGCGGCCGACGGGGCGCCGGCACCGTGCCGCGAAGCCTGGACGTGTTCATGGCCGTGCAGTTCCTCGTCGCGTTGATCGTGCTCTCGTCGACCTTCGCCGTCGTTCGCGGCTTTCAGCAGACGCTCGCGGCCGATCCCGGTTTCGACGCCAACGACGTGCTGACGTTTCGGATCGCCTTCGCTAGCGCGGCCGATGCGGGAAGCGAACGGACCCGCGACCTCCTGCACCGGCTCGCGGCGATGCCAGGCGTCACGGCCGCGGCCGCGGGCACGTCAGTGCCCGTCGGAGAGGGACGCCGCGCGTCGTTCGCGATCGAAGGCGACGAGGTGCGCGTCGACGCGAACGTGGACGCGGTCTCGCCGCGGTACTTCGCGGTGCTGCGGACGCCGATCGTCGATGGTCGCGACATCGCGGACACCGACGAGGGCACGCGGCCGCGCATCGCGATCGTCAACGCGACCGCCGCGTCCCGGCTGTCGCCCTCGCGTTCCATCATCGGGCGACGGATCGTCTGGCGCGAGCACGGCGGCGTCGACGTGGGCCTGACGGTCGTCGGTGTCGCAGCCGACATGCGGCGCGAAGGGGTCGTAACGCCCGCCGCGCCCGCCGTGTTCGTGCCGGTCGCGCAGGAACCCGCGGCGGCGCTGTCCGTGCTGCTTCGAACGACCGGCGCGCAAGCGGCGCTGTTCGCAGCGGCGCGATCGGTCGTCGCGGGCGCCGCGCCGGACATCCCGGTCTATGCGCCCCGCACGTTATCGTCGCTGCGGCGCGACGCGCTCGGCTCCGAACGCCTGGCCGCGGTGCTGCTGACGGCGTTCGGCGTCGTGGCGTTGGCGCTCTCGACGATCGGCATCTACGGCGTCACGCGCTACCTCGTCGAACAGCGGCGCGACGAGCTCGGCCTTCGCCTGGCGCTCGGCGCGGATCCGCGCGGTCTGGTCGCGCTCGTCCTGCGGCGGACGGCGGCGACGCTCGCGGCGGGCGCGATCGCCGGCGTCGGGTGCAGTTGGGTCGCGATGCGGTTGCTCGCGGCCGTCATCGTCGGCGTCCGGCCGAACAGCGTGTTGGCGTGCGGAGCCGCGGGTGTGCCGTTGATCGTGGCGGCGGTGATCGCGGCCTACCTGCCGGCACGCCGTGCGGCAGCGATCGATCCCGCGGCGGTATTCCACTGAGCCGGCGGTTTACTTTGCAATACAAAGTTCTCGCTGCTATGATCGACGCATGGCTCGCTTCACGTTGTTCCTCGGGCTGGCGCTCGCCGCGGTCGGCCCGGGCTGTGTCGACCGCCCCGACATCACGCCGCTGATGCGGGCCGCCCGGACCGGCGACCTCGCGACCATGCGGCGCCTGCTCGACGCGGGTGCGGACCCGAACGAGCGCGACGTCCTCAACGGCTGGACGCCGCTCTTCCACGCGATTCACAAAGGACAGCTCGAGGCGGTCCGCCTGCTGCTCGACCGCGGCGTCAACCCGAACCAGGGTGCGCGCGGCGCGCCGGCCGTCCGCTTCGCCGAGTTGAACGGCGAGATCGCGATCGCGGATCTCCTGATCGCGTACGGGGCAAACCCCGACGCGGAACTCCAATCGCCGGTGCAGCACCTGCTCGATCGCGTCGACCGTTTGCTGCGGTAAGCGCTCGGGCGGTCCGGCAGACGCGACGGCCAGATGTAGTACCGTTTCGTCGATGTCGAAGTTGATCTACATCACCAATGCGTCACTCGACGGCTACATCGAGGATCGCACCGGCGCGTTCGATTGGACCCAGTCCGATCGCGTCTTCGATTTCATCACCGCGCTGATGCAGCCGATCGGCACCCAGCTCCTGGGGCGGCGGCTCTATCAAACGATGGCCTACTGGGACGCGCCGGTGGAGAGCTATCCGCCCGAACAGCGCGACTTCGCACGCGTCTGGCAAAAGGGCGAGCAGATCGTCTTCTCGCGAACACTGACCGGCGTTCCGGCACGCGCGCGCGTCGAGCGGACCTTCGATCCCGAAGCGACCCGGGCGCTCAAACAGGCATCGACGCACGACATCTTCATTGGCGGCGCCGAACTGGCGGGACGCGCGCTCGAATCCGGTCTCGTCGACGAATGCCACCTATTTCTCCACCCGGTGATCGTCGCCGGCGGCAAGCCGGCGTTCCCGGCCGGCGTGCGACAGGATCTCGAGCTCCTCGACACTCGCCGTTTCGACACGGGCGTCGTCCACGTGCATTACCGCGCGGCGAGTCAGCGCCGCCGGCCCGACACGGCGGGGTGACGCACGACGTGCGCGCGCCACGGATGCTCGGTGCCCACGTTGATCCCGATTCGGCCGCTCCAGGCGATGCCGTCGATCGCAAGGCCGCGATCCTCGATGAACAGCCGCGCGCCGGTGAGGTCGCACCGGTTGTCCGCCAGCGTAATCCCCATCGCCATCGTCAAATTGCCGGGACCGCGGCAGAGATCGTGGAGCGCCAGCGGCGCGGCGTCGCGACGTGCACGCCGCCCCTTGGCCGCGCGCGCGCGCCGGCGGCGCATCGCGTCGATGCCGTCCAACGGATCGAGCGCGCGGATCAACACGGCGGCCGGCGATCCTTCTGGTTCGGTCACGACGTTGACGAGCGCGTGGATGCCGTAGTTCAGGTAGACGTACGCGTAGCCGGGCGGACCGTAGAGCGGCGCGTTGCGTGGTGTCGGGCCGGGCGCCGCATGGCAGGCGGGATCGGATTCGCCGATGTAGGCTTCGACCTCGACGATCGCACCGCTCGTGACCACGCCGCGCCGATCGTGGACGAGGACCTTGCCGAGCAGCTCTCGCGCGACGTCGAGCGTCGGACGGTTGTAGAAGCGCCGAGGCAGTGTCACCGCTGCGAGAGTTCGGCGAGATAACCCTGCGCCTGGTCGCGCAGCTTCGGACTGGTCAGCGCGTTGGAGATCGGCGCCGCGTCGGCGCGGGCCAGACGCACGTTCGCGAACGCGACGGCCAACGCGACGACGTCGGTGCGGTCGCGATCGGCGGCCGCCTGAATGGCCGGCAGCGCCGTCGCGTCACCCACGCGCGCGAGCCCCTCGATCGCCGTCACGCGCTGCTGGGTCGACTTGCCGTTCAGCGCGGCGGTGAACACCGGGACGCTCGACGGATGCGCGATCCGCGCCAGCGCGTCCAGCGCCGCATCGCCGTCGAGCGAGCGGCCGTAGTACTCGAACAGCTGCGTCAGCCCCTGCACGGCGCGCGCGTCGCGCAGATCGCCCAACGCGTCCATCGCCGTGCGACGCACGCCCGGATCGCGATCGTTCAGCTCGTTGATGATCGCGTCGCTGACCGTCGCGTCGATCGCCGCGTCGCCGCGTCGAGGCGTGCACACACGACCGATCACGCGGATCGCGGCCACGCGCAGCAACGGATCCTGCGAGCCGAGGAACCCGACCAGTTCCGGCTCGCTCGCGCGGAGCAGCGTCTCACGCTCCGCGCCATCGGGTTGGACCGCGAGCACGCCAAACGCATATATCGCTTGACGGCCGACCTGCGGGTTGTCGTCGCGAAACGCCGTGCGGAGCGCGGTGAGCACGGCTGCAGGCACGGGCTTGTTGCCGATCGCCGACCGCCCGAGCGCGAACGCGCGCTCGGCCGACACGTTGCTCCGCGCGATCGGGACGAGCAGGAACAGATTCACCTCGTCCGCGATCGCGGCGAGTTGGTTCTCGTCTTTCGCGTCGGTGATGAACCGCGCGATCTCGACCGGATCGTACTGCGCCGGAGGCGCGAGTGTGGCCGGCCAGGCCGAAGCGGCAGGCACGAAGAACAGCGCCAGCGCAAGCGCGGTGCGTAGGCGCTGGCCGCCGATCCGCCGTTTCGTATGCTCAGCGGCCAGCGGCATACGCGTGCGAGCGTCCTTCGGCGAGCACGGGACGGAGATAGCGGCCGGTGTGCGACGCGGCGATCTGTGCCACCTGCTCCGGCGTGCCGACCGCGACGACGGTGCCGCCGTCCTCGCCGCCTTCGGGTCCGAGATCGATCAACGAATCGGCGGTCTTGATCACGTCGAGGTTGTGCTCGATGACGAGCAGCGTGTGCCCGGCTTCGAGCAGCTTCTTGAACGCCGTCAGCAGCTTCGCGATGTCGTCGAAATGGAGACCCGTGGTCGGCTCGTCGAGAATGTAGAGCAGCCGCTCGCCGCCGTGCGACGAGAGATGCGCCGCGATCTTGATCCGCTGCGCCTCCCCGCCCGACAGCGTCGTCGCCGGCTGGCCGAGACGGAGATAGCCGAGGCCGATCTCGTCGAGCACCTGCAGCCGGCGCAGCACTTTCGGCGAGCTGCTGAAGAACGTCAGCGCCTCGCGGACCGTGAGATCGAGCACCTGGTGAATCGAGCGGCCGCGGTACTTCACTTCGAGCACCTGCGGCTTGAAGCGTTTGCCGTCGCACTGATCGCACGGCACGAACACGTCGGCGAGGAACTGCATCTCGACGCGGACTTCGCCTTCGCCCTGGCACGCCTCACAGCGGCCGCCGGGGACGTTGAACGAGAAGTGGCTCGCGGTGAGCCCCCGCGATCGCGCGTCCTTGGTCGCCGCGAACAGCTCGCGAATCGGGTCGAACGCTTTCAGATACGTGACCGGGTTGGAGCGCGGCGTCCGGCCGATCGGCGCCTGGTCGACGAGGACGACGTCGGTGATGAACTCGGCGCCTTCGAGTTTCTTGAACGCGCCGACGCGCTTGTCCCAGCCGCCCTTCGCGCGCTTGATCGCCGCGTACAGCACGTCGTGCACGAGCGTCGACTTCCCCGATCCGCTGACGCCCGTGACGCACGTCAGCGTGTTCAGCGGAATCGAGACGTCGATCTGCTTCAGGTTGTGCTCGCTCGCGCCGAGGAGCCGGATCTTCTGCCCCGTGCCGCGCCGCCGCGCCGCCGGCACCGGAATCGCGAGCTCGCCGCGCAGATACTTCGCGGTCAGCGACCGCGGCTCCTGCATCAGCGCATCGAGACCGCCGGAATAGACGACGCGTCCGCCCTGCTCGCCGGCGCCCAGCCCGAGATCGACGATGTGGTCGGCGACCTTGATCATGTCGGCGTCGTGCTCGACGACGAGGACGGTGTTGCCCTGATCGCGGAGCTGCCGCAGGATGTCGATCAACCGCAAATTGTCGCGCGAGTGCAGGCCGATCGACGGCTCGTCGAGGACGTAGAGCGTGCCGACGAGCGCGGAGCCGAGCGACGTCGCGAGGTTGATGCGCTGCGCCTCGCCGCCCGACAGCGTCGACGACAAGCGATCGAGCGTCAGGTAGTCGAGGCCGACGTCGCTCAGGAACTGCAGGCGGCGCGTGATTTCCTTCAGCACCTTGTCGGCGATCGCGGCTTCCTTTGCGGTGAGCGCGAGCGTCCCGAAGAACTGCTGCGCCTCGCGCACCGTCAACGCCGACACTTTGTCGATCGTCCGCCCGGCCACCCGCACGTCGCGCGCTTCGCGGCGCAGGCGCGCGCCGCCGCAGTCGGGACACGTGAGGTATCCGCGATAGCGGCTGAGGAACACGCGCACGTGCACCTTGTACTTCTTGCGCTCGAGCCAGCGGAAGAATCCGCGCACGCCGTCGTACTCGTCGTTCCCCTCGACGACGAAGCGCTTCTCCTCCGCGGTCAGCTCGGACCACGGCACGTCGAGGCGGATCTTCGCTTTCTTCGCCGCGCGTTTCAGCTCCGCGAGCTGCGCGCGATAATGCGGCTTGCTCCACGGCTCGATCGCGTTCTGGTTGATCGACTTGGTCGCGTCCGGCACGACCAGATCCATGTCCAGCTCGATGATGTTGCCGAAGCCGTGGCACGTCGGACAGGCGCCGAACGGATTGTTGAACGAGAAGAGGCGCGGCTGCGGATCTTCGTACGTGATGCCGCACGCGCGGCAGTCGAAGCGCTCCGAGAACTGATGCGTGACGGGGGGCTGGAGCGTGGCGTCGGTCGCCAATTGCACCGCCCACGCGGCGCCGCCGCCTTCCTGATACGCGGTTTCGATCGAGTCGGTCAGGCGCTGCCGGATGTCCGCGTCCGCCGTCGAGGACGCGATCTGCACGCGATCGACGACGACCTGCAGCGTCGATCGATCGGTCAGCGTCCTGACCTCGACGTCGTCGAACGCGACGGCGCGGCCGTCGACGAGGAGGCGCGCGAAGCCTTTCTTGCGCAGCGCTTCGATGTTGGCCGTGACGGTCGCGGGATCGGTACGCTCGCCCTTCGACGCGCTCAGGGCGAGCGGAGCGTCCGCTTTCGACGCGCTCGGGGCGAGCGAGGATTTCGTCCGCGTCCGCTCGGTCTGAGCTTGTCGAAGACCGAGCTCGTCCTCCGCCTCGACGACTTCCGCGAGCTCGTCGACTTCCGTCTCCCTGACCGGTTCCGCTGTGTCGACGATCGTCAGGTCGAATCCGACGAGCAGCCGCGTCCCCTCCGGCAGCTCGCTCAACTGTTTCGCGACCACTTCCGCGGTTTCGCGCACGACCTCGCGTCCGCAGTTGCGGCAGAACGTGCGCCCGACGCGCGCGTACAGCAGCCGCATGTAGTCGTGGATCTCCGTCGTCGTGCCGACGGTCGAGCGCGGATTCCGGACGCTGTTCTTCTGGCGGATCGCGATCGCCGGCGAGATGCCGTCGATGCGATCGACGTCGGGCTTCTCCATCCGCTCGAGAAACTGGCGCGCGTACGCGGAGAGCGACTCGACGTAGCGCCGCTGTCCTTCGGCGTAGATCGTGTCGAAGGCGAGCGACGACTTCCCCGATCCGCTCACCCCCGTGACGATGATGAGCTTGCCCACCGGGAGCGACAGATCGATGTTCTTGAGGTTGTGCGTGCGCGCGCCGCGGACGACGATATCGGCCGACCCGTCGCGCGCGTTCAGCGCCGTCAGAGGCTCCACAGTCAGCTTTCCTGGGGGTGATTTAAACCCCCATCATATCGCATAATGCCGCGCATGCACCCCAAGCGTTCTGGCACGAGCGACCGCTCGCGCCGCTGGTTCCTGGGACTGGGCGCGGCGTGGAGCGCCGCGCTCGCCGCGTGCCGCTCGAAGCCGGCCGACACGGCGGCCGCGTTCCCCGACGCGCGCGCGCCCGGCGCGCCGATTCGCGGCTACGGCGAGCGATCGCCGTTCGAGCATGCGACGCGCTACGTGCGCACGGACACGCGCGTGCCGCTCGAGGAAGCGTCGAGCCAGACGCCGCTGCACGACACCTACGGCATCATCACGCCCTCGTCGCTGCACTTCGAGCGTCATCACTCGGGCGTGCCGCAGATCGATCCGGCGGCGCACACGCTGACGATTCACGGACTCGTCGACCGCCCGCTCGTCCTGCGCGTCGACGAGATCAAGCGTCTGCCGTCGGTGTCGCGCATCCACTTCGTCGAATGCTCCGGCAACAGCAGCAGCGAGTGGCGCAGCAGCGGCGCGAACAACCTGCAGCGCGCGCACGGCCTGACGAGTTGCAGCGAATGGACCGGCGTGCCGTTGTCGCTCTTGCTGAAGGAATGCGGCGTCAAGCCGGAAGGCACGTGGATTCTCGCCGAAGGCGCCGACTCGGGACGGCACGACCGCAGCATCCCGATGAGCAAGGCGATGGACGACGTGCTCGTCGCGTACGGGCAGAACGGCGAGCCGATTCGCCCCGAGCAGGGATATCCGATGCGTCTGCTCGTCCCCGGCTGGGAAGGCAACGTCAACGTGAAGTGGCTGCGGCGGATCAAAGTCCTCGACGGCCCCGCGATGACGCGCGAGGAGACGTCGAAGTACACGGACCTGATGCCGGACGGCACCGCGCGCCAGTTCACGTTCTACATGGAGGCGAAGTCGCTCGTCACGCGTCCGTCGGCGGGCGATCGGCTGCCGGGCGCCGGGTTCTACGAAGTGACCGGCCTCGCGTGGTCCGGCCGCGGCGCGATCACGAAAGTCGAGGTGACGGCCGACGGCGGGCGCACGTGGACCGACGCGCAGTTGCAGACGCCGATTCTGCCGAAGGCGCACACGCGCTTCCGCTGGCCATGGCGGTGGGACGGCGCCGACGCGGTGCTCGCGTCGCGCGCGACCGACGAGACCGGATACACGCAGCCGCTCGTCGCGTCGCTCGTCGAGGTCCGCGGCGTGAACTCGAACTATCACAACAACGGGATTCAGTTCTGGAACGTCGCGTCGGACGGCACGGTGACCAATGGCAATCACGCTTAGCTGGCTCGTGGCGCTGCTGCTGCTGCAGTCGCCGACTTACGGCTTCGGCCACACCCCCACCGCCGACGAACTGAAGAAGGTCGACATCGACGTGCTGCCCGACGGCCGCGGGCTGCCGCCCGGATCCGGCACGGCCGTGCGCGGCAAGGACGTCTACGCGCAGCGCTGCTCGACGTGCCACGGACCGACCGGCAAGGAAGGACCGCAGGACGTCCTCGTCGGCGGCAAAGGGACGCTCGCCACGAAGAAACCGATCAAGACGGTCGGCAGCTATTGGCCGTACGCGACGACGCTGTGGGACTACATCCGTCGCGCGATGCCGTTCGATCACCCGGGCACGCTGTCCGACGACGACGTTTACGCCGTCACCGCCTACGTGCTCTACCTGAACGACATCGTCCACGAACAGGACGCGGTGAGTCAGTCGACGCTCGCGGCGATCCAGATGCCGAATCGGAACGGATTCGTGTCGCCCGATCCGCGGCCCGATGTGCCGAAGAAGAAACCGTAGCTAATCGCCGACGATCTGCACGACGATCTCGCGCTGACGCGCGCGCGTGTCGAGTTCGAGCAGCATGATTTGCTGCCACGTGCCGAGCAGCAGTGCACCGTCCGCGAATGGAATCGTCACCGACGGGCCCATGAGGGCGGCGCGGACGTGGCTGGAGCCGTTGTCGTCGTGCCAGCGGAGGTGATGCTGGTACTCGCTCGCGCGCGGCGCGAGGTGTTCGAGCGTCCGATTCAGATCGGCGACCGCGCCCGATTCGAATTCGATGGTCGTGATCGTCGCCGTCGATCCGACGACGAAGACGGTGACGGTGCCGGCGGCGACGCCGGAGTCCTGGACGGCGGTGGCGACGAACGCGGTCAGATCGTGCGCGTCGCCCTGGCCGCGGGTGGAGACGTGATGGCGGCGCGTGACGACCATCGTGCTAGAATACCGAGTTCCTGCCGAAGCCGGCGTAGCTCAGTTGGTAGAGCAGTCGATTCGTAATCGACAGGTCATCGGTTCAAGTCCGATCGCCGGCTCCAGTTTCGATTCAATCACTTAGAACCTGTCTTCGCGTTGTGCTCGGTTGCGTCGGATGCACCGGGAAGCAGCGAAGGAACCGGCGGATCGGTCAGCATCGAACCGCGTCCGATCGTTCGATATTGGATACTGACGTTATTCCAATGCGAGTCGTCTCGGCGAACGGTTCCAGCCTTGTTGTAGGCAATCTCAAGTTCGCGATCAGACAACCATCTTACGCTTACAGGGTCAGCGGAAAGCGCCTCGAAGCTAAATCCGTCATCTGATTCAAAAGCGCCAGCGGTGGCGCGCAGCCGAACGCGATCAACAGCCACTCCAGCCGCTCCGCCTCCGGTCAGTTCGTAGTAGTCGGCGATGAGTGACTTATCAGGCGAACTCGTGGACGAGATCAGTCGCACCTCCAATGGTCCGCAAGAAATCACGGAAGTCGTACAGATGCCAACCACGAAGAGACAAACCAGGCGACGGCTTGAGTTGCGATCATTGCCTGCACAGACGAGGGCGACCAGGCTCGAAGTCGTCGACACCTGCCTTAACCATCTCATGATCACGAGGGCGGTCGCCGAAATTGGGCGGCGTTCCGCAGGGTATGCCAAAACACTCTCGCTCACGCGCTGATCGTAGCGCCGACCGTGACAGGCCGGGTCACGATTCCTGACGGCGACCCGCGCCGCGCGCCGGCATGGCGCCGCGCGGTTCCCGGGTCGGGATCATCGCCACCGCAACGTCTGGGCGCGTCGGGCGGTCGTTCCACGAGTCGGTACAGTGCGGCGCCGGTAGCACAAGCCACCCCGCAATGCTGCGTGCGCGCATCGAGGCAGCCCGCCGAGATTCAGGGTGGAACAGCGCCGTAACACGTGACGTATAGACATCCATGCACATACATCGCCACGCGAGGAACACCGTCCATTCGCCGGGTGCCGTGCACTGCATCGTGCTACTCGGCGGCCTGCTCCTGATCGCAGCGACTGGCACCCACGCCCAGGAGTCACTCGCACACGATGCGCTGGTCCGAACGATTTCGGGTCTCGACGCTGCTTTGTTCGATGCCTTCAACACCTGCGACCTGGCGGCGCTCGGCAACCTGGTCGCCGAGGACCTGGAGTTCTTCCACGATAACGATGGACTGTCCGTCGGAAAGCAGACGTTCCTAGCCAGTACGCGGAAGAACATCTGCGGCAAAGTGCGACGCGATCTCGTTCCGGGCACGCTCGAGGTGTATCGGCTCGGCGACTATGGCGCACTCGAGATCGGCGTGCATCGCTTTCATCATCCGGGGCGAGATGACACCGAGCCCGTTGGCGAGTCGAAATTCATCATCATCTGGCAACGGACCGATCGCACCTGGAAGATGACCCGCACGATCAGCTACGCCCATAGCGCGCAGCCGAAGTGAAACAGCGACTTATCGCCACGCCCGTTCGTCATACACTGTGCCTTCCTCGTCCTCGTCTGCCGTGAGAGACGGCCATGTTCGAGCGCTACACCGAATCGGCCCGACGCGTCCTGTTCTTCGCACGCTACGAAGCGGCCCAGCTCGCGAGCCCGGCCATCGGCACCGAACACCTGCTGCTCGGCCTGGTGAGGCTCGGCAAAGGCGTCAGCGCACGCTGCATGGCGGCCTTTCACGTGTCGTTCGACGATATCCGGCACGACGTGGCGCAGGTGACCGCGACGCGCGGCAGCACGACTCCCCCCAACGACATTCCGTTCACGGCCGACATGAAGCGCGTGCTCGAATACGCCGCCGAGGAAGCCGACCGTCTCGTCCACGACGACATCGAACCTCAGCACCTGCTCCTCGGGTTGCTCCGCGAAGAGCGCTGCGTCGCGGCGTCGATCCTGACCGCCCGCGGTCTGACGCTCGAGGGCGCGCGCCAGCACGTGCGCATAAATCCCATCACCACGGCGGCGCTCGGCGAACGCCTTCGCGACGAACGAGACCTGCTCGAGATTCAGCAAGCGCTCGCGCGTGCCTGGCTGGAAAGAGATCGCGCCGCGATCGAACAGGTGCTCGCGCGCGAATGGAGCGTGACGCAGCCGGACGGCAGCATCCTCACGCGCGCGATGGTGTTGGGCCCGTTGTTCGAGAACCTTCGCCTCGACGTCAACACGGTCGACGAGGTGAGCGTGACCGTCGCGGGCTCCGCCGCCGTCGTCCGCGGCCGCACCGTCGCGAGCGGCACGCTCGACGGCGTACCCGTCAGCACCCGTATCCGGTTCACCGACGTCTTCGTCAAGCGCGGCGGCCGCTGGCAGGCGCTGGCGTCGCACGCGAGCACGATCGCGGCACGGTAGCGCGTCAGGCCGGCGGGTCGACGACGCCGAGCCGGCGCCGGCGCGTCTCCTCCGCTTCGGCGGCCACGCGGTAATACGGGTGCGTCCAGGTACGGTATTCCCAGTCGGGGCAGTCGGCGCACAGCGGATGCTCGCGTCCGCGCAGCGCGAGATGCATCGCGCGGAATTCGCGCATCGCGTCGGAGAGCCAGATCTCCTGAATCGATCGCTCCGTGATGTTGCCGCCCGGGCGCTCCACCTTCAGATCGTGGATGCACAGCATCACGTTGCCTTTCGCGTCGACGCCCATACGCTCGAACGGATACGGACACGGCGTCGTCTGCGGATCGATGAAGCCGCGGCGGTCGGCCGACATCGATGTGTCCAGCCACCCCCACGTCAGGAACTTGCGCTGGATGAACCCGTCGACGCCCAGTTCGCGCCAGAAGCGCTCGACGGCGTCGATCTCCACGCCCTGCTGGATGATCCCGGACGCGATGATCCGGCTCGGCGCCTGCAGCGCATCGCGGATGGCGATCGTGCGCGTGACGTTTCGCACGAGCCGATCCCAATTGAGCTTCGCGCGCGCGCGTTCGTAGCAAACGCTCGACATCCAGGCGCTCAAGGCGGTCGTCGCAAAAAAGTACGGTCAGTCCCCGGGCTGCAAGCGAAACCTCATTGATGGATCAATCCGCGACAATGTATCCGGCCTGTTGATGGAGCGTGTCCGCTCCTGGCCATGATGGGTAGTCGCGCGAATCGCTCCTGATTAGGCAACAGCAACGGCGCGGTTTTGGTTCAGGCGCACACTCGATCGCGAAGAAACGCGGCTTGCCACGCGTGGCGCACACCGCATCAAATGCCGGGAGCAACTGGCTTCCCCAGGCAACGGGCATGTGAGCGCGCGACACGGTCAGCCACCGGAGAGGCTGAGAACGTTCGCAAAAGTCGGAAGTCGCCATGGAGGACGACTTTCGAGCGAATCGAAGTTGTACGGAGATGTCCCTGGCTTTGCACCGCAAAAAAAAATGGAGCGAGTTCGTCATGGGGTTGTCATACGATTGTCCAGCCCGGCTGACTTTTTTTTCTCGATGCTGCTCGAATCCCCGCCTCGAGTCGTCATCGTCGACATGGACGCCGCACGACGATCAACATTGGCGTTGACGGTCGCTGCCGTCGCGACCGTTGACGTATGCGAGAATTTTCACGAGGCCCGCGCCGCGCTGAAGAAGCGTCCCGATATCCTGGTGGCCTCGCTGCGACTCGGCGCCTACAACGGCGTGCATCTGGCGCTGGTGGCTCGTCAACAGCGCGAGTCCACACACGCGATCGTGTACGACGCGGCAATCCAAATGGCTCCTGCCGTACTGCATGCAGGAGCGTTCTTTGAGCTGGCGGATCGAATTGCGGTGGCGCTGCCGGCGTATGTCACGGCCGTGTTGCCGGCGTCTGATCGACGCGATCCGAATCGATCTGATCGGCGCAATCTACCGAGGGGCGGACGCCGTCGCTGGGATCAGTACGTGCTCGCCGCGGCGCAGTGACAGTCCCCGAATCCGCTGCGCTAAGTGACCGCGATTTCGATCACGCGATCAGCTCACTTCGCCAGTAAGCGGAGGGCGTTTTAGAGCAGCCACTCACCCGATCGTTGCCATCCCTCCGCACGCAGACCTTCACACACCATCTCTTGCCGCTGTCGCAATTGCTCCGGGTCGAAAAACTCTTCGACATGTTCTCGACCATCGCTGTCGAGCACCCGCAATTCGCAGCGGCCGTTCACCGGTTGTAGGATTTGGACCTGTACGTGCTGTCCGCGCCGTTGAAACCACAACAACATCTCGGAGACCCTCGTTAATCACCCACGAGCCGATGCGCCGCGCCCGTCCCGCGTCGGCTCACGATACTGCGTCGAACCGTTCACACTTGGCCTGACTTATCAAAGTCGATGCCGTTCGCTAGATACACACAACTGCACCATTCGGCAATGACGGTGTCCCAAAAGAGAGCGGGCACGATTACAGTCATCGTCACCGCCGTGCGTGAGGCGGAGGTATCGGATCGCGCGCGCGCGAACGCAGCATCATCGCCGGTCAGGACAATGATCGCCGCGGACGCGGTGGACGGATCCAAGAACAACCCGTTGCAGAGTTCGAGACCGTCCCCATCAGGCAGGAGCACATCGGCGACCACCGCGTCCGGACGTTCCTGCTTGGCGACCACACGGCCGATTTCGGCGCGCGACGCGGTCATCACGTGAAACACATCACGCAACACGAGAGCGTGCAAGTCGAGCTGCGTCAGGTTGTCGTCGATGAACAGTACCCGCGGCCGACCGAGATGGCCCACCATGTCGGCGCGCTTCGCGAATTCGAGGAACTCCACGGCCTGAGGGTGCAGCATCGGCTCGCCGCCGCCCGACACGCGCAAGTACGCGCCGTGCGATCCGACCTCGCTCGCCAGCCGCTTGAAGATCTCCGGCGCCATGAACATCGAGTCCTGATACGCGTCGCGGATGTCCGTGTGGTGTACGGACAATGACGACACTTCGCGTTGCTGCGTACGACAGCGCCGCCCACGATTTGTGAGGGCGGCGCGGCGCCGCCTGCCGGAAATCCGGCAATCGCGCGACTAGGCAACGCCGAACTCGAGAAACCGCTCGAGCGGCACGGCGACCGGCCGTCCGGCGAACAGCGAGTCGCGCGCGGCAAACGTCAGGAGCGACGTCGCAAGAAGATCGCCCGACGCGTGGACGCCGCTTCGCCGTTCACGGTAGCTGTCGAAGAAGGCGGCCACTTCCGCCGCGTGGCCGAGATCCGCCGGCGTCGTCCAGTCGCCGGTCTGACGTCCGCCGGCGTCGAACGCTTGCAGCCGCGAGTATCCGCACATGCGGATCGACGCGGCGCCACGCTGGACGGCGACGCATTCCTCCTCATCCGCATCCCGCGCGAACCGGATGACCGCGACGCTGCCATCGTCGAACGTCGCGGTGACGCTGACGTTTTCGTCCATGCGACCGCGTCCGTCCCAGACGGCGCTCACGCAGAGCGGGCGAGCACGCTGCGCCACGTGATACGACAGATCGAGGAAGTGGCACACGTTCGACACGATGCGCGTGCCCTCTTTCGGCCAGTAGTACCACGAGTTCCGGCTGACGTCGTACGGACGTCGCGAAATTCGAATCCGGGCCGGGCCTGACTCGCGATCGACGAGCGTGCGCAGCCGGACGACGAGCGGAGCGAACAACCGGTTGTAACCCACCTGAAGCGTCCCGCTCGACGTCGCGGCGGCTTCGAGCAACGCTCGCAACTGCTCGTGATCGATCGCCGGCGGCTTCTCGACGAACACGAATTTTCCGGCCTCCAGCGCGGCGGCCGCCAGCCGCGCATGCGACTGATGATCGGTGACGATGAACACGCAATCGGTGCGACCGTCATCGAACACCGACGTCTCGCGCGTCGAGCAGAACGCGAATCCGTACAGGTCGGCGATAAACCGCGCGCGCGTCGGCTGGAGATCGACGATGCCGCGCAACACGACATCCCGCTCTCGAAGGACGTACTTGAGCAGAAATGGCGCGAACTCGCCGGCACCGATGACGCTGACACCGATCGGGCGAGCGCGCCGCGACCGCAACCGCGTCGGCGCCGTCGGAACGACGTCGCACGAGACGTCCCCGGCCGGCCGGTGAAACGCGTGTCGCGGCAGCGTCCGCGTGACGACCTCCTGATGGCCGCGCAGCCACTCGAGGGTGCGCTCCAGACGTTCCGGTGTCGCCCACGGCGGCGACTCGAGCGCGTCTTCGCTGAGCACGTCGAGGTTCCAGGTGCTCCACGGATCTGGAATCGGGACGATCGTGAGGCGCGCCGCGTCGCTTCGCAGTCGCGGCTCCGGCGGCGGATCGGATGGAGCGCTTTGAATCCAGAGGCCGCGAACCTCGCGGTGAGTCGCCTCGAACGAAGCGAACGACCGTTCAGCGTCGGCCACCCGAGCGGACAGCTCGACGACAAGGGTCGGCCCTTCGGCGCGCGGACTGAGCCACTCGCGCGCGCACAGCTCCGCGAAATCGCTGATCGGTGACGGAGAGACGACGATCGACGCCGGCGCGATCGTCGACGCGGCCCGCTCGAGGCCGAAGCGCAACATCGCCGCAGGCATCACGAGCGAGGCGACCGCCGCGTCCATGCCCGCTGGCACCGCCAGCAGGAACTGCGGCGAGACGAGGTGGCACGCGGCGTCAGGCGGCGCCTTGAATCCAAAGCCGCACACCCACATGCCTGGTTGCCACACGTCGCGACGGACGCCGGCGCCGCACGCGTGGATTCGCCCTGAAATGGAGAAGCACGTATGACGCGTTCTCGCGAACCTCGCGTACGCGCCAACGTGATGATCGAGCGCCAACCGAAGGCGCCGCGAGTCCGATGACACGAGACGCTCGGCCGCACGCCACGCGGCCCGCGCCGGGTGGCGAAGGGCGCAGAGGACGAGGGTCGTGAACGTCCGAGCCGCGCGGACTCGATCCGCTCCGCCGCCGTGCGGCCACTTCCAGCTATACGCCGTTCGTACGACGATCGCCCCTGGCGTCGCGATCGGCGCCGGCACTTCGATCGTCGAGACGCGGCCCCACAAGTCGCGGCTCTCGATGTGCATGGGATCGCTCTGCGACAGCAGCCGCCTACAGACGAATTGTAGACCGTCGCGAGCGAACGGGACTCAGCGGCGCCAGCCGCCCTCGAGATCCTCGTACGAAAAGCCGAAGAATCCGATCGCGTCCGCGAACGTCGCGCCGTCGCGCAACCGGTGCAGCAGCCGGATCCACCCGAAGTCCGGGCGATCGAACAGGACGTCGGCGGCGGCGAGGCTCTCGTCGTAGGCGACGCGCGCGTCCGCCGCGTTGAGCTGCAGGAATCCGCGCTCGAGCGCGCGCAGCGGGATGGCACGGCCGCTCGCCTTCAGCCGTCGTCGCGCGGCGTCCGCGTCGGCGCCTTCGAAATGCTGCGCGATCCCTTCGTTCAGCCACGTCGGCACGCGCCGCCCCGCAATGCCGGCGACGATCGCGTGCGTCAGCTCGTGGACGAGCACGCGCTCGAACTCCTCGGGATGCTGGTCCGCGCCCGAGACCGGCACGCGGATGCGGCCGTCGTACTCGCCGCCTGACCACGCCGGCGCGCGCGTGATGTCGCGAAACTGCTGCTCCGTGTAGAGGACCGCGACGATCGTGTCGGCGGGATACTCGCCGAGCACGCTGCCGATTTTGAAGAACGCCGAATCGAACACCGTCGTCGCCTGCATCGCGAGCGACTGCTCCGCGTGCCCTTCGAAGAGGACGCGAAAGCGTTCGAAGCGGCGATCCGAGAAGGTCGCGTGTGCGTCGGCCTCGCTGCGCCAGCGCGCGAGCAGCGCCGCGAGCGCCCGGTCATCCGGCGCGTACTTGCGCGCGGCTTCGAGCGTGCGGATCGCGCGATCGGTATCACCTTCGTCGAACGCGATGTGCGCGAGCAGCACGGACGCGGGCGTCAACTGCGGCCGCAGTTCGAGCGCGCGCTCGAGCCGCGCCATCGCGATCGGCTGCTGACCGAGCGCGTGCGCGGCCGACGCCGCGCCGAGCAGCAGCCCGGGATCATCGGGCGCGAGTTCCAGCGCCTCGTTGAACAGCGACGCCGCGCGCGTCGGGTTGTCGTTGCGCATCGCCTTCCAGCCGGCCGCGGCAAGGTCCGCCGGCTGCGACTGCGCGTGCAGCAACACGCCGGCAACGGCGACGACGACGAGATCGAGGAGGCGGAGACGCCAACGCACGCGCGCGTCACGGGCAAACGATGTGCCGCGTCGCAGATCAGGCGATTTGGCGCGTTCGGCGTCAGGCGTCGGCAAGAATTGTCATCGCGCTGTCAGGGATGGTGCCTGGCACCTGCCTGACACCTGCCTGACACCTGCCTGACACTTGCCTGACACCTGCCTGGCACTTGCCTGACACCTGCCTGGCACTTGCCTGACACTTGCCTGGCACTTGCCTGGCACTTGCCTGGCACTTGCCTGACACT
>Ga0070741_10004253_pt1 | contig 33686 bp, 36 predicted proteins | sample Coa_R1_4_FD_66440 | JGI IMG/M metagenome (GOLD analysis project Ga0070741, IMG submission 66440) | Surface soil microbial communities from Centralia Pennsylvania, which are recovering from an underground coalmine fire - Coalmine... | ecosystem: Environmental > Terrestrial > Soil > Unclassified ... | reverse complement strand
CGGCGAAGCCCAGCTCCCTCACGGTGGGCGCCGACGGCAAGCTCTGGTTCGCCAGCAGCGAGCGCTGGCCCGAGGACATCGGAGAGAACGCCGCGCTCGGTAGCGCCGACGTTCAGGGGCATGTCCGGACCTTCTACGAGGATACTTCCGGCACCGTCGGCGCGTTCGTCGAGGTCGTGAGTGGCGCCGACGGGAACCTCTGGGCGACCTCGCCCAACATCGACCGGATCGCACGCGTCGGGATCGACGGCCGCGTCAGCGAGTTCTTCGACCCGGCCATCAGCTCCCCCCGGGACCTGGCCGTAGGACGGGACGGCAACGTGTGGTTCACCAGCAGCAAGAACAACCGGATCGGTCGTGTCACACCAGACGGGCACATCACCATGTTCAAGGATCCGTCGCGCACGGTCCGCTCTCCCGAGGCGATCACAGCCGGCGCCGACGGGAACATGTGGTTCACCAGCAGCGGCAACGACCGCATCGGACGCATCACACCCGACGGACAGATGACGACGTTCTCCGGCTCCGGCGTGAGCGAGCCCGCCGGGATCGCAGCAGGGCCGGACGGCAACGTGTGGTTCACGAGCAACGGCAACGACCGCATCGGACGCATCACGCCCGATGGGCGGATCACGACGTTCCCAGCCCATGCCGAGGGACCACAGAGCATCACGACAGGACCCGACGGGAATCTGTGGTTCACCGCGTACGCGACCCACGATGAGCTGCTGTCTGCCGAGACCGTCACCCACGTCGGACGGATGACACCGGCGGGACGGGTCAAGGTCTTCGACGGCGGCTCCATCGACGGGCGCGCGATCATCGCCGGTCCTGATGGCAACCTCTGGGCGACCGGCAACGGCGGCGACGTCGGGCTCGAACGGATCTCACCCGAAGGTTGGACCAAGAGCTTCTGAACGTCGCCGGTGAGGAGCCGGTCACTCCTTCCCGACGGCCAGGCCCGCGGCGGACTCGACCGTGCGGTCGACGTCGGCGTCGGTGTGGGCGAGGCTCGGGAAGACGGCCTCGAAGGCGCTCGGCGCGACGTAGATACCGTCGCCGAGCAGGTGGTGGAAGAAGGACGCGTACCGCGCCTGGTCGGCCGCCTTGGCGTCGTCGTAGTTGCGCACCTCGTGCTCGGCGAAGAAGACGCCGACGAGGGTGCGCGCCCGCGTGACCTGGGCCGGCACCGACGCGTTCGCGAACGCCTTGGCGAGCCCGTCGGCGAGGCGGGCGGCGGTGCGCTCGAGCTCGGCGTACGAGTCGTCGGTCAGCTCGGCGAGCACCGCGAGGCCGGCGGCCGTCGCGAGCGGGTTCCCGCTGAGCGTGCCCGCCTGGTACACGGGGCCGAGGGGCGCGAGCTCGTCCATGACGGCCGCCGGGCCGCCCACCGCGGCGAGCGGGAGACCACCGCCGACCACCTTGCCGAAGATCGAGAGGTCGGGCGTGATCCCGAAGTGGCCCTGGGCCCCGGCGAGGCCGAGGCGGAAGCCCGTGATCACCTCGTCGAACACCAGCAGCGCGCCGGCCGCGGTGCAGCGCCGCCGCAGGCCCTGAAGGAAGCCCGGAGCGGGCGGGACGAGCCCCATGTTGGCGGCGACCGGTTCGACGAGCACCGCCGCGACCTGGTCGCCCGCGGTCGCGAACGCGGCGTCGAGCGCCGCCTCGTCGTTGTAGGGCACGACGATCGTGTCGGCGACGGCGCCCTCGGTGACCCCGGCCGAGCCCGGGAGGCCGAGCGTGGCGACGCCGCTGCCCGCGGCCACGAGGAGGGCGTCGAGGTGGCCGTGGTAGCAACCCGCGAACTTGACGAGCTTCGGCCGGCCCGTGGCGCCCCGGGCGAGCCGCACCGCGGTCATCGCGGCCTCGGTTCCCGACGACACGAGGCGGACCTTCTCGACGGACGGCACCCGCGCGCAGATGGCCTCGGCCAGCTCGACCTCCCGGAGGGTCGGCGCTCCGTAGGACGTTCCCTCGGCGGCCGCTCGCCGCACCGCCTCGACGACCTTCGGGTGGGCGTGGCCCAGGATCGACGCGCCCCACGACTGCACGTAGTCGAGGAACCGGCGCCCGTCGGTGTCGACGAGGTACGCGCCCTCGCCCCGGGCCACGAAGAACGGGTCGCCGCCGACCGCGCCGAACGCCCGCACGGGCGAGTTGACCCCGCCGGGGACGACGGCTCGGGCGCGCTCGAACAGCGGACCCGTCACGCGAGGAGGCGCTCGGCCAGGTCGCGCGCGAAGTACGTGAGGACGAAGTCGGCACCGGCCCGCTTGACCGCGAGGAGGTGCTCGAGCGCGACGGCGTCGCCGTCGAGCCAGCCGAGCTGCGCGGCGGCCTTGACCATCGCGTACTCGCCGCTGACGTGGTACGCCCCGACGGGCAGGTCGAACGCCGAACGCACCGCGGCGATCACGTCGAGGTAGGCGAGCGCCGGCTTCACCATCACCATGTCGGCGCCCTCGGCGACGTCGAGGGCGGTCTCGTCGAGCGCCTCCCGCGCGTTCGGTGGGTCCATCTGGTACGACCGACGGTCGCCGAACCTCGGCGCGCACTCGGCCGCGTCGCGGAAGGGGCCGTAGAGCGCGGAGGCGTACTTCGCCGAGTACGCGAGGACGGCCGTGTCGGCGTGCCCGGCCGTGTCGAGCGCGGCCCGGATCGCACCGACCTGGCCGTCCATCATGCCCGAGGGCGCGACGACGTCGGCGCCGGCGTCGGCCTGCGCGACCGCGATCGCCGCGTAGCGTTCGAGCGTCGCGTCGTTGTCGACGTTGCCGGCCGGGTCGAGGATCCCGCAGTGGCCGTGGTCGGTGTACTCGTCCAGGCAGTTGTCGGCCATGAGGACGACGGCGTCACCGATCTCGTCGCGCAGCGAGCGCAGCGCGACCTGGACGACGCCGGAGGGCGCGTCGGCACCCGAGCCGACGGCGTCCTTGCGGGCCGGGACGCCGAAGAGGATGACGGCGGGCACGCCGAGGTCGGCCAGCGCCCGGACCTCCTTGCGGAGGCTCTCCTGGCTGTGCTGGACGACGCCGGGCATCGACGCGACGGGCTCGGGCGCCTCGATGCCCTCTTTCACGAACAGCGGCGCCACGAGGTCGTCGAGGGAGAGACGGGTCTCGGCCACGAGCCGGCGCAGCGCGGGTGTCCGCCGCAGTCGGCGCGGGCGCTGCTCGGGAAACGGCACGGACGTCGATGGTAGTGGCAGGCTCTCGGCCTTCCCCCACGCGGCAGGAGGCATGCGTTGCGACTCGACTCCGTCACCGGACCCCAGCCGCTGCGTCGGATGCAGACGCTCGCCCGCGCGGTCGAGGACGCGGGCTTCGGCGGGCTCTGGCTGTTCGAGGGCGGCCGGACCGCGTACCTGAGCTGCGCGGCGGCGGCACTGGCGGTCGACGGCATCGACCTCGGCACGGCGATCGCCCTCGCGTTCCCGCGCAGCCCCATGATCACGGCCCAGATCGCGTGGGAGCTCGCGGAGACGACCGGCGGGCGGTTCCGCGTCGGGCTGGGCACACAGGTGAAGGCACACATCGAACGCCGTTACGGCACGACGTTCGACCATCCCGGGCCGCGCCTACGCGAGTACGTGCTCGCCATGAAGGCGATGTTCCGCGCGTTCCGGCGGGAGGAGAAACCGTCGTTCGAAGGCGAGTTCTACCGCTTCACGCTCCTGCCCGACATGTGGTCACCCGGTCCGATCGACGTCCCCGATCCCCCGATCTACACCGCGGGCGTGAACCCGTGGATGCTGCGGATGTGCGGCGAGGTTGCCGACGGGCTGCACGTACACCCGCTGCACACACCGCGCTACCTCGCCGAGGTGATCAGGCCGAACGTCGCAGCAGGCGCGGCGAAGGCCGGCCGCGATCCCGGCGAGATCGAGCTCGCGTGCCCGGTGTTCACGATCGTCGGCGACACCGACGAGGAGCTCGAGCGGTGGCGCAACGACGCGCGGTTCCAGATCGCGTTCTACGGTTCGACGCGCACGTACCGTCGGGTCTTCGAGATCCACGGCTGGGACGACACCCCGGACCGCCTGCACGAGCTGCAGTCGAAGGGCGACGTCGCGGGTATGGCCGCCGCCATCACCGACGAGATGCTCGAGCAGTTCGCGATCACGTCGACGTGGGACGGGCTCGCGGACGCGATCCGGCGCCGGTACGAGGGCGTCGCGGACCAGGTGATCGCGTACTTCTCGCTCCGTGGGTGGGCGGGCGACCCCGCACACCTCGAGCGGTGGGCCCCGATCGCGGGCGCGATCAACGGCTGACCCGCGTGCTCCCGATCGCGTCGCACAAGGCCGCGACGAGCCCGTCGATCGTGTGCTCGCCGGCCTCGACGTCGACGCGCAGACCGCGATCGCGGGCCGTTCGCGAAGTGACCGGCCCGATGGACACCACGAGAGGCTGGGGATCGGGGACCGCTCCCACCAGATCGCAGAAGTTGGCGACGGTCGAGGACGACGTGAACGTGAGCGCGTCGACCGAGCCGCGGCGCACGCGTTCGAGCGCATCCGCGTCGGGGACGGCCGGGCGCGTCCGGTACACCGCGAGGACGTCGACCTCGTAACCACGCGCGCGCAGTCCGTCGGGGAGGACGTCGCGCGCCTGCTCGGCCCGGGCCAGCAACACCCGCTCGCCCGCCGCGGCCGGCATCGGGAAGGCCTCGAGCAGCGACTCGGCGACGAACCGCTCGGGCACGAGATCGGCGCGCACGCCGTGCGCTTCCAGCGCGGTCGCCGTCGCGGGCCCGATCGCGGCCACCCGTACGGGCGCGAGCGCCCGGGCGTCGAGGCCGGCGGCGGCGAGCCCGCGATCGAAGAACGCGGCGACGCCGTTGGCCGAGGTGAACACGACCCAGCCGAAGCCGGCGAGGTCCGGCAGCGCGACATCGAGGGGTTCGATCGAGATCGACGGCAGCTCGAGCACGTCGGCGCCGAGCTGCTCGAGCCGGGCGCGCAGGCCACTCGCCTGCTCGCGTGCCCGCGTGACGACGACGGTCCGGCCGAACAGCGGCCGCGACTCGAACCAGGCCAGATCCAGCGCGGCGACCTCGCCCACGACGATCGCGCTCGGTGCCCGCACGCCCGCGTCGGCGATCGTGGCCAGCGTCGCCCGGGTCGTCCGCTGGTCGGGTCGGGTGCCGTTGCGCACCGCGGCGACGGGCGTGGCGGGCGACCGCCCGCCGGCGATCAACGCCGCGGCGATGTCGGCGATGCGACCGGCGCCCATGAGGATCACGAGCGTCCCGCCCGCGCCCGCGAGCGTCGCCCAGTCCACGTCGGTGCGGGCCTTGCTCGGGTCCTCGTGCCCGGTGACGACGGTGAAGTGCGTCGACACGCCCCGGTGGGTGACCGGGATCCCCGCGTACGCGGGTGCGGCGATCGCGCTCGTGATGCCCGGGACCACCTCGAACGGGACACCCGCGGCGGCGAGCGCCTCGGCCTCCTCCCCGCCCCGACCGAACACGAACGGGTCGCCGCCCTTGAGGCGGACGACGAGCTTGCCCGTCGCGCCGCGCGCCACGAGGAGCCGGTTGATCTCGTCCTGGGTCGCCTCGACCCGGTCGGGCGCCTTGCCGACCGAGATCAGCTCGGCCGACGCCGGCGCAAGCTCGAGGAGCGCGGGCGACGCGAGCCGGTCGTAGACGACGACGTCGGCGGCGCGGAGGAGCTCGGCGCCGCGCACGGTGAGCAGCCCGGGGTCGCCGGGTCCGGCACCGACCAGGTGGACGGTCATGCCGGCGCCCGCACGAGAGGGCTCACGCCACGTCCTCGAGGAGGGCGCGGCCGCCGTGCTCGTCGAGCAGCCGGCTCGCGACCTCCCGGCCCGCGGCGGTGGCGTCGGTGCCGGTGGCGCGGGCGCGGACCAGGACGCGGCCGTCGAGCGTCGCGAGCACGGCCTCGATCGCGATCGACGGCCCGGCGAGCGTGGCGAGGGCCCCGCACGGCAGGTTGCACCCCCCGCCCAGCCGTTCGAGGAAGGCCCGCTCGGCGTCGACGGCGGCGTGCGCCGCGGGGTCGTCGATCGACGCGAGCAGCGCCCGCGTCGTGTCGTCGTCCGCCCGGCACTCCACCGCGAGGGCGCCCTGCCCGACCTGCGGGAGCACGAGCGCGGGGTCGAGGCGCTCGCCGATCCGGTCGGCGGCCGAGAGGCGGTCGAGCGCCGCGGCCGCGATGACGACCGCGTCGAAGCCGGCCGCCTTGTCGAGGCGGGTCCCGATGTTGCCGCGGAGCTCGGCGAACGTGAGGTCGGGCCGGAGGTTGGCGAGCTGGGCCCGCCGCCGCACGGATCCGGTCGCAACCAGCGCGCCGGCCGGCAGCGTGTCGAGCGTCGAGCCCACGACCGCGTCGCGCGGGTCGGCGCGCTCGGGGACCGCAGCCAGGACGAGACCGGGCGCGGTCGTCGACGGAAGGTCCTTCGCGGAGTGGACGGCGAGGTCGGCGTCGCCCCGCAACACCGCGTCCTCGACCTCCTTGACGAAGACGCCCGTCCCGCCGAGCGTGTGGATCGGTACGTCGGCGCGGCGGTCACCCGTCGTCTGCACGACGACGACCTCGACGTCGAGGCCGAGGCGGCGGGCGACGGCATCGGTCTGGAGCCGGGCGAGCGCGCTGCCGCGCGTCGCGACGCGGAGCGCCGGCCGGGACCCGGCCATCAGTCGGACGCGGGCGGCTCGTCGGGCAGGTCGAGTGCGAACAGCTCGGACAGCGCGTCGGCGTAGAGCTCGCCGCGCGCGGTTCCGGCCGCATCCTTCAGGCGGACCGTCGGGTCGTGGAGCAGCTTGTTGACGAGGCCACGAGTGACGGACTCGAGGAGCCGGCGGGCGGCAGGGTCGAGCGCGCCCAGCTTCGAGCCGTGGCGGTCGAGCTCCGCGACCCGCAGCTCCTCGGCGCGGGCTCGCAACGCCGTGACGATCGGGGCCGCCTCCCGGGCGAAGCGCTCGACGCGGTAGCGGTCGAGCTCGGCGTTGATGATCTCGCGCACGCTCGCGAGCTCGGTCCGTCGCTGCTGCAACGAGCGTTCGCCCTGGGCACGCAGCGCGTCGATGTCGAGCAGCGTCACGCCGAACACGTCGCCGACCCCCGGGTCGACGTCGCGGGGGACGGCCACGTCGACGACGAGCAGCGCGCGACCGTCGCGTCGCTGCATCACGTGCTCGATGTCGGCCCGCTCGATCAGGACGTCCTCGGAGCCGGTGCACGACAGCAGCACGTCGACGCCGACGAGCTCGTCGGCGATCTCGTCGAGGCTGATCGGACGACCGCCGAGACGCCCGGCGAGCGCGGCGCCGCGTGCGCTCGTGCGGTTGGCGACGACGATCTCGCCGACGCCGGCGCCCGAGAGCGCGATCGCCATCTTCTCGCCGACGTCGCCGGCGCCGAGCACGAGGACCCGACGGCCCTCGAGCGTGCCGAGACGCTCGGTCGCGAGCGTCACCGCGGCCGACGGGACCGACACGGCATGGCGGGAGATGCCGGTCTCCGTCCGCGCCCGCTTGCCGACCTCGACCGACTGCCGGAACGTGCGCGACAGGAGCTGCCCGACCGTTCCCTCGCGCTCGGCGACCTGCCAGGCCTCGCGGACCTGGCCGAGGATCTCGCCCTCGCCGATGATCATCGAGTCGAGGCCGGCGGCGACGCCGAACAGGTGCGCGACGGCGGCGTCCTCGTGGTACGTGTACAGGAGGTCCGCGAGCTCGTCGGGATCCATGCCCGCCTGCTCGGCGAGGAAGTGGCGCACGTCGTCGACGCCCGGGTGGAACATCGTCGTGCGGGCGTAGACCTCGGTGCGGTTGCAGGTCGACAGCAGGACGACCTCGGCGAGGTGCTCGCGCACGGCCAGCGAGTGGAGCGCCTTCGGGAGACCCGCCGGGGGAACCGTCATCCGCTCCAGCAGTTCGACCGGGACGGTCCGGTGGTTCAGTCCGACGACGACGAGAGACACGTCCGCAACAGCTCCTTCGCCTCGGGAAGCCGGCCGGCGCGGATCAGATCGAGCATGCCGGAATCAAGGGCCCGTCGCCAATCGGCGTCCTCGGAGGAACGCCCTCCCGCCCGCATCCCTTCCCTGGCCTCGGCGACCAGGTCCAACAGGGTCTCGTACTCGGGGCCGAGCTCCCGGGCCAGCCGCTCGCGGAGCCAGGCGGCGAGCGCGGGGCTGCGGCCGCCCGTGCCGACCGAGACGACGAGGTCGCCCCGCCGGACGACGGACATCAGCGTGGCGGAGCAGTTGGCGGGGTCGTCGGCCGCGTTGACCCAGACCCGCCGGGCCTCGCCCGCCTCGAACACCGCTCGGTTGATCGCCGGCTCGCTGGTCGCGGCGGTCGCGAACCAGGCGCCGTCGAGGTCGGCGGCCACGAACGGCCGCTCGTCGGCGGTCAGGCGGCCGGCGTCACGCCAGGCCCGGACCGCGTCGCCGAGGTCGGGGGCCACCACGTGGACCGCGGCACCGGCGTCGAGCAGCGCCTCGACCTTGCGGGCCGCGATCCGCCCGGCCCCCACCACCACGCAGCGCCGACCCCTGACGACGAGGTTCACGGGGTAGCCGGTGACCGGCGACCGGTCAGACATGCTCGCGATGTTGCTGGTAGAAGGCGAGGATCTGCAGCTCGGTCGCGAGGTCGACCTTGCGGATCGAGACGCCCTCGGGAACGGAGACGACCGCGGGCGCGAAGTTCAGGATCGAGCGCACGCCCGCCTCCACGAGCCGGTCCGCGACCTCCTGGGCCGCGTGCGCCGGCGTCGCGATGACGGCGATGGCCACCCGCCGCTCGGCCACGATCGCCGGCAGGTCGCCGAGCGTCTCGACGGTCATCTCGCCGATGCACTGGCCCACCTTCTCGGGGTCGGCGTCGACGAGGGCCACGATGCGGAAGCCCCGGGCGCCGAAGCCGCGGTAGTTGGCCAGCGCCCGACCGAGGTTGCCGAGACCGACGATCAGGACCGGCCAGTCCTGGGTGAGCCCGAGCTCCTGGGTGATCTCCCGCATCAGGTAGTCGACGTCGTAGCCGACGCCCCGGGTGCCGTACGACCCCAGGTACGAGAGATCCTTGCGGACCTTCGCGGCATTCACGCCGGCAAGGGACGCCAACTGCTCGGACGAGACCGTCCCCACCGCCTGCTCGGCGACCTCGACCAGCGCCCGGTAGTAGAGGGGGAGACGGGCCACCGTGGCCTCGGGAATCCGCCGCTCGTCCGTAGTACACCGCTCCTCGGGATCTCGGCCCGCGGGGAAGAGGCCGTGGCCCCCCAGCCTAAGCCGCTTGTGCATCCGATCACAAAGTCGCGCACGCATACGCTCTGGGTGTGGTGATCGCGCTGGCGTTCCTGGCGACGGCGGTGTCGTCGCTGTTCGCCCAGGCGACGCTCGTCCGCTACACGGCCCGGCACCGGCCCCACCAGCTCGCCTGGACGATCGCCCTCGCCATGTTCGCCCTCGCCTCGGCCGCCCTCGCCACGGGCACGTCGACGGGATGGGACCGGGGGACGTTCCGCTTCTTCTACCTCTTCGGCGCGGTCCTGAACGTCCCGTGGCTCGCCCTGGGGACGGTCTTCCTGCTGCGGGGCGAGACGGCGGGCCGGCGGGCGCAGTGGGGCCTGGTGTTCTTCAGCGGGCTCGCGGCCGGCGTCGTGTTCAGCGCGCCGATGAAGGCCGTCGGCGGCCTGAGGATCCCCGTCGGCAAGGACGTCTTCGACGCGTTCCCCCGCGTGCTCGCCGCGGTCGGGAGCGGGCTCGGCGCCGTGGTGATCATCGTCGGGGCGGTGCTCTCGGCGGTGCGCTACGCCCGCGACCGCCGCGGAGCCGGGTCGGCCCGCCTGGCGGGCGCAAACGTGCTCATCGCCCTCGGGACGCTCGTGCTGTCGAGCGGCGGCCTGGTGCAGGGACTCGTCGGGCACGACGAGGCGTTCGCCCTCACCCTCGCCGTCGGCATCAGCGTCGTGTACGGCGGCTTCCTCGTCGCCGAGGGCGTCGGGGCGCGGGACGGGCGCGCACGGGCGAAGGACCTCGCCGCCAGCCGCGGCTGAGGGCCGCGACTACCCGGCCCCCGGGAGGCCGTGGCGGCGCAGTGCGCGCCGCAACAGCTTGCCCGCGAGCGTGTGGGGCAGCTCATCGACGATCTCGACGCGGGCGGGGCACTTGTAGCGCGCGAGCGCGCCGGCACAGAACGCCGCCAGCGATCCGGGCTCGACGGGCGGCCCGTCGTCGAGCACGACGTACGCGACCACCGCTTCGCCGGTCCGCGCGTCGGGTTCGCCGACGACCGCCGCCTCGCGGACGCGCGGATGCGACATCAGGACCTCTTCGACCTCCGCCGGGTACACGTTGAAGCCGGAGACGATCACCACGTCCTTCGCGCGGTCGACGAGCCGCAGCTCGCCCCGCGCGTCGACGACGGCGACGTCGCCGGTTCGCAACCAGCCGTCGTCGGTGAGCACGAGGCGCGTCGCCGCGTCGTCGTTCCAGTAGCCCCGGAAGACGTTCGGGCCCCGCACCCAGATCTCGCCGGGATCGCCGGGGAGCACGTCGGCGCCGTCGGCGTCGACGACCCGCACCTCGAGACCCGGGAGCGGCGAACCCACCGACCCGGGCTGGGGCAGGCCGCCGCCCGTCGCGGTGGTGGCGACGATCGGCGCGGCCTCGGTAAGTCCGTAGCCCTCGTGCACGACGACGCCGAAGCGCTCGTGGAACGCGTCGGCGACCTCGCGCGGCAGCGTCGCCGCGCCCGAGACCGCGAGCCGCACGCTCGCGAAGGCGTCGGCAGGAGCGCGGGCGCCGTCGAGGGCGAGCCAGGCCGCGTACATCGGCGGGACGCCGGCCAGGACCGTGACCCCCCGTCGCTGGATCTCGTCGACGGTCGCCGCGGCGTCGAAGTGCTCGACCAGGGCCACCGACGCGCCCGCCGCGAGGCCCACGCCGACGACGACGTTGAGGCCGAAGACGTGGAACAGCGGCAGGGCGCCGAGCCCCACGTCCGACGGCTCGAGCCGCAGGCCCGGGTGCCCGAGCACCTGGCCGATGTTGGCCGCGAGGTTCCCGTGGCTGAGCATCGCGGCCCGGGGCGCACCGGCGGTGCCGGCGGTGAAGAGGAGGACGGCGAGGTCGTCGTCGGACCGCTCCACCGGGTCGAGCGCGGCGGCCGGGAGCCCCGCGAGGTCGATCGCCATCGTGGGCACCCCGGTCACCCCCGCGTGCCCGGCGGCGAGCGTGAGCCGTGGCTGCACGGCGGCCGCCTCGCGCCCGAGCTCGGGAGGCGGCGCGGCGGGGTTGAGGGGGACGGCGACGCCGCCGGCCACGAGGACGGCGAGATGGCCGACGACGAACTCGACGGAGTTCGGCGCGAGCACGGCGACCCGGTCGCCGGCGGCGACGCCGCGCTCCACCAGGACGGTCGCCAGGCGTCCGGCCGCCGCCGCCAGCCCGCCGAAGCTCACGGCCGCCCCGTCGCCGCCGTACAGGGCCGGCGCGTCGGGCGCCGACGCCGCCGGCGCGAGCAGGAGCCCGGCCAGGTTCACCCGAGACCCCGTGTCACGCCCGGCACGGAGGCGATGCTACGCCCGGCGGCCGAATCCCACACTCAGTGGTCGCTTGTCACGCGAATACCACTCAAGGCGTTCACAGGTTCCGCCGATGAGGCATGCACGGAGCAAGAGATGGGGGCTTTGGGCCCAGGGCAACGCTGCGGAGGGCTCGCCGCGCGGAACCGGGCACCGCACCCACTGGCGCTCCATTGACGGTTCCGGCTCGCGGGTGCGGGTTCGCGTGACGCCGCCGAATACGGCGAGCGTCACCGGCCTCCCAGCCCGCCCCAAGACCCGTGCCCGCGGCCGGAGCCCTCTCTCCCGCCCTCGGTGCTGCGCACCGGGCCGCTGCCCTCGCGATGCCGGGTGGGTGGCTGGCGCCCGCGACAATGAGGGTGTGCGGCCGGGGACGACGATTGCGCTGGCGATGCTGCTGGTCCTGATCTTCGCCGCCGCGTTCGCCCAGTTCGTGCTGCGCCTGTCGCCCTGAGGCCGCTCAACCCGAGGGTGCCGCAGCTCCGGGCGGGACGAGCGTGACCGAGGAGCCGGCGCGCAGCCCGTGCTCGGCCGCGGCGGAACGGCGGTCGAGCGCCAGCGCCAGCATCCCGTACGAGTCCACGACCAGCACGAGCTCGGACGCGCGTGCGTCGGCGTAGGTGCCGACCCACCGGGCGGCGCGCGACCCACCCGATCCGAGCCGCACCTCCACGCTCGCGCCCGGACGGGCGCCGAGCGCCTCGAGGTCGTCGGGTCCGACGTTGAGCTGGCAGTTCCCGAACCGGTCGACCCACCACACCTGGGCCGAGAGCGCACCGCCGTCCTCCACCTGCGGGAGGCCGAGCAGGCCGGGCACGAGCGAGCTCGTGTCCATGGCGCCGCCGAGCTGCCCGAGGTCGGCACCGAGAGCGAGCTGCGCCACCGCCGGCGCCAGGATGTCGCGGCCGGCGAACGTCGGGCCGGGCGCGGGCAGCCGGTACGCCTCGTTCGTGAGCTCGACGACCCGGCGGGCGCCGCCGGCCAGGGCGACCGCGGGCGCGAGCAGGCCGTTGTCGGGGCCGACGAGGGTCAGGTGCTCGCACTCGACGCCGAGGAGGCGGCGCTCCGTGCCCACGCCCGGGTCGACGACGGCGAGCACGATCGTCCCCTCGGGCAGGTACTGCACCGCGCGGACGAGCGTCAGCGCGCCCGCCCGGACGTCGTGAGGTGGGATCTCGTGGCTCAGATCGACGAAGCGGACGTTCGGCGCGAGCCCGAGGACCACGGCCTTGCACACGCCGACGAACTCGTCCGCGAGTCCGTAGTCGGAGAGGAACGCGACGACTGGCGCGGCGTCCGGTTCGGGCACGCGAGCACGCTAGCCCTCGCCGGTGTGCTAGCCGGCTTGTGTGTAACGCGAGGCGAGATAGGCGTCGACGTCGGTGTCGCGTACCCGGAACGAGCGACCGACCCGCACCGCCGGAAGGTCACCCGCCTTGATCAGCCGGTAGACGGTCATCGACGACACCCGCATCAAGTCGGCGACTTCCTGCACGGTCAGGAAGCGCGCCTTTGCAAAGGACTGCGCCACGGTGGCTCACCCCTCACTCTCCCCGCTGGACGGGCGAGCGTATGTCTCCGGGGCCTGAGTTGTCGAATGTGACGCCTGATCGGGTGCAGCACCGGCCATTCCGGCCAGGAAGGCCACAAGCCCGTCAAGCGGTGCGTACGCCGTGGGAGGCCGCGTCTCGACCAGGGGGACGACGTGGGCCGGCCGGCCCCGGGACGCCGCCACGGAGAGGGCGACGGCGTCGAGGTCGGCGAACGCGACGGTCTCGATGCCGTCGCGGAGCATCGCGGCGGCGAAGCCGCGGTCGGCCACCGCGAGGTCGACCCGACCGACGGCGAAGAGCCACTCGTCACCGCACTCGAACCCGTCGTCGGCGAGCAGCGAGTCCTCGTCGGTGACGACCGCGACGCCGTCGAGCCAGCGGCAGAAGCGGTCGCCGCGTCCCGCGGCGCGGAACGGTCCGTACTGCTCGAACGCGACGACCTCCGCGCCGGCGTGGCGCGCGACGCGCGCGAGCTGCTGGTAGTGGACGAGCAACGACGACGGCCGTCCCGTGGCGAACGCGATGCGACCGCCCGCCGCCGCGATCTCGAACAGACGCGTGGTCGCGTGCTCCGCGCACCGCAGCGTCGCGTCGGGATCGATCGACGCGCGCGGCGTGTCGAAGCGGTAGCCGTGACTCGCCGCGATCGCGGCCCGCACCCCGTCGAGATCGACGGCGCCCGGCTCGACGAGCCCGAAGGTCGTTCGCGGCTCGCCCCGGACGAGGCTGCGCGCCCGCTGCAGGACCGACTCCCGCGAGAAGTGCGGGTGCGGTCCCGCCACCTTCGCGGCGACGAGCTGGTCGCGGGGCGTCCGGGCGCGGATCGCGGGCCCGCCGGTGCCCGTGGGCGTCGGCGCGGGCGCCCGGTCGGAGAGCAGCGGCGGGCGGCGGGACCGCGGCCGGCGGCTCACCCCTCGCCCCGTCCCAGCTCACGCGACCGCTCCGTCGCGGCCTCCACCGCGGCGAGGAACGCGGCCCGGACCCCGTGCTCCTCGAGCACCTGGAGCCCGGCCGCGGTCGTCCCGCCGGGCGACGTGACCGCGGCCCGTAGGGTCTCGGGCGGGTCGGCGCCCTCGTTCAGCAACGTCGCCGAGCCCAGCAGCGTCTGGCGGACGAGTGCCGCCGCCACGTCGCGTGGGAGTCCCACCAGGACCCCCGCCTCGATCAACGCCTCGGCGACCAGGAAGAGGTAGGCCGGCCCGGACCCCGAGAGGCCGGTGACGGCGTCGAGGAGCTTCTCGGGGACGCGCACCACGGTGCCGACCGCGCCCAGCACCCGCTCGGCGAGCCCGAGGTGGGTGTCGTCCGCGAGGCGGCCCGGCGCGATCGCGGCAGCCCCGCGACGGACCAGCGCCGGCGTGTTCGGCATCGCCCGCACCACCGGGTGGTCGGGCACGACGGACTCGAGCGTCGCGAGCGTGACGCCGGCCGCGATGGAGAGCACGAGCGAACCCGCCGGGAGCGCCGCGACACAGGATTCGAGCGCGGCCGCGGCGTCGCTCGGCTTCACGGCGACGACGAGGACGTCGCTCTCGGCCGCCGCCCACGCCGGGCTCGGGACGACCCGGACCGCCGGGAAGCGGGCCTCGAGGGCCCGGCGCCGGTCACCGTCGATCTCGGCGACGGCGACGGCGTCACCCTCCCAGCCCGCGTCGAGCAGGCCGGCGACGAGCGCCTCGCCCATCCGGCCACCACCGAGCAGCGCGAGGCGGGTCATGGCAACCCCGTTCCCGGCCGCTTCACGGCCGGGCCCGCGCGCTGCGATGCTTGCTCACGGCCAAGAGGGTAACGGCCACGGCCCGTGGTCGAGGTGGTATCTCCGGGCGCGGACGGGCCCGAGGAACCATCGGGACGCCCCCGCACTTCCCCGAACGGGAGCGGCCCTCCTGCACCTCGGGCCCACCGGCCGGCCCCAGTTGGGACCGGTAGAGACATTCTGACACATCTTGACGTGTCCGCGCAAGCCCGGCGGCGAGGCCCGGGGCGCCGGCGCTCAGCCGCGCCGAAACGCGATGCGGACCGCGGGTTGGAACCACTGCTCCACGAGCTCGTAGAGCACGCCGATCACGCGGTCGAGCTCGGCGGTCGTGAGGTGCTCGAGCGCGACCCGACCCACGAGGTAGAGATCGCCGTCCGGGCCGATCGAGAACCGGGCCCCGTACATCGAGTGGTTGCGCTGCAGGAGGAACCGGTAGAGCTCGAGGTGGTTCCGGGGCGGGTCGGGCAAGAAGTACACCTCGTAGCGCAGCGTGCGCTGGTGGAGGTCGAAGTAGATGGTCGTCGCGTCGCGACCCTCGCAGCCGAACCGGACGTACCAGCGGTGCAGCTCGGGATCGAACTCGACGGCCTGGACGTAGGGCTCCCGCGCGACCGATTCCTCGAGGTGGGACGCGACGAGGTCGTGTGCCCGGGCGAGCTGCTCGTCGAGGTCCCTCGTCAGATGCACTGCACGAGCTCGCGCGCGGGCAGGTCCGCGTACAGCCGGCGCAAGCGCGCCGCCGTGATGCTCCAGGTGAACCGGCGGGACCGCACCGCGGCCTGCATGCCCATCGCGGCGGCGCGTGCGGGATCGCCCACGATCGCGTCGACACGCGCCGCGTACTCGAACGGGTCGCGCGTCGGGACGAGGTATCCCGTCTCGCCGTCGTCGACGATCGACCGAAGGCCGCCGACGTCGGCGGCGACGACCGGTGTGCCGCACGCCGCCGCCTCGAGGGCGACCAGACCGAACGACTCGGTGCGCGACGGGACGAGCACGACGTCGGCGGCCCGGTAGTAGGTCGCGAGCGCCTCGTGGACCTGTGGCGCGACGAACTGCACCCGGCCCTCGAGGCCGAGCGCCACGACCAACGAACGCAGGTTCGCGACCTCGCCTTCGCCGTGGGTCCCGCTCGGGCCACCGACCACGACGAGCCGGGCGGTGGGATCGTCGAGCGCGGCGAGCGTCCGCACGGCGAGGTCGACCCCCTTGAGCGGCTGGATCCGGCCGACGAACAGCAGCGTCGGGCGGTCGCCGAGCCGCAGCCGGCGGCGCGCCGCGGCCCGGTCGCCGGGGAAGAACGCCGCGTGGTCGACACCCGCCGGGATCACCTCGATGCGGTCGGGGTCGGCGTCGTAGCCCCGTACCAGCTGCTCACGTTCGTAGGGTGTCGACGCGACGAGACCGTCCGCACATCGGATGATGTCCGATTCGAAACGGGCGCGGTCGGCGTGGTCGTCGGAGACCCCCGCCGCGGCCTTGACGTGCGTCAGCGTGTGGAACGTTGCGACCATCGGGAGGTCGAGCTCGTGTTTGAGCACGTGCGCGACCGCACCCGAGATCCAGTAGTTCGCGTGCAGCACGTCGACACCATCCGACTCGACGAGCCATTCGCGCGCGGCTCGGGCCAGATCCCCGACGAGCGCGGGGAGCGCGTCCTTGTCGACCGGCCGGCGCGGCCCCGCTTCGACGTGCACGACGCGAAAGCCCGGCTCGACGACGACGACCGGCGGCTGCTCGGGATGCTCCGCGCGCGTGATGACGTCACAGTCGACGCCGGCCGCGACGAGCGCGGAGGCGAGCGAACGCACGTACACGTTCATGCCCCCGCTGTCGCCCGTCCCCGGCTGGGCCAGCGGCGACGTGTGGACGCTCAGCATCGCGACCCGCCGAACCGACATCGGCCGGGATGTTATCGGTACGAACTACGGTCCCTGACCGCCCGGGCCGTCTGCGGTCTCACGCTGGAACGAGCGGTACACCTCGAGGAGGGCCTGCTTCTGGCGGTCGTTCAGGGTGGCGTCACGGGCGATGGCCTCCTCGAGCCCCTCGGCGCCCACACGCTGCTCGAGGATCCCGGCCCGGACGTAGAGGCTCTCGGCCGAGATGCGCAGGGCCTTCGCGATCTGCTGGAGGATGTCGGCGCTCGGCTTTCGCAACCCGCGCTCGATCTGGCTCAGGTACGGGTTCGAGATCCCGGAGAGCGCGCTCAGGTTCCGCAGCGACAGGCGGGCGCTCCGGCGCTGCTCCCGGATGAACGCGCCCAGGTCGCGGAGCCGCTGCTCGAGGGCGTCGGCCACGGAGGATTTAGGCCCGGCCGACCTTGTGACGCTCGGTCAGCTCGGCCTCGATGCGGTCGATCACCTCGAACATGGCCCGGCGGCGGGCCGACACGTCCCGCTCGATCCCGCGCAGCTGTTCGAGGCGGGTCTGCAGCTCCTCGTCGGAGAGCGTCGGGAGGCTGGCGAGCGTCCCGTCGGCGGCGATCTCGTCGAGCTCGCCGTGCAGGTGCTCGTCGAGGTCGGGTGCGAGGTGCCGGGGCAGGCGGCTGGCGACGGGCGTCGCCCGGGGCCCCCGGTCGGAGAGGATCTCGGGCAGCCGGGCCAGGAGGTCGCCGACCGAGCCGCCGGTCGCCCGCCGCTCGACCTCGGCCCGCAGGATGTCGATCCGGGCCTGGGCGAGGCGGCGCACGTAGCTGAGCTCGGTCTCGACGACCAGGCAGTCCTCGTGCATCGCCCGCACCTCCTCGACGGACCGGCGTTCCAGCCCGTCGAGGTAAGCGGAATCGAGGATCGCCTCCTCGGTCTGGCGGGCGGCCGTCACGCGGTCCCGCTCTCGGCGCTCATGCCCGCCGAGGGTACCAGGGCGTCCGTCGGAGCCCGGCGTGCCCGCCGCCGCCCGGGCGGAACACCGACCCGGGTGAGACGGTTGGGCTGTGGGTACGACCCGAAGAGGAACAACCGTCATCGCCCCCGGATCATCCGACCGTCACGATCTCCCGAGGAGGCCCTGCATGGCCGAGTACACACTCCCCGACCTCCCGTACGACTACGCCGCCCTCGAGCCCTACCTCTCGGGGCGGATCCTCGAGTTGCACCACGACCAGCACCACGCCGCGTACGTCAAGGGCGCGAACACCGCGCTCGAGAAGCTGGAGCAGGCCCGGGCGTCCGGCGAGTTCGCGACCATCAACCAGCTCGAGAAGAACCTCGCGTTCCACCTGTCGGGCCACATCCTCCACTCGCTGTTCTGGCGGAACCTGTCACCCGCCGGTGGCGACAAGCCGGAGGGTGAGCTGGCGGCCGCGATCGACGAGTACTTCGGCAACTTCGACGGGTTCAAGGCCCAGCTCACCGAGGCCGCCAACAACGTGCAGGGCTCGGGTTGGGGCGCGCTCTCCTGGGAGCCCGTCGGGCACCGGCTGATCGTCGAGCAGGTCTACGACCACCAGGGCAACGTGGGGCAGGGCGGTCCGCCGTTGCTCGTGTGTGACATGTGGGAGCACGCGTACTACCTGCAGTACGAGAACCGGAAGGCGGAGTGGGTCGACGCGTTCTGGAACGTCGTCAACTGGCAGGACGTCGCGTCGCGCTTCGCCAAGGCACGCGAGATCGACCTGGTGCTGGGCAACCGCTGACGGGCCGCGCCCGGAACGACCGCCCGCTCAACCGCCGCTCACGGGAGGGATGACGGCGACCTCGTCGCCGTCATCCACGACGGTCGCGTCACCCGCGGCCGGCTCGTCGCCGTTGACCCACACGCGCGCCCGTTCGAGCACCTCGGCGAACGCGTCGCCGTAGCGCGTGCGCGCGGCGTCGAGCAGCTCGCCCAGTGTCGACGGTGGGAACTCGTCGTTGGCGCGGCCGGCCGCCTCGCGCGCGGACGCGAAGAGCAGCAGCCGGACCGTCAGCGCGCCTCCCCGGTCGCGTCGGGGCGATCGGGCTGCCCTGCGTCGACGCGGGCGAGCTCGTCCTCGAGGACGGCCAGCTCGGCCTCGAGCGTCTCGAGCGTGACCCGGTCGCGGTCGGCCCCGGCCCCGGACGTGGGGTCGACCGCCGGCGCGCCGGGTTCGGTGGGGATGTCGGGCTCGGTCTGCACGCCCCCAGGGTAGGCAGGACCGAGCGCGGAGACGACGGAACCGCCGGCATCGGACGCGGCTCAACCGCCCGCGAGGCGGAACTCCAGGAACCGGATCTCGTCGCCGAGCAGCTCCTCGATGCGGGCGAGGCGCGCGAGCGGGTCGTCGAGCTCGAGGAGCGCCTGGGCGTCGAGCGGGCCGAACGGGCCGAGCGCGGCGGCTTCGTAGCCGGCGCGCGTCACGTCGTCGGCCGTCAGCTCGACGGTCAGGTCGGCAACCGGCTCGCCCAGCTCCGCCCGCAGGGCGAGCACGCGCCGCAACAGCCGCGTGACCGCGTCGCAGCGTTCCGGCGCTCCCGGGCCGGTGCCGTCGGCGACGGGATCGTCGAGGAGCTCGACCTCGGCCTGCGGGTAGGGGTCGTCGGGGAGCCATTCGCGGACGCGGAGGCGCCGGACGCCGACGGTCGCGAGCACGTAGCGGCCGTCGGGCAGCTGGCCGGCGCGGACGATCCGGGCGAGCGTGCCGACGTCGAAACGGGTGTCGCCGCCGCCGACCTCGCTGCCCCGCTCGATGAGCACGACGCCGAACGACGCGTCGGCGGCGAGGCAGTGCTCGGTCATGAGCCGGTAGCGGGGCTCGAACACGTGCAACGGGAGGACGCCGTAGGGGAACAGCACGGTTCCGAGGGGGAACATCGGCAACCGGCGCGCGCCCGCGGCCGCCACGTCAGTTCGCCCGCGACCGCAGGTACGCCGCGTCGCGCTCGGCCCGGCGCGCGTCCTCGTCGTCGGATTCGGCCGCGATCGAGTCGAGCAGGGTCGCGGCCTCGGCGAAGCGCCCGAGGGTCCCGAGGAGGCCGGCCGCCTGGCGGCGCTCGCGCGCCGGCAGGCCGGGAACGCGCACCCGCAGTCGCAGCGCCCACACCGCGGCCGGCGGGTCGCGCTGCAGGAACGCGTGCACCAGGTTGGCGAGCATGCGGGACAGGATCGCGGTCGTCGGCACCGGCGCGAGGTACTCGGGCCGGAACGGGGCCGCGGCTCCGCGCGCCGCCGCGAACAGCTCACGGCATCCGGCGGCGTCGAGCACCGCCCCCTCGTGGAACGGGTCGTAGAACACCTCGCGGCCGTCGCCGACGAGGAAGTGACCGGGCATGCCGACGCCGTGGAGGTCGAGGCCGATCCGCCGACCGACCTCGAGCATCAGCACGCTGAGCGTGATGGGGATGCCGAGCCGGCGCACACGCACGACGTCGAGGTAGGAGTTGCGCGGGTCCCCGTAGTCGACGGAGTTCCCGGCGTAGCCGAGATCGCGGAAGAGATGGCGGGCGAGCCCGGCGCCGTCGGAACCAGGCGGGACGGCGGCTGCAAGGCCGTCGAGCGCGGCGAGCTCGGTTGCGACCTCGACCGGGTGATCGTGCGCGGCGATGAGCAGCGCGGCCTCGTCGAGTGGAATCGCGTCGTCGGGCCGCTGCACCAGCTCGGTGAACCGGTCGGTCGCCTGCACCGTGGCGACGGTACACGCCCGACCCCGGACGGGGCGTGCGGAGGGCGCCCGCCTACACTCCGTCGACGTGACCACGGACCTCCGGGAGGCCGCGTCGACGCGGCTGCGCCGGGCGAACCAGCGCGTGACCGCGAACCGGGTCGCGCTGGTCGAGCTCCTGGCGGAGGCTCCACGCCCGCTCACGATCCCCGAGATCCTGACCACGCGCGACGGGCTCGCGCAGAGCTCGGTGTACCGCAACCTCGTGGTGCTCGAGCAGGCCGGCGTCGTGCACCGCATCGTCACCAACGACGAGTTCGCGCGCTTCGAGCTCGCCGAGGACCTCACCGGCGACCATCACCACCATCTCATCTGCTCGAGCTGCGGCCGGGTCGAGGACGTACCGGCGTCGGCCGGCCTCGAGAAGTCACTCCGGGCGGCGGCCGAGCAGATCACACGGGCGACCGGGTTCCGCACCCACGACCACCGCATCGACCTGCTCGGTTTGTGCCGCCGCTGCGCGTGAGGGTCGGGACCCGCTCCGGGGGCGCTCGCGCGCTCCGAGCCGTCGCGCGGTGTCTGGCGTTGGGGATCGCGATCGTGGTCGCCGGTGCCACGCCGGCCTCCGCGCACGGCGTCGGCGGCATCCAGCCCACGAACTACCGGACGACCGTCGGGTCCGTGACACCGGAGGTCCGCGGGATCTCGGTGCGCGCCGTCGACCTCGGGAACCGCCTCGAGCTCGAGAACGACACCGCCCACGACGTGACCGTCCTCGGATACGACCGCGAGCCGTACCTGAGAGTCGGACCGCGGGGCACGTTCGAGAACGTCCGCTCGCCCGCCGTCTACCTCAACCGCTCCGCGAGCACGGTCCCGCAGAAGCTCCCCGCGACCGCGGACGCGGCGGCCACGCCCGAGTGGCGGAGGGTCTCGTCGTCGACGAGCGCCCGCTGGCACGACCACCGTGCCCACTGGATGGGCACCTCCGACCCGCCGGCCGTCGCGCGCGACCCCGGCGCAAGCCACCTCGTGCAGCGGTTCGTGATCCGGCTGCGCTACGAGGGCCGCACGCTCTCGGTGCGCGGTGCCGTCCGCTGGGAGCCGGGCCCGTCGCCCTGGCCCTGGGTCGCGCTCGCGGTCGCGCTCGTCGCCGCCGGGCTCGTCGCGTCCCGGTCGCGGCGCTGGCCCCACCTCGCGGCGGGCGCCCTGGCGGTGCTGCTCGGGGCGGAGGCCGTCCACGTGATCGGCGTCTGGGGCGCGACGACCCAGTCACAGTGGTCGGACCTCGCCCAGAGCGCGTACTCGATCGGCGGGATCGTGCTCGGCACCGTCGCGCTCGAGCGGCTGCTTCGCCGCGGTGGTTACGTCGCGGCGCCGCTGCTGCTCTGCGCCGGGCTGTTCCTCGCGATCGCCGGTGGGTTGGCCGACGTCACCACGCTGTCGCACTCGCAGGTGCCGACCACCCTCCCCGACGGGGTCACGCGCCTGGCGGTCGCGACCGTCCTCGGTCTCGGCATCGCGGTCGCCGCGATCGCGGCGCTGCACCTGCGGGCACCGCCCCGGCGCGCCGCGGCGAACCTTCCCGACGCGACGACGGCCGCTCCGGGCGGCGCCGCCGTCGCGGACGCCGCGGCGCCCGACCCTGCCCTCCGCGAGGCGTTGCGCGAGCGTTCAGGGAGCTCCGGGCCGCGCTGACTCCTCGTCGCACTCGTGGCATTCGAGCTCGAGGGTCGCGTGGTGGATCCCGAACCGCTCCGCGAGCATCGACTTGAGCGCGTCGCCGCGCGCCTGCGCGTCGTGCAGCGTCGGCTCGTCGTCGAGCACGACGTGCGCCGAGAGCGCCGGCATGTCGGATGCCAGCTCCCAGACGTGCAGGTGGTGGACCGCCGCGACGCCCGGGCCCGCTTCGAGCGCGGCCGCGAGCTCGTCGACGTCGACGCCCCGCGGCGTCCCCTCGAGCAGCACGTGGGTCGTGTCCCGCAGGAGCCCCCACGCGGCCCAGACCACGAGCAACGCGATGCCGATCGACACGGCGGGGTCGACACGGTCGGCGTCGAACGCGAGCACGGCGAAACCCGCGCCGAGCGCGCCCAACGACCCGATCGCGTCGGCCGCGAGGTGCACGAGCGCGCCGCGCATGTTGAGATCGTGCGCGCCGGCCGCGCGGATGAGCTGCACGCCGACGATGTTGACCACGACGCCACCCGCGGCGACGACGACGAGGCCGAGACCGTCGACCCGCTCCGGCGAGCCCAGCCGGTTCGCGGCTTCGACGATGATCCAGACGGTCGTCCCGCCGAGCAGCACCGCGTTGGCCTGGGCGCCGAGCGCCTCGGCCCGCCGGAGCCCGAACGAGTGCCGGGCCGACGCCGGACGGGTCACGAGCGCCTGCGCGAGGAGCGCGATGCCGAGGCCGACGACGTCGGCCGCGAGATGGGCGGCGTCGGCCAGGAGGGCGAGTGACCCGAACACGATCCCGCCGGCGATCTCGGCGCCCATGTAGCCGCCGTTCAGGACGAGCGTCAGCCAGAGCGCCCGCTGTGCGCGCCCTTCGGCGGCGGTGCCGGGCGCGTGGTCGTGCCGGTGCGACCGGTGCGCGTCACCGGCGTGGGTCGGGGTCGGCGTCGCCATCCGCACACCACGCTACCGACACGCCTCGCCGATCGGCGAGGAACACGGCTCGGGTGCCGGCTCAGCAGACTGCGGCGACCGAGGGATACGGGTCGACGGCGGCGCCGCCGCCGGGGTGGATCTCGAAGTGCGTGTGGGTCGGGCCGCCGCTCGCGTCGCCCGTGTTCCCCACGTAGCCGACGACCTCGCCCGGCTGCACGTGCCGGGGCGGACCCTCGTACGCGTCGAGGTGGAAGTAGTAGTAGAGGTTGCCGTCGTCGCCGTACAGGCGCACGCCCTTCCCCGAGATCGCGCCGTCCTTCTGCACGACGTTTCCCGACACGACCGCGACGTCGGGAGTGCCCCGTGCCGCCATCAGGTCGACACCCTGGTGCGGCCCGGTGTCGCCTCGGGGCGCGCCCCACGAGTCGACGAACGACACCGCGCCCCGGATCGGGCAGATGATCCCACCGGCGACGTAGCCGCCCGTGGGGACGCGCGCCGACGACTTCTGCTTCGCGGCCTCGAGCTGCTGCTTCTGCTGCGCGAGCCGGGCCCGCTCGGCTGCGGCCTGCGCCGCCGCGAGCTGCGCCAGCTGCTGCTCGAAGGCGGACTGCGCCTGCTGCGCCTGGCGGAGCTCGGCCTCGACCGCCTGCTGGTCGACCCGGAGCTTGTCGACCAGCGCGCGCTGCTCGCTCCGCTGCGCGTCGAGGTGCTGGGACTGCGCGTCGAGCTCGGCCGTCAACTGGTCGAGGCGGGCGATGGCCTCGTCGTCGCGGGCATTCGCGCGGTCGAGCAGCGTGCGCCGGCGGGCGGCCGCGAGCGGGTCGCCGTCGAGCAGGATCGACGCCTCGAGGTCGCTGCCCCGGTTGACGTATGCGGCGACCGCCCGCCGCTGCGCGATCGCCTTCAGACCGGCCATCTCGGCCCGCCCGGCCCGGATCCGGCTCTGGAGACCCGAGATCTGGGTCTCGAGCGCGCCCAGCCGGTTCTCGGCGTCGGTGTAGCGCGCGGTCGCGGCGTCGGCCGCGGACTGGGCCGCCGCGACCTTGGCCCGCAGGTCGTCGAGCGGCGTCGACCCGGCCGGGCGCGCGGGGACGACGACCGCCGCCGCGCCGACCATCGCGCACACGGCGGCCAGGGTCGCGGCGCGCCTGCCGCGCCACATGCGGTTCACCCCTGGTTCCACAGGGTCCACTCTGCCCACAGTCGCAAGTTGCGTCAGGCTACGGGCCGGGGGCGGTCCGCGACAAGACGACGTAGCTTGCACCGCATGTCTGGCAAGCGCATGGCCGGCGAGCGGGCGCTGGTGACGGGGTCGACGTCGGGGATCGGCAAGGCGATCGCCGTCGAGTTCGCCGCCGAGGGAGCCCTCGTGGTGGTCCACGGGCGGGACGAGGAGCGGGGCCGGGCCGTCGTCGAGCGGATCGAGGCCGACGGCGGGACGGCGAGCTTCCTGGCCGCCGACCTCTCCGACCGCGAGCAGTCGATCGGGCTCGTCACCCGGGCCGTCGAGCGGCTCGGAGGCCTGACCGTCCTCGTCAACAACGCCGTGGCGAGCACCGTCGGGCGCGACGCCCCGATCGCCGAGATGGACGACGAGTACTGGGAGTCGGCGCTGCGGGTCAACCTGACCGCGCCGATGTGGCTGTGCCGGGCCGCGATCCCCCACATGCGCGCCGCCGGGCACGGGTCGATCGTCAACGTCTCGTCGCGCCAGGCCGAGCGCCCGAGCCGGGGCCTGGCCGCGTACGCGGCGAGCAAGGGTGGCATGAACGCGCTCACGCGTGCACTGGCGGTCGACTACGCCGCCGACAACATCCGCTGCAACACGATCAGCCCGGGTTTCGTCGTCAACGAACGTCGCGACGCCGACATCACTCCCGAACGTCTCGAGCGCTTCCAGCGGATGCACCTCACGCGTCTCGGGGAGGCCCGCGACGTCGCGTACGCCGCCGTCTACCTGGCCTGCCACGAGTCCGAGTACCTGACGGGCATCAACCTCCAGCTCGACGGCGGGAGCAGCAACGCGCGTGCCGCCACACTCGGATGACGCGGACACGGGATCGGAGGAGCTGATGCACCCACGGGTGTCCCTGTCGGAGCTGTCGTCGTGGAACTGGACCCTCGACGAGGACCTCGCGTTCTACGAGCAGGCCGGCATCACGACGATCGGCGCGTCCCTGGCGAAGCTGGAGCGCGCGGGCTGGAAGCAGGGGGCGTACCGGATCCGTGACGCGGGCCTGCGCGTCGCGAACCTGATCGGCGTCGGACCCTTCCAACTCGCGGATCGCAGCCACTGGGACGAGCAGCGCGAGCGCGTGCACCGAGCGGTCGACGCCGCCCACATCCTCGAGGCCGAGTGCCTGGTGCTCACGACGGGACCGGCGGGGCCCCTGACGTGGGAGCAGGCGGCGGACGAGTTCGCGGAGGCGATGCAACCGATCTTCGACCACGCGGCGCACGTCCGCGTCCCCATCGCCGTCGAGCACACGAACTCGTTGCGCGTCGACGTCGGCTTCCTCCACAACCTGCGCGACACGATCGACCTCGCCCGGCGCCTGAACGTCGGTGTCTGCGTCGAGACCAACGCGTGCTGGGCCGAGCGAGGCCTCGCCGACACCCTCCGCTCCGGCGTCGACACGTTCCGGCTCGTGCAGGTGAGCGACTTCGCGGTCGGCACCCTCTCGACCCCGAACCGGCTCGTGCCCGGCGACGGCGACATCCCGCTCCCCCGCGTGCTCGGTGACGTGCTCGCCGCGGGCTACGAGGGGGTCTTCGACCTCGAGCTCATCGGCCCGCGCATCGAGGAGGAGGGATACGCCCTCGCCTGCCGGCGTGCGGTCGACAATCTCGGCGCCATCCTCGAGTCGCTCGACGCGTGACCGCCTCGCCGCTCGGCGAGGCGGTCGGCTCGCTCGACGCTCATCCGCGCCAGTGCACGGGACCGGTGTGGAACGACGCGGTGGCGAGCAGGCGTTCCTCGCCGCCCGGCCACCGGGTGAGCCGCAGCTCCGGCGTGCCGAGGCTCGGCGGACGCGGCTCGAGTCGCAGCCAGGCGAGCGGCGCGTCGGCCGTCGCCCGGGCGCCCGCACGCGCCAGGAGGCTGCGGACGCTGGCGCGGGCCGGGTCGGGCAGGTACTGCCAGACGATCGAGTGGAAGACGACGGTCGCCGTCCCCCGGCGGATCTCGGCGAGCTGCTCGTCGAGCCACTCGACGAGGTCCGCACGTGCGACCGGGGCCGCGACGCGCCGAGCGACGTCGAGCGCGTGCCGGAGGAGCTCGAGGCGCTCCTCCTGCCCCGGCCACGTGTACGAGAGCAGCGCGACCCGGCCGTCCTCCGTCGTCGGGTCGATGGGGTCACGGTCACAGCCCGCCCGCTCGACGACCTCGAGCGGCGCGTCGAAGGGCGGGACCGCGTCGGGCCAGCGTCCGCTGAAGCGGACGGGTGAGTCGGCAGGGCCGAAGGCGGTCCCGTCCTGCTCGTAGCGGTAGTGGTCGAAGCGCAGGTTGAGCCCCGCGCTCGCGCCCAGCTCGAGCACCCGCAACGGCAGCCGCGTGTCGCGCGCCACGGTGAGGAAGCCACCGACGAGCGCCGTCGACCGGGCCACCTCGTTCGTCTGCACCGGGTGCGTCAGCGCGTCGGCGATCTCGGGCGGGCGCCGCGCGATCAGGGCGAGGATCCGGGGCCAGACCGCGTCGACGTCGCCGTCGCCGCCGACGGTCGGGTAGTGGCGGGCGAGATCGGGAGCGCGACCCTCGAGCACGATGCGGTGGATCCCTCCGAGCAGCCGGAGCTGGTACACGCGCTCGAACGGCTCGGACGCGTGCTCGCGCAACGCGTCGTAGACGGCGCCGCCGGCCCGGGCGTCGGCCGCCATCCGGGTACACAGCTCGCCGTAGAACGCGGAGCCGAGCGCCCGGCAGCCGATGCCCTGCAGGTCGAACCACTGCGCGACGGCCTCGCGCGGATCGGCCGTCTCCTGGCGACGCCGGCTCACGACCACATGCTCACGACCACATGAAGTTGCCGCCGTCGACCATGAACGTCTGGCCGGTCAGGAAGCGACACGCGTCCGAGCACAGGAAGTGGGCGACGGGCCCGATGTCGAGCTCCGGGTCGCCGTTGCGACCCATCGGCGACGTACGCATGAACTCCTCGTAGTGGGCGGAGCCGACCGCGCGCGGTGGTGCGGCGGCCGGCGCGATCACGTTGACGATGATCCCGTCGGCGGCCCATTCGCGCGCCGCCGTTCGTGACAGACCGCGGATGGCCTCCTTCGACGCGTTGTACGCGCCGAACCCGGCTCCGCCGACGCGTCCCATCGACGACGCGAAGTTGACGATGCGACCCCACCCGGCCGCCTTCATGTGCGGGTAGACAGCCTGCATCGCGTAGAGCGTGCCGAGCACGCCCGACTCGTAGAAGACGTTCACGTCGTCCGCGCTCACCTCGGCGACGGGCGCGTTGGGCCGGAAGGTCTGCGCGTTGTTGACGATGCCGTCGACACGACCGAAGTGTTCGACGGTGCGCTCGACCATCGTGTCGATCTGTTCGCGTGACCGGATGTCGGTCTCGACCCCGATCGCCGGGACCCCGATCGCGCCGAGCTCGTCGACCGTGCGTTGCATCTTCTCCGCGTTCCATTCGGCGACGACGATCGCGGCACCCGCCTTGCCGAGATGGTTCGCGAGACCGCGGCCGACGCCCTGGCCGGCACCCGTGACGATGACGACGCGGCCGTCGAGGCTGTGCATCGCCCGGGCCGGTGCGGCGGCGTCGGGGTCGACCGGCATCAGGAGGCGCTCGTGTCGATGAGCTCGACGAGCACGCCGTCGGGGTCGCGGACGGTCGCGATCGTCACGGCCCCGGCGGGCCCCGGGAGCGAGATCCGGCGCGGCTCGCCACCGAGGCCGAGGGCGGCCAGCCGTTGCAGCGTCGGATCCACGTCGACGTAGAGCGACACGAGCAGGAAGCCGGGCGCGGGCTCGGCCGGAGCGGTCGGCGCGTCGGCCATCCCGTCCACGAACGCGACGAGCTCCAGGATCCCCGCGTCCGCCAGCTCCGGATCGCCGAGGAAGACGGAACGCAGCTTCGTGCCACGCGCCGCGAACAGCGTGGGCCAGTCGCCCTCGAACTCGCCGTCCATCATGACGGTGAGACCGATGCCGTCCCGGTAGAAGCGGACGCTCTCGTCGATGTCCCGGGCGCAGATCGCGCTGTGGTGGACTCTCGTCCCGCTCATGGCGACACCTCCGTCGTCTCCGGCACGACGCTAACGTGCCGGCGGTCGCGTCAGCGGGTCGAGTTGCTCGCGTCGGCGAGCTCGAGCGCGTAGCTCCAGATCGAGAGTGGCGCCTGGACGGCGTGGAACGTCAGGAGGCTGGCCAGCAGGGCAGCAGGCGACCGGTGCGGCTTCAGCCCGATCTCGTCCATGACCTCGTTGTGGTTCCGGCGGACGATCGCCGACGTCGCCAGCGACAGCGGGAGCACGAACAGGAGGTACCACCCGACGAGGCCGGCGTGGCCGAGGGCGGCGAGCACGACGGCCGGGAGCCAGCAGACGGCGAAGCAGAGGTCGAGCAGCGGGGCCGCGACGTCGACGACCGTGAGGAACCGGCTGAACGGGAAGCGCAGGCTGCGGACGCCCGCCTCCCGGATCGCGTCCACGAGCCCGACGGCGGCGCGCGCCCGGCGCCGCCCGAGGGAGCGGGTCGAGATCGGCTCGGTGGAGAACGCGACCGCGAGCGGCTCGTGGAACACGCGCCAGCCCCGCTCGAGGAACCGCCACGTCAGGACGACGTCCTCCCCCACGACCGGCGGCCAACCGTTGACCGCACGCACGGCGTCCGTCCGGAAGACACCACACGCGCCTTCTGCGACCAGCGCACCCTGGAACAGACCGTGCAGCCGCTGGGCGGCGTTGACCGCGAGCGCGTAGTCCGTCGCCTCGTACTCGGCGAACGTCCCCTGGCGCGCGTTGCGGACGAAGGCGTGCCCGGCGACCGCCGCGGTGTCCGACGGCGAGCTCATGAGCCGGGCGACGAGGAGCCGCACGGCCGACGGGTGGAGGAACGTCCCCGCGTCGAGCGTCACGAAGACGGGCGTGTCGACGCAGGCCAGCCCCGTGTTGTACGCGTGCGCTCGGCCGTCGCGGCGCTCGACCACGACCTTCAGATCGAGCTCGAGCTGCCGGGCGGCCCGGCACGCCTCCGCGACCGTGTCGTCGGTCGACGCGTGGTCGACGAGCAGCACCGACAGCGGGCCGTCGTAGTCCTGCGCAGCGAGGTACGCGAGGCAGACGACGACGTCCTTGGGCTGCCGGTCGGACCGCACGACGACGGTCACCGGAGTCGTCGGGTGCACGATCTCGAGCGCGGGCGGGTCGTCGAGCACGATCCCGATGCACGAGAAGGCGGTGAGATAGGCAGGGACGTACACGACGAAGATCGCCATGAGCACGGCCGCCGGCCACGACACGACCTCGGCGAGGCTGCCGAGGAACGCGAGCGAGACGATCACCGCGAGCAGGAGCCACAGCGCGGCGCCGCCGAGGGCGATCAGGAACTTGCCCTTGACCGTGACGTAACGGCGGGTCGACGGGAGCGCGACGAAGTCCGCCACCGACCGCAGCGGCGGGATCGGGTGCGAGGCGCTCGGGCGGAACTGACCGCTCGCCACGCGTTCGGGCGCGGGTGGGGCCGACCGCCGGAGGAACCGGCGGTCGGTCAGGGGCGCGGTGGTCATCAACCTCGTTATCGGCGGGCCGGAGGCGGAAACTTGAAGCGCCCGGCCCCGTTCCCGACCGGCGCATACGATGCGCCGCGTGCCGACGATCTTCACGCGCATCATCGACGGCGAGATTCCCGGGACGTTCGTCTGGCGCGATCCCGAGTGCGTCGCCTTCCTGTCGATCAACCCGATCCAGCCCGGCCACACGCTCGTCGTTCCCCGGGTCGAGGTCGACCACTGGCTGGACGCCGACCCGGCGCTCAACGCCCACCTCATGACCGTGTCGCAGGTGATCGGGCAGGCGATCCACCGGGCGTTCTCGCCCCCGCGGGTCGGGCTGCTCGTCGCCGGATTCGAGGTGCCGCACGTCCACCTGCACGTGCTCCCGATCACCGGCGAGCAGGACCTGCACCTCGACCGCAGCGCCCGCAGCGTCGACCCGGCGGAGCTGGCCGCCAACGGCGAGCGCATCCGTGCCGCGCTGCGCGACCTCGGAGCCGGGGGCGTCAACGAGTAGACCCGCCCGGCCCCGCGCTACCCGTCGCCCTCGTCGCGCGCCGGGACGACGACGACGGGCCGCGTCGAGCGGTGCACCACCTGATAGGTGACGGATCCGAGCAGGCCGCCGGCGATCGGGCCCTTGTTCGTGGCGCCCACCACGATCGCGAGCGCATCGTGCTCGTCGGCGGCGCGGAGGATCGCGTCGGCCGGCCGGTCGTCGACGAGCTCGACGGTGGCCTCGACCGCCGGATCCTGCGCCTTCACCACCGCGAGCGCCTCGTCGGTCATCTGCTCGCCCACCTCGCGGACGGCGCGCGCCATCGTGGGCACGTCGCCCCCGATCGGCGCCGGCCGGTAGCCGAACACGATCACGAGCGGGCACCGGAACGCGGCCGCGATCGACACCGAGGTCGACAGCGCGGCGGCCGCCCCTTCCATGCCGTCGTAGCCGACGACGATGCCGCCCGCCATCAGCGGGGTGCTCCCTGGGCGACGAGCGGCGGCAGCGGCTCGCCGCCCTCCGGCGGCGGGCGACGGTCGATGGGATCGGGCCGCACGCGGAAGTACGCGCCGTCGTGGCGGTTCCACCAGAACATGAGCGGGATGCCGGCGAGCAGGGTGCCCAGTCCGAGCCACAGCACGGGGCTCACACCCAGCCAGCTCGTGGGCGGGTCCTCGAAGGCCGGGTCGGTCATGTCCTTCACCGACCAGGCGAAGATGAACGCCAGGCTCAGACCCCCGATCAACGGCAGCAACCCGACCAGGAAGAAGTTCTTCACGCTCTTGAAGAGGTAACGGCGGAAGTACACGACGCACGCGATCCCCGTCTGCCCGTAGTAGTAGGCGATCATGAGCCCGACGCCGTCGACCGACCACGTGAGCACGTCGCCGCCGCTGACGTGGCTGAGCACGACCAGCCCGCCGAACCACAGGGACGAGAAGATGCCGAACAGCCACGTCGCGAACGCGGGCGTCAGGTAGCGGGGGCTGACCTCCCCCAGCTTCGGTGGGAACGCGCGGTGCATCGCCATCGACAGCGCCGTGCGCGCCGCGGGGAGGATCGTCGTCTGGCAACTCGCCGCCGACGAGGTCAGAACCGCGACGATGAGCAACTTCAGCGCGACGCTGCCGAAGCCCGAGTCGCCGAACACGACGTGCCCGGTCGCGGAGAGCACGTCCGTGTCGTGGTTCGTGAGGTAGCCCGCGCCCTTCACCGCCTGCGCGGCGAACGTGACCGTGACGTAGATCCCGACGAGGATGATCGTCGAGAGGATGCCCGCGACCCCGGGGACGCGGTTCGCGTCCTCGCACTCCTCGTTCACGCTCGTCGCGGTGTCCCAACCCCAGTAGATGAACACCGCTGCGAGCAGGCCGTCCGAGAGCGCGCTCACACCGCCGAAGTGGGTCGGCGTCAGCCACGACAGCGACGGCTCCACCGCACCCGAGATCTCGCCCGCGTACACCTTGACCAACGCGACCACGGCGAAGAGCACGAGAACCGCGAGCTCGGTGAGGAGCAGCACCATCTGCGTGCGCGCGCTCAGCTCGATACCCACGACACAGATCCACGTCATGCCCATGATGAACCCGACACCGAGGGCGAGGATCGCCCAGTCGTTGTCGGCGAGCCCGTGGAGCCCGAAGAGCAGGTACACGTACTGCGCGGCGATGAAGGCCAGGCTCGGCATGATGATGAGGTCGGCCATCATCGAGCTCCACCCGCCGAGCCACCCCGTGCGGGGGCCCATGGAGCGCGTCACCCACGCGAAGTTCGTTCCGCAGTCGGGATCGGCGCGGTTCAGGTAGAAGAACGCCGCGGCGATGCACGCCATCGGGATGAACGAGATCCACATGATCGCCGGCGCCTTGAACGCGACCGCGGCGGTCACGAGGCCGAGCGAAGCGGCGAGGCTGTACGCGGGCGCCGTCGAGGCGACACCGACGACGGTCGCGGAGGCGAGACCGAGAGCTCCTGCCTTCAGGCCCTTGCTCTCGACCGCACCTCCCCGACCGCCGGGTCGCCCCGCGCCCCCCGGCTCCGTCACAACCGTGGCCATGCAACCCCCTCGCCAGCGGCCCGACACATGCCCTGTGACCCCTGAAACCGGGGCGACATTCGCAGGTTTCGCCGCCGACCGCAAGGGAATCCACGTCGATTCCAGCAGTTCACGACGGATTCCCTCGTCAGAGGCTTGCGCACCCGGGGTCGCCGGGCACAACATCGGGGTATGGCCAACGACTTCAGCGCCAACTTCGTCGGGGGCAAGTGGGTGCCGGCCCGCAGCGGTCGCACCGATGCGGTGCTCGATCCGGCGACCGGCGAGCGAATCGCCGACGTCCCGTCGAGCGGCGCCGCCGACGTCGAGGCCGCGGTGGCCGCGGCCGCCGCCGCGTTCCCGGAGTGGGCCGCCACGACCCCGCAGGAACGCGCGTCGGCACTGCTCGCGTTCGCGGACCGGATCGAGGAGCACGGCGACGAGCTGGCGCAGATCGAGTCGCGCAACGTGGGCAAGCCGATCTCCGCGATGGCCGACGAGGTCTGGTTCGCAGCCGACAACCTCCGCTTCTTCGCCGGTGCGGCCCGCTGCCTCGAAGGCCGGGCAACCGGCGAGTACATGGCGGGGTACACGTCGATGATCCGGCGCGACCCCCTGGGCGTCGTGGCGTCCATCGCGCCGTGGAACTACCCGTTCATGATGGCGGCGTGGAAGGTCGGCCCCGCGCTCGCCGCGGGGAACACCGTCGTGCTGAAGCCGTCGGAGCTCACGCCACTCAGCTCGCTCAAACTCGCCGAGTGGACCGAGGACCTGTTCCCACCCGGCGTGTTCAACGTCGTCTGCGGGCAGGGCGAGACCGCGGGCGCGCCGCTCGTCGCCGATCCGAGGGTCGCGCTGGTCTCGCTCACCGGCGACGTCGCGACCGGGAAGATCATCGCCCGCACCGCCGCCGACTCGCTGAAGCGCGTCCATCTCGAGCTCGGGGGCAAAGCTCCCGTGCTCGTCTTCGACGATGCCGACCTCGAGGCCGTCGTCGCGGGGATCAAGGTCGCCGGGTACGCGAACGCGGGGCAGGACTGCACCGCGGCGTGCCGCGTCCTCGCCGGCCCGGCGATCCACGACGACCTCGTGAACGGGCTCTCCGACGCGGCGCGCAGCCTCGTCGTCGGCGACCCGTCGGACGAGTCGACCGAGCTCGGTCCGGTGGTCTCGGCGGAGCAGCGCGAGCGGGTCGAGGGGATGGTCGAGCGTGCCCGGGAGGCCGGCGCCGAGGTCGTCGCCGGTGGCGCCCGCCGCGATGGTGCCGGTTTCTACTACCAGCCGTCGGTGCTCGCGGGCGTGGGCCAGGACGCCGAGATCGTGCAACGCGAGGTGTTCGGCCCGGTCGTCACGGTGCAGCGGTTCACCGA
>Ga0070741_10004252_pt1 | contig 33687 bp, 25 predicted proteins | sample Coa_R1_4_FD_66440 | JGI IMG/M metagenome (GOLD analysis project Ga0070741, IMG submission 66440) | Surface soil microbial communities from Centralia Pennsylvania, which are recovering from an underground coalmine fire - Coalmine... | ecosystem: Environmental > Terrestrial > Soil > Unclassified ... | reverse complement strand
AGGAGGCGGTCTCACGACCGCATCAATCACTCCGACGCGCTCACGCGCGTCGATCTTTCAATCAGTAGAGGGGGGATTTTTAGATGATCACCCCGGGGGAAAATTGGGTGATCGTTGACAGTCGAGTCTATCTAGTGATCCTGAGAATGTGGGTCGACACTCCGCTCGTCTGCCGCATGGGCAGCGCGGCGGGCTCGCCGCTCAACTCGGGACGTTGAGCGGGCACAAAGTGCGACATGTCCGCGACTACGGCGCCCAATTACCAGGTGGCCAGCCCATCGGACAACTCGATAGGATGCCGTGAGCGATGACCCTGAACCGGAGCTTTTTTCTACTCAGCACGGCGTTCCTCCTTATGTGCACGACTGCTGTCGCGCTCGGGATTGCCTTTGCGTCTGAGGACATCCCAACGAAGGCGTACAGCGTCGGATTAGTCTCCGGGTTTCTCACTCTTGTCATATTACGGTTCGAAGGACGACGCGACCTCGACGCCGTGCTCACGTTGGTCATCGCCTTTCTCGCATTTCTTGCGATGGGCGTTGGGATTTACCTCATCGCCGCCGATCGCCCGGGGTTAGCACCCAAGATTTCCTTCACGCTTTGCGCAGCCGGGGCACTGGTGTTAGGGATCTGGTCCTATCGAAGACAGAAGACAGAGTCGCCCGACTTTCCGAATCTCTTGGCGGGGAGCTTCCATCACGCGGCCATCTTCGAGTCGGAGGGCGTGCAGTTCGCTGGGTTCCTTGAACCCGCGCAAGGCGGAAAACCTCACCTCATCTCGATCTTCCTACAGAACTGCTTCGACAGTCCGTGTGAGGTCACACTAAACTTCGATCCGGCGGGAAAAGGCGCCTATATGCGGTTCCACCCCCGGCACACCGTGGCTCTTGGCGCCGCTGAGATAGTGAAAGTCACAATGCCCGTCGTGACACCAACGTACGCAGGGAAATATTCTCTCTACTACTCGATCGAAGTGAAAGGTCAAAAGGGAAGCCGGGTTAGGCTCTGGCGGGCGCAAGAGGCCACGACCCGCGTAAAGACCAGCACCACTCTCGTACTGCTGGTATTCGGGCACCTCGCACTAGGAGGCGGGATTCGATTTGCCGTTGGACCCTTACCCTACGACCTCTGGAATTCGCCATTGCCCGCGCCGGTCGATGAATCGATCTGGAAGCCGCGAATGGCGTCTGCTCCATACCGTACCGAGTGATTCTCGGCTGGCGGGCAACCCGTCGGTGCGCCGCCTAACCAGCCCGACGCGTTCGCCGCAACCCTCGGCGTATCATCAGCGAGTGTCGCTCTCGCCGTGTGAGGCACGGCGCCGGTAAGCGGCAGAGGCTTGGGCACAGAATGTTCCTGTTGATCTTCCTTCTCCAAGTTGCAACTCCTCCGGAAGGTGTGCCTACCGCAGAACGCGCAATTCTTCTCAATTTCTTCGAAGCCACTGCCGGAGCCACATGGAAAGTCCATTCAGGTTGGGGCGGCCCTGCCGGGTCTGAGTGCGAATGGATAGGCGTACGGTGTTTTCAACCCCCGGACAGTTCAAGTCAGCACGTGAGCGCGATCGAACTTCCCCACAACGGACTTCGTGGGAATCTGCCGGCGGAGCTTGCTCATCTCCCGACTCTGATGAAGCTCGATCTGAAAGATAACGACTTGACGATGCCGCTGCCGGACGCCGTCCTACAGCGGTGGAACGATGGCTTTCTGGATCTCGATGTTGGCGCCGCCATCAACACAGTCGAGGAAATTCGTCTCACAGTTTACACAAACACCTACCGCTCCAACGAAGCGCTTGTCCTTCGAAGCGATGGTTCTGCCGCTTACTATCGCGAACGCTGCAAGCAGCCCCACGCCGAACGTCCGCAGACGTACTGCGAACTTAGGAGCGCAAACACTACGGAGTTCAACCGCGTTGCCGAATTTCTCAAGGAAAACGACTTCTTTGGTGACCATACACGACCGCTGTCCAAGGGGATCTGGATCGATGTCCCAACCGTAGTGCTCAGCATCCGTGGAAAGGAAGGCGTGCGCTCTGTCGAGATTTCGCCGAACGGTGATGACTCTCTTCGTGTTTGGTCGTACGAAAAGGTCGTACGCGGTGTATTCGAGTCTCTCGAATGGAGCCAACCCATATCAATCGGAAAGTGCCCATGGCCCTGATCCCAGAATGGTGCCTAACTCACGGTTGCAGCAGACAGCGTGCCGCCGCCTGCTACTACGCAGCCGCTGAACCGTAGGACGTTGGGCCGCACGCCGAGCTGGCGCCTCGGCGCCATCAAAACGAAGGTCTGGCCGTCGCTCTCTTTCGGCATGGCAACACTTCCTGGGGGGGCACTCAACAACAGCCACCCTTCCACCACCATGGCAATAATACCTCGACCCGAATAGCGATCGTCGGGAGCCGGCGCGCCGGTGAGCGGCAAACGTTAGCCGGACAAAAAACCGGCCCCCTCCCGATCGGGTACAATTTTGTCCATGACCAAAGTCGAGGCGCTCGAACGAGAGGTTGAAAAGCTGAGCCCGGAAGAGCTCGCAGCCTTCAGGGATTGGTTCGTCGAGTACGACTGGCAGGCCTGGGACCGCCAGATCGAGCAGGATGTTGCGGCCGGCAGGCTCGACAAGCTCGGCGCCGAAGCACTCGCGGAGCTCGAAAGAGGCGAGACCAAGGAGCTTTGAGCCATCGCACCTCGTCCCGATTTTGGCGAAGGTTCAACGAGCTTTCACCGGAAGTACAGGAACTCGCGAGAGCGAATTACGATCTCTTGAAGTCCGACCCTCAGCATCCATCTCTCCACTTCAAACGGGTCGGTAACTATTGGTCGGTACGTATCGGACTTGACCACCGCGCACTCGGCGTGAATTCGCCACGAGGAATCCGAGATCAACCATGCCGTTGCCGTCGTCGCCGAGGCACCGGCAGCGAAGGTCCTCTGACCCCGCTCCCCTCACTGCGCCGGGATGAGCGTCGGATCTCCCGTCCTGTTGTCGATCAGCGACGCATAGGCGCCGACGACGCCTGCGCCGTCGATCACTCGAATCGACAACCTCGCGTTGTGCACGTTCTCGAAGCCGAGAGACGACAGGATCGAATCGAGTTGCCGGAATTCGTTTGCGGCCAGCGTCACGTCGATCACCGGCGACGCCTTCACCTCGGGCAGTGACGCCGTGATCTCCACCGTCGCAGGGGCGCCGCTGATTTCCACCAGACCGACATTCGTCCGATAGTCGCCCGACTGTTCCACCTGCAGCAGCTCACGCGCGCGGCCGCCGAGCCTCGCTCCATCATTCGCCGTCAGCGCCGGAATGTACTGGCCATACGTTCCGGCTCCATTATCGAAATAGGTACGCGCCGTCACCGCAAGCTGCGACGGATCCGCTGCCGTCACCAGCACCGAGCCGCTGGCGCTGCTCTGGCCGAACATCGTCCGAAGAACGTCGTCGAATGGGCGCGACTCATTCGCATTGAGGGTGACGCTCACCTGTTGCGCGGCCCCCGCGGCTCCCCGCGGCATGAAGCTCAGCGTGACCGGCTGCGCGATTGCCGATCCGTTATAAACGCGCAGGTCCGACCGCCACTGACCATTCGTTGCACTCAACGACGCCACGCCGGGAACGACATAGCGCGACGGGCCGGATGAAGCGAGCGGAGCCGACGAGATCAGCATCGGATCGTTCGTGGCCTGATCGAGAATCGACGCGTATGCGGTCACCCGGCCATTGGCGGTCAGCTCCACACGCGCCGCGCTCGAAAGCGCATTGTCCGAGGTAATGAGCGAGTTGAGTTGCGCATGCTCCCGCGGCTTCAATGAGAACGGCTGCGTGCCGAGGAGTGCACCATTCGCGGCGAAGAACTGAAGAAGGCCGGAGGCCGGTTGGCCGCTTCCCTCCACCAGTCCGATGTTCGTGCGAAACGCGCCCTGCTGCGAGACCTGCGCGAGGAGCTGCACCGCGTTCTGCAATCCGAATTTCGAAAGCGGAATGGCGGGGATGAACTGCCCCGCGGTGCCGGCGGGAGTCATGGCGTACGTGCGGCTCGAAGCGAAGCTCACGTCGCCGGTCACGGAATCGCCCGACGATACGACCGGGCGGATCTCGAGCGAGCCCGCGAGACTCGTGCCGCCTGCGCCGAAGAATGCCGACAGCAGATCGTTCAGCGCGATCGCGCTTCCGCCGCTGACCTGCACGGAGGCCGTCTGCGCGAGCTTCAAGCCATCGGGTCCCGATGGAACGAACGTCAATGAATATCGCAAAGGCCGCGGGCCACTGTTCAACAGGCGCGCATCGGAGCGGAACTCCGCGCCACCACCGCCGGCATGTGCGACGGCGGGAAGAATCAACGACGCAGGCGCCGGCGGCGTGCCGGTCGAGGGCGTCACCGGCGTGACGACTGTGACGGAGACCGGAGTCGTGGCCGAGCCATTCGTCCCGCTCTTGCCCGCCACCGCCGTATCGATTCGGATCGAGGCAGCGTGATCGCCGGTCTCGAGCTGGTTGGCGAGGAGACGGATCGTGAGCGTGATGCCCTCCGGCGGCAGCACGCCGGAGCTGGGATCGATGACGACCCACGGCCGGTCCGCGGTCGCCGTGAAGCGGACGCCGGCACCTGCGCCGGGGATGAAGATCGTGCGAATCGCCTCTGCCGTTCCATACGGAATCGTGGTCGCGACCGAGGAGGAGGGACTGCTCGCCGGCGAGACGAGAACGACCGCTTCGGCCGAGAACGGACCGGTGCCGGCATCGCAATCGCTGACGCCGCGCACGCGATAACGGAAGCGCGTGGCGCTCGTCACGTCGCTGCGCTCGGCGAGGACGACATCCCGCGTCGTGAGCAGCACCGGCTGCGAGCCGGCGTCGGACGTCCGCAGAATCTCGTAATGATCGATGTGCGGCAGCGGCGTCCAGTGCAGCTCGTAGTTAGTCCCGGCCGGCGCGCCGGGCGGCGCATCGACCGCCGGCGCGGCAGGGAGTACGCAGCCGCCGGACGGCGCCGTCCGGAACCACTCCTCCGCAGTGCGCGCGGATCCGCAGCCATCGGGGAACACCGCCTCGACGAACCAGCGGATGCGGCCCGCCGGAAGCGTGACGCGTGAGCGGATGTCCGGCGTCGTCGCGATGACGGCCGGCGCGTCCTCCCCTGCCGCCGCCCACACGCGATACGCCGAGACGCCGGGCACATTCGTCCAGAAGAGGTCCACCGACTGCGGCACATTGACGGCGCCGATTGCGGGCGCGAGCAGCAAAGGCACGCGATTCGCGCAGTTCGCCGTCTCCTGCGACGTGAACGCGCCGGCCGCCGACTGCACGTCGTCGCAGCCATCGGCGTGCGCAACGACATACCACTCGACGCTGCCGGGCGCGAGGTTGGTCTGGAACGCAGTGGTGCTGCGCGTGGTTAGCCTCTGCGGCGCTCCGTGATTGACCGAGGCCCAGAGCTCGTACTGCGCCGCGTTCGCAACCGCGGACCAGGAGAATGCGGCATCGCCTCGGACCGCTGCACCATTCGCTGGACTCAGGAGTGCCGGCGCTCCGGAACAGGCTTGCGACGGAGGAACGACGAAGTGTCCGGTTGGAGAGAGCGCGGCGGGACATGCGCCGCCGATCGCTTCGACATACCAGTCGTAGCTGCCGGCGGGCCGGTGTGCAATCGCCGTGGTGTCCGTCGTCTCTTCGACCGGCGCGAAGGGCGCACCGGAGCGCGCGAGCCAGACGCGATATCGCTCTGCGTTGCGCGCCGCGGACCAGCGTAACGTCACCGGCGTTCCCGGCGCGATCGCTGCCGCCGGCGCGATGAGGACGGGAGCCGCGACATCGCACGCAGCCGTCGTGAAGAAGCGATGCGCGGACGCCGTCGCGCACGTGCCGGCGATCGCCTCGACGTACCACTCGACCGTGGTCGAGGGCGCAAAGGCCGCGTACATCGACGTCGCGGCCGTCGCGCCGGCGAGTGCGAACGGCTGCGCGGCGTTCGTCCGCGTGTAGACGTTGTAACTCGCCGCACCGCTCGCCGCGGACCACTGCAGCCGCGCCGTCGCAGGAGTCACCGCGCCGCTGTCAGGGGCTGCGAGACCAAAGGCCGCGGGAGGATCGCAACTGCGCGTTCTGAATGTGGCGCAGGCGCTGAACACCGGCGGCGGGCACGTCGATCCACGATTCGCGCGCACTCGCCAGGAGTACGTCGCGCCGCGCGCGAGCGCACCGGTGTCGAGCGATGAGCCGGCGGTGCGCGCGATGGGCGTCGTCGTCGAGCAGGCGCTCCCCTGCTCGAGGAAGACCTCGTAGAAATCCGCTGCGCCGCCGCTCCAGGTCAGCGTCGCGCCGGCCGGACTGACGTCGCTCGTGCCGCTCGGTGCGAGCGATGCGGGCGCGACGGGCGCGCTGCACGCGACGATCTCGAACTGCGCATGCGGCGACTCGGTGCCGCCGAGGCAGTCGTCGCGGAAGTTGCGCACGAACCACTCGTAGCGGCCGGTGCCTAACACAGCGCTGCAGTTCGGCGATGGCGTGTTGAAGCAGATGCGAGTGAAGGCGCCGCCGTTCGTCGAGAGATAGGTGTCGTAACCGGTGACCGCGTCGCCGCCCGGGTTCCACTCGAATGCGATGTGCGTTTCGGTGGTCACGAGTCCGGCGGCCGGTTTCGTGGGAGTGGTCGGGGGAGGGCATTGCGCCCGGACAATGATCGCAACGACGAGCGAGAAGGCGACGCTCCACCGATACCGCATGGAGTGAGGATACTCCGAGGGGCGGACAAGCTGAGAGCTCGTCCTGCACCTAACTGACGGCTGCACCTCCCCTTTCCTCTGTATTTTGGAGCGCAGTTCCGCGACAATGCCGCCCCATGCGCACCCGGATCGCAGTCGCCCTGCTCCTCTTCCTGGCGAGCTCCGCTCTCGCCGAGCTCCCCTTCACGCAGTTCACCCCCGACGGCGGCGTCGTCCGGCTCCCCTCGGCCAGCGTCCAGAAGGTCCTGCAGGATCGCGCCGGCTACATCTGGCTCGGCTTCTTCTCCTCCGGCCTCTCCCGCTACGACGGCCATTCGATCGACACCTTCGGCGCCGATGACGGCATCGTCAATCGAACGATCCGGGAGATCATTCAGGATCCGACCGGACACCTCTGGGTCGGCACGTCCGCGAACCTCGTCGTCTCCGAGCTTCCCGTCGACGACCCGTCGGCGAAGCGCATCCACTTCGTCTCCAAAGCCGGCGATGTCTCGCTGCCCGAGCGCCTGCAGATCCGCTCCGGCTCGATGGCGATCGATCAGGACGGCTGGCTTTCCGTCGCGATGCCGGGCGAGATCCGCCAGTTCCGATTCGGCCCCGATGGCAAGCTCGCGCAACGCTCGATCAAGCTCGCGGCGAACACCGCATACCTCGCCCTCGGCCGCGACGGCACGCTCTACGCGCCGTTCGAAGACGGCGGCCTGGCGATGATCGCGCGCGGCGCAACGAAGGCCGAGGTGCACTACGAGCAGGAGTATGGACCGCAGACGCCGACGGCGATCGGCGTCGCGCGCAGCGGCGAGCTGCTCGTCGGCATGCGCTCCGGCGAAGTGTGGGTGCGCCGCGCGAGCGGCAAGTTCGAACAGATCCCCGTGAAAGCCGCGGAGCGCATCTCGTCGTTCGCTGAAGCCGCGGACGGGACGACGTTCGCCGGCACGCTCGGCGCGGGCGTCATCACGTTCCGTCTGCAAGGGCCGCCTTCGCCGCGCACCCTCACGCGCGTCGACGGCCTTCTCGGCGAAACCGTCTGGTCGATCCTCTCCGATCGCGAAGGCAACATCTGGTTCGGGCAGAACGGCGGGCTGTCGCGGCTGCGCTACGACTATCGCGCGTACGAGAACCTCACGGCGATGTCGCACACGGGCGAGAAGCCGGTGCTCGCCGATCCGAGCTGCTTCGGCGTGCTGCCGCCGCTCGTCTCCCCGGCAACGGCGAACGACCCTGCATCGTGGCTCTGGATCATCACCGGCGGCGGCGTGACCATCGTCGGGCCCGCGGGGAAAACGCGCGAGCTGAGGATGAGCGATGGCCTGCTCAGCAACTCCGTGTACGGCATCCATCGCGATGAGCGCGGAACGGTGTGGATGGCGACGGCGAGCGGTCTCAACGCAGTCGTGTTCGGCGACGCGCGCAACTGGCCGGGCGTCACGGAGAGCATCGCTACGCACCTCTTCGATCGCGATGCGAAGCTGTTGAAGTTCGCGCTGCAGCAGGTCTCCTACACGCCGCGCACGATGCACACGTCGCGCGGCGAGTCGCTCTTCTGCACGGGATCGCGCGTCGGCCTCTCGTGTCTCGTCGACGATGCGTGGGTGCTGATGGGGCAGGACGCGGGGCTGACGTACGTCTACGACTTCAACCTCGATCAGGAGAATTATCTCTGGGCGGCGCGTTATGACGGCGGCGTGTTCCGCAGCCGCGAGCCGATCTCGCTCGATGCACTGCGCAGAATCGCGGCCAGCGCCGACGCGCGCGTGACGGAGTCGGGGATGGAGGCGCGCACGAAGATGTTCGAGCACGTCGAGGGCGGCGGCGACGGCGCGCGCTCGATCACGATGTGGAACGGCGCTGTGTGGGGAGGGATGGCCGAAGGGCTTGCGCGATTCCGGAACGGCAAGCGCGATCTGCTGCTGACGAAGGAGCAGCTCGGCGGAGATCTCGTCAACGCAGTGCTCCCCGATCCGCACGGCGGCTTGTGGGCGGCGCATGCGAATGGACTGACGGAGCTCGATCAGAATCTCAAGGTGGTGCGCCGTCTGACTTCCGGCGCGGGGTTGATCTCGAACGAGTCGTGGAGCCCGATGTCCATCGCGTCCGGAGCGGATGGGCGGCTCTACTTCGCGACGCCGAAGGGCGTGTCGATCATTCAGCCCGAGGCCGTGGGAAAGAGCGAGGCGCCGCCGCCGGTCGTGATCGAGGACTTCAGGGTCGACGAGAAAACAGGCGGCCGCAATGAGGTCGTGATCTCGTACGCGGCGCTGGCGTTCGCGAACGAACAGAGCATCCGCTACAGGACGCGGCTCGTCGGATACGACGAGGACTTCTCGCCGGAGGTGACGTCGACGTCGCTGCGGTACACGAATCTTCCCGCCGGCCGGAAGTACGTATTCGAGGTTTCGGCAAGGAGCGGCGACGGGGCATGGTCAGCGCCAGCCCGGCGCGAGCTCGTCCTGCACTCCCGTTAAGTTGGTTTTCGGGGGTCACACCTGGAAAATCAACTTAACGGGTCGAGGGATGGGGGTGTGCGGACGAGGCGTCCGCACTCCACCTGGGTTTAGCAAGTGCGGACGAGGCGTCCGCACTCCACATGGGTTTAGAAGTGCGGACGGGGCGTCTGCACTCCACCTGGGTTTAGCAGGTGCGGACGGGGCGTCCGCACTCCACCTGGGTTTAGAAGTGCGGACGAGACGTCCGCACCCCACCTTGGGTGCGCTAGAATCCGCGGACTCTGCATCGTTTGGGCGTTTTCGTGAGCGCGGGTTTCGCGCTCGGCTTCTGCACACCGCTCCTGGCGGCGGAGCGCGCGCATCCTTGCGCGACGAACCGGCGGGCGTGTGCCGAATCGTTCGCGCGCCCCACGCCGATCGAGCCCGAGGTCGTCTATTCGTATACGGTGCAGCAGGGGGCGGTGATTCACGCGTCGGACATCCTCGAGATCCGCGCCGCGGCCAATGAACTGCGCGCTGCAGCCGGCCTCCAGCCCTTCAAGTTCACCGACTCCTCGCTGTCGAAGATTCGCGCGATTCACATCACGGAGCTCCGCACGGCGATCGCGGACGCGCGCACGGCATTGGGGCTGTCCGCGATTTCTTATACGGATCCCACCATTACGCCCGGTGTCACGCGCGCAAAGGCTGCGCACCTCAATGAACTGCGCACTGCAGCAGTGCTCCCGGCCGCATCCGCGCTGCTCGATCCGACCCGCGTGCAGAACCTCTTTGCCGCCGGCGTCTCACCGGCCAGCGTGTTTCTCAAGTGGTCGCCGTCGTCGAGTCCTGTGATTCCCGGCCAGCCGGCGCGGACCATCACCGGCTATCGCGTCTACAGGAACGGCGCAATCGTCGCAACCGTGACCGGCGCACTTCGCTACGAAGACAGCGGGCTGCAGCCGAACACCACCTACACCTACTCCGTCATCGCCGTCGACAGCAGCAATCGCGTCTCCCCCTCTGCGATGACCACCGCGACCACGATTCCGGCGATGCCCGCCGGCGGAGCATCCTCGCATCCCGTTCTCTTTCCCGCGGGACAGCTCACGCGGCTCGCGGCGGGCGGCAGTGACTGGACCACGCTCAAGAGCTACTGTGATGCGAATCTGAACACGATCATCACACCCGATTACGCAGGGTGGGGCTGGCACGACTCGGCGATCAATTACGCGACCTGCTATCAGGTCTCCCGGCTGCGCGGCGAGACGGCGAACGCGACCGAGTATGCGAAGAAGGCGATCGCATTGGCGAAAGTACTCGCGCGCCATCACAACTTCGGCACGCCCACGGGATCCGATCAACCCATCGGTCTGGCCAATGGGTCGGCCACGGTGTTCTCCCTCCCCTTCGCACCCGTCAATGCGAACAACGTCACCGTACGGCTCGTCGCGACGCGCGAAATCCAGCTCACACGCTCCGCCACAGGCAGCGACGACCTCGGTGCCTTCGCGCCGATCATGAAGGTGTCGGCGACACCCGGCGGCGCTGCGGCGTGGGCCGCGTCTAACTACGAGCTGCGCTATCGCGACGGCTACGATGTCTGGCGCCTCGCCTGGACAGGCGCGAGCAGCCCGGCGGCCGGCAGCACGTATTACGTCACCGTTGCCGATGGCGCCGGCACGACGGTCAGCTCGGGCTATTCGATCAACACAGGAAATCTGACGCTCACTTTCGCCGCGCCGCCCGCAGCGAATCAGGCGGTGATGGTGTCGTACCTCGGGAACAATTACGAACAGACCGGCAATGGGCTCGGCGGCGTCAATGGGGTACAGCCGGACGGCCCCGGGTACCCGATGCGCACGTTCAATCCCGGCCTTGCGCGCGTCTACGATGCATTGCTCGATTCAGCGCTATTGACACCGGCGCTCAAGGCGGAGTTCTACGGCGTGCTCAATAAACAGGCCGACTGGTGTACGAATTACTGCTTCGAGAACGACGGTACCGGCGGCAATGTCGGCAATTACTTCATCCGTGGTCTCCTCGGCGGCACGCTCAATACGGCCTACGGGACCGACACGGACAATCCGAATGCGGCGCAACTGAAGGCGCAGGCGAACACGCTCCTCGCACAACTGTACGAAGGAATCGTCAAGTACCTGCCGGGCGGCTACGGCCCGCAGGGCCAGTATGCAAACGGGACGACGAATGACATTCTCGAATTTCTGTCGCTCTATGAGGATCTGACCGGACTCGAGCTCACCTCGCGGCTCGACTGGACCAGCAATGTCGTTCCCGCGACGGTTCATGCGACCAAGCCGGACCTCGCGACGTTCTACGACGGCGGCGACTGGGATGACCTGCCGGCGACTCCCATCATCGACGGCATGCAGGGCTTCCTGACCTACCAGCCGAATCATCCCGCCGCTCCTTATGCGCGGCAGCTCGTGACGGAGTCGGGGCAGACTCCGGCATCAACCGGCACCGTCATGGACTATCGGACGGCATATCCCCTCTCGTATTTCGGCCAGGGTTGTCCCTTCTATGCACGCTCGAACTGGACCGCGGGCGCCGTCTGGATGTCGCTTACGTCCAATGACACCAACTCCGTCGCGCATCAGCACCGCGACGCGGGCCACATGACGATCAATCGCGGCGCCGACTATCTGCTCAAGGATGCCGGCGGCTACGGTTACGACTCGACGCTGTATCACAACACGCTGCTCATCGATGACCGCAATATCGCCGGCTACGATCCGGTCTCCGTCTATCCGCCCGATCAGGGTTCATGGGGCACCGAAGCACAATTGACGAAGCATGCGGATGGCGGCTCTTATGCCTACGCTCAAGCGGACTTCGGCCCTTCGTATGTCAACAATGACGGCGTGCGCAATTCCGTGACGCGCGCATTGCGCTCCGTCGTTTTCCTGCGACCCGGCACATTCGTCGTGTTCGATCAGATTCAGACGGCGCACCCGCAGATTCAAAAGACGTTCAATGCGAATTTCGGCGGCACGCTCACGGATCAGGGCGGCGGAGTCTGGTCGGCGACAGTAGGATCGAGCAAGCTGTTCATGCAGACATTGCTGAACAGCGCCGCGCCGGTAGTCGCTCCGCTCGCCGGAGCGAACGGCATGTCCTCATCCAATTATCAGGTGACGATCTCGGGAACCGCGAGGAGCGTCTTCCTGCACGTCTTCCAGGCCACGGACAGCGCGACCGCGGCCATGACTGCGGGCCGCGTGATGAAGTCCGTCGATCGCAATGTGCAGGGAGCCGAGGTTGCGGCGAATGGAGCATTGTGGGCGGTGATGTTCGCAGCGTATGACCGCGCATTCGCCGGCTCCGTGCAATATCACCTGCCCTCCGGCGGTGCGCATCACCACCTCGTGCACGATCTCGTCCCGGTCAGCGCCTACGTCGTCTCTGTGACCAACGCCGCGGGGCAGATCTCGCGCTCGATGCAGGCGACGACGGACCAGAACGGCGTGCTGTCATTCGACAGCAACAGCAGCGACGCGTACTTCTACGTGACGCCGGGGACGGACGTGCCGGCGAGCGCACCGGCGATCACCGTCGATCCGAATCTCTGAGCGCGCCGCTGTGCGCGCATCACGGCGAGCCTGTTCATCCAACCTCGACACAGGCCGTGCTCCGCATGATCGTTCTCCGTGAATCGGAGGCGTTCCATGCGATCGAAGAGTCCTGTTCTCTCCACTGCCGGACTTGTTGCGGCCGGCGCAGCGGCGCTCACATGGACGGCATATCGCCGCGATCTCGCTGAGGCACGACGGCGGATCGAGAACGGGCGGCAATGCATCGACACGCCGGAAGGGGTGATCGAATTCGGCGAGTCGGGTGACGGGCCCGCAGCGCTCGTGATTCATGGTGCCGGCGGCGGCTTCGATCAGGGCCTCACTCTCGGCCGCGCGCTGCTGGGCGATGCGTGGCGCGTCGTCGCCCCATCCCGCTTCGGCTATCTCGGCACGCCGCTGCCGCTGAACGCGTCAGCTTCCGCGCAGGCGGACGCGCATCGTCATCTTCTCGATGCACTGCAACTCGATGCGGTTCCGGTCATCGGCATTTCGGCCGGCGCACCTTCCGCGATGCAGCTCTGTGTCAGGCATCCCGAGCGCTGCACGTCGCTGGTGCTCGTCGTGCCGCTGGCATGGGCGCCGAATCGCAAGCTCGACGAGGGATCGCCGCTCATCGCCGCGATGCTCCATGCAATCACGCGATCGGACTTCGTCTACTGGAGTGCGATGCGCTTTGCACGCGATTCGATGATCGGGACGATTCTGGGCACGCCCGCCGATATCTATCACGCGGCTGCGCCGGACGAACGAAAGCACGCCGATCAGATCCTCGAACAGATGCTGCCGGTCAGCCGGCGTGCGGCCGGTATCCGCAACGACGAGATCGTGTCCGCAACGCTGCCGCGATTTCCGCTGGAGAACATCCAGGTGCCGGCTCTCGTTTTCAGCAGCGCGGACGACGGGTACCGGACATATGACGGTGCGCTCTATGCGTCGGAGTTGATTCCGGGCGGCGAGTTCGCCGGCTACCAGACAGGCGGCCATCTCCTCATGGGACATACAGCAGATGTGCGCGCGCACATCGCGCGCTTCCTGACGCGCTCGATGCACGCCGAGGCCACCGCGGTTTCGTGAGTGCCGCGCCCGGCGCGTCCGTATACTTCCCGGATGCGTAAAACGTTCGTCGCCGCCGCGCTCCTTCTGTTCGCTCTCGCCTCACATGCTCAGACGACGGATGCTCTATGGAGCGATCTGACGGCGGGCAACGCGCGCTTCGTCGAGGGCAATCTCGACTACTCTGCGCTGCGCCAGTTGCGCAATGCCACGGCGGGCGGGCAGTCTCCGCAGACGTCGATTCTCTCCTGTGCGGACAGCCGCGTGCCTGCGGAATTGATCTTCAATCGATCCATTGGCGAACTGTTCGTCGTCCGCACAGCGGGCAACGTCGACGACACGTTCAACATCGCGAGCCTCGAGTATGCGGCAGAGCATGGATGGACGAAGATGATCATCGTCATGGGCCACAGCGAGTGCGGCGCGGTGAAGGCGTCGATGACGGCGCCGAGACCGGGCGAGCCTACGCCGGCGCTCTATGAGCTCATCCAGCGCATCCGCAAGTCGTTCAAGACGCCGCCGCGCGATCTGCGCGAGGCGATCATCATGAATATCGAGTACACCGCGGAGCAGCTCGCGAAGAACCCGCATCTCAAGGACGTGCCGATCGTGAAGGCGTATTACGACATCGCGACGGGGAAGGTCGAGCGGATTCCCTGACGGGACAGGGACAAGAGCATGTGCGGACGGGGACGTCCGCACTCCACTCATCCTGCGCGGGTGCCGTTTGGTACGGGGCGCTCCGGCATCGCGAGTGCGGGCAGCACACCATCGGCGAAGCCGATGTCGAACAGCATTCCTTCCGACATCACGCCCGCCATTTTGCGCGGAGGAAGATTGACGACGAACAGCGCCTGCTTCCCAACGAGCTCGCCGATCGCATCGCCTCTCTCCTTGCGAATGCCCGCGAGGATCGTCCTTGTGTGATCGCCGAAATCGACGCGCAATTGCGCGAGTTTCTGCGACGACGCCACCTCGCCCACGTCCACAATGGTTCCCACGCGGATGTCGATCGCGGCAAAGGTCTCGAACGGGATCTCCGGTTTGATCGGCGCCGGCGTCATCGGCGCACCGCCATCAGCGCTTCCACTTCGCCGGCCGTCTTCGGCGCGCGGCATGAGAGGCACACCAGCGCGCCATCGTTGCCGACCACATAGGTGTCTTCGATCCGCACGCCGAGCTTCTCTTCCGGAATGTAGATGCCCGGCTCGATCGTGAACACGGCGCCTGCGCTCAATGGCGCATCGCGATTGCCGCTGTCGTGTACCGCGAGGCCGACATAGTGGCTCAATCCATGGATGAAGTACTGTCCAAGGGGCTGCCCGTGCAGATCCTTCCCGTGCGTGTTGATGTAGTCATAGGCGATCTTATAGAGGGAGTTGGGGCTCGTGCGGTTCATTGTGGAGACGCCGGCCTTGAATGCATCGACCGCCGCTTTCTGTGCGCCGAGGACGATGTCGTAGATCTCGCGCTGCCGGGGAGTGAAGCGGCCGTTTACGGGGAGCGTCCGCGTCACATCCGTTGCGTAACGCGAATATTCGCCGCCGACATCGAGAACGACGAGGTCTCCCGCATTCATCGTCCCGCTGTTCTGTGAATAGTGGAGCACCGTCGAATTGAAGCCGGAGCCCACAATGGGCGCATACGCTTCGATCTCGCAGCCGCGGCGCTCGAATTCGTAGCGCATGATCGCCGCGAGCTCGTTCTCCGTCATGCCTGGCTTCGCATTGCGCATCGCGGCCTTATGCGCCTCGACGGTCGCATCGGTCGCTTTCGTGATGAGTGCGATCTCGCGGGCATCCTTTGTGACGCGCAGATCGCCGACGAGGGCGCCGGAGTCGCGCCAGCTCGTGTAATTGGGAAACGCATTCGCCCTCTTGAGCCATTCGAGCGGCGTCGCGGCCGGCGAATGCGGCGCAGAGTCGGTGTAAATCGTCGCGGAGGGATTGGGCAGGAGCTCCACGATTTCGTCGCGCATCCTGTCCAGCACTTCCACCTTGTCGAATCCCGTCGTCCTCGCCGCCTCGGGACTCTCCGCGCCGAGCTTGGGACCGGTCCAGCGCTCCTGCGTCTTGTTGTGCGCGGGAAGAAAAAGGATTTCCCTGTAAGGGTGTGCGTCGCTCGCCGGCGCGATCAATACAGCCGCGCCCGGCTCGTTCCAGCCCGTCAAATAGTAGAAGTCGTCGTTCTGACGGAAGCCGCCAGTGGCGTTCTGTCCTTCTGCTTCGCTGTTGGCGAACACGAGCGCAAGAGAGCCCTTGTCGAGCTTCGAGGCCAATTGCATACGACGGTCGCGATAATCAGCATTCGGCTGGCGCTCGAATGCAACCAGCGGTAACGAAACTGTGAACAGCAGTAAGCAGATTGCCTTTCGCATCGTCCTATCCTAAGCGAACTCACCTAACGGGACGTAGCAGAGGCATGAAGCGAATTCTGTGGAGCATCGTTGCCATTGGATTGGTGTCGTCGGTGATGGCTCTGCCTCTGCTCCGCATCCGAGGGCGCTTCCGGCCGATTACGCGCGGGGCGGACTGGCTGCAGTTCGATGACGTCCCCGACTCCGGAACCGGCGCTGTCGCCGCGGAAGTTCTTCTCCCCTCCTCCCTCGGCGCGGTGCGCGAGCGATGGCGCGCCGATCTCCCGGAGACCTGCGATGGATCGCCTGTCTATGTTGCCGGTGTCCGCACGGTGAAGGGCATTCAGGATCTGCTGATCATGACGACGGTCGCGGGCCGCACCGTCGCACTCGACGCATTCACCGGCGCACCCGTCTGGCAGACCGCGCCGCCTCACGGACCGCGGTGGACGACATCCTCACCGGCGGTCTCGCCCGACCGGCGCATCGTCTATAGCTACGGTCTCGACGGCCGCGTGCACCGCTATCGCATCAGCGATGGAGCAGAGCTGACAGGCAACGGGTGGCCTCAGCTCATCACGCTCAAAGGCGACGTCGAGAAAGTCTCGTCCTCGCTGTCCATCGTGCAGACCGCGGACGATCACACGTATCTCTACGTAACGACGGCGGGCTATCCTGATCCCGGCGACGATGGCGACTATCAGGGACACCTCGTCGTCATCGATCTCGACGACGACAGCCGTCATGTCTTCAACGCGGCGTGCAGCGACAAGCAGATGATCTTCGTCGAGCATGGAGATGCAACGAATGATTGTGCGCACGTGCAGTCGGGCATCTGGGGACGCGCGCCGGTTGCTTATGACGCAGCCGCGAATCGCATCCTGATCACGACGAGCAATGGCGACTATGACGCGGATCGCGGCGGGTACAACTGGGGCGATTCGATCATCGCGCTGCGGCCTGACGGCTCGACGGACAACGGGACGCCGCTCGACAGTTACACGCCTGTCGAGTATCAGACGATGCAGGATCTGGATCTCGATTTCGGCTCGACGAGTCCTGTGATTCTTCCGCTCGCGGCGGGAACGCACTTTCCACGCCTTGCGGTGCAGACCGGGAAAGATCAGGTACTGCGCATCGTGAACCCCGACGATCTCAGCGGGCAGCATGGCCCGCGGCACACAGGCGGCGAATGGAGCAAGACGCCGGTGCCCCAGGGTGGCGAGGTGCTCGCGCGTCCTGCGGCGTGGCTGGCGCCGGATGGAACGACGTGGCTCTTCGTGACGACGGACCGCGGCGCCTCGGGGCTGGCTCTGGTGGCGCGCGATGGCCGGCCGGTGCTGGAGCCGCGCTGGACGAATTCACTCGACGGGGCGACGGCGGTCGTCGTGAACGGTATTCTCTATTTCGCGCGCAACCACGAGCTGGTCGCGCTCAACCCGCAAACGGGCGAGCGGCTCTGGAGCGACGGCTCCATCGGCGCAATCCACTGGCAGAGTCCCATCGTCGTCAATGGTCGCATTTATGTGTGCGACAACGAGGGCCACGCTTTCGCCTACGGCCTGCCGGCATCGCAATAGTTGATGGGAGTCTGGGAGTATGGGACTATGGGACCTATAGGACCTATGGGACCTATGGGTGGATGCCTATAGGTCCTATCGTCCCATTGTCGTCAGTGGTCGCATGTGCGACAACGAGCGGTCATGTTCTTGCCTACGGCCTGGGATGGGACCTATGGGACCTATGGGTGGATGCCTATAGGTCCCATAGGTCCTATTGGTCCCATCGTCCCATTGTCGTCAGTGGTCGAATGTGCGACAACGAGGTCCATGTTTTCGCCCAGGGCCTGCCGGATGGGACTATGGGACCTATGGGACCTATGGGACCTATGGGTGGCTGCCTATAGGTCCCATAGGTCCTATTGGTCCTATTGGTCCCATCGTCCCATTGTCGTCAATGGTCGCATGTGCGACAACGAGGGCCATGATTTTTGCCTACTGCCTGCCGGATGGGACTATGGGACCTATGGGTGGATGCCTATCAAGGGCTGCCTATAGGTCCCATAGGTCCTATAGGTCCCATCGTCCCATCACCGTCGTGATTCGCTTCATCAGGGCTGGCTCGCCCTGGAATGATGGTTTTGGGCCCTGCCACCTCAGTTCCTCTACATCGCTGAAAAGCCGGGCGTCGCGGCGCAGGGTGGCCAGGCGCTTGAACAATTTCGCCAGCTCGTGATTCTGGGGACCGAGGACCTCGGGCGGGAAGTCTTCAATCGGGCCGTAGCGCGTAATGAGACTTGCGGCCGTCTTCGGGCCGCAGCGCGGAATGCCGGGGTAACCATCCGCTGCATCTCCGACCAGCGCCAGATAGTCTGGAATGAATTTCGGCAATACGCCGAATTTCCGGCGTACGCCTTCTTCATCGCGGATCTGACCGCTCTTGCGATCGACCTGCACGACGCGATCGCCGGTGACGCATTGAGCGAGGTCTTTGTCCGGCGTCCAGATGCTGACCTTCTCCACACGCTCGTCGCGCGCAGCGAGGAACGCAGCCGAGGCGAGGGCGTCATCGGCTTCGAGCTCGACCATCGGCCAGGTCGCGACGCCCATCGCCATCAGCGAGTCTTCGAGCGGCTGGAATTGATTCCACAATGCGCGCTCGATGCCGGCGCCGGTCTTGTAACCAGCCCACAGTTCGTTGCGAAACGACTCGATGATGTGATCGGTGGCCACACCGATGTGAGTCGCGCCCCCTTCGAGCATCTGCACGACGGTGCCGAGCACGCCATGCACCGCGCCCATCGGCGGATCCGTCTTGTGAAACCGCCGCAGCCCGTAAAAGTGGCGGAAGAGCTCGTAGGTGCCGTCGATGAGATGAACGATCACGCGGCGTCATTGTCGCAGAGATCGTTTCACCTTCCGCTGGCCACTCTCGCGCTGGCGCGCTCCTGCTCCTCGGCTGCCGCCGCCTGCGCCATCGCGGGCCGCAGTTTTCGCAGCAGCGCCCAATACACCGACAGCGATCGCTCCAGCACCCAGAGCGGAGCGCAGAGACATGTGCGGAGCGGGAAGAAATCGCCGGCGCCGATCCGGCCGCGCATCGCGAGCACGAGCGCGGCGATCGCGATCGCGAGCGTGAAGCTTCCGGCGATCCCGAGGCCGCCCATCATCGCGAGCACGAGAGACATCGGGATGAGCGTGAAGAAGAACGCGCCGCGCAGCGGTGTGGCCAGCTCGGCGCTCGCGCTGCGCGGAAGGTCGCGCAGCCATTCGTGCAATCGCGGCGGCTCGCGCCGCACGAAGACATCGCCGGCCGAATAGAGCTCCGCCCCCTGATTCTCGAGGCGGTGCAGCGGCCGGTCCGCGGCATCGAGATGCGAGTCGATGGAACGAAGCGCGCGGACCGCGGAACGCCGAAAGCCGAATGTGCCGCCGTCGCCGCTCGGCTCGATCCCGCGATGCACGAGGATGCGGCCGGCTTCGATCGCGCCCCACCATGGCAGTGGATCGAGATAGTTCTGCGGCACCACGACTTCATGCTGATCGAGCAGCGCGCACAACGTTTCGATGCACCCCTCGCTGTAGCGCACGGCATGATCGGCAACGATGACCTTCTCGTACGATGCGAAGTCGATCGCCGCCGCGACGGGATCGATTCCCGCCTCGTGCCGGTGCGTGCGCCGCGGCGCGACATGCCGCCCCACCCAGCGCAGCACGCTTCGATTCTCTTCGAACAGTTCGCGCGGCGAACCATCGACGATGATCACGTCGCAGCCGTACACCGCGACCTGAGAGAGATACTGCGCGAGAGGAAGAAGATCGGCTGCGGTCCCGTCCGTCCGCTCGATGGCGATGACGTAAGAGCCGCGCCGATCGGGCTGTTTGCGATGGCTCATGTCGAGTGGTCAGATAGCGAGGGGAGTGCCAAATGGGCTCGCGGTCGCGCGGTCACGCGGGCCCGCGAGATCCAACTGGCGCGCTCCTTGCCGTGCTCAGGCACGATTGAGAATCTGGCCCGGAGCACCTTATCCCCTCGGCGCGACGTACGACGGCGCCGGGACGAACTTCTCGCTCTTCTCGGAAGTCGCGACGCGCGTCGAGTTGTGTCTCTTCGACGACGACGGCAAGCAGACCTGCGTCGATCTGCCGGAGATGACCGCATTCTGCTGGCACGGCTACCTGCCCAACATCGGGCCGGGACAGCGTTACGGATTTCGCGTTCATGGCCCGTGGGACCCTTCTTCCGGACATCGCTGCAATCCATCGAAGCTGCTGCTCGATCCTTATGGCAAGGCGGTGGACGGGCAGCCGCGGTGGAATGACGCGCTGTTCGATCGCGGCGATCGTCCCGACGAGCGCGACTCCGCTCCGTTCATGCCGAAGTCCGTCGTCATCAATCCGTGGTACGACTGGGGCAATGACCGCAATCCGCGCAGGCCCTGGCACGAGACGGTCATTTACGAGGTCCATGTCAAAGGCTTCACGAAGCTGCACCCCGACATTCCCGAAGAATTGCGCGGGACGTATGCAGGCCTCGCCCACCCTGCCGCATTACGCCATCTGAAGACGCTCGGCGTCACGGCCGTCGAGCTGCTGCCGGTCCATCAATTCATTCAGGACTCGCTGCTGCTCGATCGCGGACTGCGCAATTACTGGGGATACAACTCGATCAGCTACCTCGCGGCCCACAATGAATATTCGGCGGCGGGGCAGCTCGGCCAGCAGGTACACGAGTTCAAGCAGCTCGTCCGCACGCTGCATGACGAAGGCATCGAGGTGATCCTCGACGTCGTCTACAACCATACGGCGGAAGGCAATCACATGGGACCCGTGCTGTCGATGAAGGGCATCGACAATGCGGCCTATTACAGACTCGTCCCCGATCAGCCGCAGTACTACATGGACTACACGGGGACGGGAAACAGCCTCAACATGCGCCACCCGCATGTGCTGCAGCTCATCATGGACTCGCTGCGCTACTGGCACCTCGAGATGCACGTGGACGGCTTCCGTTTCGATCTCGCGGCGACGCTTGCGCGCGAGCTGCACGATGTCGACCGCCTGGCGGCGTTCTTCGACATCATCCAGCAGGATCCGGCCCTCTCGCAATTGAAGTTGATCGCAGAGCCATGGGACGTCGGCGAGGGAGGCTATCAGGTCGGCAATTTCCCGCCATTGTGGTCGGAGTGGAACGGCAAATACCGCGACACGGTACGCGACTACTGGCGCGGCACCGATCAGACGCTCGGCGAGTTCGCCTTCCGCATTACAGGAAGCCCCGACCTCTACGCAATGACCGGCCGCCGTCCTTACGCCTCCGTCAATTTCATCACGGCGCACGACGGCTTCACCTTACGCGACCTCGTCTCTTACAACGAGAAGCACAATGAGGCGAACGGCGAGAACAATCAGGATGGCGCGGATGACAACCGCTCCTGGGACTGCAATGGCGACGAGGCATTGCGCGCGCGCCAGCAGCGGAACTTCCTGACGACGCTGCTGCTATCGCAGGGAGTGCCGATGCTCTCCGGCGGCGACGAGATCGGCCGCACGCAGCGCGGCAACAACAATGCGTATGCACAGGACAACGAAATCTCCTGGTACGACTGGGAACATGTCGATGACGTCCTCTTCGCGTTCGTGTCGCGGGTGATCGCCTTCCGTCATGAGCACGCCGTCTTTCAGCGGCGCCGCTGGTTCGCCGGCCGCGCGCTGCACGGCGCGGACGTGAGCGACATCGGCTGGTTCAAGCCCGACGGCGAGCCGATGACCGACGAGGACTGGAACAACACCTTCGCGCGGAGCATCGGCGTCTATCTCAATGGAGAGGCACTTCCCTATCCCGATGCGCGCGGCGAACAGATCGTCGACGACAGCTTCTACATCCTCTTCAACGCGCACTATGAAGCGATCCGCTTCCGGCTGCCGGCCGGCCGGTGGGGCGAGCGCTGGGCCGTCGCGATCGACACGAACGATCCCGTCCCCGACCTGCGCGATCAAAAGGAACTGAAGGCGGAAGAGGAGATCGAAGTCCACGCGTATTCGATGATGGTGTTGAGAAGAGTGGTGTAGGACAGGCGCCCTCGCCTGTCGGATCGGTGGACAGGCGAGGGCGCCTGTCGGAGCGGTGGACAGGCGAGGGCGCCTGTCGGATCGGTGGACAGGCGAGGGCGCCTGTCCTACACGTTTTATGATCAATGACCTCTGGTACAAGAACGCGCTGATCTACTGCATCAACGTCGAGTCCTTCATGGACACGAACGGCGATGGCTGCGGCGACTTCGAAGGACTCATGCGCCGGCTCGATTACCTCGCCGGTCTCGGCGTCACCTGCATCTGGCTTCTCCCCTTCTATCCGTCACCACGCCGCGACGACGGATATGACATCACGGACTATTACGGTGTCGATCCGCGCTACGGGACTTCCGGCGACTTCGTCGAGTTCATGAATCAGGCGCGCGAGCGCGGCATTCGCGTCATCGTCGACCTCGTCATCAATCACACCTCGATCGATCATCCCTGGTTCCGGCACGCGCGAAGCGATCCAAAATCGAAATACCGCGACTGGTACGTCTGGTCGAAGAAGCGCCCGCGCAACTGGAACAAGGGAATGGTCTTCCCCGGCGTGCAGAAATCGACCTGGAGCTGGGACAGCGAGGCGCGCGCCTACTACTTCCACCGTTTCTACGATTTTCAGCCGGATCTCAACACGATGAACCCGGACGTACGTGCGGAGATCAAGCGGATCATCGGTTACTGGCTGGAGCTCGGCGTCTCCGGCTTCCGCGTCGATGCCCTGCCGTTCGTCATCTCCGAGAAAGGGCCTCACACAGGATCCCCTCCGCCGCAGGACTTCGAGTTTCTGCGCGAGCTCCGTCTCTTCCTGCAATGGCGCCAGGGCGATGCCGTATTTCTGGCCGAAGCGAACGTACTGCCCGATCAGGATCTGGAGTACTTCGGCGACAACGACGACCGCGTGCAATTGATGTTCAACTTCTTCGTGAATCAGAACCTCTTTTACGCGCTCGCGTCGGGCGATGTGCGGCCATTGACGAATGCGTTGAAGAAGACGCGGCAGCGTCCGATCACCGCACAATGGGCCCACTTCCTCCGCAACAACGACGAGCTCGACCTCGGCCGTCTGACCGAGGAACAGCGGCGGTGCGTCTTCGAGGCGTTCGGGCCGGACAAGAAAATGCAGCTCTATGGCCGGGGCATCCGCCGCCGTCTCGCGCCGATGCTCAATGACGACCGGCGCCGTCTCGAAGTCGCAAACAGCCTGATGTTCACACTGCCCGGCACGCCGGTCATCCGCTACGGAGATGAGATCGGCATGGGCGACGATCTCCGCCTTCAGGAACGCCAGTGCGCACGCACACCGATGCAGTGGTCGACCGAGCCGCACGCCGGGTTCACGACGGCGGAGAAGCCGGTGCTGCCGGTCATCGACGAACCGATCTATGGATTTCAAAGGGTCAATGCGGCGGACCAGAAGCGCGATCCGGAATCGCTGTTGAACTGGACGGAGCGGATGATCCGCGCGCGCAAGGAATGTCCGGAGATCGGCTGGGGCGAATGGAAAACGCTGGCGACAGGATCGCCGCACGTCATCGCGATCCGCTACGACTGGCGGGACAACGCATTCATCGCAGTACACAATCTCGATTCGAAGCCGCACCGCATCAGGATTGACGTCGCCAGCTCCGGCCGCACCTCATTGATCAACCTTCTCTCCTCGGATCACAGTGAAGGCGGCGACGATGGAGTGCATCGCCTCGCGATCGAAGGCTATGGCTACCGCTGGTATCGGGTTGGCGGACTCGACTACATCCTGAATCGCCGCCGCTCGTAGCCAAACTGCAACAGTTTCGCGAAACGGGTGGCGTATCCTCAAGTCTATGCGCGCTGGAAAACTGTCTGTTCTCACGGCGGTCGTTGTCATCGCACTTCTCGGCACTGGCCAGACGAATCCGGGACGGCGCCGCGCGGTGCAGCGTCCGTCACCCGCGCCTCCGGCGCCGATTGCCGCGGGCGACAGTTACACAATGAACACGTCTCCCCTTTCGATTGCAGCGCCGGGCGTGCTCGCCAATGACACATTGAACAGCGCAACGCTCACGAGCTTTGGCGCGAGCACGGGCAGGGAGCAGACGGCCGGCACGGCAACATCGACGGCCAAAGGCGGCACCGCGACGCTGAACGCCGATGGCAGTTTCACCTACACGCCGGCGTCCGGCTTCAGCGGCGACGACACGTTCGTCTATGTGCTGCGCAACGCGGGCGGCGAATCATCGGCAACCGTGACGATCACCGTCGTGCCGCAACAGACGCCCGACTTCCGCGTCACATCGCCCGGATTCTTCTTCGCGATCTCCGGCCTTTCGGGACAGAACCCGGCGATCACGTTGCAGCGCGGCCGCACGTATCGATTCGAAGTCGACACGGACGACGTCCATCCGTTCGAGATCACCGGCGCACCTTCAGGCAGCGTGACGAACAACAACATCTCGTCGGGCATCCTCACCTTCACGGTCCCGGCATCGGCGCAGAACTATCGCTACATCTGCTCGATCCACGGCTTCGGAAACACGATCACGACGACGCCCTGACAAGACCGCAGGCCGTCTGCCGCCTGCCTTTTGCTAGCATGCAACCTCGTTGACGGCCTGATCGTCACACGAACGGACATGACGACTCGAACGTATTTTCTCCAGACTGCGACGCTCATCGCGGCCGCAGTGCTCTGTGCACTCGTCTCCAATGGGCTTGCCTCGCGCGAGCGGCAGATGAAGCTCAAGGGCTTCTACCCGAATGCGCAGAAGGTTCCGCCGCGCGAGAGCGCCGCGCCGGCGCCGATCGTGCCGGCCGCTCCTGCAACGGCAACGGCCGCGACGCAGGCGCCGGTGCCTGCTGCGGCAACTGTCGCGCCGGTCGCGGCTCCGGCAGCGGCCACGGCGACGACCTCGCAGGCTGCCGCTGCGAAACCTGCCGCGAAGCCTGCGGCGGTTCCGAAGGATGATCCGCTCCGGAAGTTCGTGCCGCACGAGAAGCAGCCGTACGTCGAGATCGGCTACGACGACGTGAAGCTGCTCCATGACCGCGGTGCGATGTTCTTCGACGCACGGCGCACGGCGGTGTATGAGCAGGGACACATCGCCGGCGCGCGCGCGATGCCAGTGTGGGAGTCGGACATCGACGACCGCGTGGCGAAATTCTTCAATGAGCGCTCCGACCCCGCGCAGCAGGCCTTGCCGATCGTCGTCTATTGCAGCGGCGGGGACTGCGAAGACTCGCACATGCTCGCGCAGAAGCTCTATGGCGCGTTGTTCAACAACGTCTACGTCTACAAGGGCGGCTTCCCCGACTGGCAGAAGCACAATGGCCCCGTGCACAACGGAGCCGAACCGTGACCGCGCGCGAGGCGCTCGCCCATCCCTGGCTGACCGTTCGCGTGCAGCTCGCGCTCGGGCTGATCTTCGTGCTCGCCGCGCTGCCGAAGATCGGCGATCCGCCGTCCTTCGCGCACATGATCTACAACTACCGGATCGTGCCCGGGAGTCTGATCAACATCAGCGCGCTCGTCATGCCCTGGCTCGAGATCCTCTGCGGCATGGCGCTCCTCCTCGGCATCTGGACACGTGCGGCGCGCAATCTGATCGCGCTCCTGCTCGTCGTGTTCATCGTGGCGATCGGCATCAATCTCGTTCGCGGCAACGCCATCGACTGCGGCTGCTTCAACGTGGCGGATGCCGGCAAGACCTACGAGCAGCGCATCACCGACATGAAGGTGGACATCGTGCGCGATCTGGGGATGCTGCTGATGGTGGTGCAGGGATGGTGGGCGGAGCGATTCGTGAAGGTCTAGACCGTACCCATGGACTACGCGCTGATTCTCACCCAGATTGCCGCCGAGGTGCAGCCGCTGGTTGGGAAAGGGCGGGTGGCGGAGTACATTCCGCCGCTGGCGAGCGTGCGCGCCGATCGCTTCGGGATGGCGCTGCGCACTGTGGATGGCGCGCAATACGCCACGGGCGACGCGGACGAGCGCTTCTCGATCCAGAGCATCGCGAAGGTCTTCGCGCTGACGCTGGCCATGCGGCTGGAAGGCGATGGCATCTGGAACCGCGTCGGACGCGAGCCATCGGGAAGCGCGTTCAACTCGCTGGTGCAGCTCGAGGTTGAGCGCGGAATTCCTCGCAATCCGTTCATCAATGCCGGAGCGCTCGTCGTGCTCGATGCGATCCTCAATCACGGCGACGATCTCCTCCTCCCCTTCATCCGCGAAGCGGCGGGCAACGAGTCGATCTCTTATGACCTCGAGGTCGCCGAAGGGGAACGCCGCACGGGGCATCGCAATCGCGCGATGGCGCATTTCCTCAAGTCGTTCGGCAATCTGCAGAATGACGCCGGCCGCGTACTGGACGCCTACTTCCGTCTCTGTTCCATCGCCATGAGCTGCAGCGAGCTGGCGCGCGCGTTCTCGTATCTCGCCGGCGGCGGCGGATCGATCGCCACCGCGCGGCAGGCCAAGCGCGTCAATGCAGTGATGCTCACCTGCGGCGTCTACGACGAAGCGGGCGACTACGCGTACCGCGTCGGCCTGCCGGCGAAGAGCGGCGTCGGCGGCGGAGTGGTCGCGGTGATGCCGGGCAAGTTCACGGCCGCCGTCTGGTCGCCGGGCCTGAGCGAAAAAGGCAATTCGCTCGCGGGAACGATGGCGCTGGAGCTGTTGACGACGAAGACGGCGATTTCGATTTTCTAGCGCATCCGTGCTCAGCCGTATACTCCTGCCATGCACTCGATTTTCGATTCCAACGATCGCGCCGCGATCCTCGCGCGCATCGCCGCGCTGCAGCCCTCCAGCACACGCCAATGGGGAAAGATGAATCCCGCGCAGATGCTCGGCCATCTCGCGGCGACTCTGGAGATGGTGCTGTCCGAGTCTTCGACGAAGCAGAAGCTCCTCGGAAAAATCCTCACGCCCTTCATCCGTTCTCTGGCCATCGGCGAAAAGCCGTTCGGGCGCAACTCGCCGACGGATCCCTCGTTCGTCATCTCCGACGAGCGCGACTTCGAGAAGGAGCGGGAGCGCCTCCGCGCACTGCTAGGCAAAGTCATCGAGCAGGGGCCGGAGACCGCGGGCAAGCGCGTCCACATCTTCTTCGGAAAACTGAGCGGAGCGGAGTGGGGTGTGCTGATCCACAAGCACTTCGACCATCACCTGCGCCAGTTCAGCGTATGAGAAGGCTCGCGAGCCGCGGCGACGCGCGGGCCCGCGCATCCGGCGAGCCCGCGCAACCGCGAGACTAACTATTTGCTGCAGTCGCCCAGCCGCTTGCCGGACATCTTCGACGTGATCTCCTGATCCTTCATGTGCACCTTGGTCCAGCCGCTGAAGCTGTCGCCGCTGAACGTCATCTGGCCTTCGGACGTCATCGGCTGCTTCCCTTCGCACTTCATCGTCCAGGTGACCTTGTTCCCCTCGATCTTGTAATCCGACATCTTGCAGTTCGGGTTGTCGCGGCCGCTCTTCGGAATCGAGCGCTCCGGATTGTCGACGTCCTCCTGCGTGACGCAGTGCGTGAACGTCGTCGGCGGGATCTTCACCGGCGCGTTCGGCATGTCGACCTCGATCGTCATCTGCCAGTTGCCCGGTTTCTGCGGCGACGCGGCGAACGTTGGGACCGCCAGAAGCGTCAAAGCAGCAGCGGACAGGGCGAATTTGCGAAGCTTCATTACGATTCTCCTTTGGATTGTTGGAAGTTCGCGAAGTATAGCGTGTTACGATTCGCGATTACCGTCCGAATAACTATTTCCAGGAGTCAAGATGTCGCTTCGAGCCGTACTCGCAGCAACGATCCTTTGTGTAGGACAAGCTCTCAGCTTGTCGGGACAAGCTGAGAGCTTGTCCTACACGCAGCCGTGGGATGCTGCGCCTCTCTCTGCCGATCCGAAGGCCATGCTCGCCGCCGCCGAAAAAGTTCAGGCCGGCGACGCCGATGCGGTCGTCCTCCTCGATGAGATGCACTACTCGTTCGATGCGCAGGGACGCGCGACCGGGACCCAGCGCCTCATCTACAAGATCGTGGCGGAGTCGGCCATCGACAACTGGTCGACGATCGCCGCCGGCTGGTCGCCGTGGTATCAGGAGAAGCCGGAGATCAACGCCCGCGTGATCGCGCGCGACGCGAGCGTGCACATGCTCGATCAGGCAGCGATCACCGAATCGCCCGCCGGCGACGAGTCGATGGAGATCTTCAGCGACGCGCGCCTGCTGCGCGCTCCCCTCCCCGGCCTGCAGGACGGCTGCATCGTCGAGGAAGTGATCATCTACAAGGACCGCAATCCGATGTTCGACGCGGGGACGATGGACCGCTTCTACTTCGGACGCGGCGTCCCGGTGCAGCAGGCGCGGCTGATCATCGACGCACCGCCGGCGCTGCCGCTGCACATCGTGAACAAGAGCGAGCTCGCAGCGAAGAAGGACGGCGACCGCACCATCTTCGAGAGCGGCCCGATGAAGGCCATCGACGAGTGGGAGTGGAACCTTCCCTACGACGAGTCGTGGCGTCCCTACGTCGCCTTCGCGACCGGCAAGTCGTGGCAGGACATCGCGCGGCGCTATTCGGAAGTCGTCGACAAGCAGATCGCGAACGCGAAGTTCCCTGCGGTCGCGAAGAGCTCGAAGCGCAACGAAGTCATCGCGGCGATCCTCGCCGAGATTCAGAAGAACGTCCGCTACGCCGGCGTCGAAGTCGGCGACGGCTCGATCATTCCCCGCCCGCCGCAGGAAGTGCTCAATCACAAATACGGCGACTGCAAGGACAAGGCGACGCTGCTCGTCGCGATGCTGCGCGACGCCGGCATTCCCGCGAGCGTCGTGCTGATCCGCGCCGGATCGGATCTCGACATCAGTCCCGATCTCCCCGGCTTCGGCCAGTTCAACCACGCGATCGTGCACGTCGACGGCGACAAGCCGATGTGGATCGACCCGACGGACGAATTCGCGCGCGCGGGTGAGCTGCCGGTCCCCGATCAGGGACGCATGGTGCTCATCGCGAATCCGAAGACGACCGGGCTCGTGCAGACTCCGGTCTCCGACTCCGCAACGAATCTGATCCGCGAGACGCGCGTCTTCACGCTTTCCGAGGAGGGAAAGGCGAACGTCACGGAGACGAGCGAGTTTCATGGCGCGAACGATTCCTCGCAGCGGCGCTACTACGTCACGTCCGACCGCAAGTCGTATCGCGAATCGATGGAGCAGTACGCGACGCAGTACTACGCTGCGAAGGAGCTGAAGAACGTCGAGCCTTCGGATCCGCGCGATCTCTCCAGGCCGTTCACACTGAAGATCGAGATCAGCGAGGCCTCGCGCGGCACGACATCCGGCGGCGAGGCTGCCGTCGGCATCTTCCCCACCGGCCTCCTCGGCGAGCTTCCGCAGGCGATCCGCTTCTATGAAGACGAAGACGATCCCAACGCGCCGAAGACCTCGAAGGTCCGGCACAAGCGGACGCACGACTTCGTCTTCATCCCCTACGTGAAGGAGTGGACGTACCGCATCGTGCCGCCGCCGGGCTACACGCCGCGCACGCTGCCGCAGAGCGAGACGCTCAAGCTCGGCACGGCAACTCTAACCACCAACTACACCACGGAGAAGGAAGGCATCGTGGTCGCCGTGCTCCGCTTCGACAGCGGCAAGCGGCGCCTGACGGTTCCCGAGTTCGAGGCGACGCGCAAGGCGCTGAAGGAATTCGGCGACCGGAAGCCGATACTCGTCGGCTTCGACGAAACGGGCCAGACGAAGCTGGCGGCGGGCGATGTCGGCGGAGCGCTGGCCGACTTCCGCAAGCTCGTCGCGCTGCATCCGAAGGAAGCGCGCCATCATGTGGAGATCGCGCGCGCGCTGCTTGCCGGCGGCATGGCGGAGGCGGCGCGTGCCGAAGTGAACAAGGCGATCGAGATCGAGCCGAACTACGCCGGCGCGTACGCCGCAAAGGGTTGGATCCTGCAGCACGATCTCTTCAGCCGCCGCTTCCGCAAAGGCTTCGATCTGGAGGGCGCGATCGCCGCCTATCGCAAGGCGAAGGAGCTCGACTCGAAGGAAGTGCAGTACCGCGCCGGTCTCGCCGAGGTCCTGGAGTATGGCGACGATGGGAATCGGTGGGGGCACAACGCGCACATCGGCGAGGCGATCGATGAGCTCCGCGCGATGATGAAGGAGCTGAAGGAGAATCGCGCCGAGGGCGATCTGCTGCTGGCGCTGGCGAATGCGGGGCGGTTCCCGGAGCTTCGCGAGGCGGCCGATGCGGCGAAGGATCCCGATGAGCGCGAGCTCGGGCGGATCATCGCGCTCGCCGCAACCGACGGCTCCGCGGCCGCGCTGAAAGAAGCCTCCTCCGTCGGGCCCGACCAGCGCCGCAAGCTCCTCGGCAATGCCGCGCAGATTCTGATGAGCATCCGGCTGTATCCACAGGCCGCCGATCTCTTCGAGCAGGCCTCGCAGGGCGGCACGAACGCGACGCAGATCGCGCCGCTCATCGAGCTGCTGCGCAAGACGAAGAAGGCCGAGACGCTCACCCTCTCCGACGCCGATCCGAAGGATGTGCTCAAGCGCGTGCTCATCACGCTGCTCGCGGAGAACGCCGACGAGAAGGCGATGTCGAAGTTCATCACCGCCGATCAGGCGAAGCTCGAGGAAGATGCGAAGAAGAATGCGGATGACGAAGAGCTCGATGCGACGCCCGATCGGACGATCGCTTCCGTGCGCTACGCGATGATGGATGACGCGCTGCCTCCGCGCGTCGTCGCCGATCTCGCTCTCGCCTCGGTGCAGTTCCAGCAGGATGGCGACGAGAAGAGCGGCTATCGCGTGCGGATGCGCCAGCAGGCCGGGCTTTCCGACGGCAACAAGAATGTGCCGGCCGAGGCGTTCTTCTTCGTGAAGGAGAATGGGAAGTATCTGATCAGCGCGGTGCTGCACGAGCCGGAGATGATCGGCTGGAGCGCATTGCGTTTCGTCGAGGCGGGCGATGTCGAGAGTGCGCGGCGCTGGCTGAACTGGGCGCGCGAGGAGATCACGACCGGCGGCGGCGATGATCCGCTCGACACCTCGCCGTTCGCGACGCTCTGGGCGAAGGGAAAGCAGAATGCGACGGCGGATGAAGTGCGCGTGGCGGCGGCGTCGCTGATGTTGCGCAAGCCGTACGCGGAGAAGGCGCTGCCGATTCTCGAGGCGGCAAGGGAGAAGGCGACGTCGGACGATCAGCGGCTGCACATCGACCTGGCGCTCTCGGCGATCGCGTCGTTCGGGCACGAATGGAGCGAGCTGCAGGCGATCTCCGAGCGACTGCTCAAGGCCGTGCCCGATTCGGCGTCGGCGTTCAACATGCGTGCGACGGCGCTGACGGAAGGGGATCATTTCGACGAGGCGGAGAAATTCGCGAAGGCGCGTCTCGACAAGCTGCCGAAGGACGAGGATGCGATTCGCGCGCTGGGGCGTGTGGCGATGGCGCGCGGGCGTTATGACGAGTGCGACAAGTATTACCGCCAGGTGATCGACGAGTTGCAGCCGAGCTCCGTCGACTACAACAACGCCGCGTGGAACATTCTCTTCATCGGAAAGGATCTCGATCGCGCAATCGGCTATGCGCGCCAGGCATCATCGCGGGGCGGCGCGTCGTCGCTGCACACGCTGGCCGCCTTGTATGCGGAGAGCGGCAAGAGCCTGGAGGCGAGGGAAGCGCTGCTGAAGTCGATGGACGACGCCGGGCGTGACGATCCCGCGAGCCACGACTGGTATGTGCTGGCGAGAATCGCGGAGAACTACGGAGCGACCGACGCAGCCCTCGCCGCCTACGCAAGGGTGAAGAAGCCGTCGCATCCGTCGAGCGACGACACGTATGTGCTGGCGCAGAGGCGCCTGGCAGCGATCGGGAAGAAATGACTGGCAGGATGTGGTCCCGATTCAGGGTAGATATCTACCCGTAGATGTAGATATCTACGGGTAGATACAAGCATCTACCTGTGGATAGAATCGAATCAGGTTAGGAAAACGTTAGGCGCCGTAGCTACCACCATGTTCTGCCCAAAGTGTGGCGATGTACTCCAACTCTCGTCGAGGGGCGAACTCGCTTGTCTCCGAGGCAACATGGGCTTGTCAAAGCAAATGGAGAAGGCGCTTACTGAGTGTTTCGTTGAGAACACTCGAATGCCTCGCGAACCAGAGGCCGCGCCAGCCCGCCACGGTGGCGGATGGGGAGGAAAATGGTTTTGCCCTGGGTGTGGTATTCAAGCCGTTGCGAATGGCCCGTGGGACGTGCGATGCCCGCGTTGCACAAAGAGCCTGGACGAGTTTCTCTATAGGCTGATCGAGTTTCATCCGCACGCTCCGAACGCGTAGCCTGCGAATCGGCGCCTAACTCGCGGCTGCAGCGGATGCCGTGCCGTTCGTTGCCACTTTGCATCCAAGCGCGAACTTTCGCTATTCTGCCGTGTGTGGCACGGCACCGCTGAGCCGCAACAACGTTAGACGCCCGAAGCTAACGACGGGGACGAGTCATGAACCCAGACATCGAGTCACACGAGTGGCTGGCCGGAATGTACCGTGACGGATACTTCCCGGATCGCCAGGTCGATAAGGTCAAGACCGTCCTGCTGCAGTTGTGCGGCGACATTGAAACGCAGAAACCGCAAACCGACGCGGCAGCGGCCCGAGAGATTGGTGACGCACCCAAGCAGAGACACCGCAAGTGGCACGCGGCGTCTAACTCGGCACTGCAGCGGATGCCGTGCCGTTCGTCGCCGCCTTTCATTCGAGAGCTCGCGTCAGGTATTCTGCCGTGTGAGGCACGGCACCGCTGAGTGCCAAAGCCGTTAGGCGTACGAGAGAATGGGTCCGACGGTAGGAATCCTGATCCGAGAGACCGCGTCAGCCATGCAGGATTTTCTGGGAGCACTTACGAAAGCTCTCGATCCGGGCGCGGTTAACGGGGAGGACATTCGCGTCGCGTCGACCAGATCAATCGGGGGAGTGACCGATTCTCAGGAAGGTCGCTCGTTCAGCATTTCCTTCGCCGATATTCAGTCTGCGTATGAGGAAACGGAGCTACAGGCGATCGAATCGGCCTTCGGGTTCAGGCCCGAGGCTGAAATACAAGTCTGCGCATCCAGCAACCGAGACATCGATCACAGAATGCTCGGGGAGATTGCCTCCCACATGGCGCGAGAACTGGACGCGCTCGTCAATTTTAGCGGTCACCTCGGTGTCTTCGGATCGGGAGCTGGGAGGTTGGCAGAAATCTCCTACGTCATCGATCCGACGCGAACCGGTCTTTACCAAGTCGGCGATCTGGCCTTTATGCAGGCGTGGCTGAGCGATCCGACATTCCATATGGTCAAGTAACAAACCGACGCCTAACTCTCCGCTACCTTTAGGCACTCGTCAATAGAAAATCCTTATTGAGGTGTTCGACGCGAGTCGAAAGCTCCGCTTTCGACTCATAGGCGCAGCTCCGCCGGAGCCGAACGAGTGGT
>Ga0070741_10004251_pt1 | contig 33697 bp, 34 predicted proteins | sample Coa_R1_4_FD_66440 | JGI IMG/M metagenome (GOLD analysis project Ga0070741, IMG submission 66440) | Surface soil microbial communities from Centralia Pennsylvania, which are recovering from an underground coalmine fire - Coalmine... | ecosystem: Environmental > Terrestrial > Soil > Unclassified ... | reverse complement strand
CCAGAACCCGAGAACCCTTAGAACCTGAGAACCCCAAGAACCGGAGAACCCTCAGAACCCGAGAACCCCCAGAACCCGAGAACCCTTAGAACCTGAGAACCCCAAGAACCGGAGAACCCTCAGAACCCGAGAACCCCAAGAACCGGAGAACCCCCCAGAACCCGAGAACCCCCAGAACCGCGAGAACCCGGAGAACGCGCCTACTTCCCCCTCGCCACCGGATTCTTGTCCGCCACCCACTGATTCCACCCGCCCAGCAGCGCCCGCACGTCCTTCACGCCGCGCGCCTGCAGCATGAGCGCCGCACGGGCGCTCGTGGCTTCGTCGCGTCACGCGCAGTAAACGACGACGGGCTTCTTCGTCTTCAGCAGCAGCGGCACCACCGTCTTCTCGTACTCGTCGGGCCACGTCATGCGCCCCTCGAGCGGCAACTGCAGCGCGCCGGGAATGTGGCCCTCGCCGAAGACGTCGGCGACCCGCGTGTCGACGATGACGACGTTCCTGGCGGCGATCAGCTTCTTGAACTCCTGCTGTGTGATACGCGGCGCGTCGATTTGCGCGGCGAGCGGCGCAGCAAGGAGAAGGGCGGCGGCGGACAGGAGGAGCAGGCGTTTCATGTATCTAATATAGCGTGCCGTTTCTGCAGCGCGACCCGGCGGTGCTGGCGGGATTTCTCGAGGACGCCGCGCACTTCCCCGGCGGCCACGCGGCCGGCATCGTGTACCCGGAGACCGAGGCCGACGTCGCCGACGTGGTGCGGTCGGCGTCGGCGGTGCTGCCGATTGGCGCGCAGTCCTCGCTCACCGGCGGCGCGACTCCGATGGGCGATGTGCTGCTGAGCACGTCGCGCCTCAACCGAATCCTGCAGATTGGCCCCGATTCGGTGCGCGCGCAGGCCGGCGTCACCCTCGTGGAGCTCGACGCGGCGCTCGCGGCTGCGGGCAAGTACTATCCGCCCGCGCCGACGTTCATGGGCGCATTCGTCGGCGGCGTCGTCGCGACGAACGCGGCGGGCGCCGCCACGTTCAAGTACGGGACGACGCGCGACTGGGTCCTTGGCCTGCGCGTCGTGCTGGCGAGCGGCGACGCCATCGAATTCGCGCGCGGGGAACACCGGGCGGCGTCGTTCGTCCCGGTGCCGACGTATCGGCCGCCGCGAATCGCGAAATGCTCGGCCGGCTATTTTGCCGCGCCGGACATGGACCTCGTCGATCTGTTCGTCGGATCCGAGGGCACGCTCGGCATCATCACCGAGGTCACGCTGCGCATCGTCCCCGATCGGCCGGCGCAGTGCCTGGTGTTCGTGACGCTCGACGACCGCGAGCAGGCGCTCGAGAGCGTCGCACGATTGCGGCGCGACGCGCACCGGCTCGGCCTGTCGGCCATCGAGCACATGGACCGCCGATCGCTGGCGCTGCTGCGCGAGGACGGAATCGATCGCCAGTTCGGCGTCACCATCCCCGCGGACGCCGGCATCGCGCTGCTGATCACGTTCGAGCTCGATCAGGCGAGGGCCGCGGCGGCGGCCGACCATGTGAGCGGCGCGCTGTGCGACGCCGGCATCGACGGCGACGCCGACATCGCGCTCCCGGGCGACCGCGCCCGCATCGCGCAGTTGATCGCGGTCCGCGAAGCCGTGCCGGCGGCGGTGAACGCGCGCGTCGGCCGCGCGAAGCGATCGATCGACGCCGGCATCTCGAAAACCGCGGCGGACATGATCGTGCCGTTCGACCGCCTCGGCGAGCTGATGACCCTCTACGATGCGGAGTTCACACGCCGCGGCCTCGATGCGGCGGTATGGGGACACATCTCCGACGGCAACCTGCACCCGAACGTGCTGCCCCGATCCGCCGCGGACGTCGCGTCGGGCCTGGCGGCGATCCTGAACTTCGGCCGCGCGGTGATCGGCATGGGCGGCTCTCCGCTGGCCGAACACGGCGTCGGCCGCAATCCGACCAAGCAGCGGCTGTTGCGCGAGATGTACGGCGAGGCCGGCATCGACGAGATGCGCGCCGTCAAGCGCGCGCTCGATCCCGGGTGGAAACTGGCGCCGGGCGTGTTGTTCCCGACGTCGTAGAAACGATCACCGCAGAGGGCGCGGAGCGCGCGGAGCGACGCGCAGGCGGACCCGTCACAACAGCACGGACAGCGCGACGAGCGCGAGCCCGACGACGGTCAGCCAGAGGGCGACGACGCCTGCGTCGGTCGTCGGCGTGCGCTCGCGGGCGACCGAGTCCGATACGGACGACTGTCCGTTGAACGACGCGAGGATCGCGCCGAGCAGGAACAGCCATCCGATCCCGATCGTCACCTTCGGCGCGGTCGCCGCCGCGCGGATCGCCACGAACATCGATCCGAGCAGCGTCACGATCGCGGTCGCCGCCATCGCCCGCAGCCGTCCTATCTCGCGGTCGGCCGCCTGCCGCAGCACCTCGAGCTGCAACGCGCGCTCGGCGCGGCGCCGCTCGCCCTCCAGCTGCTCGCGTTCGAGCTCGAGCCGCCGCGTGTCCCGATCGAACGCCTCCTTCAGCGCCGCGACGACGACCCCGGCGAGCCGCGTTTCGATGCCGGTCGGCAGGCGCGCCGGCGTGTCGGCGGCCGCCTCCTCCGATGCCGCCGCCGATCGGATCTTGCGGCTGCGGGCGAGATCGGTCACGCCGATGACGGCGTCGAGGATGCGGAGCCACGGGAGAGGCATGGTCAGATTATTGCCGGTTTTCCGGCGCCGCGAATCCGGAGGCGCCGGGATCGGCCGTAAAAAGCCGTGGTGCACGGCTTGCGGGCGCCCCGACGCCATGATCATCCGCGACGAAGACGTCTTTCGCTACCACGAACATCCACGCCCCGGAAAACTCGAAGTCGTCACGTCGAAGGCGTGCCTGACGCAGCGGGATCTCTCGATGGCGTACACGCCGGGCGTCGCCCGTCCGTGCCTCGCGATCGAAAAGGACCCCGAGGCGGCGTTCCGCTTCACCGGCAAGGGCAACCTCGTCGCGGTCGTCTCGAACGGCACGGCGGTGCTCGGCCTCGGCAACATCGGACCGCTCGCGGCGAAGCCGGTGATGGAGGGCAAGGCGACGCTCTTCAAACGCTTCGCCGATGTCGACGTCTTCGACATCGAGCTGAACACCACCGATCCCGAAGAGCTGATCCGCATCGTCAAGGCGCTGGAGCCGACCTTCGGCGGCATCAACCTGGAGGACATCCGCGCACCCGAGTGCTTCCGGATCGAAGAGCGGCTGCGCCGCGACATGTCGATCCCGGTGTTCCACGACGATCAGCACGGCACGGCGATCATCTCGTCGGCCGCGCTGCTGAACGCGCTCGAGCTGACGGGCAAGTCGATCGCCGACATCCGCGTCGTCTTCTCGGGCGCGGGAGCGGCCGGGATCGCCTGCGCGGAGATGTACGTCGCCCTCGGCGTGCCGCGCGATCACGTGCTGCTCGTCGACACCGTCGGGGTGGTCTACGACGGCCGCGCCGAGAAAATGAACGAGTACAAGGCGCGCTTCGCCGCGCAGACCGATCGCCGGACGCTCGCCGATGCGTTGCGCGGCGCGGACGTCTTCGTCGGCGTCTCGGCCGCCGACATCGTGACCGGCGAGATGCTGAAGTCGATGGCGCCCGATCCGATCGTGTTCGCGATGGCGAATCCGGATCCGGAGATCGGCTACGAGCTCGCCGTCGCGGCACGTCCCGATGTCATCATGGCGACCGGGCGCTCGGATTATCCGAATCAGGTGAACAACGTCCTCGGGTTCCCGTTCATCTTCCGCGGGGCGCTCGACGTGCGCGCGCGGACGATCAACGACGCGATGAAGCTCGCCGCCGCCCGGGCGCTGGCGAACCTCGCGAAGGAAGACGTGCCCGAGGCGGTGCTGCAGGCCTACGGACTGAAGACGCTGCGGTTCGGGCGCGACTACCTGATCCCGAAGCCGTTCGATCCGCGCGTGCTCCTGTGGGTCGCGCCCGCGGTGGCGCAGGCCGCGATGGCGAGCGGCGTCGCCCGCACGCCGATAGCCGACATCGACCGTTATCGCGAATCGCTCGAGCGCATCATGGGACCCTCGCGCGAAATCGTCCGCCTCGTCGTGCACAAGGCGCAGGCGAAGCCGGAGCACCGGATCGTCTATCCGGAAGGCGAGAGCGAGCTGATCCTGCGCGCCGCGCGCACCGTGGCGGACCAGCAGATCGCGCGGCCCGCGCTCATCGGCCGCCCGGCGATCGTCGCGGAGCATGCGAAGGCGCTCGGCATCGACCTCGACGACGTCGACATCGTCGACATCAACCGGCCGGTCGACGCCGAGATGTACGCCGCGGCGCTCTACGGGTCGCGCAGCCGCAAGGGGATGACGCCGACGCGCGCGCTCGAGCTGATGCGCGATCCGACGCACTACGCGCTGATGATGGTGCGGCAGGGCGCCGCCGCCGGGTTCGTCGGCGGGTTCGAGCGGCCGTATCCGGAAACCATCAGGCCGGCGATAGAGCTGATTGGGCTCCAGCCCGGCGTGTCGCGCGTCTCGGCGGCGCACCTGCTCGTCCTGAAGGATCGGCTGTTCTTCTGCGCGGACACGATGGTCAACATCGATCCGACGGCGGAGGAGCTCGCGGAGATCGCCCTGTTGACGGCGGAGCTCGCGCGGATGTTCGACATCGAACCGCGCATCGCGATGCTCGCGTTCTCGAGCTTCGGGTCGGTGCGCCATCCGATCAGCCGCAAGGTGGCGCGGGCGGTGGAGATCGTCGCGCGCAGGCGTCCCGACATGACGATCGACGGCGAGATGCACCTCGACCCCGCCGTCGTCCCCGAGATCGCCAACGAGAACTACCCGAACTCGCGGATCCACGGCGACGCGAACGTGCTGATCTTCCCCGACCTCGCGTCGGGCAACATCGGATACAAGATGATCCACCGGCTGGCGCGGGCCGAGACGATCGGCCCGATGCTGATGGGCATGCAGCGGCCGGTGAACGTGCTGCCGCACGGCGTCACCGCCGCCGAGATCGTCGCCGCGACGGCGATCACGGTGGTGGCCGCCGAACGCGCCGCCCTCAAGACTTCGGTTGGAGCCAGGCGTCCCGAAACGATCGATGCGCTGACGTGAGGGAACCGCCGGCCGACTCGACCGGCGCGACGTCGAGGTGCGGGTCTTCGCCGAGCGTGATCGCCGCGCGCCGCACGCGGCCGTCGCGATCCGCGAAGGCGATCTCGACGCGGTCGCCCGGCTTGTGGCGCTGCACCGCGGCCGTGACGTCGCCTTCCGAGCGCACCGGCTGCCCGTCGAACTGCCGCACCTCGTCGTCCTGATCGATGCCGGCTGCGTAGAGCGGCCAGGTCGGCGCGACGAGGTTCGCGACGCGGACCGCCCCGCCGCGCTCCTCCAGCCGGACGTCGCCCAGCCAGGCGCGGCCCGCATTTCGTTTCCGCAGCGCGAAGCCGGCGCGATCGAGCAGATGCGCGTAGTCGGCGACGTCGTGGCCCTCGATGTACCGCGCGAAGAAGTCGTGCGCGAACGCGGCGTCGCCGCTCACCGTCGCGAGCACGCTTTCCGCGTCGGCGACCGTGTACGGACGGTCGACGTAGCCTTCGCGGCGGCCGCCCGGCTTGCCGTAGCGCTGCCACATCGCGCGCATGAAGTCGTCGAGCGAGATCCGGCCGTCGCTGCGGGCGCGCAGCGACAGATCGAGCGCCAGCGCGATTGCGCCGCCGAACGGGTAGTACGAGATCACCGTATCGGACCAGTTGGTGCGATCCACCGTCCGCCCGCCGTCGATGAAGGGCGCCATGCGGCTCATCTCGACGGCCGATCGAACCAGGCGCCCGGGATCGTTGGTCACCGTTTCGATCAGGCCCGCAAGCGTTCGCGCCGTCTCGCCGAGATCGACCAGCCCCGCGCGGCGCAGCATCAGCGGACCGTAGTACTGCGTGAAGCCTTCCGCGAGCCACAACGAGTCGGACATGTTCGCGCGATCGAAGTCGAAGGGCTCGAGGCCCTGCGGCCGAATGCGCTCGACGTTCCAGCAGTGAAAGAACTCGTGCGCCACGGTGTCGAGCAGCTGCACGCGCGCGGCCGCGATCGAGCGCGACGAGGTCATCACCGTGCTGTTGCGATGTTCCATGCCGTCGCCGTGCGCCCACGGCAGGTAATCGGCGAGAAACGTGTAGTAGCCGGGCTCGTACTGCGGGTACTCGCCGTAGACCGCGCCTTCCTGCCGGACGATCTTCTCGACGTCGGCGGCAAACGCGTCGAGCTCGGCGTCGGTGCCGAGGTGGTGCAGCGCAAAGCGGAAGCGACGCGAACCGGTCGAGAATTCGCGGAACGCAACCGGACCGAACTCGGCCGGGCTGTCCATCAGGTACTGCAGGTTCGGCGCCGTGAACTCGAAGCCGCTGCCGTGGAGCTGCGTCGCCACCTGCCAGTTCGTGCCGGCGGGCCGCTCGAACGTCAGCGCCGACGGCCGCTCTTCGAGGCCGTGCGCCCACAGGATCGCCGCCGGCATGTTGATGTGCGCGTGCGATTCGTCGATCGCGAGATAGGTGCCGTCGACGTGGTCGCCGTAGATCTTGTACGTGACGCGGACCCGGCCGCCGTGTCCCGTCACGTTCCAGCCGTACGGATCCGGCCTCGTCGTCTGCAGTTCCCGCCCGTCGGCGCCGAACGCGTGGACGTCGTAGACGTTCTTCGCGAAGTCGTGCAGCGAGTAGCGTCCGGGCGACGAACGGCTCATTCGCAGTTCCAGCGTCGCGGACGATACGTCAGGAAACGTCGCGTCCACCTGCATCCATCGATGCTGCGGCTCGGGAAACGAGAGGCGATAGCGGATCGGCTCCTGCGCGCGCACCGCCGGCCCGATGGACGCGCCGCAGAGCGCCAGCGCGAGGACGCCGAGAAAGAATCGTCGTGTCACCGCGCGATTCTAGACCAGCCGACGCACCGCCCGCGCGGAGCGGAGAGCCGTTAGCGGGCGGGCGAGGGCGAGGCGTCTTTCTGCAGAACCGCCTCCAGATAGGGCCAGACGTTGTCGGCGATGGCGCGCGCGCCCGCCGCGTTGGGATGCGCGTGGTCGGGCTGCATCAGGTCGGGATTGCCGATCACGTTCATCAGGATGAACGGCACCAGCGTCACGCCGTACTGCTTCGCCAGCTCGCGATAGGCATTGTGGAACGCGACGCTGTAGTCCCAGCCGTAGATCGGCAGCGCCTCCATGCCGCAAAGCAGCACCGTGATACCGCGCTGCTGCGCCTTCTCGATCATCGCGCCGAGATTCGCCTTCAGCTGCGCGACCGGCGTGCCGCGCAGGCCGTCGTTCGCGCCGAGCGCGAGGATGAGGACGCGGACGTCCCCGTCGAGCGCCGCGTCGAGCCGGTGGATCGCGCGCGACGAGGTATCGCCCGAGACGCCGGCGTTGACGACGCGGTAGTCGAAACCGTCGCGCTCGATCCGCTGCTGCAGAATCGCGGGAAACGCCTGGGCCGTGCCGATGCCCCGGCCGGACGTGAGACTGTCGCCGAAGGCCACGACGCGCGGCCGGTCGAGCGTCCGCGACGAAGGCGCGGCCGCGAGCGCTGAAGCCGAGATCAGAGTCAGGAGCACGGTGCTGAGCAGCATGGTTGGCCCCGGGTACTCCAGTTTACGGTACGCCGCGCTATAGTGCTGCGGCGCATGAGCTCCGCGGAAACGGCGACGGTGAAATCGAAACTCCACGGCGGCCTGTCGACCGTCGAGTACTTCACGTTCGGCTTCGGGACGATGATCGGCGTCGGCTGGCTCGTCCTGATGGACGACTGGCTCTCGCGCGGCGGACCGGCCGGCGGCATGCTCGGGTACCTGATCGGCGGGCTGCTGCTGTTTCCGATCGCGCACACGTACGGCCGGCTCGTGCAGCGCATCCGCGATGCCGGCGCAGAGATCGCGTACACGGAAGGCGTCTTTCCGCCGTTCGTCAGCTACGCCGCCGGATGGACGATGATCCTGTCCTACGCGATCGTCTGCCCGTGGGAAGCGGTCGCGACCGGCAACCTCCTCGCCCGCGTCTTCCCCGCCCTCAACACGCACCAGCTCTACGTCGTCGCGGGCTCGCCGATTTTCGCGCCGCGGCTCGCGGTCGGCATCGCGCTGACGCTGCTCATCGTGATCGTCAACTACCGCGGCATCAAGCCGAGCGGCGTGTTCCAGGACGTCATGACGTTCGGCTTGCTGATCACGTTCGCCATCTTCACCGCCCTGGGGTTCCTGCGCGGGTCGACGGCCAACATGCAGCCGCTGTTCTCGCATCCCGGCGGCGCCGGTGCGTGGCTGTCGATCTTTCTCGTCCTGCAGATCGTTCCGTACTTCATGACGGGGTTCGAATCGGTGGCGAAGGGATCGGAGGAGGCCGAGAGCGGCTTCGACCCGCGCAACTTCACGACGGCCATCTACGCGTCGCTCGTCGCGGGCTTCGTGTTCTACGTCGTCATCATCGCCGTCGTCACGTACGTGTACCCGTGGCAGGAGATCGTATCGGGCCACGTGCGGACGGAAGTGGCGTTCGAGCGGACGTTTGGATCGCACGCGATCGCGCAGCTGATCCTGTTCGGCGCCTTCCTGTCGCTGTTGAAGATCTTCAACGGCAACTTCGTGGCGGCAACGCGCATGCTGTACGCGATCGGCCGGCGCAATCTCGTCCACCCCGCGCTCGGCCGCGTGCATCCGGTGTTCGGCACGCCGATGGTCGCCATCGGCCTGATGGGCGCGCTGACGATTGCCGCCGCGATGTTCGGCGACGCGATTCTCGTGCCGGTCACCGAGGTGGGGTCGCTCGCCGTCGGCGTCGGCTGGCTGTCGGCTTGCGCCGCCTATCTCGCGCGGCGCGACTCGGGCGAGCCCGCGGCCATGGCGCTCGTCGGCGCCACGGTCGCGGTTGCGATCGTGCTGATGAAGGTGATTCCGCAGGTGCCGGGCAGCTTCACCGGCGCGGAGTGGACCGCGTTTGCGGGCTGGACCGCGCTCGGCATCCTGTTCTGGCTGCTGCGGCCGCGCGCGGGCGCGCGCTGAATCGCTCCCACCACTTCGGCGCGGGGTGCGTCAGCCACGGGTAGACGATCACGCCCGGGCCGCTGACCGTCGAACAGCCGCCTGCCTTCGGCCCGCGCGCGCAGCCCCACCAGTTCTCCGTCGCATCGACGGTGCCGCCGTTCAGGTTCGCGACGTCGACGCCGTGGTTGTCGAGATTGTTGAAGCCGCTGACGCCGGCGCGGCGCACCTGCACCTCTTCCGGCACCCGGCGCCCGACGGCCTGCGTCCGTCGGACCTCGCGCGGCGGCTGCGCGCCTCACGCCAGGCGACGAATTACCTGCTGGCGCAGCTCGAAGCGATGGGATACCTGGAACGACGAAGCGGCCCCGGCGAGGCGCGCCGGCGGATCCACGTCACCGCGCGAGGGCGGCGGCTGCTGGCGGCGATGGCGGCATCGATGCGGCGCTTCGAGCGTCAGTGCCGCCGCCGCGTCGGGGCGGCGCGGTACCGCGCCTTCCGGCACGTGCTCGATGCGATCGCCGCCCGGGCCGGCGTCGAAGGATTGATCGCTATTCCGGCGACGCGGTGACGGCCGTCAGCGCCTGCTCGACGAACGCGTCCTGCGGCACCGCGCCCAGGATCTCGACCTTGTCGTTGACGATGCTCTTGGGCACGCCGGTAACGCGATAGCGCCGCGCGAGGTCGGGGTATTCGGTGGCTTCCACCGCGAGCGCGGTGATCTGCGGGCTTGCAAACGCCATCTCGTGCGCGAGGCTGACCGCCCGCGGGCAGTGCGGTCAGGTGGGCGTCGTGTAGACCTGGATGATCATCGGCTCGCTGACCGCCGCCAGCTTCCCGCGGTTCTCCGGTGTCAGCACGCCTTCGCGTCCGCCCACCAGCAGCACGGCCTGCACCAGCGAGATGAACTCGTAGCCGGCGGGCGTCCCGACGAACCGGATGCGCGCGTCGTGCTCGGCGCCGGCCGCATCGACGCCCACGATCGCGAGCGTCGGCGCGCGGTCCACTCCGAACTGCTTCGCGCGGTCGGTGTCGAGGACGAGGTTGACCTCTTCGATCGCCACCTTGTCGGTCAGCACCGGCAGCTCGTCGATGATCTGCCGCGTCTGCAGGCACGTGTCGCACCCGAGGGTCTGGGTGAAGAACACGATCTTCACCGACGACCGCATCTCGGCAAACGCCTCGCGCAGCTTGTCCTGGTCCGCGGGTGACAGCAGTCCCATATCGCTATTTGAACAGATCGTCGAACGCTTTGCGAGCGCTCGACGAGCCGCCGCCGGTTCCGCCGCTCGACGACGGCGGCGTGCTCGTCTGCCGCTCGACCGTCGTTCGCGGCGTGAAGTACTGGCAGTCGTTCGCGCCGTCCTTCGGCGCGACGCGCGCCGGCAGCTTCGCGCTCTGCGTGCACTCCCACCGCGCGCTCGTGTCGAAGGAGACGCACTGGATGCACGCGTGCAGCGCTACGCCGCATCGCGAGCAGCGCTCGATGCTGCCGACCGGCACCGAGAGCAGATTCCCGCAGCGCGCGCAGCGAAACACTTCGTGCGACGCCATCAGGTTGGGCGTCTTCGGCCCGGCGGCGTCCTGCAGCTGACGACCCGGCGCGCGCTCCTGCGGCGGGCGCGACGGCCGCGGCCCGCGGTTCTCGCGCTGCCGCGATTCGTCCTGATAGCCGCGCTGGCGGTACTTGCGATCGCTCATGACGTCGGACCCAGCTCCTTCAGGAATTCCTCGAGGTATTTGCCCCAGATCGCCGGCAGCGAGTGGGTGCCGTGCCCTCGCGTCTGCGCCGTCGTCGGCAGCAGTACGTAGCGGCCGTGCTTGACGCGCGCGATGAGCGGCTCCATCAGCCCCAGCTCCGGCGGGTTCACCACATCGTCCGCCGAGTTGATCGCGAGCAGGTGCGCGGTGATCTGCTCGAGGTTCGGCGACGGATCGTAATCGCGCGACGCGTCGAACTGGTACAGCATGTCGTTCGCGTCGGTCGTTTCGACACGCCGCGCGATCTGGTCCTCGTACCAGGCGTCCGCGGCGTCGCGCGTCGGCCCGCTCTTGTGCCAGCCGATCGGGCTGCTCGTCATCATCATCAGGATGTCGATCGCGCCGATCAACCCCTCCCGGGGCTCTTCGGTGTATTCGCCGTTCTTGTACGTCGGGTCCTTCGTGATGCTGTCCATGATCATCCTGCGCATCACGCGATTGCGGCCGGCGATTTGCGTCGGCACGCTCGCGAGGGGCACCAGGCCGTCGACGAAATCGGGGTACGTCTCGCCCCAGATCCAGCAGTGCATCGCGCCCATGGAGGTCCCGAGCACGAGCCGCAGGTGGTCGACGTGGAGACCCTCGGTGAGCAGCAGATGCTGCGACCGCACCATGTCGTCGTAGGTGTACTTCGGGAAGCGCGCGTGGAGGCCGTCGCTCGGCTTGCTCGACTTGCCGTGCCCGATCCCGTCGGGCAGGACGATGAAGTACCGCGCCGCGTCGAGGAGCTGGCCGGGGCCGAAGAGCTCGCCGCCGAAGGTGGCCGAGAGAAACCCCGCGCCGGTGCCGCCGGTGCCGTGAAGAATGAGGACGGCGTTGCGAACGACGCCGGCGGCGTCGCGTCTGGGCGTGCCGAGGGTCCGGTAGTGCAGCTTCAGCTCGGGCAGGGTCTCGCCGCTCGCGAAGGCGAAGTTGCGCGCGACGAAGTCGGCCTCGGCGGGCGTCGGAAATGGGCGCGCTTGCGCATTGGATCGCGACGCAATCGCGGCGAAAATGACGGCAGCGGCGGCGAAATGGCGGGTGCGCATCATGCAAGGCTCCTGTGTCGCGTGCTGGCTACTATCGCACGGCGATCGCGGCGACGGGCCGGAATCACCGTCGAGCTACAGGATTGCCCCATAGCCCCGCTTTGACAACACGTGAAAAATTTCACAATAATGAACGGTCGAATCGGGTCCCGAATGAGCGTAAGCTGCTCGATCAGCCGCTAGTTCAGTCCCCGTCGTTTGCCGTTCGATCGCATCGATGTCGCAGATCTTTCACCGCTCCGCCAACACCATCGCCCGGGTCAGCATCTTCGGCGCGATCTTCTTCATAGCCGCCCTGCTGGGACTCTTCGACGAAGTGAACCGCTCCCCGTGGGTCACCCAGGCGCACGTCGCGCGCGAGCAGCCGATTCAGTTCAGCCACGAGCGCCACGTCGCCGGCAACGGCATCGACTGCCGCTACTGCCACACGTCGGTCGAGGACTCGTCGTTCGCCGGCATCCCGCCGACGAAAACCTGCATGAACTGCCATTCGCAGATCTTCGCCAACAGCAGCTTCCTGGAGCCGGTGCGCGCCAGCTTCCGCACCGGACAGTCGATCCAGTGGACGCGCGTGCACGATCTGCCCGACTTCGTCTACTTCAATCACAGCATCCACGTGAGCAAGGGAATCGGCTGCACGAGCTGCCACGGCCCCGTCGACCGGATGCCGCTGATGTGGCAGGAGAACTCGCTGCAGATGGAGTGGTGCCTCAACTGCCATCGCAATCCGGAACAGTACGTCCGCCCGCGCGAGGCGGTCTTCCGCGTCGACTACGTGCCGCCGGCCAATCAGCTCGAGCTCGGACGGAAGTTGGTCGCTGACTATCAAATCCAGAAGCTCACGAGCTGCTCCACCTGCCACCGATGACGACACCGTATTGGCGCACGCTCGACGAGCTCGCAGACGACCCCGCCTTCCGGGCGCGGCTGGCGAACGAGTTCCCCTCGCAGATCGAGGCGATCAGCGATCCGGTCGAACGCCGGACGTTCATGAAGCTGATGGCCGCGTCGCTCGGCCTCGCCGGCATGACCGCCTGCACGCGGCAGCCGCCCGAAAAGATCATCCCCTACGTCCGCCAGCCCGAGGAGATCGTGCCCGGCCGCCCGCTCTTCTTCGCCACGTCGATGGCGCTTGGCGGCGTCGCCACGGGCCTGCTCGTCGAAAGCCACGAAGGGCGCCCGACGAAGATCGAGGGCAACCCGCTGCACCCCGGCAGCCTGGGCGCGACCGACATCTTCGGCCAGGCGGCGATCCTGACCCTGTACGATCCCGACCGCTCGCAGACGCTGACGAACCTCGGCGAGATCCGCCCGTGGTCCGCGTTCATCGGCGCGATGCGCGCGGCGATCGCCGCGCAGGGGCCGCTCAAAGGCGCGGGCCTGCGGCTCCTGACCGAGTCGGTCAACTCCCCGACGCTCGCCGCGCAGATCCGCGACGTGCTCGCGGCGCATCCGTCGGCGAAGTGGCACCAGTGGGATCCGGCGAGCCGCGACAACGCGCGGCGCGGATCGAAGCTCGCCTTCGGCGAATACGTCGACGCGCAGTATCGACTCGAACAGGCCGACGTCATCCTCTCGCTCGACGCCGACCTCCTCGGGTGCGGACCCGGCAGCCTCCGCTACGCGCGCGACTTCGCGAAGCGGCGCCTGCCGCCGAACATGAACCGCCTGTACGCCGTCGAGTCGATGCCGACCTCGACCGGCGCGCGCGCGGATCATCGCGTGCCCGCGAAGCCGTCCGAGATCGCCGCCCTCGCCCGCGCGATCGCCGCCGGCGTCGGCGCCGGCGCTTCCGGCCAGGGCCCGGGAGCGGGCCGCCACGCGAAGTTCGTCGACGCCGTGGCCAGGGATCTCGCGGCGCATCGCGGCCGCTCGCTCGTCCTCGCCGGAGACGCGCAGCCGGCCGAGGTGCACGCGCTCGCGCATGCGATGAACCAGGCGCTCGGCAACGTCGGCCGCACTCTCGTCTACACCGACCCGGTCGAAGCCGAACCCGTCGACCAGCTCGCGTCGCTGCGCGATCTCGTCAGCGACATGAACGCCGGCAAGGTCGATCTGCTCGTGATCCTCGGCGGCAATCCGGTCTACACCGCGCCGCCCGATCTGCAGTTCGCCGCCGCGCTCGGCAAGGTGCCGCTCCGCGTGCACCTCGGCCTGCACGACGACGAGACGTCGGCGCAGTGCCATTGGCACGTGCCGGAGGCGCACTTCCTCGAGGCGTGGAGCGACGCGCGCGCCTTCGACGGCACCGTCTCGATCGTGCAGCCGCTGATCGCGCCGCTCTACGGCGGCAAGTCGGCGCACGAAGTGGTCGCCGCGCTCGGCGATCGCCCGGAACAATCGGGCTACGACATCGTCCGCGCCTTCCACAAGGTCGATCCGAAGAACGATCAGGAGTGGCGGCGCTGGCTGCACGACGGCGTCATCCCGAACACCGCGTACGCGCCGAAGACGGTGACGGCGAAGTCGGCGGTCGCCGGTTCACCGTCGGCGGCCGGCCCGCAGCCGCCGGCCGCCGGCGCCGGCACGTTCGAGATCGCGTTCAGAAACGACCCGTGCGTCCTCGACGGCCGGTTCGCCAACAACGGCTGGCTGCAGGAGCTGCCCAAGCCGATCACCAAGCTGACGTGGGACAACGCGGTGCTGGTCAGCCCGGCGACCGCCGCGAAGCTGTCGGGCACGAACACGCCGTCGTTTCAGGGCGGCGAACACGGGCAGATCGTCAGCGACATCGTCGAGATCGGCGTCAACGGGCGCACGGTCCGCGGCGCGCTCTTCCCGCTGGCCGGCCATCCCGACGACTGCGCGACGATCCATCTGGGCTACGGCCGCACGCGCGCCGGACGCGTCGGCAGCGGCGCCGGCTTCGACGCCAACCAGCTGCGCACGTCCAGCACGATGGACGCGGCCGCCGGCGCGCGCATCGCGAAGACCGGCGATCGCTATCCGCTGGCGTGCACGCAGTATCACCACCTGATGGAAGGGCGCGGGCTGATCCGGTCGGTGACGCTCGACGAGTACGTGAAGGATCCGAAGTCGATCCGCGAGGGGGACGAAACGCCGCCGCGGACGATCACGCTGTACCCCGACTACAAGTACGAGGGCTACAAGTGGGGCATGGCGATCGACATCAACGCGTGCGTCGGCTGCAACGCGTGCGTCGTCGGCTGCCAGGCGGAGAACAACATCGCCGTGGTCGGCAAGGAGCAGGTGCTGCGCGGCCGCGAAATGCACTGGCTGCGCGTCGACACCTACTACCGCGGCGCGCCCGAGGCGCCGGAGACGTACTTCCAGCCCGTGCCGTGCATGCAGTGCGAGAACGCGCCGTGCGAGGTCGTCTGCCCGGTCGGCGCGACGGTGCACAGCCACGAGGGGCTGAACGACATGGTGTACAACCGCTGTGTCGGCACGCGGTACTGCTCCAACAACTGCCCCTACAAGGTGCGCCGGTTCAACTTCCTGCTCTACCAGGACTGGGACACGCCCAGCCTGAAGCTGCTGCGCAATCCGGACGTGAGCGTCCGCAGCCGCGGCGTGATGGAGAAGTGCACGTACTGCGTGCAGCGGATCAACAAGGCGAAGATCGACACCGAGCGCGACGATCGCCGCATCAAGGACGGCGAGATCCAGACGGCGTGTCAGCAGGCGTGCCCCGCCGACGCCATCGTCTTCGGCGATCTCAACGATCCGAACAGCCGCGTCGCGCAGCTGAAGCAGGAAGAACGCAACTACGCGCTGCTCGGCGAGCTGAACACACGGCCGCGCACCACCTATCTGGGCGCCGTGCGCAACCCGAATCCGGAGCTGGGTGAGTAATGGCCGAACGTCCGCAAACGCTCGCAGTGCCATCCGATCCGAACGTCGCGATCGCCGAGGTGCCGGCGTACCCGCCCGTCATCGCGCCCGGCCATACGCTCGGGTCGGTCACCGACAAGATCAGCTCGATCGTCCTCACGCGGCGGACGCCGATCGGCTGGTGGCTCGGCTTCCTCATCGCGTTCGCGATCGTCAACGTGCTGATGGTCTCGCTCGCCTACCTGCTCGTGAAGGGCACCGGGATCTGGGGCATCAACATCCCGGTCGGCTGGGGCTTCGCGATCGTCAACTTCGTCTGGTGGATCGGCATCGGCCACGCCGGGACGCTGATCTCGGCGATCCTGCTGCTGCTGAAGCAGTCGTGGCGCACGTCGATCAACCGCTTCGCCGAGGCGATGACGCTGTTCGCGGTCGCCTGCGCCGCCATCTTCCCGCTGATCCACACCGGGCGGCCCTGGCTCGCGGCGTACTGGCTGTTTCCGTACCCGAACACGATGAACATCTGGCCGCAGTTCCGGTCGCCGCTCATCTGGGACGTGTTCGCCGTGTCGACCTACGCGACCGTGTCGGCGCTGTTCTGGTTCGTCGGCCTCATCCCGGATCTGGCGACGCTGCGCGACCGATCGCAGTCGCGCGTCGGCCGCGTCGTCTACGGCATGCTTGCGATGGGGTGGCGCGGGTCGGCGGCGCACTGGCACCGCTACGAAACGGCGTATCTGCTGCTCGCCGGCCTCGCGACGCCGCTCGTCGTCTCGGTCCACACGGTCGTCAGCTTCGATTTCGCGATCGCGATCCTGCCGGGGTGGCACACGACGATCTTCCCGCCGTACTTCGTCGCCGGCGCCATCTACTCCGGCTTCGCGATGGTGCTGACGCTGGCCATTCCGATTCGCGCGGTGTACGGACTGGAAGATTTCATCACCATGCGCCACCTGCAGAACATGGCGAAGGTGATGCTCGTCACCGGCCTCATCGTCGCGTACGGGTACGCCACGGAGGCGTTCATCGCCTGGTACAGCGCCGACAAGTTCGAGTGGTTCGTGCCGCTCAACCGCGCGACGGGGCCGTACTGGTGGTCGTACATGGCGCTGATCCTGTGCAACGTCGCCATCCCGCAGGTGCTCTGGTTCCGCCGGCTCCGCCGCAACGTGCCGGCGCTCTTCGTCGTCTCGCTGATCATCAACACCGGGATGTGGCTCGAACGCTTCGTCATCGTGGTCACCAGCCTGCACCGCGACTTCCTGCCGTCCGCCTGGGGCATGTACTCGCCGACGATCTGGGACTGGGGCACGTTCGTCGGCACGATCGGCCTGTTCCTCGCGCTGCTGTTCCTGTTCCTGCGTTTCCTCCCGATGATCTCGATCGCCGAGATGCGCACGATGGTGCCGGAGGCGCAGGTCGAAGAGGATCTCCGTGTCATCTAAGACGCCGGCGATCTACGGGCTGATGGCGGAGTTCGAGGACGCGACGGCGCTCGTCGCCGCCGCGATCCGCACGCGCGAACAGGGCTACACGTGCCTCGACGCCTACTCGCCGTATCCGATCGAGGAGCTGCACCACGCGCTGCACACGACGTCGACCAGGCTGCCGCTGCTCGTCCTGATCGGCGGCCTCCTCGGCTGCGCCGGCGGCTTCGGGCTGCAGTACTGGGTGTCGGCAATCGCCTATCCGATCAACGTCGGCGGCAAGCCGTTCTTCAGCTGGCCGGCGTTCATTCCGGTCACCTTCGAATGCACGATTCTCGCGGCGGCGCTGACCACGGTGCTCGGGATGCTCGCGCTGAACGGCCTGCCGCAGCCGTATCACCCGGTCTTCAACGTGCCGCGGTTCGCGCTGGCGAGCCGCAACCGCTTCTTCATCTGCATCGAGTCCACCGATCCGAAATTCGATCTCGAAGGGACGCGGCGGTTCCTCGAAACGCTGAATCCACGGGAGGTATCGACCGTTGCGGACTAGGTGGATGTCGGTCGTGTTCGTCGCGTCCGTGATCGGCTCCGCCGCGTGCCGGCAGGACATGCACGATCAGCCGAAGTACATCCCGCTGCGCGAGTCGACCTTCTTCGGCGACGAGCGGTCGGCGCGGCCGCTGGTTCCGGGCACCGTCGCGCGCGGCCAGCTGCGCGAGGACGCGCTGCTCTACACGGGCAAGATCGGCGACAAGGACGCGGACGTGTTTCCGTTCCCGATCGACGCGCGCGTGATGGCGCGCGGACAGGAGCGGTTCAACATCTATTGCTCGCCGTGCCACGGCCGCACCGGCCAGGGCGACGGCATGGTCGTGCGCCGCGGCTACCGGCGTCCGCCGACCTTCCATCAGGACCGGCTGCGGGACGCGCCGGTCGGACACTTCTTCGACGTGATCACGGCCGGCTTCGGCGCGATGCCCGACTACGCCGCGCAGATCAAGGTGGAGGATCGCTGGGCGATCATCGCCTACGTCCGCGCGCTGCAGCTGAGCGAGCACGCGACGGCGGCGGACGTCCCGGGCGATCGGCGCGGAGATCTGGAGAAGCCATGACGCCGTTTCAGCAGACCGCCGACGTCGCGATCCCCGAGCTGGCCGGGCTGCAGCGCCGCGCGCTGCTCGTCGGCGGCGCGTTCGGCCTCGTGTCGCTCGTCGGCGCGTTCGTCAGCCTCGATCAGTTCCTGCCGTCGTACCTGATCGCGTACATGTTCTGCCTCGGCGTGACGCTCGGCTGCATGGCGCTCGGGATGGTGCACCAGCTCTCGGGCGGCGCCTGGGGCGTCGTGCTGCGGCGGCCGATCGGCGCCGCGTCGCGCGTGCTGCCGATCCTGACGCTGCTCTTCATCCCGATCGTGCTCGGCATGCACCGCCTCTACATCTGGACGCATGCCGACGTCGTCGCGCACGACGAGGCGCTGCTGCACAAGCAGGTCTGGCTGAATGCGCCGTTCTGGATCGTCCGCGCGGCCGTGTACTTCGCGATCTGGAACGCGCTCTCGTTCTTCCTCAACCGCTGGTCGCTCGAGCAGGACCGCACCGGCGATCCGTTCATCGCCCGGCGGATGCAGAAGACGAGCGCCGGCGGGCTCGTGCTCTACGGCATCACGATCACGCTGGCGTCGTTCGACTGGCTGATGTCGCTCGAGCCGCATTGGTACTCCACGATCTTCGGCGCCGTGATCATGGCGGGACAGGGGCTGTCGGCGCTGGCGTTCCTGCTCGTGGTGATCGTGTGGCTCAGCCGCCGCCCGCCGCTCGACACGATCATCGTCAGGGACCATTTCCACGACGTCTCGAACCTGATGCTCGCGTTCGTGATGCTGTGGGCGTACTTCTCGTTCTCGCAGTTCCTGATCATCTGGGCCGGCAACCTGCCGGCGGAGATCGCGTGGTACCAGCACCGCCTCGACACCGGATGGCGGCTGCTCGGCACGTTCCTGATGGTGTTCCACTTCGCCGTGCCGTTCGTGCTGCTGCTGCTGCGCGTGGTCAAGCGGACGCCGGACTACGTGCTGAAGCTCGCCGTCGGCGTGTTGATCGTCCGCGTCGTGGACCTGCTGTGGCTGGTCGACCCCGAGTTCCACCCGAATTTCTCGATCAGCTGGCTCGACGTCGTGCTGCCGATCGCGTTGTTCGGGCTCTGGACCGCCGCGTTCGTGTGGCAGCTCCGCGGACGCGCCATCCTGCCGGTCCACGACCCGCAGTTCGACGAGGCACTCGGCAAGATCATCGAACGCGGCGGCGAGCCGCGGACGGCGCACTAGACCATGAGCGACGTGAACCACGAACTCGTGCACCACGAGGAGAGCGACGTCAACGTCCGCGGCCTGTTCGCCTTCGCCGTCGGCCTCACGCTCGTCGTCGCCTTCGTCGCCTTCGTCGTGTGGCTGCTGTTCCAGTTCTACAGCGTCCGCGAGTCGCGCAAGACGACGCCGGAGTTCCCGCTGGCGACCGAGCAGGAGAACCGGCTGCCGCCCGAGCCGCGGCTGCAGACCAATCCGAGGCAGGACCTCAGCGATCTTCGCTCGCAGGAGGACCAGATTCTCACGTCGTACGGCTGGGTCGACCGCAACGCGGGCGTCGTGCGGATTCCGATCGACCGGGCGATGAAGCTGACGCTCGAACGGGGACTGCCGGCAAGGCAAGGGAAATGAACATCCAGACATCCTCACCACGGACACAAGGGACACGACGCTGGCTCGGCAGCCTGATCGGCGTGGCGTGCGTGGTGTCCGTTGCGGTGATCGCGCCGAAGGCGCTCTCGGCACAGATGACGGGCGCGCCGACCTCCGGCTACAAGCTCGAGCCCGGCGCGTCCTCGACCGGCGTGCCGCGGGCGCTGCGCGGGATCGGCTTCGATCAGCACATCAACGACCGGATTCCGCTCGACGTGCCGTTCCGCGACGAAGAGGGGCGCACGGTCGCGATCGGCGACTACTTCGGCAAGCGGCCGGTCGTGCTGCTGTTTGCGTACTACGACTGCCCGATGCTGTGCACGCAGGTGATCAACGGCCTGTCGTCGGCGCTGGGCGTGCTGTCGCTCGAACCGGGCAAGGACTTCGAGATCGTCACCGTCAGCTTCAACCCGAAGGACACGCCCGAAACGGCGCGGACGAAGAAGGCGATCTACATCGAGCGCTACAAGAAGGCGGGCGCCGCGCAGGCATGGCACTTCCTCAGCGGCGATCAGCCCTCGATCGACCGGCTGACGAAAGCGGCCGGGTTCCGCTACACGTGGGATGCCGACACCAAGCAGTTCGCCCATCCGACGGGCGTGATGGTGCTGACGCCCGACGGCCGGCTCGCGCGGTATCTGTTCGGGATCGAGTACGGCCCCCGCGACCTCCGCTACGCGATCGTCGAAGCGTCGGCCGGCCGCGTCGGCAACGCCGTCGATACGCTGCTGCTCTACTGCTATCACTACGATCCGGAGACGGGACGCTACGGGCTCGCCATCATGCGCACCGTCCGCATCGTCGCCGCGGGGACCGTGCTCGCGCTCGCCGGGTTCATCGTCGTCATGGTTCGTCGCGAGAACAGTTAATGCCGCCTCTGTTTCCCGAGCAAGCATCGACGATGGCGGGGCGCGTGGACGCGCTCTATTTCTTCCTCATCGGGCTTGCGGTCTTCTTTTCGCTGCTCATCGCCGGGCTGATCGTCTATTTCGCGGTGAAGTTCCACCGGCGGGATCCGAATGCGACCGGCGCGCGGATCCACGGCGGCATGGCGCTCGAGGTCACGTGGACCGTCGTGCCGCTCCTCATCACGATGGTGATCTTCGTGTGGGGCTCGAGCGTGTACTTCGCCATCGCGCATCCGCCCGACGACACCCTGAACATCTACGTCGTCGGCAAGCAGTGGATGTGGAAGTTCCAGCACCTCGACGGCCAGCGCGAGATCAACGAGCTGCACGTGCCGGTCGGCCGGCCGGTGAAGATCATCGCCACGTCGGAGGACGTGATCCACGACTTCTTCGTGCCGGCGTTTCGCGTCAAGGCGGACGTGCTGCCGGGACGCTACGTCAGCGTGTGGTTCCAGCCGACGAAGCCCGGCCGCTATCACCTCTTCTGCGCCGAATACTGCGGCACGAGACACTCCGGGATGATCGGCGAGATCGTCGTGATGGACCCGAACGAGTACGAAGCGTGGCTCACCGGCGGATCCGGCGAGGGATCGCTGGCGTCCGCCGGCGGCAAGCTGTTCGCCGATCTTGCGTGCAATACCTGCCACCGCCCCGACGCGCAGGGGCGCGGACCGGTGCTCGACGGGCTGTTCGGCCGGCAGGTCGCCCTGCAGGACGGCAGCACGCTGACGGCCGACGAGGCGTACATCCGCGAATCGATCCTGACGCCCTCGGCGAAGATCGTCGCCGGCTTCCAGCCGATCATGCCGACGTTCCAGGGGCTGGTCACCGAAGAGCAGCTCCTCGAGCTGATCGAATACGTCAAGTCGCTCAAATCCCAGACGGAACAACCGACGGCCCGCCCCGTTCCGGCCAACGGCCCGGCGCCTGGCGAAAACACGCCGGTCAAGAAGTAGGTCATGTCGAGCACTGTTCTCACCCCACCGCATCACTACCTGAACGACGGCATCGGCGTGAAGTCGTGGCTGCTCACGCGCGACCACAAGCGCATCGCGCTGCTGTACCTCGCCGGCGTCACCTTCTTCTTCTTCGTCGGCGGCGCGATGGCGACGCTGATCCGGCTGGAGCTGGTCACGCCGGTGGGCGATCTCGTCAGCGACGAGACCTACAACAAGCTGTTCACCATGCACGGCGTCATCATGGTGTTCTTCTTCCTGATCCCGGCGATCCCCGCCGTGCTGGGCAACTTCCTCGTCCCGATCATGATCGGCGCGAAGGACCTCGCGTTTCCGAAGCTGAACCTCGCGAGCTGGTACATCTACATGATCGGCGGCCTGTTCACGATGTACGCGATCGTGGCGGGCGGCCTCGACACCGGCTGGACGTTCTACACGCCGTTCAGCACCGTCTCGTCGACCTCGAACGTCGTGCCGGCGGCGCTGGGCATCTTCATCACCGGGTTCTCCTCGATCCTCACCGGCCTGAACTTCATCGTCACGATTCACCGCATGCGCGCGCCGGGCATGACGTGGTTCCGGATGCCGCTGTTCCTCTGGTCGACGTACGCGACGAGCCTGATCAACGTGCTCGGCACGCCGGTGATCGCGATCACGATCCTGCTCGTGGCGGCGGAGCGCGTCTTCCACTTCGGGTTCTTCGATCCGCGCGTCGGCGGCGACCCGGTGCTGTTCCAGCACCTGTTCTGGTTCTACTCGCATCCGGCCGTCTACATCATGGTGCTGCCGGCGATGGGCGTCGTCTCCGAGCTCGTGGCGGCTGGATGCCGCAAGCCGGTGTTCGGGTACGCGTTCGTCGCGTTCGCGAGCCTCGCGATCGCGGTGCTCGGCTTCCTCGTCTGGGGGCACCACCTGTTCGTCGCGGGCGAATCGGTCTACTCGGCGATGATCTTCTCGATCCTCAGCTTCCTCGTCGCCATCCCGTCGGCCGTGAAGGTGTTCAACTGGACGGCGACGATGTACAAGGGCTCGGTGTCGTGGGAGACGCCGATGCTGTACGCGTACGGCTTCATCGGCCTGTTCACGATCGGCGGACTCACCGGCCTCTTCCTGGCCGCGATCGGCGTCGACGTGCACGTGACCGACACGTACTTCGTCATCGCGCACTTCCACTACATCATGGTCGGCGGGACGATCATGGGATACCTCGGCGGCCTGCACTTCTGGTGGCCGAAGATCAGCGGCCGGCTGTACAACGAGGGGCTCGCGAAGATCGCGGCGGGAATCGTGTTCATCGGGTTCAACCTCACGTTCTTCCCGCAGTTCATCCTCGGCTACCTCGGGATGCCGCGGCGCTACCACGCCTATCCGCCCGAGTTCCAGGTGCTGAACGTGCTGTCGTCGGCCGGCGCGTCGATTCTCGCGGTCGGCTACCTGCTGCCGATGGTGTACCTGATGTGGTCGCTGCGCTACGGCCGACTCGCCAGCTCGAATCCGTGGGGCGCGGTCGGCCTCGAGTGGATGACGACGTCGCCGCCGCCGACGGAGAATTTCACGGAAACGCCGGTCGTCACGTGGGACGCCTACGAGTACCCGGCGCGTGTGGAGACCCATGTTGCCTGAAGCGGTTCAGCATCACGCTCACCCCGCGGCGCTCGCGCACCACTTCGACAGCCTCGAACAGCAGCGCGAGGCGGCGACGCTCGGCATGTGGGCGTTCCTGGTCACCGAAATCCTGTTCTTCGGCGGCCTGTTCACCGTCTACATGGTGTATCGCTCGCTCTACCCGCAGGCGTTCGCCGCGGCGAGCCACGAGCTCGTGATCTGGGCGGGCACGACCAACACCGCCGTGCTCATCACCAGCTCGCTGACGATGGCGCTCGCCGTGCACGCGGCGCAGACGGGCAATCGACGGCTGCTGGTCATGCTCCTCATCGCGACGATCGCGCTCGGGTGCGTGTTCCTCGGCATCAAGGCGTTCGAGTACTACACCGAGTGGATGGAGCATCACGTCCCGGGCCTGAACTACGATTTCGAGCCGGCGTACTACCGCAACGCGCAGATCTTCTTCTCCCTCTACTTCCTGATGACCGGCCTGCACGCGCTGCACATGATCATCGGCATCGGCATCATGCTGTTCATGCTGTGGTCGTCGCTGCGCGGCGTCATCACGCAGGAGTACTACAACCCGATCGAAATCGCGGGCCTGTACTGGCACTTCGTCGACATCGTCTGGATCTTCCTGTTCCCGCTGCTCTATCTGATCGGCCGCCACACGCATGTCTGAGCACATCGTCCCCACGCGCGTCTACTACACGATCTTCACGATCCTGATGATCTGCACGGCGCTCACCGTCGCGGTGGCGTACGTCGATCTCGGCGCCATCTGGGGGCCGCTCAACACCGTCGTCGCCATCGCGATCGCCATCTTCAAGGCGGTGCTCGTCGTCCTGTTCTTCATGCACGTGAAATACAGCTCGCGGCTGACCTGGGCCGTCATCGCGGGCGGGCTGTTCTGGCTGCTGATTCTGCTGACGATCATCGGCGACTACCTGACGCGCGCCTGGCAGCCGTTCGGGTCGGTCTGAGGTGATGGACCGCCCGCTGCTGCTGCTGGCGGCGGCCGCGCTCGCCGCGGGCGCTCAAACCTGGGGCCTCGACAAAATTGAGCGTGCGCGCGTGCCGGCCACCGGCCGCGGCGTCCACGCCTACGTGATCGACACCGGCGTCCGCAAGAGCCACCAGGACTTCGGCGGGCGGGCCGACTGGATCGGCGACTTCGTCGGGGGCAGCCCCAGGAGCGGCGATGCCGAGGACTGCGATCCGTCGCCCGGCCATGGCACGCACGTCGCCGACATCCTGGCGGGCGAGCGATTCGGGGTGGCCACCGCCGCGCGCGTCCACGCGCTGCGCATCCTGCCCTGCACCGGAACGACGCGCACCGAGATGGAGGCGACGGTCCGCGCGGTCGACTGGATTACGGCGCACGGCCAGAAGCCCGCCGTGGTCAACATCAGCCCGGCGCGATGGGAGACCGCCGACCGATCGCTCGACCTCGCGATCGAACGCTCGATCGCAGCGGGGTACGTGTACGTGCTGTCGGCGGGCGGGCTGCCCGATCTCGCGCGGCTCACGCCTCAGCGGGTCGCCGCGGCGATCTCCGTGGCGGCATCGACCGACGACGACAAAGCGTTACAACGCGACTACGGTCCGCTGCTGACGCTCTTTGCACCCGGCGCGAACATCGAGGCAGCCGGCCGCGCGTCCGATTCGGCCACCTTCTCGGCCGACGGCGACTCGTACGCGGCGCCGTTCGCCGCCGGCGCCGCGGCGTTGTACCTCGAAGGCCACCCGTCGGCGACGCCGGCAGAGGTGAAGCGCGCGCTCGTCGACGGCGCCGTGCGCGATCGGTTGCGCGATGTCGGGTCGTCGCCGAATCGTCTGCTCCGTGCGATTCAGTAGAATGGCGCCACGGTGCCGGATCGTCTCTCGCCGCGCGACAGCGTGGCGCTGCTCGAAGCCACGCTCGAGGCCACGCACGACGGCATCGTCGTCGTCGATCTGAATCGGCGCGTGGTGTTGTGGAACCGCAACATCGCGCGGATGCTGAATCTGACCGACGACACGATCGCGGCTGGCGTCGACGCGATCAACGCCGCCCTCGCGCCGCAGATCGAGAACGGCGACGAACTGCGCGCGACGTCGAAGCGGCTGTGGGCGGATCCCCAGACGCCGGTCCTCGACACGCTGCGCTTCAAGGACGGCCGCGTATTCGAGCGGTTCATCGCCCCCCACCGCGTCGGCGACGACGTCGTCTGGCTCGTCGCGAGCGTGCACGACGTCACCGAGCGCGCGAACATCCAGCACGCGCTCGAACAGAACCGCGCCTTTCTCGAGAAGGCGCAGGAGGTCGCGCACATCGGCAGCTGGGTGGCCGAGCTCGACGGATCGCAGCGCGTCGACTGGTCCCGGGAGACGTCGCGCATTTTCGGCATCGACGGCGTCAACGTGAACGGCCACACGGCATCGGCGCTCGCGTTCGTGCACCCCGACGACCGCGAGCCGCTGCGCGCGGCCGCGCAGGCGGCGATCGCCAGCACCGATCGGTACGAAACGGAACACCGCATCGTCCGGGCGGACGGCAGCGTCCGCTGGGTGCACGAACGCGCCGACATCGTGCGCGACGCCGACCACCGGCCGCTGCGGATGATCGGCACGATCCAGGACATCACGGATCGCCGCCAGCTGGAGGATCAACTGCGCCAGGCGCAGAAGATGGAGGCCATCGGCCGGCTTGCGGGCGGCATCGCCCACGACATCAACAACGCGCTGACCGCCATCGCCGGCTACTCCGAGCTCGCGCTCGGGGCCGTCGCCGCGGATCATCCCGCGCGCGCGGATGTCGAGGAGATCCGCCGGGCGGCCGAACGCGCCGGCTCGGTGACACGGCAGCTGCTCGCGTTCAGCCGCAAGCAGCTGATCGAGCCGCGTCTGTTCGACGTCAACGACACCGTCGCCGCGATGGCGCGCCTGCTCTCGCGCCTCGTTGGCGCCGACGTCACGGTGCGGACGCAGCTCGGCACCGATCTGCGGCCGGTCGTCGGCGATCCCGGTCAGCTCGAACAGGCCATCGTCAACCTGGCGCTCAACGCGCGCGATGCGATGCCGAGCGGCGGCGAGGTGTCGCTGGTCACGTCGCTCGTCGCCGTCGACGAGGAGATGGCGCGCCGGAACGTGCCGATGCCGCCGGGCGAGTACGTGCACCTGGCGGTCAGCGACACGGGCCACGGCATGACGGCGGAGACGCAGGCGCGGATCTTCGAACCGTTCTTCACGACCAAGCCGGCCGGCAAGGGAACCGGCCTCGGCCTCTCGATGGTGTACGGCACGTTGAAGCAGATCGGCGGCTTCGTGTTCGTCAGCAGCGAACTCGGCCGCGGGACGACGTTCAACCTGTACATCCCGCCGGCGCCAGGCGCGCGGGCCGCCGCATCACGCGCACCCGACGCGTCGAGCGCGAGCGCCCGCGCGACGATCCTCGTCGCAGAGGACGAGCCGGCGGTCCGGCAGATCGTCGCGTCGACGCTCCGCGCCGACTACGACGTGCTCCTGGCGGCGTCGGGGGACGAAGCGCTGGCGATTGCCGACACGCTGTCCGGACCGCCGGACCTGCTGCTGACCGACGCGGTGATGCCCGGCAAGAGCGGCGTCGAGGTGGCGGCGCGGCTCGTGGAGAAGTGGCCGGCGCTGCGCGTCATGTTCATGTCGGGGTTCACCGACGAGGATCTGTCGCTGTCGCGATCGACGCACCCGGTCGGCGTGATCCAGAAGCCGTTCACGCCGCGCGACCTGAGGGCGCGGGTGCGGGAGGCGCTCGCGTCGGCCGGTTAGCTAGCGCGGCAGCGGCGCCAGCGCCGGTTTCGCGCCGTCGGGCAGCGGGGTGCGCGCGGTGTTCATCACCATCGCGAGCATCGTGTAGTAGCCGGTGATCCCGACCGCGTCGATCACGCCGGCCTCGCCGAACTTCTCGACCGCCCGCGCGTAGGTCGCGTCGCTGACGCTCTGGTTCCGCTGCAGCTCGTCCCAGAACGCGTACAGGATCTCCTCCTCGTCGGTCATGCCCGTCGGGCGCCGCCCTTCGGCGATCGCGGCGATGACCTCCGGGGCGACGCCGGCGCGGCGGGCGAGCGGCTCGTGCGCGTACCACTCGTAGTTCTGCGTCCACCGACGAGAGGTGACGAGGATCAGGAACTCGCTGAGCCGCGGCGGCAGCGTGCTCCTGAAGCGCAGGTAATCGCCCATCGCGCGGGCGCGCGTCATCACTTCGGGGCTGCGCAGCAGCGGCACGAACGGGCCGGAGACCTCCGCCGATCGCGCCGCCTTGAAGTCGGCAATCGCCTGCTTCTGCGCGTCGGTCAGCTTCTCTGCCGCTATCGGCGGCATTCGATCCTGCGCGTGTGCCATCACGGCTCCGGTCGCGAGCAGCGCCGCCGCGAAGAGCGCCCTCATTTCTTGAGCGTCAGCTTCTGCACGCGCCAGTTGATCAGCTCGCCGACGTACAAGTCGTGTTCGCTGCGGCAATCGATCGCGTTGACCGTGCCGAACTCCTTCGGCAGCTTCCCCGCGCGCCCGAACCGGCCGACGATGCGCCCGTCGAGTTCGGCTTTGTAGATTTCGCCGTTGTCCATCGTCTCGGGGTCGTTCGAATTGGAGCTGTAGAGATACTGATGCGGTCCCGGCGTGATGCAGATCGCGTACGGCGTGCCGACGGTCGTGATGGACGATTTGTAGTTGCCCTCCCCGTCGAAGACCTGAATGCGCCTGTTGCCGGCGTCTGCGACGTACACGTTGCCGGCCGCGTCGAGCGCGATGCCATGCAGCGAATTGAACTCGCCGTTGCCGCTGCCCCGGGCGCCCCACGATTTCAGGAAGTGTCCGTCCTTGTCGAACTTGGCGACGCGCGCGTTGCCGCCGTTCATCGTGACGCCGTCCGCGACGTAGATGTTGCCCGCCTTGTCCCACGTCACGTCGGCGGTGCGGACGAAGCTGTCGCCGGGGATCCCAGACCCGGCGGGTCCGGGCGGTCCGGGTCGAGCGCCTGCTGCCGGTGCGGCGCCGCGGCCCTCGGGTGCAGCACCGCGGCCCTCCGGCACGCCGCGACCTTCGGCGCCGCGTCCGGGTCCGGGCGCGCCCGGCGCGCCGCCGCGCGCGCGCACGTTGATCGCCTCGGGCTTGCGGCTCAGCACGAGTTGGATGCGGCCCTCGGGATCGAACTTGATGACGTTGCTCGATCCCTGATCGACGACCCAGATGTTGTCCTGCGGATCGACGCGCACCGCCTGCGCGAAGTTGAGCCCGTAGACGCCGACGCCGATTTCGCGGACGAACTTGCCGGTCTGGTCGAACTCGAACAGGCGCGACCCGGCCTTGTAGAAGGTGCGCGAGGCGCCGACCGTGGCGTTGGCGGCGCCGGTCCGCGTGTAGACGAACACATGGCCCTTCGAGTTCGTTGCGACGCCGGCGACTTCACCGAGGAAGGTTCCGTCCGGCACCTTGAGGAAGTCCGGATTCGAGTCGAACGCGATGTCGGGCGCCGACTGCGCGCCGAGCGTCGCCAGCGACACGGCCACGAGCGCGGCGATGCACCACTTCTTCATCGCGCACCGCCGTTCCTGGTCGACGAGGTGGGCGCGGTCGGCTTCAGCACGATCTTCTGGACGCGCCAGTCGGTGATCTCGGCGACGAAGAGCTCGTTCGGATTGCGACAGTCGATCTCGTGCACGGTGCTGAATTCCTTCGGCGCTTTTCCCGCCCGGCCGAATTTGCCGACGATCGTGCCGTCCAGTTCCATCTTGTAGATTTCGCCGGTCTGGGCTGCGAGACGCGAGTCGCCGTTGTCGGGAACGGAGTTCGACACGTACAGATACTGATGCGGACCCGGCGACACGCACACGGCCCACGGGCTGCCGACCGTGTCGTAGATCGCCTTGGGGTTCAGGTCGTTGTCCCACACCTGCACGCGGTTGTTGCTGCGGTCGCCGATGTAGATGTTGCCCTGCGCGTCGGCCGCCAGCGTGTGCGGCAGGTTGAGCTGCCCGGGACCGTTGCCGCGCGTCCCCGCGCTCTTGAGGAACCGGCCGTTCTTGTCGTACTTGACGACGCGCGAGTCGCCGTAGCCGTCGGTGACGAAGATGTTGCCGTCCTTGTCCCACGCGACGTCGGTCTGCCGGTTGAAGGAGTACGGCTTGTTCGCGCCGGAGTAGCCGCCCTGGCCCGGCATGTCGCCGAGTTGTTCCACCGCTTCGGGACGCCGGCCCAGCGTCATCAACACGCGGCCGAGGGGGCTGAACTTGACGATCATGTTCGTCCCCTCGTCCACGGCCCAGACATTGTCGCTGCTGTCGACGCGGACGGCGTGCGCGAACGCAAACCCGTAGTTGCCGGCGCCGATCTCGCGCACGAAGGTGCCGTTCTGATCGAACTCGAACAGCCGCGTCTCGCCGCTGCGGGTGTAGACGAACACGTGCCCCTTCGAGTTGGTGGCGACGCCGATGCCTTCGCCGAAGTAGATGTTCGGCGGCATCTTGAAGAAGTTCGGCACCGAGTCGTATGGAATCTCGGGGACGTTCTGTGCTTTCGCCTTCGCCTGCGCGAACGCGGGCGCGGCGGCAATCACGAGCGACAGGACCCCGAGCGCGATGTGGCGTTTCATGTCAGCCCTCCGGCGCTGGAACTCTAAGACAGTCGGTGCGTCAGCGCAACCAGGCGGCGAGGTCCTCGTGCCCGACGGCGATCCGCGAACGGCCGGCGTCGATATGGCGGAGCCGGCGGACGAGCCACGCCCTGATGGCATCGGTCTCGCCGGGCGCGATCGCCGTCGCCGCGTCGGCCCATCCCTCGACCAGCCGCCGCTGCAGCTCGCGCGCGGACGCATCAATGATCCAGTCGCTTCTCGCGCGTCGCACCGTGTAGCCGGCCGCGACGAACGCGTGCTCCGCCGCGCCGGTGCCGTCGGGCCCGGCCGCGCGTCCGAACCCTTTGTCGTTCTGCCGCTGGTGACGATTCATCAGCGCGCGCACCTCGTCGTCCTCCGGCTCCGGCGGGTCGCACCGTGACTCGCCGTTGTAGGTCAAGGCGAACAATGCCGCAGCGCCGACACGCCGGCACTGGGCGGCCAGCCGGACGAGCCACGCCTCGGACACCAGGTCGAGCAGCGCGGACGCGGTCACGATGTCGCGTCCGTCAAAGAGACCATCCACCAGCGTTCCGAGATTCGTCGTGCGCGTCTCGATCGGCACGTCGACGCGGTGCCGCAGCTCCTCCAGCAGCCGCGCATCGCGGTCGACGGCCAGCCACTGCTGCGGCCGCGGCAAACGGGGCGCGAGGTACCGGACGTTCGAGCCGGTCCCGGTGCCGAGGTCGACGATGCGGAGCGGACGCCGAGCGGGCAGCACCGCGATCAACGATTCGAGCAGCGCCGTCGATCGCGCCGCGGCATCCGCCGCTTCCCGCAGCGACAACCATCCGGACAGCGGTTCGTCAGCCATCGGTCTCAACCGCTGCGAGCGCATCCGCCATCGTCCGGCTCGCCTGCTCCCATGTCGTCAGCCGTTCGCGCGCCGTCCCCGCACCGTCGCGCAGCCGCGCGCGCAGGTCGGGGTCGGTGATGACGCGCGTCAACGCGTCGACGAACTCCGACGGCGCGTCCGGCCTGACGACGATGCCGCCCGCGCCGACAATCTGCCGCGCGGCGCCGACGTCGGTCGTGACCACCGGCAGCGCGCGTGCGATCGCTTCGGCGATCGCCATCCCATAGGTCTCGCGGAGACTGGCGCAGACGAACGCGTCGCTCCGATCGTACAGCGCCGCCAGTGTTCGATCGTCGAGCTCGCCCGCGAACGTCACGCGGCCGCCAAGGCCGAGCGTTTCGGCCGTCGACCGCGTGCGCGCGGCCGTCGCCGGATCACGATCGACGCTGCCGGCACAGGTGAGCGACCATCCGCGCGAGGGGACCGCCGCGAGCGCGGTCAGCAGCGCCTCGTGGCCTTTGCCGATCGTGAGCGCCGCGACGCTGACGAGCGCGACCCCGTCACCGATCGAGCCGCGCGCAACAGGCGCGGGGTCGGTCCCCGGCTCGACGAGCGCGACGCGCGCACCGCGTGCGGCCAACAGGTCCGCGGTCGAACGGCCGGTCGCGATTGCCATGCGAGCGCATGGCATCGCACGCCGCTCGAGGGCATCACGCCGCGCGGCCTCTGCCGGCCCGAGGCCGACTTCGAGCGACAGCGGCAAGTGGATCAGCAACACGATGCGGAGCCGGCGCGCGTGGCGCGCGACCGTGTCGCCGAGCGCCAGCAGCGCGAGTCCGTCGACCAGCGCGATCGTTCCGTCGCCGAGCGCAGCCAGGTCGGGCTGCCGGATGTCCACCGTCCAGCCGTGCGCGCGCAGCCCCTCGGCCATGCGCTTGTCGTAGATGTATCCGCCGGTGCGCGTCTCGACATCACCGGGGACGATCAGGGCGACGTGCGGCATCGATCAGCGCGCGCGGTCGTCGCCGACGGGCGCGTCGTACGCGGCCGACGCGATGTGCGATTCGTGCAGCGTCACCCGCATGCCGCTGATGCCGCTCGCGTTCGCGCCGAGGTCGCCGCGGCGGATTGCCGCGACGAGCCGATCGTGGATCGCTTTCGCAAGCGCTTCGGTCGTGCTGTTGCGCCCTGCGAACGACGGGTCGTCGTCGAGATTCCTGTAGTTGAACGTCGTCAACGCCCGATGCACCGATTCGGTCGCGCGTCCGATGTCGACGACGATGCCGTCGGCGTCGAGCTCGGCGCGCCGGAATTCGACGTCGACGACGTACGTGGCGCCGTGCAGCCGCTGGGCCGGGCCGAACACGTCGCCGCGAAGGCTGTGCGCGATCATGATGTGGTCGCGGACGGTCACGCTATACATAACGGATCCTGTGGCAGAGAGCGTCGCCGCCGGCGAGCACGGGCATGACCTCCGGCAGCGCGTCGAACGGGGTCTCGCCGCTGATCAGCGCGTCGAGCGCGGGATCGGTCAGCAGCGACAGCGCGAGCGCCATCCGGCGCCGGCGATCCCATCGCGCGCGGTGCGACGGCGCGACATGTCCGACCTGCGACGACGTCAACGTCAGGCGGCGCGCGTGGAACGCTTCGCCGAGGCGCAGCGAAACGGAACGATCTCCATACCAGCTCAGCTCCACGATGTGCGCCTCGAACCCGGCGAGCCGCAACGCCAGCTGCAGGCCCGACTCGCTCGCGCTCGTGTGGAAGACGACATCGCGATCGCCAGCGGCGGCAGCGGGGAGTGCGAACCGGACGCCGAGCGCGCGAGCCACCGACGCTCGCGCCGGGTTGACGTCGATCAGCTCGACGTCCATCGCCGCGATTCGCGACGCAACCCACGCGACCAGCGAACCGACCGTTCCGGCACCGACGACGGAGACCCGGTCGCCCGGTTGAACGTCGCCGTCCCACACGCCGTTGACCGCCGTCTCGAGATTCGCGGCAAGCACCGCGCGCGCGGCCGGCACTCCATCGGGGACGACGTTCACCGCCGACGCGGGCACGACGAAGCGCGTCTGGTGCGGGTGCAGCACGAAGACGGTCCGCCCTCGCAGCTCGGCGGGGCCATCCTCCACTTCGCCGACGCACGCGTAGCCGTACTTCACCGGCGCCGGAAAGTCCCCCGCCTGAAACGGCGCGCGCATCCGATCGCGTTCGCTCGGCGGCACACGTCCCTCGAACACCAGCGCCTCGGTGCCTCGACTGACGGCGCTGAACATGGTGCGCACCAGAACCTCGTCGTCGCCCGGCGGGCGGAGGCGTTCGGTGCGAAGCTCGCCGCGTCCCGGTTCCGCGATCCAGAACGCGCGCGCGTCGGTCGCCATCGGCCAATTCTGTCACGGCTGCCGCTACAATCGGCCGAGACGCTCTTGCCGCTGTCGTATGCCGAAAAAGTGATCGCCGTCATCGCGGGCATCGCCGTGCCCGCCGCGGTCGGATGGATTGGCGTCCGCAACCGGCGGGCGTTCGGCCTCGCGAACACCGTCACATCGATGCGGGCGCTGCTCGTCGCGCTCGTGGCGGGATTCGTCGCCGACGCCGATGCTGGGGCCCGGGCGGCCGCGGCCGTCGGACTGGCGGCGACGGCGACGGCGCTCGACGGCGTGGACGGCTGGGTCGCGCGACGGACGGACACGGTGACGGCATTCGGCGCGCGTTTCGACATGGAGGTCGACGCGCTGCTGATCCTCGTGCTCGCGATCCTCGCGTGGCAGATCGACAAGGCCGGCGTCTGGGTGCTGGCAGCCGGTCTCCTGCGATATGCCTTCGTGATCGCGGGCTGGATCGCGCCGTGGATGCGCCGTCCGCTCTCGCCCACCAACCGCGCCCGCGCCATCTGCATCGTGCAGCTCATCACCCTGATGATCGCGCTGCTGCCGGCAGTACACCGGCCGGCAAGCGCGATCGTCGCCGGCGCGGGACTCGCCGCGCTGACGTACTCGTTCGGCGTCGACACATGGCGGCTGTGGCAGCTCAGATAGCCTC
>Ga0070741_10004250_pt1 | contig 33699 bp, 23 predicted proteins | sample Coa_R1_4_FD_66440 | JGI IMG/M metagenome (GOLD analysis project Ga0070741, IMG submission 66440) | Surface soil microbial communities from Centralia Pennsylvania, which are recovering from an underground coalmine fire - Coalmine... | ecosystem: Environmental > Terrestrial > Soil > Unclassified ... | reverse complement strand
GCACGTGAGAGTGCTGTAGAGTTGCGCACGAAGTCAGGGAAACTTCTGGCCTTCGTGGATTATTCCTCAAAAGATGGGGAACATGGGTACGGCGTAGCCAAGGCGAGCTGGACACCTGACTCCCAGTTCTTTGTCTTCAGCCTCGAAAGTTCCGGCGGGCATTCCCCCTGGCATTCGCCTGTGCAGTATTTCAGCCGCGAGCTAAACAAGATTTTTAGTCTCGATGATGCACTTAACGATGCTGTCATGAATCCGAAATTTACGGTAGCTGCGCCCGACAAGGTAACGGTGCAGTTGTACTTCAGCGAACGGAGGCGGACCGTATCTTTGTCAGCATTGCACAGAAGCCGCTAATACGAGTGGGACCGGCTAGGGACGGACCAGCAGGGCAAGGCGGGGAAAAAGGAAGGTGCCGCGAGTGTCGTCAATGACGTTCACCTGGCAGGTATAGAAGCCCGGCTTCAACTGTGTGAGCGGGACATCCAGTTGAAACACGGCCGCCTGGCGGTCGGGAGCATTGATCTTACCGGTCTCAACCAGCGGCGTCTCGTATGCCTTGGTCTTGCCGCTGAAGAAAGCGACGCTGGTCAGGATCTTTGTGGGCGCGGTGTCTTTCGATTTACCACTGCCCTCGTACACTTCGTAGTACAGGTACAGGTGTTGACCGGAGGAAAAAACGTGGGTGACGCTGGGAATGAGCTCAGAGCCGTCACGCACCAGAGGACTATCGCTCTTCCGCTTATTTGCAGGCGCAACCTGGTTCGAGATTAAAACCGTGCTCATCTTCAGCGGCGCGTTCTTGTAATTGGGAATGCTGACATCGGTTTCGAATGAGCCGATTCGGCCGGTCTGGTTTTCGCGCAGCACGAATTTCAAATGATATTTTCCGGGCGGAAGAGTGAAGCCGCTGTCGTACTGGACATTTTTGCGGCGCACTTCGGTGGAACTGTTCACCGCGACTTTAACCGTGTCGCGCAACTGATCCACCGGCCGCTTGGCTTCGTCGGTGACGATTCCCAGGATGTCGAGGGTCGCTTTGTCTTTGTCGCTGCTGCGCGTGAACGGGATTTCCGACCCCGGCACCATCAGCGACACGGGCACGTAAAACTTGTTCTCGCTCAACCGAAAGTATCCAGCAGCCAGATAAACGGGCAGGTCGGTGGCAGGCAGGTCCGAAGCCAGTTCTTCGTCGAGCTGGCGTTCGCGATCCTCCTGGTTCGAATGTTTGAAGTCCGCCGGAGCGTAGTAGCCGCGACGATAATCCAATTTGATGCCGGGACGATTGATACGGACAGTAATGCGCCGGTACTTGCCGTCCCGCGCCGTATTCGTGCTGCGGTAGCCCAGAATGTAATAGGTGGCCGTGTCCTGCTGTACGCGTTTGAAGACCTGATTGAAATCGTTGGAATCGAGAAACGCGCGGCCACCGGTATCGCCCGCCAATGTGACCAGCGTTTCCTGGCTGGAGAAGTTAGAATTGAGCGCGTTCAGCATTGCCTGGCCGGAGTACGCCGAGGTTCCGCGCAGGCTGGCGTTTTGCGCATCGCCGCCGGGCACCAGGGCCTGCAGACCGCGAATATCCATCGTGTAAATGGCCAGATTTGCGCGGACAGCAGCGTTAGTGGCCGCCCGCAGCTCAGACTGGTTCTCAATGCCGGTACGGTCCATCCCGCTGGAAAAATAAATCAGCGACTTCTTTTGCTCGATGTGAGAAAGCTTCTCCGCGATCGAGCGCAGCGCTTCCAGCCGGCGGTCGGTATTGAAGATGTTGTACTCGGTATCGTCAGCGGTGAATGCCTGGCCCGTGTCCGGTGTGCCCTCGGTCGTGCCGGTAGAGCCTTCCTCGAAGCCCTGTCCTGTGCTTGCATTGAAGCTATGAAGAACCTTTTTCAGCGCAGCCCGGTCGCCGGTGAAATCCTGATTCACCTGCAGCGAGCTGCCCAGTGAGAGTACGGAAACCAGGTCAGCGGGCGCCATCTGCTGGTCCACATACTTCTGCGCGGCCGTGGCGGCGCGGTCAATCTCGTCGGGCTGCATGGAGGAAAGATCAAAGAGCAGCACGATCAAGCGGCGGTCGCGCATCGGGCTGGCCGCCTTCTGATTGGGAACGGACGCGGGTTTCGCCGCAGCCTGACCTTGCAAAACGGCAACCTGGGGAACATCGGCCGGTGGCACTGTGTCCGTATTTTCGATGTCGAACGATCCGATGTGCTGAGCCTTGTTGTCCTCCAGCACCGTGAAATCATCCGGTTTGAGGTCGCGGGCAAAATTGCCGTCCTTGTCTCGCGCGGTGACATTGACCAGCACCAGTTCGCTTTGCGCATGGAAGGTGTAACCGGACGTATCCTGCGCCGGCAGGGGAACACACATGGCAAGAATCAGCGAGACTGTGAGCACCTTGCGCGTTCGTGCCGTCACTCCCGCGATCGCAGACAGCCTGTTCGCCTTTGGATTGGCAACGGTCAAAACCGGAATCTCCCCGTCAATTGAATTTCTCTCATCGCGCCCACCGATATAACTCGCCCGTAGGTCGGGGAGTTCACGATGGCATCGATCGCGGTGAACTGAGGCGTATTGAAAATATTGTTGGCCGAGGCCCGAAATTCGAGCACCCGCGACTCCTTCATGGGAATCACCTTGGTGAACGCCATGTTGAACAACCGCTGGCCGGGGCCTTCGATACTGTTGCGCCGGGCATCGCCGAATTGTCCGGGCGGCGGCGCAACGAAAGCCAGCGTGTTGAACCACTGGGCGACGCCGGGATCGGAAATTCCGATGGGTAATCCGGTGACATCGGGACGCAGCGTTCCGTTGGTTCCGCGGCTCACATCGTTGAACGCGCCAAGAATTCGAGGGGTGAAGGGGAGCCCGGAAGCAATGGTCCAGCTGCCGCTCCACTGCCAGTCGCCGAGAATCGCGCGCAGCGGCCCGCCGTTCGTCAGCCAGCGCTTGTCATGTCCGAAAGGTAGTTCCCAGAGGTAGTCCGCGGTGAAACGATGGCGCTGGTCGAAGCTGGAGAGGCCGCGTTCGGCGGCCAGATCAAAGGCGTCCTGCGCGACCACGGTGCTGCCGCCGCCAATCGTCGAAGCATTATCCAGTGACTTCGAGAAGGTGTAGCTCCCGCCGATGGAGATTCCGTACTGTAGGCGCTTGCGAGCGCGCACGGTGCCGGCGTGTGCGACCGAGGCGCCATTGGAATCTTCGAACAGAAATGGCTGTACGCCGGGAATGCGCAAGCCGATCGCGGTCCGGTTCGGAGCTTCGACAATGTCAAGATGCGTTCCCTTGGTCCCGGTGTAATCCAGATTAATCACGACAGTCGGAGTGATCTCCTGCTGGATGTCCAGATTCCAGATTTGCACGTAGCCCAGGTGATAATTGCGATCCACCCCATAGTTGTTGGTCACCGAATCTGCCGGATTGGGTGGAAATCCATTCTGCAAGGTCAGCACAGTACCCGCGGATTGCACGTTGGTTTGGGTAAAGGAAAATGGCGGCTGGAAGGCGAGCTGTTGAACGATATTCGAATACGCGCCGGTGTTGTAGTTGATCCCATATCCGGCACGAACCACGGTCTTTTGCAGCGGCTTCCACGCGATACCAACCCGCGGCGCGAAATTATTGCGATCGGGATTCACCAGGGTCGCGGGAAAACTTCCGGTGAACGCACCCACCTGGTTGGGCAACACGGGGACAACGGCGGTGAATTCCGGAGCCACATCGAGGTTGGCGAGGCGATCGTTGATCTCTGTGTACGGGGAAACGTATTCATAGCGCAGCCCAAGGCTCAACGTCAGGTTGCCGCGAATGCGCCACTCATCTTGCAGGAACAGGTCCCAGGAATTTCCGCGGAAGTGATAGCTGTTCTCGCCGAACTGCGCCGAGGTCTGCTGCGGCAAGCCCAGCAGAAAGTCGGCGAAATCGTATCCCGTGCCGGGTACGGGAGTGCCATTCACGATCTGCGAGGTGTTCAGTCCCGTGAAAATGAAGCTGCCGCGGGCGTTGCTGTCGGTCATGGTGTTGAGCTGGATGCGCCGGAAATCGCCGCCCCAGCGCAACGTATGTTTGCCGTGCGTCAAAATCATGAAGTCGGAAATTGAGAACGTCTGGTCCCGGCGCAACAACGGGTTGATATCGTTCAAGGCAGCAAAATTGGTGAAGGAAATATCAGGCAAGCCGAAATCAAACGGGTTTTGCGAGACGCCGGTGATTCCCAGGGCTCCGCTGATGTCGTTGCCAAATGCGTAAAGATTGTGCGTGGAGATTCGATTCCGGTTGTAGTCCACCCGCGCGATGTTGGTGAGCTTACCGAAAGTTCGAGCATAGGAGACGGGAACGTCGATGCTGGTGGTGGAAGTCTTGCCTCCCACGCTGGGAAAGGGATTGGTCAGAGTCGTATCTGCCGAATGGTAGTGCAGGCCGATGTTGAGATTGTTACGCGGACCTCCACGGCGGCCCCGGCCCAAGCCCATGCCGTTAAAGTTATGTATCAGATGAAAATTCAGATTAGTGCTGTTGTTGGTGGCAGCGGTAACAAAGTGAAAGTTCTGCGCGTCCCCGGGCAGGTTCGGCACAGGGATGAACGGCAACAAGCCCGCGGCGGCGGGGTTGATTGCGTTGCCCGGAATCACATTGCCGGGGAAGGGCAATCCGGTTTTTGGATCGAAAATCTGTACCAATGATCCGGCATTGCGCCCGTTCGCGATTCGAGTTGCAGAAAAATCTCCGTTGCGCTGAGCTAGGGTGGGAACCGTGGAAAACGCATCAAACGGAGTGTCGCCGTAACTCCCGTTGTAATTCACGAAGAAAAACGTCTTTGTGCCGCCATGATAAATCTTGGGAATGTTTAAGGGTCCACCGATGGCGGCGCCAAATCGATTTTGCGAATACGAGGGCTTCGCGCTAGGAACACCGGTCAGCGAGTAGGGCGCCGCATCGAGAGCGGAATCGCCAATGGTGTAGTACACGGTTCCGTGCGGGCGATTGATGTCGAGGCCGCGTCCACCTCGCATGATCATCATCGGCCCGCCGCCGCCGCCCCCTGGACCACCTCGGTGACCACCGGGACCTCCCATGCCGCCAGGACCACCAAAACCGCCGCCTTCGTGCTGCTCGCGGGCTTCCTGATATCGCTGCCGCATCTCCTCGCTGCTCATGCCGGACGTGTTGCCTTCGCCGTTCCCCGACACCTCAACTGATTCGGTGGAGGTGTTGGGAGCGATGCCAGGGACCGGCATTCCCGGCGGAGCCACGCTGTTCTGTTGAAAATCACCGGCTTCTTCGCCCTGCATGACGGAGAGACTTTGAAAACGGCCATTCCCGTTTATCCCCGGACGACGAGGGAGCCCGCCATTCGCATTGGCTGCTGCTCCTGGCATTCCCGGTCGTTCGCCCGGGCGCGGTCCCTGATATCGCGAGGCCAGCACCAGCTCGAGATCCACGCGCTCTTGGTTATTTGTTCCGTTGATCTCCACGCGGTGAAACGCAGGGGCGAAACCCGTCATCTGCGTACGAACGAAATAAGCTCCAGCCTCGGGAAGGGACAGGGCATAACTGCCTTCCACATCCGTCCACGTGGAAGTCTTTCGGCGGGTGGCAACGTTGATGGCGGTCACGGTGACGCCGGGAATGGGCATGTTGCCCGACTTAACGGTTCCGCGAAGTATGGCAACGGGCGGAGTTGTGGGCTGGGATTGCGGAGCGGCGACAGGCGGAGTCTGCGCCTCAACAAAGCAACACGCGAGAAACAGGATCGAAATCCAGCGCGTGTTCCCCCGGGAACGGTGTTCTGCGATTAAATTAGGGAACCTCATCAGGCGCGAGCAGTCAGACCTCTAAGCAGGTCTCTCCCGAAACATTTTACTCAGGTGATAGCAACTAGAATTGCGCCAAACGCCTGGTTGGGTTCCAGAGATTCCGAAATGGGCGGCGGCCCTGCTCAGCGGTTCTGTCTGTCAGGCCTGACGGGCAAGGCTCTCCGATAGGGCTGCGATCTCCTCGATGTGGGACTCCGCGTGTTGGCAATGCGCCTGGAGAAGGTTCTCCAGCGTGATCTCGCCGGTTTCCTCGTGAATGCCTCGATTCATCCAAACTTCAGCCGGCAAGGACTGCAACAGTTCCGAGGTGGTTTGTCGAAGTGCGCGAAACAGCGCCAGGGCCGGGCCGAGGGAGAGATGTGTGTAGCCGAGCTTGTCGGCCCAGATGTCTCCCTTATAAGACTTCAGCAGAGCGCCCGGTTGGGCAGCCAGCATGCGCAAACGCCCGGCGCCGACGATTTCCGCATCAACGATGTGAAGCGCAATCTGCTGCGCGTTCCAGGCTCCGGTTTTTGGTTCGCGGTTGATTTCCGACTCCGGAAGCGCGCGCAAAGCTTCTTCCAGCGCCGTGGCTCCGTCCTGGTAACGAAAGATTAAATCCCGAATTTCCGATGTTCCTGTTTGTGCTTCCATCCTCACACCTCCGTTGACCATGCGACCTATAATTTCAGGCAACGTCGTCTTCATCTTCTTCTCCCAGCCGCTGCTCAGAAGGTTTTTGGCCATCGTGCCTTCGGTGAACACAAAGCCCCGGTGCTCGAGCACCACCCGTGTTCCTTCCGCCACCGGCTGCAGGCTGAAAGAAACCACGGTGTTCTGGTTCCCGCCTCGCCACGAATAGGCCAGGTACTTGGGCGGGCTGAGTTCCATAACCTCGCATTCGATCACTCCGGTAAACGCCCCGCTCTTGCTGTGGAACTGGAACTTGTGCCCGAGGCGAGGCTCAAAACTATTGGGCATGAGCCAGTCGGCGAGTGCCTGCGGGTCGGTGATGGCTTTCCAGACCTGCTCCGGTGTGAACGGATATACCGCTTCAAATTTGAGATCGCGTGTCATGCCATCCTCCATTGGGAACGCGCCTAACTCCGGGGTGTCTTCTTCTTCTCTTCCGAGGACTCCGTCCGGCGCAGGTGTTCACCCAGGTCCGCCAGCTTCTGACGCCAGAACCGCTCGTATTGCGCCAACCACTCGTAAGCCTCTCGCAAAGGCTCAGGATGAAGACGATAAAGCCGGCTCCGGCCTTCTCTCCGTTCGCGCACCAACCCTGCCTCGCGAAGGACACGCAAATGTTGTGAGATTGCAGGCTGGGTCATGGTGAACCGCTCCGCCAATGCCGAGACCGGTTGCTCCCGCCCTGCCAGCAGTTCGAGCAAAGATCGCCGCGTAGGGTCGGAGAGGGCGCGGTAAACGTCGGTGCGGAATAAATCCACGCCTCCGAATATACATAAGTAAATACTTATATGTCAATCAATCTTTGATTCGCTTTCGACAAACAGCGAAATCCTCAAGGAGCAGGATAGAAACTGGAACTCAGGCAGTCACGTAAGACAAGTAATATTTAATGTCTGCTGCCGGCAACGGATTGCTTACTTCGCGATTAGAATCGTAGCGATTCTTTCTTCCGGGTAGGAACATCCCATAACAACGGCCGGGTCGTGCATCGTGGGCCTGCAAGGCCGCGTGTAGTAATAAGATGAGCTGTTTTTGTTGGGAGGATAAGGAATAGTCGCGAGAGTCCATGGATCGAAACATACTTACTCCGCCGGAGCGAAGGGAAGATAGAGTCGCGGAAGAGCAGGTCAGCCAGCCCAGACCACGTTCGCGACGGCTCTGGGTGTGGATTGTTCTCGTTCTGCTGGTGGCCCTCGTCGCTTACATCGTCTTCCGGCGGCCCAGCAATACTCAGAACGCAGGCGCGCGATCCGCAGCCGGGGGCTCTCGCGGCGCAATGGTTGTTCCCGTGGTTGCCGCCAAAGCACAGAAGGGCGATATCGGCGTCTATTACAGCGGCCTCGGTTCCGTCACGCCGATCTACACCGTCACGGTCAAGACTCGGGTTGATGGGCAGTTGATGAATGTGTTTTACAAAGAAGGCCAGACGGTGAACAAGGGCGCATTACTGGCGGAGATCGATCCTCGTCCCTTCCAGGTGCAGTTGACGCAGGCTGAAGGACAGTTGCTCAAGGACGAGGCCGCCCTGCAGAACGCGCGCGTTGATTTGCAGCGCTACGAAACCCTGCTGCCGAAAAACGCCATCCCCGAGCAACAGGTCGCGACACAAAAAGCTCTGATCGCGCAGGATCAAGGCGCGATCAAAACCGACCAGGGGAACGTCGATAACGCGAAGCTGAACCTGGTTTATTGCCGCGTCACTGCTCCGATCAGCGGCCGGATCGGTTTGCGCCTCGTCGATCCCGGAAACATCGTTCACGCCAGCGATGCCAACGGGTTGATGATCATCACACAAGTTCAACCGATCAGCGTGATTTTCACCATCTCCGAAGACCAAGTGCCGGCGGTGGCTTCGGCCATGCACGCCGGACGAAAACTCCAAGTTGAGGCCTACGACCGCGAGATGAAAAACAAACTCGCGCAAGGGGTCCTGGCCACGCTCGACAACCAGATCGACCAGACCACGGGGACTCTCCGGCTCCGCGCCATTTTCAACAATAAGGATGGCACTCTTTTTCCCAACCAGTTCGTGAATGCAAGAATGCTGGTACAAGAGAAAAAAGGCGTGACCTTGCTTCCTACAGCCGCGATCCAGCGCAATTCACAGATGAGTTACGTTTACCTGGTCAAGCCGGACCAGACCGTGACCGTACGGCCGGTGAATGCCGGAACGACCGAAGGCGCGAACACCGAGGTGGTTTCGGGGCTGGCGCCCGGGGATGTCGTGGTCACCAGCGGCGTTGACAAACTGCAGGAAGGAAGCAAAGTCACGGTGCACTTTCCTGGCGAAGGCGGGCAGAAGGCTGGGCAATGAGCCCCTCCCGGATATTCATCCTCCGGCCCATCGCGACCACGCTGTTGATGGTCGCCATCATTCTGGCGGGAGTCGTAGCTTACCGCCAGCTGGCAGTTTCGGCGCTGCCGGAAGTTGACTATCCCACCATTCAGGTAACCACGTTCTATCCCGGGGCAAGCCCCCAAGTCATGGCATCTTCCGTGACCGCTCCTCTGGAACGTCAGTTCGGACAGATGCCTGGCCTGCAGCAGATGACCTCCGTCAGCTCGGATGGCAGCTCGGTCATCACTCTTCAATTCGCGCTTTCGCTGAACATCGACGTCGCCGAGCAGGAGGTGCAGCAGTCCATTAATGGATCCGGGACTTATCTCCCTGCCGACCTTCCGACGCCACCGCTCTACAGCAAGATCAATCCCGCAGATACGCCCATCCTGACGCTGGCGCTGACGTCGAACACGATGGCGCTCTCGAAAGTGGAGGATCTGGCGGACACCAGACTGGCGCCCAAGATTTCCCAGTTGCCGGGTGTCGGGCTGGTAAGCATCAGCGGGGGGCAGAAGCCCGCGGTACGTATTCAGGTCAATCCCACAGCGCTCGCCAATCATGGCCTGAATATGGAAGACGTGCGCAGCGCGATCATCGCGACCAACGTCAACCAGGCCAAGGGAAATTTTGATGGCCCGCACCAGGCCTATCAGATTGGCGCGAACGATCAGCTCCTCTCCAGCGCGGATTACGCTTCGCTGGTGATTGCTTACCGCAACGGAGCGCCGGTCAAACTTTCCGATCTTGCCGAGGTTGTTGATGACGTGGAAAACACTCGTCAGGCCGCCTGGATGAATGATCAACCCGCGGTGATCATGAACATTCAGCGGCAGCCCGGGGCCAACATCATCTCGGTGGTAGACCGGATCAAGACGCTTTTGCCGCAGCTCACCACCCTGCTGCCGGCCGGTGTGAATGTACAAATTCTGACGGATCGCACCACCACGATTCGCGCCTCCGTCAAAGATGTTCAATTCGAGTTGATGTTGACCGTGGCGCTCGTGGTGATGGTCATCTTTTTGTTCCTGCGGAATCTGGCCGCCACGGTGATTCCCAGTGTCGCCGTGCCGTTGTCCTTGATCGGAACGTTCGGCGTGATGTACCTGCTCGGCTACAGCTTGAACAACCTCACGCTCATGGCGTTAACCATCTCTACAGGATTCGTGGTGGATGATGCCATCGTCATGATCGAGAACATAGCGCGCTATATCGAAGAGGGTGAGCCGCCGTTGCGCGCGGCACTGAAGGGCTCCGAGCAAATCGGATTCACCATCATTTCGTTGACCGTGTCCCTGATCGCGGTGCTTATTCCGCTGCTGTTCATGGGAGACATTGTTGGGCGGCTCTTCCGCGAGTTTGCGATCACCCTGGCGGTCACGATTCTGGTATCGGCAGTCGTGTCACTCACGCTGACGCCGATGATGTGCTCCAAGCTGCTGCGCCACATTCCTCCCGAAAAGCAGAGCCGGTTCTATCGCGTGTCGGAAGTTGCGTTTGAACGGGTGATCGCGTTTTACGGCCGAACGTTGAAGAAGGTACTCGAATACCAGACCATCACGTTGCTGATTGCGCTGGGCACCCTGATATTTACGCTCCTGCTTTTCGTCTTCATACCCAAGGGATTTTTTCCCATCCAGGACACGGGCGTGATTCAGGGGATTTCCGAAGCAGAGGAGTCGATTTCATTTCCGGACATGGCGCAACGGCAACAGGCGTTGGCTCGCGTGATCCTGCAGGATCCGGCAGTGGAGAGCCTTTCGTCCTTCATTGGTATTGATGGCACGAACACGACTCTCAACAGCGGCCGGATTTTGATTAACCTGAAGCCGCTCGAGGAACGGAAAATCAACGCCTCCGATGTCATTCGCAGGCTGCAGCCGTCGCTGGAAAAAGTGACCGGAATCACGCTGTACATGCAGCCGGTCCAGGACCTCACGGTCGAGGATCGCGTCAGCCGCACTCAGTTCCAATACACGTTGGAAGATCCCAACATGGCGGAACTGAATGACGTGGCGCGGCAGATGATCGGGCGGTTGCAACAGCTTCCCGAGTTACGCGACGTGGCCAGTGACCAACAGGACCGCGGCTTGGCGCAGATGCTCGTGTACGACCGGCGGACGGCTTCGCGGCTGGGAATCACTCCTGCCAACATTGACCAGGCTCTGTACGACGCTTTCGGCCAGCGGCAAGTCTCCACCATGTTCACGCAATTGAACCAGTACCACGTGGTGCTGGAGGTGAAACCCGAGTTCCAGCAGGATCCCGCAAATCTTCGCAACCTCTTTATCCGTTCGGGTGTAGCCACTTCGGGAGGCAGCGGAGTGGTTGCCGGAGGGACCACCACGACTGCGCCCAATGGACCTGCCAGTTCGGCGCTGGTGGCCGCGGCCACCGCTTCGTCGGGGTCTTTGTACTCGGCAGGCTCGAGTCCGTTTTCCGGTGCGGCGCCCGCATCCACGCAAGCATTTCCCAACGGCAACGTTATTTCGCTGAGCACCTTCAGCAAGACTGAGACGGTGACGGTGCCGATTGCGATCACGCATCAGGGGCAATTCCCGGTGGTGACGCTGTCCTTTAATCTGGCGCCGGGGGTTTCGCTGGGCGAAGCGATCAAGGCGGTGGACCGGGTCAAAAATGATCTGCACATGCCCGCCAGTATCCAGGGTCAATTTCAGGGTACAGCCGAAGCCTTTCAGGCATCGCTGGCCAACGAGCCCATCCTCATCCTGGCGGCGCTGGTGACTGTGTACATCGTGCTCGGCGTGCTCTACGAAAGCTATATTCACCCCATCACGATCCTCTCCACATTGCCATCCGCAGGTGTGGGTGCACTGCTCGCTCTCTACCTGTTTCATACAGACTTCAATGTAATTGCCCTGATCGGAATCATCCTGCTGATCGGTATCGTGAAGAAAAATGCCATCATGATGATTGATTTTGCGCTCGAGGCCGAACGCAAAGAGGGCATGGAGCCGGTCGAAGCCATCTACCAGGCTTCGTTGCTGCGTTTCCGTCCCATCATGATGACGACCCTGGCCGCGTTGCTCGCAGGTTTTCCCCTGATGCTGGGCCGCGGCACCGGCTCGGAGTTGCGCAATCCCCTGGGGATCACCATCGTGGGTGGACTGCTGCTGAGCCAGTTGCTGACGCTGTATACGACCCCGGTGGTTTACCTGTGGTTCGACCGGCTGGCGCGGCGTTTCTCACCTCGGCATGGCGAGGGTCCCGGCAGCGAGCTGATTCCGGCGAAATGATGCAATGAATATTTCCGAGCCATTCATCCGGAGGCCCGTCGCAACCACGCTGTTGGCACTGGCCCTGGCGCTGTCGGGAGTGGTGGCGTTCCGTCTGCTTCCCGTGTCTCCCCTCCCGCAGGTGGATTTTCCCACCATCTCTGTGAGCGCCAGCTTGCCGGGGGCAAGCCCGGAGACGATGGCCTCGGCCATAGCAACTCCATTGGAGCGGCAGTTCGGACGAATTGCAGGCGTGACGGAAATGACTTCGGCGAGCACGCTCGGGGGTACCAGCATCACGCTGCAATTCGATTTGAGCCGCGATATCAACGCGGCTGCGCGGGATGTGCAGGCTGCCATCAACGGCGCCCGCGGCTACCTTCCTAGCAACCTGCCGCAGAATCCCAGATACCGCAAAGTCAATCCCGCCGACGCGCCGATCTTCATCATCACCTTGACCTCCGACATTCTCAGTAAAGGCCAGATGTACGACGCAGCCTCCACGGTGATGGCGCAGAAGTTGTCGCAGGTGGAAGGGGTGGGGCAAGTGATCGTGGGAGGAAGTTCTTTGCCCGCGGTTCGCGTCGAGTTGAATCCCAATGCGGTGAACAAGTACGGACTCGGCCTGGAACAGATTCGCGGCTTCCTGAACGGGACGAACGCGAATATTCCCAAGGGGCATATCTCCGATGCGCACCGCATGTATGAGATCGACGCCAACGATCAACTTTTTAAGGCGGTGGATTACCAGCCGCTGGTGGTGGCGTATCGCAACGGCTCGGCGGTCCGGCTTTCCGATATCGCGCAGGTGACCGACTCGGTCGAGGACATTCGCAATTCAGGGTATATCAACGGCAAGCCGTCGGTGCTGGTGATCATCTTTCGTCAACCGGGCGCGAACATTATCGACACGGTGGATCATGTGCGCGCCACGTTGCCCGAACTGAAAGCAGCGATTCCCCAATCCATTGACCTCAACGTCGCGCTCGACCAGACGGTCACGATTCGATCGTCTGTACACGAAGTCGAGAAAACCCTGCTGATTGCCATCCTGCTGGTGATCCTGGTGGTGTTCTTCTTCCTGCGCAGCGCGCGGACCTCGCTCATTCCCAGCATCGCGGTCCCGCTGTCCTTGATTGGGACTTTTGGAGCGATGTACCTCCTCCACTACAGTCTCGATAATCTGTCGTTGATGGCGTTAACCATCTCGACTGGATTCGTAGTGGACGATGCCATCGTGGTGATCGAGAACATCACGCGCTATCTCGAACAGGGCATGCGGCCGTTTGAAGCCGCGCTCAAGGGCGCAAAGGAAGTCGGTTTCACCGTCCTTACCATCAGCGTTTCGCTGATTGCGGTTTTCATCCCTATTCTCATGATGGGTGGGATCGTCGGACGGCTGTTTCGCGAGTTTGCCGTGACCATGTCCATCGCCATTGCGATTTCCATGGTGGTGTCTCTGACGGTGACCCCCATGATGTGCGCCCACCTGCTCCGCCACTCTGAATCGCACGGCCGCCTTTATATGGCCAGCGAAGGCGCCTTCAAGTGGGTGGTGAACATGTATGGGCGGTCGCTCAAGGTAGTGCTCGATTACTCCGCCATCACCCTCATGGTGTTGCTGGCCACGATCGCCTTGAACGTGTACCTCTTCATCCGTATTCCCAAGGGATTTTTCCCCCAGCAAGACAATGGCCGGATCGTCGGCACCGTTCTCGCCGACCAGGACACTTCGTTTCAGTCGATGAACCGGACCTTGCTGCAGATGATCGAGATCGTGAAGGCTGATGCGGCCGTGCAGGATGTGCTGGGATTCACCGGGGGAGGCGGGGGTACAACCATCAACACCGCCCGGATGTTTATCGCGCTCAAGCCGCTCAATGAGCGCAAGATCAGGGCGGACTACATCATCGCGCGCTTACGGCCCAAACTCGCTCGTGTTCCCGGCGCGACTCTCTATTTGCAGGCCGCGCAGGACGTGCGCGTTGGCGGGCGTTTCGGCGCGGCTCAGTATCAGTTCACCATGCGCGGCGACAATCTGAACGATCTCGTCGCCTTCGCGCCCCGCATGCTCGAGCAACTGCGACATGTTCCCATCATCACGGACGTGAGCAGCGATCAGCTGAATAACGGATTGCAGTCTTTCGTCCAGTACGACCGCAATACGGCAGCGCGCTTCAACATATCGCCACAATTACTCGATGGCACGCTCTATGACGCTTTCGGCCAGCGCCAGGTCTCCACCATGTACACGTCGCTGAACCAGTATCACGTGATCATGGAAGCGGCCCCGCAATACTGGCAGGATCCCAGCTTCCTTCAGAACATTTACGTACGCTCTCCCAGTGGTCAACAGGTTCCGCTGAGCGCGATGGCCCGATTCGCGCCACTCACCGCGCCCCTGGCGGTGAACCACCAGAGCCTGTTCCCGGCGGTTACGATTTCGTTCAATCTGGCGCCCGGTGTGGCATTGGGTAACGCGGTGAACGCGATCAACACCACGGCAGGAAAAATCAATCTGCCACCGACCATTCAGACCACCTTCGCCGGTACCGCGCAGGCCTATCAGCAATCTCTCGGTAATCAGTGGATTCTCATCCTCACCGCGCTCGCCACCGTGTATATCGTCCTGGGAATCCTCTATGAGAGCTACATTCACCCGATCACGATTCTGTCGACGCTACCTTCCGCGGGCATTGGCGCCTTGTTTGCCCTGATGATCACCAAGACCGAATTGAGTGTCATGGCCATGATTGGCATCATTCTGCTGATCGGGATCGTGAAGAAAAATGCCATCATGATGGTGGACTTTGCCATTGCCGCCGAGCGCAACGAAGGCAAGAATTCCAAGGATTCGATTTTTGAGGCTTGCCTGCTGCGCTTCCGCCCTATCCTGATGACCACGATGGCGGCGATGTTTGGCGCGACCCCGTTGGCCCTGGGCACGGGGATGGGTTCAGAACTACGCCAGCCGCTCGGCATTACCATCATTGGTGGTTTGATCGTCAGTCAGCTCTTGACTCTTTACACGACTCCGGTGGTGTACTTGTACTTTGACCGTTTGCAGCACTGGTGGAGCGGTCTCTGGACACCCATTGGGGAGGCAGGTTCAGAAGCATGAGCATCATCGCCCGCAGTGCTACGCGAATCGCTACGCTCCTGCTGATAACAGGGATGTTTCTGTGGAGCGGTTGCATGGTGGGACCCAACTACAAGCGGCCCGCGGCGCCCATCCCTCAGATCTACAAAGAGCAGCTTCCCGAAGGGTGGAAGCAGGCGCAGCCCAACGAAGGCGCGCTGCGCGGGAAATGGTGGGAAATCTACAACGATCCCCAGCTGAATGCCCTGGAAGAGCAGGTCAACGTCAACAATCAGAACGTGCTGCAGGCGGAATCGGTCTACCGCGAAGCGAGAGATGCCGCTCGTATCGCACGTTCAGCCCTGTTCCCAACGGTAGCCGGAGCGTTTGATGCCAGCCGTTCGAAGACCTCTTCCAACCTTGGAAGCGCAGCGAACAAAATCAACTTCATCTCCGGAACCCGCAATGACTTTACTCTGCCGGTAGATGTTTCCTATCAGGCCGACGTTTGGGGAGCAGTTCGCCGAAATGTTAGGGCGAACGTTGCCACCGCGCAGGCTTCCGCCGCCGATCTGGAAAATGTGCGTCTGATCATGCACGCGCAGCTCGCCCAGCTTTACTTTGAACTGCGCGGGCTCGATGCCAACCAGGATCTTCTCGAGCGGACGGTGAAGTCATTCGAAGATTATCTTCAGCTCACCAAAGATCGTTTCAGCGTCGGCATCTCTTCCGGGTCAGACGTAGCGCAGGCACAAACTCAACTGGAGACCACCCGTGTCCAACTGATCGACGTGAGTGTGGTGCGCTCGCAGGATGAGCACGCGATCGCCATCCTGATTGGAAAGCCGCCCTCCGCCTTATCCTTGGCGCGTCAACCATTGCACGCGCCCCCTCCGGCGATTCCTGTGGCGATTCCTTCCACGTTGCTGGAACGCCGTCCTGACATCGCGTCCAACGAGCGTAGCGTCGCAGCAGCCAATGAGCAGATCGGCATCGCCAAGGCGGCTTTCTTCCCCACGCTGAACCTGTCTGCATCCGGTGGGTTGGAAAGCACCGATATTTCCAAGCTGTTGAATTGGTCCAGCCGGTTCTGGTCTCTGGGATCGAACGTCGCGGAAACCATTTTCGATGCCGGAAAGCGGCGCGCCCAGCTTGATCTTGAGCGCGCGGCCTACGATGCCACGGTGGCCGGTTATCGCCAGACTGTTCTCACCGCATTTCAGCAAGTCGAAGACCAGCTTGCCGCTCTTCGTATTCTGGAACAGGAAGCTGCTACAGAAGATAGAGCAGTGAAAGCGGCACAGGAGTCACTCGATATCTCCACTGCGCAATATAAGGCAGGCACCGCGAGCTATTTGCAGGTGCTCACCGCTCAAACCGTTGCCCTGCAGGATGAAACGGCCGCGGTCAACATCCTGAGTCACCGTCTCAGGGATAGTGTGCTGCTCGTGGAAGCCTTGGGCGGAGGTTGGGACACATCCCAGCTGCCGAGCCGCGGCGACGTTCTGGCCGGCGGCAAATGAGGTTTCGCCTTATCTGTCCTCCAGCACTCGAGGCTCATGTTGCGGAGTGGCTGAGTCGATGAGGGCTTCTACGCGATAGCCGGATTCCTCGGCCGCCCGCATGCGCGATTCGAGATCGTGCTCCAGGTCGCGAATGGCATCCATGTCCGGACGCGGTGCTCCCGCAATTGCCAGCAACGCGGGAAGCGCCATCCACCAGAGCAGGCGCTCGTAATCTTCTTTGACGAAATAGCGCACGCCTTCCCACTCGTGAACTCCGATCAGCCACGCCACATCGGGATCGTGCAGCCAGCTCAAGGGTGCTGCCGTTTTTCCGCTGACTGGCTCGGCCCCCGGCGCCCAGGACGGATGCGCCAGAGCCGCCCGCACCCGCGCCACAGCACGCCAGCGCTCTTCCCCTTCCACTCCCAGCTTTTCCAGACTCTCCGCCATGGGCTCGCGCAATTTCATCGCCTCAAAAAGTTGCGCTGCAGCATGTTCGGGTTCCAGCGGATCGTAGAACTGTCCCAGCCCTTCCAATGCGCACCAGGCAATCACCGTGCCCCAGATCCCGGCCTGATTCTCGCCGTCGCCCTCGGGGGAGGGAAGCACTGCACGCGCTTCAGCCGGCCAGGGCTTGGAAAAGTACTGTTCCAGGTCAGGCAACAACTTTGCTGCCTGCAGGCGCAGAATCATCGACGAGACTACCGAATCGCCATCGACGACAGACCCCGGTTGCCATTTCAGCCCTGCGGACTTGCCTACGCCGCTGGCAACGAATCCCGGTACCTCGTGGATCAGCCGCCGCATGTGTGCGCGTTCTTTCGCCAGTGCCTGTTCCGTACCGTCTGTTGAAGTCGACGTTGGAACTTCCTCCTCCGCCAACCCTTCCAGACTAGGAGCGAAGGTCTCCACGATCTCAGGTTCCAGCAACGCACGTACGGCATCGTGCACGGGCTGGAGCTCGAGTTCACACAACTTTTGTTCAAGGCTGTGGACACCCTGTCCGCCCAACTCGTCGCACAGTCTGTGCCATGGCCGCGCCGGGTCGCGAACTTCCCGCCAATCCAGCAGTACACGATACTTGTACGCGTCCACCTCGACCCGAAGTCCGCGGTGGACAAGATCGCTGCCGCGATGCAAGTACTCGAGCCCGCTGATGGCATCGCGATACATGACGAACGCCTCGGAATCTCCGCGCAGACCGAACGATTCCGCAATTGAACGTTGCCGCAAATGTCTGCCGCCATCACCCGTCTTTTCCGCATAGGCGCAGGACATTTTGATCCACCCTCGCGCGCTGGCGAAACGGTTGTGATAAACCACCAGAGCCCGCTCGTCTCCCCGGCGATTCGAATACGCGAACACGTCTTCATTCACCCAGCCATCATCGGTGTAGAAGTCGTAGAGCAGGAAGTCGCGGACCTCGGCAAACAGCGCGCGACGGTGCAGCAGGGGCGAGATCTCGCGTTCATGGCGGCCCACCAGCCATGAATCGGCGCTCTCATCCCGGTAGGCGCGGCGGAATTCCATCCCGTAGCGCTCGGTGAAACCTTCGATCTGTCCGTGGCCAAACATGGGCAGTCCGGGCAACGTCGCCATCATCACGCAAACCCCAAAATACTTGTCGCCCTTGCCAAACTGATCGACCGCGGTGCGCTCGTCGGGATTGTTCATGAAATTGACGTAGCGCTTGAGAACTTCCGGATCGAACTCCAGGGTATTTTTCATGACGCTGCGGTAGTTCGCGTTTTCTTCATCGCGCAACATATTCATGAAGGCGCTGTTATAGACGCGATGCATGCCCAGGGTGCGAACGAAATAGCCTTCCATCATCCAGAAAGCTTCCGCGAGCAGCAATGTTTGCGGCGCTTCCACGGCAACCCGATCGACCACCTCGCGCCAGAACTCGATGGGCATGGCATGATCGAACTGCTCGCGCGTCATTCCGTGCTCGCTGCGGGAAGGAATCGCGCCGCCGGTGCCGGGCGCGGGATACCACAAACGCTGGTAGTGGCGCTTGGCCAAGGTCATGGCCGCGTCAAATCGAATGATGGGGAACTGCCGCGCCACGTGCAGGATGGTTTGAATCACCGCCTCCCGCACCTCGGCGTTCAGATAATTCAATTGCGCGGTGTCGTTCCAGGGATAGCTGGTGCCATCGTTGCCGTGATAAACGTAGCGTGAATCGCCCGTCCAGCGGTCGGTGCGGCGAAAAACCACGGCGGCATCGCTGCGATCGAAGTAGTGATCCTCAATCTTGATTTCTACCCGGCCGTCGCTGGACACATCCGGCCCATTAAAACTGTAGGAAGGGAAGGGACTGTAGGGCAGGGAGAGGAACCACGTGGGGTGCTCGATGACCCAGCGCGAATCGATTCCCATGTGGTTGGGTACCATGTCGCTGGCCAGGCGGATGCCACGCGTGCCGGCGCGGTCACGCAAATTCGCGTACGCCGCCTCTCCACCCAGGTCGTTAGCGATGGTGTAGTCATACAGCGAATATGCTGAAGCTACCGCGTCAGGATTTCCTGAAAGCTGTTTGATGCGCTGCGAGGCCCGGCTGCGTTCCCACAGCCCGATCAGCCAAAGCGCATTGAAGCCGCGCCGCGCCAGCGTGTTCAATTCCTCGTCAGGAATCTCATCGAGGCGGTGGATGGAACGGCCATACGCTTTGGAAAGCTGGTCCAGCCATACATAGATGCTCTTCGCGATGAGAACCGTGCGCGGCATCCAGTCCACGTCCTGGCTGAAACGCTCGTATTCGACCTCCTGCCCGGCGAAGTGGGGAACGGCCGCCGCGCTCGAATCGCCCAAGGCCTGCGGTCCTCCGAAATGCGCGCCCGGCGGGTGATACATCATCCAAATCGCGATCTGCTCTTCTTTCAGAACATCCAGCGCGCGGAGCAGGCGCTGAATAAATTCTCCGAGGAGTGTCGCCCACTTTTCTTGAATGAACGCCAGCTGTCCTTCCAGCGAATCGGGGGAAGTGAGGGCGGGCGCGCGCAGCAGATCGAACAGATTCTGGTTGTCGGGACCGAAACGCGGTCGTGTCTCGAAATAATCGCGCAGCGCCGACGTGAGCTGTGCGTAGGAAGTGCCGCGCCGCAACGGCTTCTCGTCGAATAACTCCAGGAATGGGCGAAATGCGGGATTGGCGTTCGCCAACCAAAGCATCATCAGTTCTTCAAGGGCGACCGCGCGATTCGGAATTCCGCCAGTCGTCCCTCTTAGCCAGTCTTCCGTCGTCTGCTTTTCGCGGTAAACCGCCAGAGTAGGGAACTGCTCCGCAAAGGCGAGCAGAGTGCGATGGAGATTGCCACGGCCGAGCCGCGACTCGAACCAGGACAGCGCATCCACCATGACCTTGGGATCACGCTGCTCACGGTAGAGCGCCACCATCACGTGCAGCGCCTCATCGATCAGGCCCATCGCATTCAGTGCGCCGGGGTGGATGGCCAGCTCGGGATGGCGCTGGGCATCCCGCACCTGGTTCATGCGGCGGGCGAATTCCCGGACGGCGGCCAGGTTCGCGAACACCACATTTCCGGTCACTGAAAAAAGCGCTTCTTCGAAACCGTAGCGGTCGCGCGCCGCCCGGGAGATGTGAAATTCGAATGTGGGGAGTGCCGTCATTCTTACAGGTTTGATTCGTGTTTGTATCGCGGTGCCGCTGGTGCTTGCAGTTGAATCCTAAAGTTTACTGGATGATGCCTCAACCGGAGCACCCGCCTTGCCGCAGCGAACGAGGAGTGTAGAGGAGAGGGACAGGTCGGCGCAAACCCGGAATGACACCCCGGAGGGAGCGGCTTCAGTCCACCACCGGTCCATTGATCGGCGGCGGGGCGGTATCGTGGCGATAAATGCGATAAATCCCGGTGACCAGCACGATTCCGGCCAGGATCACGCCGCCAAAAATCAGGTAATTGCGCCGGGAAGTCGGAGGAGGGCTGAAGTCGACGTCCACCGCCGTATACAGCGTGTCCTTCAGCTTGAAACCGTGCAGTGAATCGCCCACCTTGTAACAGCCGACGATATCTCCCACGGCATTGAGGCCGCGCGCCTCGGTTGAGTCCGCATTGGGAAAGTTAATGAAGATGAATTTGTCGTCCACCAGTTGAAAACCATGCTTCGCCCCGGCCTTTTCATAGGTCCCGACAATCCATCCACTCTCGCTGATCTCCGACGGCCAGGTGGCCGTGGCCTCGGGAACATCCAGGTCGTTGAAATTGTTGTCCGCTAGAAGAAAGCCATGAGTCACATTCTTCGCATCAACGTACCATCCCACCATTTCCTCATCGTCATTGATAGAGGTAACGACCGTCGACTTCGCTGAGGGGTGATCGATGGTCGAAAAGTTCCCCTCCCTGAGCACAAAGCCGTGGCGCTGCCCGGATTTGTCGTCGTAATAGCCGGCCACGGATCGCCCGATATTTTCGCCGCGCACGAAAGTCTTGGCCGCACCGGGAAAATCCAGCGAATGAAATCCGTTGTGATCGCGCACGAATCCGTGCACTACGTTGTCGCTGTCGGTGTAATCGCCGGCCAGATCGCCCCGGTCGTCCATGCCAAGTATCTCGGTTGACTTGGCGCCGGGGAAATTGATTTTTTTGAAGTCCTGAACAAGATGGTAGAAGCCGTGGCTGTGTCCGGCGGCGTCTTCGTACACTCCGACGATTGCTCCCACAGTATCAATGCTATTGGCTTGCGTATTGTGCTCGCCGGATGCGGCCGGCGACAGTTGGCCCACGCCGGCAATGCAGAACTGAAGAATGAAGCACAACAGTAGCGCGCGAATGAAAGTTTGCATCGGCACCTAAACTTTTGGATGATTCGCCTTATTCTAGCCCAAGCATGCCAACCTCCGTCATGACCAGCCTCACCCTAAGGGGCTGCATAGCGCAACCTGGCGGACCACATCGGCAAAGAGGCCAGGCGCCATTTGCGGGTATAATATTGTCTCGTGCCCAAGTACTCCATCGTTGTTCCTCTGCACAATGAGCAGGAAAATGTGACGGAACTCTACGACCGTCTCAAGGCGGTCATGGAATCTGCCGGGGAGCCGTTCGAAATTGTGTTCGTGGACGACGGCAGCGCCGACGCCACCTTCGGCCTTCTGCGCGAGATTGCGGCCGTGGATAGCCGGGTGACGGTGGTGAAATTGCGTCGCAACTTTGGGCAGACTTCGGCGCTGGCTGCCGGTTTCGACCACGCTCGTGGCGAGTACATCATCGCGATGGACGGCGATCTCCAGCACGATCCTGCCGACATTCCTGTATTCCTCGGCAAGGTGCGGGAGGGCTACGACATTGTCAGCGGCTGGCGCAAGGAACGCATCGACAACTTGCTGCTGCGCCGCATCCCCTCGCGCTGCGCCAACTGGATGATGGCGAAGCTGAGCGGGGTCGATATTCACGATTTCGGCACGACTTTCAAAGCCTATCGCCGCGAGATTCTCGAGCGCGTGCCTCTCTACGGCGAACTGCACCGGTTTATTCCGGCCTTGGCGTCCTGGCAGGGCGCGTCCATCTGCGAAGTGCCCATCCGTAATATCAATCGTGAAAAAGGAAATTCGCATTACGGTTTGTCGCGGACCATTCGCGTCTTCTTCGATCTGATCACCATCCGGTTCCTGTTGCGCTACCTGTCCCGCCCGCTCCATTTCTTCGGCACGCTGGGGATGTTGTCGATGTTCGGCGGCTCCGGGATCGCGCTCTGGCTGCTGATTGAAAAGTTTTTGCGTCACGTCAGCCTCATGGGCCAGCACGGGCCGCTGATGATTTTCGCCGCGGTTCTTCTTCTCGCCGGAGTGCAGATGCTCGCGTTCGGATTACTGGGCGAAATGCAGGTTCGCTATTACCATGAACCGACCCGCCGCGCACCCTATTCCGTCGAACGCATTCTGCGCGCTCAGAGCGAAGAATCCACTATCTCCGAATAGTCGCGGAAACTACGGCAAACCAAGAACTTACAAGTAATTTAGTAATTTGTAATTTGGTAATTTGAAAAAAGCACGCGCACGTTGGCTCCTCCGCAATTACCAAATTACTAAATTACAAATTGACGTCACTTCCCCTCCTGATCCCGTCGCAACCCTTTGGTAACTAGCCGGTACTCAGTCCCGCAACTAAGCTTTGCAACCGGGGTTTCACACCGACATGAATAAACTCACCAGTTCACTTTTTGTCCTGGCAGTCGGCGGGCTGATGACCATCGGTTCTGCCGCTGCTCAAACCGCAACCTCTGGCGCCGGACCGGGTGTGGTTGATCCGGGTCACCCGCGGGTTAACCAGGTGAACCGCCGCGAAACGCGCCAGCAGAAGCGCGTCGCCAACGGCATCAATAATGGTTCCCTGAGCCCGAAAGAAGCTTCCCACCTGGAGAAGCGCGAAGCCAGCATTCAGAAGCAGGAACAGCGTGACATGGCGAAGCACAACGGGCACCTCACCAAGGCGGAGCAGGTTCGGTTGAACCGCCGCCAGAACCGTACCAGCCGCGCCATTTACCGCGATAAACACAACTAAGCGGATCGGGTCATGGGTCCTGGTCCGCAGCAGGTTTGGCCAGGACCTCTTCACTTCCGCAATTTTTTTCCTCGCACCAACAGCCGCAGGCGACCGCGCGGCGACACTCACGCACTTTTCCACTGCTATCGCAAATTGGAACCATCGCTGTCACTTTTGAGAAGCGCCAACCACATTTACTTTTGACGTTCTTCGGGACTGCTGCGGGCGATCCATCCCCGGTGTCTTTTACCCCTGGAGGAAATAGGAATGGTGGGGACGAGTGTGTCTGGCGTGAATTTCGTCCAGCTTCGAACGGCCGTGATGTGCGTGCAGTGCGAGCTCATCAGCGAAAACCACACGCCGTACTGCCTGGCGTGCGGCAGCAAAGCGCTGCTCAGCCTGCCGCGGGTGTTCGGTGGATCATTACGCCACCAGCCCACGGCACGCCTCATCAGGGACGCCGAATTGAATCAACTTGTGCGTCAATTGCTTGGCAGCGTTCCACCTTCTCACGACACCGACCCGGAGCTGATTCCGGCGGGATCATTTCATCTGTCGGAAGAAATGACATATGAGTCACCGATTTCGACCATGACGGTTTCGGACGACATGCAGGAGCAATCAGCCCTTGTCACGGAACCGGAACTCGAGCCGGTCATGAACATCATCACCGAAAAAGCGCAGTCTATGACCGGGGCCACCGGGGCGGCAATCGCGTTGCGCCGCGGCGATGAGATTGTCTGCCGTGCCCGGGCCGGCCGCACCGCACCTGACTTGGGTGTACGCCTCCACAATCATTCAGGCTTTTCCGCCGAATGCGTCCGCAGCGGCGAAATCATGCTTTGCGAAGACGCCGAGAAGAATTCCCGCGTTGACCTGGTTACCTGCCGTCAGCTGGGAGTGCGCTCCATTTTGGTTGCGCCGCTCCGGCATCTATACAACTCCTTTGGTATCTTCGAGGTACTCTCTTCCCGCCCGCATGCCTTCGACGATCGCGATGTTGCCACCCTGCAGTTGCTTTCAGGGGTGATGACCGCTGCATTAACCCGCTTCGGCGGGCAGGCCACCACTCGTTCCTAGCCTCCCGTTTTGGCAAACAAAATCGCCTTAACACTGGATTGTCAGCAGTTTCGGGGTAAGATTGTAGCTGCGGCCTGGCCCCTGCTCAGGCCCGGCGGGATAGTAGTCCGATCCCCCTGTCTCGGCACGTATGACTCTCGAAAGGCGAATAACAGAACGGGATAAGGTGTGTCTGGCTGCTTTCGCGACACTCGAAGGCGGTGCCGGTGCCACCATCTTGAACTTGAGCGAGGCGGGCATGGGCGTGGAGGCGACCTCGACCCCGATCCCGGCTCCGGAGGGTTCCTCGCCTACCGAAGTGCGCCTCTCGATCAGCCTCCCTGCCACCCAGACTTCCATTGAGACCCGGGGAGTGGTGACCTGGACGGATTCGAAAGGGCGTGCCGGTGTCCGTTTCGTCAGCCTGAGCGAAGGTCCCCGCCGGTTGCTCCGGGAATTCCTCTCGCTCAATGCCGCCGCGGAAGACAGCAGAAACCCGAGGGCAAGTGCTCAAAAGACTCCTCTGGACTTGGCCAATAACGTCGTCGTGCCCCTGGAGGGTGAGCCGGTCCGCGCTGCCCGTGCCTTTGAAGACAGTCCCGGCGCCGTAGGGCCGTCGCTAGGAGAGGAACTCGCGGAAATTTCCGATGCCGCCTTGCAGGTGCTTGTGGACCGCGCGCTCTCGCTGATGAATGGCGATGGCGCAGCCGTGGCTTTGCTTGAAGGCGACACCATGGTCTGCCGCGCGGTGTCTGGCCATTCCGTTCCTCCGGTCGGCGCTCGCCTGGGTCTTGGGACTGGCATTTCTGCCGAATGTGTCCGGCGTCGCACGATTCTTCGCTGTGATGACTCCGAGCACGATCCCGGCGTCGATCGCGAAACCTGCCGAGCCTTGGGAATTCGCGCGATTGTGGTGGTCCCGGTCATGCACGGCGCGAAAGTTCTGGGTGTGCTTGAGGTCGTCTCCTCCACCCCCGATGCATTTGCGAGTTACGGCCCGTCCGGTCTGCAGGAAATCATCGACAAGATCCTGACTGGCCGCAACGCGGATCCAGTCGGCGAATCCGAGGCCAGCGCCGCCGTCGAGCAAGAGGCTCAACTCAGCTCAACCGGCTCCCACACTCCCGATCCTCTGCACGAACTGCGCCTGCCCGATTCCTGGTTCATCCGCAATCGGATTGTCCTGGGTGCTGTGGCGGGAACGCTTCTCGGACTTGTCATCTTGACCCTAGCCGCGGGCTTCCAGCATCGTGCTGCGTCAACACTGGAAGCACCTTCTTCAGTGGCGGCGGCGACTGAGCCTGCAGCTCCGGCGCCGGAATTTTCCTCAACACTGCCCAGAAAGCAATCCGTAAGGCCCTTCAACCAACTGGAAAAAATGGCCCGGACCGGCGATCCTGAGGCCGAGTTTTCCCTCGGCGCTCGCTATGCCACCGGAGAACAGGTCTCGCAGGACTACTCCGAAGCCGTGAAGTGGTTCAGCCGCTCCGCTGAGCAGGGACATGTGGTCGCCCAGGCGGCGTTGGGGGCCTGCTACTGGGCGGGGCGTGGTGTTCCTCAGGATTACGTCCGCTCCTACATGTGGTCGTGGCTGGCGAAGCTCGGTGGTGACGAGGCCAGTAAGTATCGCGTTGCCGTGCTCCGTCCCCGCATGTCAACCGCTCAGGTCTCGCAGGCCCAGCAACTCGTCCAGCAATGGCTGCAGCAGCATCCTCAGCGTGCCGCGAGGTTCTCTCCCACGGCCCAGCTCCAGCCCTGAACGGGCAACTGCCATCCTGGCGGCGTAAAATATCTTTAGCTACTCATGCCCACGCTACGTGACATTGTTTACGAGAACGTCCGCGAGGGAGAGCTGTACGAGAAGCTCGATCGCAACCGGGTGCGCTGCTTCGCCTGCGGCCATTGCTGCCCCATTCCCGATGGCCAGCCCGGCGTCTGTAAAGTCCGTTACAACCGCGGTGGAACTCTGTATGTCCCGTGGGGCTACGTGGGCGGCGTGCAATGCGATCCCGTGGAAAAGAAGCCCTTCTTTCACGCTTATCCCGGCTCGCTCGCCTATAGCTTCGGCATGTTGGGTTGCGACCTGCACTGCAGCTATTGTCAGAATTGGGTGACGTCGCAGGCGCTGCGGGATCCCGGCGCCGTATCGCCCCCACTTCAGGCCGCCCCGGAAAAATTGGTGCAGGATGCCCTCCGCCAAGGTGGCAAGCTCCTGGTCAGCACCTACAACGAGCCGCTGATCACCAGCGAGTGGGCGGTGGCCGTCTTTAAGGAAGCGCGACAAGCGGGATTAGTCACCGGCTTTGTCTCCAACGGCAATGGCACGCCCCAGGTGCTGGAATATCTGCGCCCCTGGATTGATGTTTATAAAGTGGACTTGAAGAGCTTCGACGACCGGCATTACCACGAACTGGGCGGCCGGATCGGGCCGATCCTCGACACGATCCGCTCCCTCCACTCGATGGGCATCTGGCTGGAGCTGGTCACGCTGTTGATCCCCGGCTTCAACGATTCCGACGATGAACTGAAGCGGCTGACTGCTTTCGTGGCCGACGTTTCGCCGGACATTCCCTGGCACGTGACCGCATTTCACAAGGATTACAAGATGACCGATCCGGCGGACACTAAGCCGGAAGACTTGCTGCGCGCCGCCGAAATTGCCAGGCAGGCCGGGCTGCGCTACATCTACCCCGGAAACCTGCCGGGCGAAGTCGGTGATTTGGAAAACACCCGCTGCCCCATATGTCAGACGTTGCTCGTGGAGCGCTACGGATATCTGATCACCGGCTATCACCTGACACCGGACGGGGCTTGTCCGAAATGCGCAACGCAGATTCCTGGCCGCTGGCCGCGCGAGTTTCAGGGACAGATTACCTCGTTGCCCTATGTTCCACGCCGTTCCCGAACGCATCTCTTTTCCATACTGAATTGATCTGTCATCGGGAACGCTCTGTTAACATTTCTAATCCTGAAAAGTAATGTCACCTGAAGGCCAGAATCGAGTCACTACAGACGAGGAGTTGCGCCCGGCAACCGACGCTTCTGCTCCCCCGCCGCCGCCCAAGCACCACATGTCTGTGCGGGCGCGGCTCCTGTTTTTCCTCGTCGCCTGGCTGATCGTCCTGATGCCTTTCCTGTTCTGGTGGAGCACCTGGTTCGGCCGGCACCTCTCGCCGACACAAATCAACCAGTACCTGCAGGATGAAAAGCATCCTCGGCACATCCAGCACGCGCTGGTGCAGATGGGCGAGCGTATGGCTGCCGGCGATGCCACCGCGAAACAGTGGTACCCCGACTTGCTGCGGCTCGCCACCTACAACGTGGAAGAAGTTCGCAACACCGACGCCTGGGTCATGGGCCAGGACACGTCACAACAGGAGTTTCACGCTGCGCTCCTCAAAATGCTGCAGGATGTTTCGCCCATGGTTCGCGGCAACGCCGCGCTTTCGCTGGTTCGTTTCGGGGATGCGTCAGGTCACGATCAGATTGTCGCGCTTCTGCGGCCGGCCAAAATCACTGCGCCTCGGGCAGGAACGGTCGAAGATACCGGAAAGGCAAGCGCCGCGATTCGGCAAGGCGGGTTAATCGCCAAATTGCGCGATGCTGAGGGCCACGTCATTGAAGTGCGCTCGCCCGTCACCGGACGCATTCGCGCGATTGAAGTAGAACGCGGCGATAAGGTCTCTGGGGGAACCGAATTAGCTGTGGTGTCCCCCGGCGACGATCAGGTGTGGGAAGCTATGCGTGCCCTGTATGTGATCGGAGTTCCTCAAGACCTGCCCGCCATCACGCCCTACGAGCACCGGATTCCCGACGTTTCTGAACGCGTGCGCCAGCAGGCCGTGCAGACGGAAAGGGCGATTAAGGGAAGAGAATGATTGTCAGTTCTCAGTTCTCAGTTGTCAGTTTGTACATCAACGCCAGGACGTTTCGGTAGAGAGGTTGTAACTGACAACTGACAACTGAGAACTGACAACTGACAACCGCTACTCCACCACATCGGCGTCGAGCACTCTGGGCTGCTCCAGGTAATGCGAGACGGCATACTGCGCGAGTAAAGGCGTCTGGAGCCAGATTTCCGCACCTCGCCACTCGCCCTTTAAGTGCGGCTGGTCGGAAGGATGCTTGCAGGCGCCGCTACTGCCGTACTGCGGGCCAAACGACGCGCTTTGAATCTCGCCGAACTGCTGAATGCCGCGCCAGGCCTCATCGCCCTTCGTGCCCGATAAATCGATTTTCAATCTGACAATCGCCATGGAAAGTCAAAAGCTTAACGCAGAGGTCGCAGAGAAAAAAGAGAGTTCATTGCTTTACGGTCGAGGCGTTGGCTAACCGTTCAACTCACAAACAAATGGTAAAGCATGAAGTACACCACCACGCCTGTCACAGAAACGTAGAGCCAGATGGGATACGTCCACCTTGCAATCGCGCGGTGCCGCTCAAAATTGCCCTTTAGCGCCCGCGACAGAGTGATGATGACCAGCGGCAGCACACTCGCCGCAAGAATTGTGTGTGAGATCAGGATCGTGAAATAGACCGGCCGGGCCACCCCGTGTCCGCGGAAATGCACCGATCCCACGTGCACGTGATAATAAAGATAACAAGCCAGAAACAAGCTGGAGGTTACGAGCGCGGTGATCATGAGCCGTTTGTGCGCCAGCATCTTTCCCCGCATGATCATGCGATGGGCGATGAGCAGGAGAATTGCACTTAATCCATTCAGGGAAGCGTTAATGGCGGGAAAAATCGCGTATTGGGGGGGCACTCCCAGCTCGGTTGGCGAGACGAGACTCACGCCGCCGGCTTCGTCGTGCGCCGGTTGACCATCACGAAAGCCACTCCGAACATGACCAGCGTAAAAACTAATAACACCACGATCGACGAGGCCACCGGAAGCGAGGTTTGGGCAGCGGGGTAGAGTAATCCTCGCAGCGCCTCCACCCCGTACGTGAGCGGGTTGGCGCGCATGATGATGCGCAACCAGCCCGATGCGCCACTCAAGGGAAAGAGCGCGCCCGAAAGCAGCCACAGCGGAATCAGAAACAGGTTGATGATGGCATGAAACGCCTGGGTCGAATCCATCGGCCAGGCGATCGCAAACCCAAGGGCGGTCAGGGAAAATGAAACCAGAAAAATGGTCAGCACAATCGCCGCAAGTTGCAGTAAGTTGAAATGAACGCCGATGGCAGGCGCAAATGCCAGAAAAATCATTCCCTGAATCGCCGCCAGCGTGGTTCCGCCCAGTACCTTGCCCAGCACGATCGCCGACCGTGGCACCGGGGCCACCAGCACCGACAAAAGAAATCCTTCCTTGCGGTCCTCGATGACCGACATCATGGTGAAGATCGAGGTGAACAGCACGATCATGATCAGCGCACCGGGATAAAAATAATCGAGATAATGCTGCTGCCCCGCCGAAGAACCCGAACGGAACGACGTTCCGAATCCCGAGCCGATGACAATCCAGAACAGAAGGGGAGAGGCAATCACCCCCACCACCCGGCTGCGCTGGCGATAAAAGCGCACGATCTCGCGCCACCACAGGGTAAACGAGGGCAATAGGATTCCCGTACGGAGGGGTGCAGCCGAAACCGAAATGGTTGTGCTCTGCGTAGCCATTACGAACCTGCTGTTACTGGTGTTCTCCGTTCGCTTCCGTCCAGAACCTGTGTCCTGTGCGGTGAATGAACACATCTTCGAGGGTCGGTTTGCTCACCGAAATTGACTGGATTTCTCCGGGAAACGCCTCCACCACATCGGTAATGAAACGATGCCCATTCTCCTGCTCCAGGCGAACCTTGCCACCGATCACGGCAGCTTCCATTCCAAACCGTCGCTGGATTCTCTGCGCTACGGAATCAGGATCGCCGGCTTCCAGGAGAATTACATCTCCACCAATTTCGTGCTTCAGTTCCACGGGTGTTCCCAGCGCGACGAGTTTTCCCTGATTCAGAATGGCGAGCCGATCGCACCGTTCCGCTTCTTCCATCAGGTGGGTGGTCACCAGAACCGTGACCTGTTCCTCCTCGCGCAACGCCCGCAGGTACTGCCATAGATCGCGGCGCGCCCCGGGATCGAGTCCAGTTGTCGGCTCATCCAACAGCAGCACCGACGGATGGTGCATGAGGCCCTTGGCCAGTTCGAGCCGCCGCTGCATGCCTCCGGAAAACGTCTCGGCGTACTCTTTCGCGCGATCGGCCAATCCAACATGTTCCAGCATCTCGTCAATGCGTTTGCTGAGCGTCGAACCACTCAAGCCGTAAAGATGTCCCTGGTGCCACAGGTTCTCCGCCGCCGTGAGCTTCACATCGATGCTCTGCGCCTGAAACACAACCCCGATCTGCCGCCGCAGGCCGTTCGGATCCCTGGCGGCGTCCCGTCCCATGATCAATGCCCGGCCGCCGGATGGAATCATCAAGGTCGAAAGGATTCGAAATAACGTGGTTTTGCCGCTGCCATTCGGACCCAGTAGTCCGAACAACTCCGCGGCTTGCACTTGAAAGGAAACTCCGTCCAGAGCGATCCGGTCATCGTAGCGATGGCGCAGGTCCTCGATGCTGATCACAGCCGGTCTGGATGCGGCGGACGGGGCGGCTTCTGAGGCAGCTTCGAAGGCGGGGGTTCTAGAGGCCACGATCCATTCTACGACACTGCGTTCAACATCATCAGGGCGAACAGTAAGGGAAGGTAAAAGACAGTAGCCTGAAGCAGTTGACGGGCGAACATCTTGGAACGTGGGGCCGCGGGCGCAAGTTTCAAATTCGACAGCCGCAGGCCGAACCACAACAGGATCACGCTTAGCACCAGCGCGCTCGCCAGATAAATCCTACCCGACATTCCCATGAGCGACGGCAGCAAGCTAACCGGGATCAGGGCCAGCGAGTATCCGACGATATTGCGTGCGGTTGAGCGTCCGTCTTTCTCGACCACCGGCAGCATACGAATTCCGCCGCCCGCATAATCTTCGCGATAAAGCCACGCGATTGAGAAGAAATGCGGGAACTGCCAGAGGAACACGATGCCGAACAGTACCAGGGCGCCCCAGTCGAGATGTCCCCGGGCAGCCGTCCAACCGAGCACGCCGGGCATGGCGCCGGGAAACGCGCCGATCAGGGTGCAAACCGGTGAAATCTGCTTCAGCGGGGTATACGCGGCCAGGTAAACGATCGATGTCGCCAAGGCCAGGGCTCCAGTCAGCGGATTCAGTGCCAGGCTGAGATAGACGATCCCACCCAGCGCCATGGCGATGCCCACCACCAGCGCGTGCTCCACGCTCATTCTTTTGCACGGCAAAGGACGAATGGAGGTGCGCCGCATCAATCCGTCAATGTCGCGCTCCATCACCTCATTGAGCGCCGCCGTGCCTCCCGCCACCAAACCAATCCCCAGCAGAGCATGAAACAGGTTCCACGACAGGGAAGAGACCCCTGACTTCAGCGCTCCGAAAAAGAAGCCGCACCACGCCGTCATGACGATGAGGCTGGTGACCCGCAGCTTGACGAGCTCCGCATAGTCCTTGAGCAGGACGGCAAGGTTGCTGCGATCTACGATGAGTGGCTGAGTCGCGGTGCTCATGCGGGGGCCGCCTTATGCTCTGCTGCGGGTACTTCATCTCTCGCATCGACGGCGAGGTGTCTCCATACCTGCACCGCCAACACAACGGCGGTCGCAAGCAGCAACGCTCCCACGGCTACGTGCGCCACCGTGGAGACGACCATGGGGAGCTCGGGCTGGACAGCATCTCGCCCCCAGGCCACACGGGTGAGGAACGCGGCAAATCCGAGGCATAGCTGCACGATCAACAGCGCCAGCATCGTGATTGCCGGCCGGCGAATTGCGTCGATGCGGGAGTAATGTGCAATGGCTCGAATGGCCGTCCACCCCAGGATGAATGCCACCAGGGCGGCATTGATCACGTGCGGCGCCCAACTCATCCCGTGATGCCGGAACATCGCGCCCAGGATCAGTTGCACATAAAGAATGGCGACCGACAGCCACGTTAAAGTCGTCAGACTTGGACGGCGGTTATCGGCAATCGTGCTGGGCTGCTCTTCCACCCAGTCCTGTCCCGTGAACAACGCGATCACCACCGCAATACAGAAAAACGTCTGCGCCACGGCGGCGTGAGCCGAGGAAACCGGGGCCGGCAAGTAGTATAGGACGGTGATGCCGCCGAGGATGCCTTGCGCCACCACGGTCGCCAGCGCCGCTATCCCCAGCTTCCTCATCCACGAGCGCTTGTCGGCGCGCCACGTCCAGATCGCAAGAATAATTGTGAGCAAGCCCACGAACTCGGCGACCATGCGGTGCGTGTGTTCAAAGCGCACGCCTCCCACCATCCGCGGAATCTTGTAAATCGATCCAAAAGAAGTCGGCCAATCGGGAACGGACAGGCCCGCGTCATTGCTGGTAACGAGCGCCCCCGCGACCAGCAACAGAAAGGTCACGGATGCCGTAAAGCCGGCGAAGCGGTGGTGGCCACGGTTGTACGGTGTACCTGCGGAATTCAGAAAAGATTCCCCCACGAACTTGCGAGAACTTCCAGTGACGCTCACCCCACGCGAGCAGTCAAGGAGTGGGCCGCGCGGGCCCACTCCAGAGTGGAAGATTGTATCAGGTTACTGTTGTCCGGCGGCGCCAGCCCCTCCGGCTTTGAAGCTCTGGTCCACCGTCTTGGTGTCCTTGGGAGCGACCGTCACTTTCTGGTCCTGCTCGCCCAGCTTCTCGTGCACGAATGCGAGCGTGTAATCGCCCGGCGGCAAGCCTTTGATCGTGTACTTGCCATCCTTGTCCGTCACGGCAAAGAACGGGCTCTTCACCACGTTGACGTACATCTTCATCCACGGGTGCTGATTGCACTTCACCGGCAGCATGATTTCTTCGCGCGCGAAGTCCTTCTCGATAGGGGCGGACTTCGGCGGCTGCGACTCGTTCCACTCCCGATTGTCTTTCGGCGTGGGGTGAATGTTGTGCGTGGTGTTGTCGCTGTTCTCGATCTTCACCTGCTGCCCTGCCATTACTCCCAAAACGTGCGGATGATAACGGCAGCCTTCCTGGTTAATCGTGACCGGATCCTTGGGAACATCAAATGTGCGGTTTCCCAGCCCGTCTTTCACGTAGACGAACACGTTCGCTAAATCGCCGTTGTCCACGACCACTGCTTCGGATGTGTTCGATCCCTTGCAGGCCGGGTCCTGGGTCATGTCAATCTTGGCCGGCTTGGGGGCCGCGCCGTCGAACTTGACCGTGCCATTGATGGTCGCGACCGTGTTGGGATCGATGGGAGTTGCAGCAGGAGTTGCGGTCGCTTCTTTGCTCTCCTTCGCTGAACTTTCCTGCGATTCTTCTTTCTTGCTGCAGCCGGCAAGCAATAGCAAGCCAAGAAGAGCAAGTATGCCGATCATGGCGAGCGATGTTTTCTTATTCATAAGATAGTTGTGCCTTTCTGAATGGGTTGAGAGTGCGAACCGAAACCTGCCATTTTACCGCGA
>Ga0070741_10004249_pt1 | contig 33703 bp, 31 predicted proteins | sample Coa_R1_4_FD_66440 | JGI IMG/M metagenome (GOLD analysis project Ga0070741, IMG submission 66440) | Surface soil microbial communities from Centralia Pennsylvania, which are recovering from an underground coalmine fire - Coalmine... | ecosystem: Environmental > Terrestrial > Soil > Unclassified ... | reverse complement strand
GCAGCCCCTGCACCGTCCCGTCTTCGCCGAACGGTCCATGCAGAACTGGAAACGCGACGTCCGCGCCGGCAAGGCCGCGACCAGGATCGAGCGACATCGACTCGCCGTCCCGGCGCCACACGCCGTCGCGTCCGATCTCGATCGCGAAAGGATCGTGGCCGGCCGCCTTCAGTCCTTTGCGCACGGAGGCGGCCGAGGCCAGGGAGACCTCGTGCTCGGAGGACTGCCCACCACCGAGCACCGCGACCCGCAGGCGCTCGCGCCTCACTGCACCCGGACAGGCCCGTTGGTGGGCCCGGTCTTGGTGGTCTTCGTCGTGGGTGTGGTCCCGGTCGTCGTCGTCGTGGTCGTCGGCTGCTTGTAGTTCCCGACCACGATCGTGACGGTGGCGCCCTTCTTCAGCTTCGTGCCGCCCGACGGATTCTGTGAAAGCACAATCCCGTTTTTCGATTTGTCCGTGACGGTTTGCGTGGTCACGTTGACGCTGAAGCCGGCGGCGCCAATGGCGCTCCTGGCCTGAGCCTCAGCATCCCCGGTAACGGCGGGCACCGTCGCTGTTGCGGGCGGCGGTGGCTTCTGGGCCACCACGATCGACACGGTCGAGCCGGGGGTGGCCTGCGCGTTCCCAGCCGGGCTCTGACTGATCACGGTCCCCGCAGGCGCCGAGTTGGTTGTGGTCGTGCTCGAGGCGACCGAGAATCCAGCCGACTCGAGCGTTGCCCGCGCTGAGGCCTCGGTCTGCCCGGTCACCGACGGCACAGTCTTCAGAGGCGGGCCGGTTGACACGAACACGTTGATCGCCGTCCCGGGAGGCTCGGGCTCCCCGGCGAAGGGCGACGTGCTGCTCACATCCCCAGCGGGCACCGAGGTGTCGGTCACCTGCTGGACCTTGCCGACCTTGAAACGAGCTTGACGAATGAGGACTTCCGCCTCCGCGAGCGGCTTGCCCCGGAGATCGGGCACCTTCACGCTCTGCGGCCCGGCGGAGACGGTTAGGTGGATCGTCGAGCCCGGGTTTGCCTGCGAGCCCGACGCGGGATTCTGGTTCAGCACGATTCCGGCCGCACGCGCGCTGCGGGCACGGCGGACGGAGACTTTGAACCCCGCTTGCCTGAGCGTGGTTGTTGCAACCCTCACCTGCTTGCCCACCACGGCCGGTACACCGGTCTGGTTGGGCGCCGTGAGTAGGAAGACCGCCGCGGCAGCCGCCGCCGCGATCAGGAGCGCCAGTAGGCCCAGCCATAGCCACAGATCGCGCCTGCGCCGTTGCTCGGGGGGCGGTGGGGGCGGCTCCTCCGCAAGCTGACGGCCGTCGCCGCCCGAAGCCAACACGGTCGTCGGCGATCCCTCGGCGACGGCGCTCGAGTGGGGGGCCGGAGCCGAGGAATCGGCGGCGGCCGCCAGGATTCCCCCGGCGGGGATGGCCGACAGCGCCGCCGTCCGCTCGGTCACCGCACCTGATGTGATTGCTGCCCTGGCGTGCTTGAGCGTCCGAAGAAACTCCTCCGCATCCGCCGGGCGGTCCACCGGGTTCTTGTTCAGCGCCCAGAGCGTGATCTGCTCAAGCTCCGCGGGGATCATCGGATTGATCGTGCGCGGGGCGACAGGCGCCTCCGAAACGTGCTTGATGGCGACGGTGACGGCCGCCTCGGCATCGAAGGGCACCCTTGCCGTCAGGAGCTCATAGAGGATCACGCCGACCGAGTAGAGGTCGGATGACGGGCTGACGGCGAGACCCTGGGCCTGCTCCGGAGAGAGGTATTGAGCGGTGCCCAGGATCGAGCCGGTCTCGGTCATGTCGGAGGCGCCGGCACGCGCGATCCCGAAATCGGTGACCTTGGCGTGATCGGATTCGTCGACGATCACGTTGTGGGGCTTCAGGTCGCGGTGGATCACGCCACGGCGGTGCGCGAACCGCACGGCCTTGAGGATCTCGCACACGAGGTCGATCGCCCGCACCGGGTCAAGAGGAGCCTCTTCGCCGATCAGCTGCTTGAGCGTTCGGCCGGGCACGTACTCCATCGCGATGTAGTACGTCCCGTCGTAGGCGCCCCGGTCGTACACGCCGACGACGTTGGGGTGCTGGAGCCCCGCGGCCGCCTGGGCTTCGCGCCGGAAGCGCTCCACGAATCCAGCGTCCTCGGCGAACCGGGAATGCAGCAGCTTGAGTGCAAGCTTGCGGCCGAGTTGCTGGTCCTCTGCCAGAAACACGTCCGCCATCCCCCCGGTACCCAGACGACCCGCGATCTTGTACCGGGAGTCGACGATCGTGCCTTCGGGCAAATCCGTCATGTGCGCCCCTTCGAAGGTGTCGTTGACCTCATTGTCCCTCCGAGAGCAACGTCTGGATCACGGACCTCGCAATCGGCGCGGCGACCGTGCCGCCAAAGCCACCGCGGGTTCGCTCTATCGTGACCGCGACTGCGACCTTGGGGTGGGGAACCGGGGCAAAGCCGATGAACCACGGCTGAGTGAAACCCTGACCGGGGAGCCCCACGGACGCAGTACCCGTTTTGCCGGCCACGCTGATGCCCCCAAGCGCAGCGGGTGTCCCGGTCCCCTCCTCGACTACGCGGCGCATCATCTGCGTGATCTCGGCAGCCATTGAAGGCGTCGTCACCTGCCGCCACACGCTCGGCTTGATCGTCTCCACGGTGACGCCGGTCGGGTCGACAACGCGCGAGGTGAAGTGCGGCGTCATGAGCGTGCCGCCGTTTGCGACCGCCGCCGCGACCATCGCCATCTGTAGGGGCGTCACCGCCAAGCCACCCTGGCCGATCCCGATGCGGCCAATGTCCTCGCGCGGGCTCGCCGGCGGGTAGGCGGCGCCCGTGGGGCTAAACGGCCGGCTGACGCTCATCTCGTCACTGGGGTAATCGAGCGGAGGCTTTGTGTAGAAGCCGAAGCGCTGCATGTAGTCGGTCATCGTCACGCGCCCCAGTGCCTCCGCCACCTGCGCCCAAACGGTGTTCACGGAGAAGGTGAGCGCGGTCGTCAGATCGATATTGCCGAAGCTCTGATTGTTGTCGTTGGCCAGAGGGACGCCACCGATGATCTTCGGTGAGTCGCCGTTGACTACCGAGCTCGGCGTGTACCTGCGACTGGTCAGGGCCGCGGTGTCCGTGACGACCTTGAATGTCGAACCCGGTGGGTAGGCAGCCTGGGTCGCACGGTTGAAGTTCGAGATGTTTGGGCCGGTCGCGTGCGGGTCGTTGTCGTTGTAGGTGGGGTTCGAGTACATGACCTTGACCGCTCCGGTCCGCGGGTCGAGGGCGACGACCGAGCCCACGCGACCGGCGAGCCCTGCGACCGCGACGCGCTGGGCCTTCGGGTCGAGCGTCGTGTAGACGTCGTCGCCCACCCGGGGGGAGCCGCCCAACTGCCCGAAGACCGAGGAGAGGCCGGTCTGGACGCCTCGCAGCTCGGGGCCGCGCGAGAGCTCGAGGCCGGCGCTGTCGCCCGCCGCGGCCGTGGAATAACCGACGGCTTGGGCGAACAGTGAGCCCGTCGGGTAAGACCGGTGCCAGGTCCCGCCGGGGGCCGGAACGGATTTGGCCAACACCGTTCCGTCATCGGCCAATATGCGCCCCCGCTTGATCTTGAGTTCGTCCAGCAGCGTGCGCACGTTGAGCGGGTTGTTTTGGAGCTGAGATGCGTCGATCACCGTCCAGCGCGTGGTCCAGACCAGCAGCAAGGCGAAGAGCAGCACCAGGACGATGAAGATGCGCAGGATGGGCTTGTTCATTCGTTTTCGCTCGTCGACGCTCGAGACGGGTCCGCCGGCGTTCGCGTGGCGATCGCGGGCGTACGGGCGCGGTCTGACGCGAGCAGCACCAGCGCGACCAGCACGAAGTTGGCGATGATCGAGCTTCCGCCGTATGAGACAAATGGCAGCGTCACGCCAGTGAGGGGAATGACCCGGGTGACTCCGCCCACGATCACGAACACCTGCAACCCCAGCATCGTGGTCAGGCCGACAACCAACAGCGTGGAGAACGAATCGCGCGCCAGCATCGCGGTCTTGAACCCGCGCCAGATGACCATGAGATAGACGAGCAGCAGAGCCGCCGCCCCAAACAGCCCCAGCTCATCCGTCACCACCGCATAGATCATGTCCGTCTGAGGCGCCGGCAACAGGGGCACCGGAGGGTTGCCCGGAATCGTTAACACGGCCTGCCCGAACCCTTGGCCAAACATCCCGCCGGCCGCCTGGGCGAAGATGCCGTTGGCGATCTGGTAGCTCCCGAGCGCCGCGTGGTACAGATGCGGATTGAACGGATGCAGCCAGTCCTCTACCCGGTAATGGATGTGGGTGATGTGGCTGCCCAGATACCAAGCGCCCAGTCCGAACGCGATCAAACCGACCACTACGAACGAGATCCGGTTCGTCGCCACGTAGAGGATCGTGAGCAGTCCGCCGTAAAACATCAGCGAGGATCCGACGTCGTGGAGGAGGATCAGGATCACCATCGCCAGCCCCCAGATCACGAGCACCGGGCCGAAATGCTTGAGCGGCGGGATGGTCAGCCCGAGGAAGCGCCGCGCGCCGATCACCATCACCTGGCGGGTGTCACGCAGATAGCTGGCCAGGAAGATGACGAGCCCGATCTTGGCGAACTCTTCCGGCTGGAAGACGAACAGGCCGGGGATATGGACCCCGAGGTATGCGCCGTTGGCCTGGTAGCCGATTACCGGCAGGCGCGGCAGCAGTAGCAGCACCAGCGACCCGGCCATGATCACGTAGCGATAGCGCTCGAGCTTGCGATAGTCGTGCAGCCAGATGATCGTCGCCACGAACAGGATCAGGCCCAGGACGAACCACTGCGCCTGCTGACGAGCCTGAGTGGGATCGATTCGGTAGACCATCACGATCCCAAAGCTCGCCAGCACCGCCACCAGAGGGAAGAGGTAGGGATCCGCGTGCGGCAGCCTGCGACGGATGAACACATGGGCCACGAGGCACAGGCCCAGGAAGATCGCGCCGTAGATCAAGGAGACATTGGAGATCACGTTCGAGCGCTGGATGAACACCCCCGCGAATCCAGCCGTCACGAGCAGCGACGCCGGGAGCAGGCCCAGCAGCTCCCGATTGCGGGCGCTCAGTCGCCGTGTGGCTCGGTTCGCGCTCATTTCGTGATTCGCCCCAGTTCCAGATCCCTGACCACCGTGGCCGCACTCGACTGGGAGCGCAGCCGGTTGTCCAGCAGCGCCACTCGGCGACCTGGAGGCACCAGCGACGCCGGCACCCCCGAGACATAGAAGGTCTCATACAGGTGGATTCCGGCCGGGAGGTCGTAGGGCAGGCCGCGATAGATCGTCACCACGCCCGAGGAATTGGTGCCGATGAAGTAGAGCTGGCGGGACGCCAGGTAGCCGCCTGCCACGATCAGGCACAACACGATGACCACCGCGATGAGAATCGCGACCGGCTTGCGCCTGATGCCTCGGCCGGCGGTCGGGCGCTTGGCCTCGCGCCGGCCGGAGGCTCGCTCGAGGACGCCGCCCCGCGCTCGGGCACCGCTCGGCGCCGTCTCGGTCTCGTGCAGTCCCCGCTCGGGTTCCAATCGCGGCGCCGCGGTATCAGCCCCGTCCTTGGGCAGAGTCGTGGTTCCGGCGAGCGCCCCGCTCGCAACACCGGCGGCTCCGGCTGCGGCGGCCGAGTCCGCGGCGGTCGTGACCTCGGTGGGCGGCGCCATTCCCACGGCGGTGGGCTGATCACCTGTGCCGTCGGCGCTGCTCGGCACATCTTCCAAGCGGACCAGAACCACCGTGATGTTGTCGCGACCGCCGGCTTGGTTTGCCTCATTGATCAGGGCCTGGGCCGCGCCCTCGAGTTCTCCAGGGCGGGCCAGGATCTGCCCCACTCGTTCCTCTGAGATCATCGAGGTCAGGCCGTCGCTGCAGAGCAACACCAGGTCACCCGCCCGCACGGGATAGGTCCAGGTGTCCACGTCCACGTCGGGCTCGGGCCCGAGTGCCCGGGTGATGATCGAGCGCTGGGGATGCTCAGCGGCCTCTTTCTCGGTCAGTTTTCCGCGTCTGACCAGCTCGTCGACCAGAGAGTGATCCTGGGTAAGGCGCGTGAGCGCGCCGTCGCGGAACAGATACGCGCGGCTATCGCCGACGTGCGCGATCGCAAGCTGCGAGTCGTCCAGATAGGCCGCGGTGAGAGTGGTCCCCATCCCCGCGCGTTCGCGCTCAGTACTGGCGATCTCGAAGATGCGACGGTTTGCCTCTCGCGCCCGGCTCGCCAGCCGCTGTTCGACGGTCCCAGAGCCCGTCAGCCCCTGGGCGAACGCCTCGACCGCTATACCGGCCGCGACCTCACCGGCCTGTGCGCCGCCCATGCCGTCCGCGACCACGAAGACCGGTGGCCTCGCGAGGACGCAGTCTTCATTGCCGCGCCGCTGGCGCCCAGTGTCCGTCTTGGCAATCGTGTCGGCAGCCCGCAGCATCGCGTCACCGTGTTGCCGGTGCTCGAGCTCGGGTGTCGGTGCTCGCGATCGTCAGCATCTTTGTCACTGTAGGTAGGAGAACTCGGAATCCCCGATGCGGATGCGGTCGCCGTCGTGCAGGGGCTGCGGGCCCCGGAGCAGGTCTCCGTTGAGGTAGGTCCCGTTGGTTGATCCCAGATCCTCGATGACTACCACTGGTCCCTCCCGGAAGATGCGCGCGTGACGCGAGGACGCGAAGGGATCGTCGAGTCGGATCTCGACCTCTCCGCGGCCGAGGGTAGCGCCGTAGCTGGGAATGTCATAGGCGGTTCCTTCTCGGTGGCCCGAGGCGCGGTTGACCAGCAGCCGGGGCTCGCCGCCGTCTCGCGACTCCGGCACCAGCGCCTCAGAGGCGTCGTACATCCCGGTCGCGTCGGGGGGTGGGCTGTACTGGGTCTCAACCCTGCCCGCGCGGGCCCGGCGCAGATCCCGGAAGGCGCTCCACGCCACCCACACCAAGAACAGGTACAGGACCAGCAGAAACCCGAACTTCAGGGCCACCGAGACGGGTTGGAGCGTCGCGCCCGCGGCGAGCACGCTAGCGACCGCCACTACTGGAGCTCGAACCTCATGACCGCAGTCCCGAGCTCGATCTCGTCGCCGGGCTTGACCACTGTCGGGCCTTCCACGGGACGTCCGTTGACGCGCGAGCCGTTGGTCGAGCCAAGGTCTGTGAATACCCAGGACCCTCCGCGGGGGCGGAGCTCAGCGTGCCGCCGAGAAACGTTTGGATCTTCCACGACGATCTCGCACTGGCGGCTCCTGCCCACCGTGGCGCCGCGATCTCCGACCACCAAGCGCTTACCTTCCACAACAAGGATCGCGTTCTGCGCCCGGACCCGAGCGCTCTCTTGGAGCGGCTCCGCCACCCGCTCTGCCGAGCTGTAGACCATCGTGCGTCCGCCCTCCGGCGGGCGGACGGGGGGTGCAGCGGCCGGCGGGTCCGGCGATCGAACGGGCGCTGCAGCGGCCGGCGGGGGAATGGGAGCCCGCGGCTCTGGGATTGGCTCAGGGCCGGGCGCGGGCTCCTCGGGTAGAGATTCTTGATCGCCTTCGGGATGCGTCACGCGGGTTTGGATCCCAAATTCGCCAAGCCGGAGACGATCGTCGGTGCGAAACTCGATCACGGGGCGGGACAGAAGCGCCAGCCGCTCGCGACGAGCGTGCTCGAGCAGGTACCCGGCGAGTTCAGCGACCAGCGCATCCTCGTACTCGGCCAGCCGCTCGCGGTCCCGGGGAGAGAGGTAGACCAGATACTCGTTTGGCACATAGGTCCGCGAAACCGAGAAGGATTTGTGCTCCTCCATCTCGCGCGCGAGCTTGCGCGCGATCTCGATCGGGCGCACCTCTGAGCTGAAGGCGCGACTGAACGTGCCTTCAACGAGGTTGGCGATCTTGCTTTCGAGATTGCGCAGGAAGCTCATGGGCGCGAGCGGCGCGGTCGGTGTCAACTGATGCTACGGAAGTCGCGCCTGGGTGTATCCGCCACGCATTGTGCGCCTTTTCGCAAGCGCCGACGGCGCGATCGCGACGGCGCAGGCCACGACGGCGCCGGGGACGACGGTGGTCAGCGTGGCAGCCGGCGAGGAGAAGTGCATGATCGAGATTGCGAGCTCGGTGAACAGAACCAGCGCAAGCGTCCATCCGACCACCGCCGCGGCATCGAGGGCGAGCGACTTGCGCCTCACCAACAGAGGCAGGACGGCCGCCGCGAGGGCCCATACCGGTGCCGGCGCAAGCGCTCCTGAGCTGATCATTGTCCCGAGCACGTGGTGCATTGCCTCGTAGAGCGAGCCGCTCCACACGGTGCGGGGCGGGCCTCCAGGTGGGCCCTGGACGTACAGCGTCGTGCCCGCGAGGCTCCCGGCTAGGACCAGCCACACCCAGCCGGTGAATCCCAAGGCTGCGCGGCCCCGTGCCGTCGTCGCTCTTGCGGCTACTGCCGGCCATGCCCCCGCCAGGCCGACCACGCCGAGGAGGGGAGCGCCCACAGACAGCGACCATGGGGGCCTGCCGCGTGGCGCCGCCGCGATCGCGATGGCGGCTGCGAACGCGAGCAGGAGCGCGTCCCCCGCGTTGCCCTGGATCACCGCCAGAAGGCTGACTCCGATCACAGCGATCACAAATCCCAGGCGAGGGATGGCGAGCATCAGACCCGCTGCGGCCAGTGCGGTGGCCGCTGGAGCCAGCGGTGCAGCGGGCAGCGCGTGTCCCGCGAGCCACCCGATCAGGATGGCGCCCGCTGCGGCACCGCCCGCCCGGGCGTGTACTGAGGGCGGCCCGGGCTTGGCGACGGGCGCAGGGCGGTCATGGCGTTGAGCGCTTTGAGGCGAGGGCGTGGGACGGTCATGGCGTTGAGCGCTTTGAGGCGGGGGGGTGGGATCTGGGTCCACGGACCGGTCCGGACTGAACAGCCAGGTCTGCTCTTCACCGCGCGACCGTCTCCGCGACGGTCGCCAGGGCTCCCCTACCACTCCCGTCTTGTCAGAGGTCATGGGTGCCGAGGTCTCGAGCGCGGCCTGGAGCTCCTGAATCGTCCCTCGCTCAGTGGCGCGAGGGCGCAGGGCCAAATCGATCCCCAGGCCCAGCTCACGCGGGAGATCGCGCCGCTGTCGCCGAAGCGGTGGGAGGTACATCCCCAGTCGCGAGGCCCGCTGGACATTTCCGCCCGCCGTCAGCGGATTGATTCCAGTCAGACCCTCATACAGCACCAACGCCAGCGAATAGAGGTCGGCCGCTGGACGTACCTCCCGGCCCGCGGCCTGTTCCGGCGCCATATAGGCGGCGGTCCCGACGACGTCGCCGGTCGCAGTCAGTGAATCGCCCCCGATGGCGTGAGCGACGCTGAAATCAGTCAGCTTCGCCGGGGGAGCAGCGTCGACTGAGTCGTCCGGGATCAGAATGTTCGAGGGCTTTACGTCGCGGTGGATGATCCTCTCGCGGTGGGCGTAGGCGAGCGCATCACAGAGCGAGATCCCAATTGCGACGATGTCTCGGTCCGACAGACTGCCCTGCGCAAGCGCCTGCTCGAGCGTCGAACCGGGGACGAGCTCTGAGACCAGATAGGCCGCCTCGCTGTCCGCGGCGGCTTCATAGAGGGTGACGATCCCGGGGTGCGACAGCCGTGCCGCAGCCCAAGCCTCGCGCTCAAGCCGGGCCCTGATCACGCGGGTCTGCGGTATGGCCTTGACCGCGACCTGGCGTTGCAGGCGCTCGTCAAGAGCAAGCCAGACCGTGGCGAAGGCCCCGGTCCCGAGCGGAGAGAGGAGCCTATAGCGGTCGAGTACGAGGGCTTGCGGGCCAAGCGGCGACGACGCGGTCGTAGCCCGTGACTGTCCGCGTCGTGTTCGCCTCGTTGGCGAGGCAGCCCTGGCTTGTCGCGTCGTCCTGGTCTGTCGAGCGGGCCTGGTCTGCGGGGCGCTTGTGGTCTGCGGGGCACCGGCGGTTGCTGCCTCATCGGGAAGCATCGTTGGCGCAGTGGACCGCATCCTTTGACTGTTCCACGCGATTGCCTCTGTCCCTGCGAATGGTCCCGCCCGTGAAAGGGATCGGGCGCTCTGCGGGCCTGCTGGGGGCGTCCCGCCGATCGGGGGTTCATACTGAACCTCACTCGTGTCGTTCTTCGACGAAGTAGAAGAACCGGGTTTTGGTCGACCCGCGAGAGAGCGGACACGACGGAGCCGCGCGGCGCGGCGACCGCCGACCGTTCAGCGTAAGTTCCTGGTTCGCCGTGCCGTGCTCGCGGTGGGCGTTTTGGTGGCGGTGGTCCTCGTCGTGGTGGGCGTCCACAGCTGCCAGGTGTCGGCCCGCAACAGCGCCATGCGCGACTACGACAACAGCGTCGCGTCCCTGATCCAGCGCTCCGACCAGACCGGACGGACGCTTTTCTCGGAGCTCTCGGGCGCCAGCGGCTCGAGCAACCAAACCGCTCTGCAGACCCAGGTGGACCAGACCAGGCAGCAGGCGGCCGCCGAGCTGAGCGACGCTCAGAGCCTCAACGTGCCCAATCAGATGCAGACCGCCCAGAGTCAGCTGGTTCTGGCGCTCCGGATGCGCAGCGACGCCGTGTCCCAGATCGCCCAGAAGATCCAACCGGCGCTGGCCACGCCCACGGCTAGGGACGCGGTCGCATCGATCTCCCGCCAGATGTCGCGCTTGTATGCCTCGGACGTCCTTTACAACGACTACGCGGCGCCGGCAATCGCGGCTGCATTGCAGAGCGTTGGGATTGCGGTCGGCGGCCTCCAGGGCCAACCGATCACGCATGGCCGGTTCGTAACGAACACCCAATGGCTCTCGGCCAGCTACGTGGCCGCCAAGCTGGGCAGCGTCAGCGCCGCCAAGCGGGGAAAGCCGGCTCCGGGGGTGCACGGACACCGCATGGAGTCGGTGACCGTCAACGGGGTCACGCTCCAGCCCGGTGCCACGAACTCAGTGGCGGCGACCCCGCCTCCGACGTTCATCTGCACGTTTGCCAACGACGGGCAGGACACGGAGACCGACGTGGTCGTCAAGGTGACGGTCCAAGGGACCTCGGTGAGCGGCCAAGCGACCGTTCCGCGTACTACGCCGGGCCAGAACTACACGGCTCACGTCACCCTCACATCCTCCCCGCCTGCTGGGAGCTATACGGTCAAAGCGACGATTGAGCGTGTCCCAGGCGAGACCGTAACGACGCACAACACGCTTACCTTCCCTGTCACTTTCCACTGAACCACGGGTCCTGCCGCTCGCGCCCGCGCTCGTGTCCAACCCACAAAAGCCGCGGCGCACCCCCAGGGCCTGCTGCATATCCTCTAGCCGATGCACCAGCTGACCACGACGACCGGGATCATCGCGATTGCTGCTGGGGTGGTCGCGATCGTAGCCCTGTTGCTTGCCGCCGGACTCGCCCTCAAGCTGCGCCGAGTACGGCTGGAGCAGCGGGTGATCCTCGGGGACGGTAACCGCGACCTCATCGGACAGGCGGCTCAGCTACAGAACGAGTTTGAGGCCCTGCACCGATACGTCGAGGATCTCGCCGGCTCCTTGGAAAAGCGCGTGGAGGCCGCGGAATCAAGGTTCGACGGAGCGATCTCGCACAGGGCTTTGGTGCGCTACGACGCGTACGGGGAGATGTCGGGACGGCGGTCCACCTCCATCGCGCTCCTCGACGCGAACGCGTCGGGGGTGGTGCTCTCGTCGATCCACCACCGTGACCAGGCGCGGGTGTATGCCCAGGAGATCCAGGGCGGGACCCCGGAACACGAGCTATCGCCCGAGGAGGCCCAGGCGGTGGATATCGCGCTGGGGCGCACCCCGCACCAATCTCAGACCGCTTAGACGCGCGGGCGCAAGGGGGCGCGATGCGTACCGGCTACCTTGGGCCCGAGGGCACCTTCACCCAGGAGGCCCTCCTCGCGTCCGCGCACGGCGGGGGACTTGAGCTCGTCGCACTGCCAACGATCTACGACACCGTGATGGCGGTCCACGAGGGCTCGGTGGAGCGGGCGTTGGTGCCCATCGAGAATTCGCTTGAGGGATCGGTCAACGCGACGCTCGATGCTCTGGCTGTGGAGACTGACGATGTGGCGATCGTCGGCGAGGTCGTTCACCCGATCCGCCACTGCCTGATTGCCCGGACACCACTCGAGCTCTCGCAGATCGAGACGGTCGTCTCGCATCCTCAGGCCACCGCTCAGTGCGCGAGATTCCTGCGCGCTCGCCTTCCGGCTGCCCGGGTCCTTCCGGGGGATTCTACGGCCGACGCCGTCCGCATGGTTGCCGAGCGCGAGGACCGCTGGGCAGCCCTGGGCAATCGGCTGGCGGCCGAGCGCTACCACTGCCAAATCCTGCGCTCGGGGGTCGAGGACCTGCCCGGCAACGAGACTCGCTTTGTATGGCTCGCTCGCCGTGGTGCAGCCCCGGGTCCACCTGGCCGCGATGAGCCGCCGCTGGGGCCATGGAAGACCGCGATCGTGTTCTGGGGCCTCGGCGCCGAGGCCCCGGGCTGGCTAGTGAGCTGTCTGTCTGAGTTCTCGCAGCGGGAGGTCAACCTCACCCGCATCGAGTCGCGACCGCGCAAGCAGGGACTGGGCCGCTACATGTTCTTCGCCGACCTCGAAGGCGCCCAGGATCAGCCGAGCGTCGCCGAGGCGCTCGGCGCGCTGAAAGCCCATGTCGAGGAGCTTCGCGTGCTCGGGTCCTTCCCCGCGTTTACGGACGATTAGCCGCGGCGTCGGGACCGCAACGCGAAAAGTTGCGGGAATGGCCCCCGCTACACTGGCGCCGACGGTGGTCACTTCAGCACCAACCGAGCCACTTCGGTCCGCGCCGCCCTCGGAGCACCGGCGACGCGGACCTACGACTGGTCGGGTGCTCGTGCTGAATGCGACCTATGAGCCGATTAATGTCTGCACGGTCAAACGCGCCATCGTGCTCCTGCTGAAGGAGAAGGCCGAGGTGATAGAGCACGCGGAATGGCAACTCCGCTCGGCAACCCAGACGATCGCGCGGCCGATGGTCATCCGCCTCGTCGCCTATGTGCGGATCCCGCGAGAGACGCACCGGCGCAAGATCACCCGGCGAGCCGTCTTTGCACGCGATAACTGGACCTGTCAGTACTGCGGCTCACGCGCCAACCTGACGGTCGACCACGTGGTACCGAGATCCAAGGGCGGCACCTCGAGCTGGGAGAACATCGTCGCCTCTTGCGCACCGTGCAACCGTCGCAAGGGCAACTCGCTGCCCCGGCAAGTGGGGATGCGTCTGGTCCGGCAGCCGCGCACCCCGGCGCCGCACGTCTTCATCCAGGTCGCAAGTCCCACCATTCCCACCGCCTGGCAGGCATACCTCGCGGCGTAGCGCCGGGACGCCTGCGCGCCGGTTGCCTGATGGGGCGGAGCCCTCATGCGGGGAGGGTGGGCGTAAAAGCGACCGTGAGCGTCGTTTAGATGCCCAGCGTCTGCTGCGGGCAACCCCTACACACGAAGGGCGCCGTCGACCGCGGCGCCCTTCGCACGTTCTTCAGCTGCCAAAGCCGAGGCGAAATGAGAAAGCCGGAGGGACTAATCCCGGCGTCCGCCACGACGGTGTCTCGGGGGGACTCCGCTAAGCGGGGTCAGCCTCCGTCCTAACGGCCGGACACCTCCAGGGTCCCGGTGTGACTTTCAGACAGGCGGACCACCTCCTTTCTCTGGTATTACCAGCTTACAACGTCAGGGCGACGGTGCGAGAATCCGGAGCATGGAAGCGAGCAACGTCGAGCGGGTACGTCGGGGGTACGAGGCGGTCATGCGACGCGACCTCGACGCTCTCGCCGAGTTGCTCGATCCGGCGGTGCGATGGCACGCCGGCGACCCCGACGCCAAGTACGCATGCCACAACAAGGACGAGGCGCTGCAATTCATGCGCCGGAACTGGCTACGCGGGGGCTCGCCCGGCGAGCTGCTCGACGTGGTCGGCGCCGGGGAGAAAGTGGTCGTGATCATGCGGCGCGCGCCGGATGATCAGGGGTCGGCGGCAACGGTCGCGAACCTCACGACCTTCCGCAACGGCAAGGTCGTCGAGATGGTCCACTACCCGGACCCGAAGGACGCCTTGGCCGCAGCAGGCGTGACCGACTCCTAGTCGCCGTTCTCGACGACCGGAGCCGCTGTCTCGGTCTCGGACTCCGCGACGAGCGCAACGGCCGAGACCTGATCGTCGTCGCGCAGGTTCATCACGCGCACGCCCTGAGACGCACGGCCGTAGCGATTGATGCCGCGTACCGACGTCCGCTGGACCATCCCGTTCTGTGAGATGAAGACAAGTTCCTGGTGCTCGCGTACGACCAGTGCACCGGCGAGCTGACCCTTGTTCTCGGTCAGGGTGATCGTCTTGACCCCCATCGCGCCGCGGCCCTTGACCGGGTACTCGGGAATCGGGGTCCGCTTGCCGTAACCGTTTTCGGTCACGACCAGAAGCTCTTGGTCGTCGCGGGCAACGTCCATCGCGATCACGGCGTTGCCCTTCTGTGAGACGTTCATGCCGCGCACGCCGCTGGTGTCGCGGCCCATCGCGCGAACTCGTTCTTCGGAGAACCGGGCAGCCTGTCCGGACCGCGAGACCATGATGATGTCGTCGTGGCCGCCTGTGCGGCGTACCGCGATCAGCTCGTCATCGTCGCGGATGCTGATCGCGATGATCCCATCCGCCTTGATGGGCGTGTTGTAGGCGCCGAACTCCGTCTTTTTGACTATGCCGTTGCGCGTTCCGAACACCAGGTAGCGCCCTTCGGCGAAGTCCCGGGTCGAGAGCACAGACTGAACCCGCTCTCCCTCCCGGAGCGGAAGCAGGTTCACGAGCGCTCGTCCGCGGGCGGTTCGAGATCCCTCGGGGAGCTCGTACACCTTCAATCGATACACCTTGCCCCGGTTGGTGAAGAAGAGAAGGTAGTCGTGCGTGGAGGACACGAAGAGATGCTCGATGTAGTCGTCATCTTTCATATCCCCGCCCGAGATACCAATGCCGCCTCGCCGCTGTTGCCGGTATGTCGACAGCGGCAGCGACTTGATATAGCCCGAACGGGTGATCGAGATGACCATCTGCTGGTCGGCGATCAGGTCCTCGATATCGATCTCGCCCTCGGCGAAGGTGATCTCGGTGCGACGCTCGTCGCCATAGCCCTCGCCGATCTCGGCTAGCTCATCCTTGATCAGCGTGTTGATGCGCTCCTCGTCCCCGAGGATCTCGCGAAGCTCCTTGATCCGCTCGAGCAGATCGGCGTGCTCCTGCCTGATCTTGTCGACTTCGAGCGCGGTCAGCCGGCTCAGCGTCAGCTGCAGAATGGCCTGGGCCTGGACTACCGTCAGCTCGAAACGCTCGACCAGTCCCTTGCGCGCCGTCTCAGGATCCTTCGAGCCTCGGATCAGCGCGATCACCTCATCGAGGTTGTCGAGCGCCACCAGGTAGCCCTCGAGCACGTGAGCGCGTTCCTCTGCGCGGCGCAGCTCGTACTTTGTGCGGCGAACGATCACCTCGCGCTGGTGGTCGACGTAATGCCCGATCACCTCGCGCAGCGACAGCGTGCGTGGCACGTTGTCGACCAGCGCGACCATGTTCGCCCCGAAAGTCACCTGCATGGGCGTGTGCTTGTAGAGCTTGTTCAGAACGACCTTGGGAATCGCGTCGCGCTTGAGCTCGATAACGATGCGCATCCCATGGCGATCGGACTCGTCGCGGAGGTCGGTGACCTCCGGCAGCTTCTTTTCCAGTACGAGGTCACGGATCTTCAGAATCAGGCCACCGTCGCCGCCCTTGCGCACCTGGTAAGGCAGCTCGGTGACGATGATCGCCTCCTTGCCCTGGCCGATCGGCTCCATATGTGCCTTGGCTTGAACGCGGATCCTGCCGCGGCCGGTCGCGTAAGCGTCCCGGATCCCCTCCCGACCGAGAATGGTTCCGGCGGTTGGAAAGTCCGGGCCCTTGATGTGCTTCATGAGCCCGTCGACGTCGATCTGCGGATCCTCGATGTAGGCGATCGTCGCCTTGATCACCTCGCGCAGGTTGTGCGGTGGGATGTTGGTGGCCATCCCCACCGCGATCCCGGAACCTCCGTTGACCAGCAGGTTGGGGAAGCGCGCCGGGAGCACCAAAGGCTCCTGCCGGCTGCCGTCATAGGTCGGGGTGAAGTCGACCGTGTCGGCGTCGAGATCGCGGAGAAGCTCGGTGGCGAGGCGGTCGAGCCGGGCCTCGGTGTACCTCATGGCCGCGGCGGCGTATCCGTCGATGTTGCCGAAGTTGCCGTGACCGTCGACCAGCGGATAGCGCATCGAGAAGTCCTGCGCGAGACGGACCAGCGTGTCGTAGATCGGGGAGTCCCCATGGGGGTGGTATTTGCCCATGACCTCGCCGACGATCTGGGCACACTTGACGTGCTTGCGGCCGGGCTGCAGGCCGAGCTCGTTCATGACGTACAGGACGCGGCGATGAACCGGCTTCAGGCCGTCGCGCACATCGGGCAGCGCGCGGCTGACGATGACCGACATCGCGTAGTCGAGATACGCAGAGCGCATCTCCTCCTCGAGCCCGCGCGGCTCGATGTTGCCGCCTGAGATGGTGTCGACCGCCGACATCGCGTGAGCCTAGATGTCGAGGTGGGTCACGAGCCGGGCGTTCTCCTCGATAAACGCCCGGCGTGGCTCCACCTGGTCGCCCATCAGCATTGAGAACACCTTGTCGGCGGCCGATGCGTCCTCCATGGTCACCTGCACCAGCGTCCTGGTGGCCGGATCCATGGTGGTCTCGCGTAGCTCGTCTGCATCCATTTCGCCGAGGCCCTTGAAGCGGTAGTAATCAATTCCCCGTTGCGAGATTGCGAGGATCGCCGCTCGCAATTCCTCGAAGGTGGTCGCTTGTCTCACCGACTCGCCGAGGCGAACCTGGAACGGAGGCGTCCCGGCGAGTTCCGCGAGCTCGCCGTGCACGTCGGCCAAGCGGTGGTACTCACCGGCCTCGAGCGTCGCTCGCCGCACGTGATGGGTGCGCGCCAGTCCCGTCTTGGCCTCGACCGTGCGCAGGACCAGCTCATGCTCGTCCTTTGAGACCAACTTGATCGAGAAGCTCTCGCCGTTCTGACCGTCTTTGGCGATGTGAGCAAGCAGCTGGTCGGCGTCGGTGATTTGCTCCTCGAGCAACCGAGCCTGCTGCATGAGCTCCACCACGCCGTGACCGTGCGACGCACGCAGTGCCAACGCCCAGCCCTCGTACTGCTTCAGGAGCCGCGAGAACCGCTTCCACCTGGCCTCCGTCAGCTTGAACGGCTTGTTGTAGCGGTCGTAGATCTCGAGCTTCTCGAACTTGTCGCCGAGCAGGATGTCCTCGAGTTCGGCCTCGCGCTCGAGGTAGCGGTGCTTCTGGCCGCGGGTCAGGCGGTACAGCGGCGGCTTGGCGATGTACACGTAGCCGGCCTCGATCAATGGCTGCATCTCGCGGAACAGAAGCGTTAGCGCGAGTGTGCGGATGTGGGCTCCGTCAACGTCAGCGTCCGTCAGCATGATCACCTTGTGGTAACGGGCCTTGGAGATGTCGAACTCGTCGCGCACGCCCGTGCCGATAGCGGTTATGAGCGCCTGGATCTCGACGTTCGAGAGCACCTTGTCGATGCGGCTCTTCTCGACGTTGAGGATCTTGCCCCGTAGTGGCAGGACGGCCTGCGTGTTGCGATCGCGCGCACTGACCGCCGAGCCGCCCGCGGAGTTGCCCTCGACCACGAACAACTCGGCGAGCGCCGGGTCCTTGACCGAGCAGTCGGCGAGCTTTCCGGGCAGCGTGGAGTTCTCGAGCGCGGACTTGCGTCTGGTCAGGTCCCGGGCCTTCCGGGCTGCCGCTCGAGCCTGGGCTGCCTGGACTGCCTTGCGGATAACCGCGCGAGCGTCCTGAGGGTTCTCTTCCAAGAAGTCCGTCAAGCGGGCGTAGACGACGGACTGGACAAAGCTCTGCATGCCGGGATTGCCCAGCTTCGTCTTCGTCTGTCCTTCGAACTGCGGGTCTTGAAGCTTGGCCGAGATCACTGCGGTGAGCCCCTCGCGCACGTCCTCGCCGGTGAGGTTCTCGTCCTTTTCCTTGAGTTCGCCCTTCTCACGGGCGTACTTGTTGAGCGCGCTCGTCAGCGCAGAGCGAAAGCCGCTCAGGTGGGAGCCGCCCTCGTGGGTATTGATGTTGTTGGCAAACGAGAAGACCGACTCCTGATACGAACCGTTCCACTGCATCGCCACCTCGACGGCGCCTTCCTTGCTGTCGCCCTCGAACGAGACGACCTTCTTATGAATGGGCTCCTTGTTCTCGTTTAGGTAGGCGACGAAGTCGACGATGCCGCCCTGGTAGCAGAACTCCGAGCGATGCCCCGTGTCGCGCTCGTCGACGATCACGATGCGCAGGCCCCGGGTGAGGAACGCGGTCTCTCGCATGCGCTCCTCGAGCGTCTTGAAGTCGAAGTCCACAGCCTCGAAGATGTCGGCATCGGGGAGGAACGTCGTGGTAGTTCCCGTTTCGTTCGTCTTCTCAGCGCGCTTGACCTCGGCTAGCGGCTTGCCGCGCTCATACGACTGGGTCCATGCGTAGCCGTCGCGGCGCACCTCGACGTCAACGCGCTCGGAGAGAGCGTTGACGACCGACACGCCGACGCCGTGCAACCCGCCGGAGACCTTGTAGCCGCCGCCGTCGCCGAACTTGCCGCCGGCGTGCAGGACGGTCATCACGACCTCAAGCGCCGAGCGGCCCTCCTTCTTCATGACCGCCACGGGGATGCCGGCGCCGTCGTCGACAACCGTTACCGAGTTGTCAGGGTGGATGGTGATCTCGACGGAGTCGCACCGACCCGCCAGCGCCTCGTCAACCGAATTGTCGACCACCTCGTAGACGAGATGGTGCAGGCCGCGAGGCCCAGTCGACCCGATGTACATGCCAGGGCGCCTGCGAACCGCCTCCAAGCCTTCCAGGACCGTGATGTCCTGGGCGTCGTATCTCGCTTGTGCGCCTTTACGTCCGTCTCGTCGTCTGCTATCCGCCAATAGTCCTCCGATTACATTGCAACGCCCCGGAAACCGCGCTGCGGACGCGCGCCGGGGCGGCAAGAACTGGTTTACAGAAGGATAGCACAGAGGCCCCCTGGTCAGACACCTGACATGTCAAGAAACCTCCTGCAAATCGCGGAAAAACCGGCGCATTTTCGACACGCTTTGGCGAGCGTTTCTAGACGTTCTTGCGGACGTTGCCAGACGTTCGTGGCACGAGCTCAAGAGCTTGGCTCTGGTCGCTCTGAACCTGTTCAACGCGAGCCCACTCAAACCTGCCCCAGCGGCGCCCCCGCCACACACCTGAGTCGCGTGATACGACCGCTTCCGAGGGATTCGTTGACCCGCTCCAGGATGCCCTGGCTCATGAGGTCGAGCTCCTGCGCCCAAACCGACGACTCACACGAGATCGTCAGCACTCCGGCTCGTTCTGCCACTGGTTTCGCGTGCTGCGCAATAGCCGCGCCGACCGCATCGGGCCACGCGCGCTGGATCTTGGCGAGCACGGTATCGGGCGCTAGCTGTTGCGCGAGCATGTCCAGCGACCCCGAGAGCAGATGAGGGCTGCGGTTGACGCGAGTCACCCATCCTCCCGACTGGGTGCCGACGTGAGCGTTCCACCTGGCGAAACGGTGACCGCTACCACCTCCGACGAATCTGCGCCGGGCACGTGGCTCGATTCGGCGCTCGTCACCACGGCTTGGCCGGCGCCTGCACGCAGACGGACCGACAGGGCCGACCGCCGGCTGTGATCGAGCTCGCTCATGACATCGTCTAGCAGCATCACGGGAAGGGTCCCGCGCAGGCGGCCGATCGCATCGCGCTCGGCGAGCAGCAAGGCCAGCAACGCCAGCCTTTGCTGGCCCTGGGAGCCGTAGGTCCGTAGCTCCCGGCCGTCGCGAAGCAGTGACAGTTCGTCGCGATGTGGGCCGTGACCGGTGAAACCACGCTCGAGATCACTTCTGGTCTTTGTCGCGAGTTCGTCGGCCAGTTCCTGAGCGGATCGCGCGCGCGATCGAGGTCGATACGCGACCGCCACCGGCGCCTCCAAGCCGAGTGCTTCAGCGAGCTCTGAGAAACCCTCTGAGACCGCGTCCACAGCGGCGCTGCGATCGGCCATCAGCGCAATGCCATGACGGGCAAGCTGTAGATCCCACGCCGCGAGGCCTTCGTGCGAGCCGCCGTAGCCGCGAATCCTCGCAATCAGCGCGTTGCGTTGAGCCAGGGCCTGGGCATACGCCCTTCTCGTCTGAACCCGTGCCGGCCATAAGCCCACAACCAATTGGTCCAGGTGCGAGCGACGGACCGCCGGAGGACCTTTGACGAGATCGAGTCGTTCCGGCAAGAAAACCGTCAACAGCGGGCGCACATCGGAGTCGAGCATCGAGTCAACGGGTGCGTCGTCGATCAAAAGCCGTTTTGGCTCTCCGGGCGCAAAGCCGACCGCCAGTTGATGCTCTCCGTCGGGGGCCTCCACGTCCGCAACTACGCGAGTCGAGGACGCTCCGAAGCGGACGACCTCGCGCTCGTTTGAAGCCCGGCAGGAGCGCCCCGTGCAGCCGAAGTAGACAGCCTCCAAAAGGTTCGTCTTGCCCGCTCCGTTCGGGCCAGAAATTACGGTCAGCCCATCGCCCAGCGTCAGGTGGGCGCGCTCGTAGGAGCGAAAATCCCGAGCGCTGACCTCGCGGATCCGAGACGAGACGGATCCGGAGCCGCCAGGTTCCCGACACTCAATCGCTTGGGTCTCTCCATCCACTCAGACGTTGAGTCGAATCGGCATGATCAAATACTGAAAGCCGCTTCCGTCGGCGGCCTCGATCAGGCCCGGTCGTATGGGGCTGATCAACTTGACCAACAGGTCACCTTGCTCGATCGCTTCCAGCCCTTCGCGGAGAAACTCAGGGTTGAAACCAATCTCGAGCGACTCTCCCTGAAACGAAACGGGCAGCGACTCGCGAGCTTCGCCCACATCCGGCGTTTCCGCGGAGACGCTCAACTCCCCAGGCGAGAAGGCAAGACGGAGAGGCCGGTTCTTCTGCGCCAGCAAGCTGATGCGCCGCACGACGCCCGTGAGTTCAGAGGAGTCGATCCTCAGCTCGTATTCGAACCCCTCAGGGAGTAGCTGGCGGTAGTTGGGGAACTGGCCTTCGATCAGGCGCGACGACAGAACCACCCCATCGAGCACGAAAACGATCTGGTTTCGCTGAACCGAGATCCCCAGGTGATCCCCCTGATGCTGGCCTGCAATGCGCGCAAGCTCCTGAAGCGCGCGAGCCGGCACATTAACCTGAAAGTCTTGGTCCAGCGGCTCATCGAGCTCTGTCTGCTTCACGCTCAACCGGTAGGAATCGGTCGCGACCATCTCGAGTCGACCGCTCGTAACCGAGATCAGAATGCCGGTGAGGACCGGCCGGGTCTCATCGCGTGACGCCGATCCCGCAACCTTCAGCCCCGTCTCCACAAACGCTTGGGCCGGAACCGAGATGAGGCTGTCGCGGTCGGGCTCGGGGAACTGGGGAAAGTCTTCGCTGCGCAGTGTTCTGATGTGAAAGACGGCTGATCTAGAGATCAACTCCACGTCTCGCTCACTGGAGCGCTGCTCGATCGTTACACGCGAGTCCGGCAGCGAGCGGACGACGTCGAGTAAAAGGCGAGCTGGCAACACCACGGTGCCGTCTCTGACGGCCTCAGCAGAAACTGGCATCCGCAGGCCGATCTCCATATCGGTCGTACGGAGCTCGCAGCCATCTGAGGAAACCGCGAGCTGGACACCTGAGAGCGCTTGGATTGCAGTGCGTGCGGAAGCCACTCGAGCCGCGGTCTGCAACTGCATGAGTAATGAATCGCGGTCTACTGAAATCTTCATGCTTGATATTTCAAAGATCGATTAGAAGTAATAGGGGCTGTCGACATGTCGATAAGTGTCCGCTTCTGGCGCCGTGTCTGCGTTCTTGCAGCCGTGCACCTGTGGCCAGTCTGTCAACAGCTTCGGTCGCTTTGCGCCGAGGTGATCGCTTGGCGCAGCGCTGAGAGCTGTGCCAGCAAGTGTTGGTCCGCAGCAGCGCGTCTTTTGATCTGTGCGCATGCGTGGACCACGGTGGTGTGATTGCGTCCGCCGAACGCTGTCCCGATCTCGTTCAGGGAGCCGGCGGCGAGCTCGCGCGCCAGGTACATCGCGATCTGGCGCGGCACCGCCAGTCGTGCCGAGCGCGCCGACGACACCATGTCGTCGACCGATAGCTTGAAGTGGTCGGCCACGGCTGCCTGTATCGTCGAGATGGTCGGGCTGGTGCTTGCGGTGGAGCGCGGTTGGATGACGCCGAGGACGGCGGATGCCAGCTCGCAGTCGATCGGCCTTGCGGTCAGAGAGTTGGACGCCACGATTCGTACGAGCGCGCCCTCCAGCGCCCGCACGTTGCTGGTTACTCGCGTCGCGACGAGGTCCAGTACCTCGGGCTCGGCCAATGCGATGTGGTCGATCTGGGTTCGCTTGAGAAGGATCGTGCGGCGCGTTCGAAAGTCCGGCGGGCAGATCTCGGCCACGAGCCCGGCCTCGAAGCGCTCACGCAACCTCTGCTCGACAGCCGTGAGGTGCTGAGGGAGGCGGTCGCAGGTGACTACAAGCTGCCGGCCCCTCTCATAGAGCGCGTTGAAGGTATGGAAGAACTCCTCCTCGGTTCGTGCCTTACTGGCCAAGAACTGAATATCGTCGATCAGCAATACGTCGGCGCTGCGATACGCCTGCTTGAAGCCTTCGATGGAGCGGCTGCTTAGGGCGTTTAGGAAATGGTTGGTGAACGTCTCGGCTGTCGTATAGCGGACGAGGGCGTCGGAGCCGAAGGCCTCGAGGTAGTTGCCGATGGCGTGCAGAAGATGGGTTTTTCCGAGTCCGGGTGGGGCGTAGAGAAAGAGCGGGTTATAGGCTTGCCCGGGCGCCTCCGCTACCGCGAGCGCGGCGGCGTGAGCGAGTTGGTTACTCTCGCCGATGACGAACTGGTCAAAGCTGTAGCGCGGGTTGAGTCCCGGCGCAGGAGCGGCGAACGACGTCTGCACCTCCCGACGTCCAGGGGTTGAACCGGGCGCCCTGAACTCAACCCTCAGCTCGCTCCCGATCACGGAGATCGCGGTGCGTTCCACGACCCCGGCAAACCGCTTGGCCATCCATCGGTGCTTGCCGGCGGGGGCGGTCAATCGCAGTACACGCCCGTCCCAGCTTGCCACCTCGAGCGAGGAGATCCACAGGCTGTACGCGGGCTCGCCGACCACGGAACGCAGCCTTGCTCGCACCTCCTGCCAAGCGGGGAGCAAGTCTGTGTGTGCTGGCAGCTCCAAGCGGCTCCCTCGGGAGGTAGTGCGAGACGATTGAGGAGGTTCCAGCGCGGACGCCGGTGGTCGTGGATATATACCAGCGCGTCCTTTGCGCCGGGTCGAGGGTCAACGCAAAGCGCGAGAAAAACAGGGCTCCGGAGCGTCCCGAGCCCGCGGCTATACTGGATCGCCAGCCTGTGCCACGTGAGTCATGAAACGCACCTACCAGCCCAAGAAGCGCAAGCGGTCCAGGACCCACGGATTCCGGGCGCGGATGCGCACGCGCAGCGGTCGACTCACGCTCAAGCGTCGTCGCGCGAAGGGTCGCAAGCGGCTCACCGTCTGATGCACCGCTCGGTCGGTTCGCCGCCACGGGCTCGGCGCGGTCGGCTATCCCAGAGCGGTGACTTCGATCGGGTCTTGCGCCAAGGCCGCTCCCATGGCGGTCGGGAACTTGTGCTGCACGTCTTTCCGCGCGCATCGGAGGGATCGACGCGGCTCGGGCTGTCGGTGTCCCGGAAGGTCGGTGGAGCGGTCGAGCGAAACCGTGTCAAGCGACTTCTCCGCGAGGCATTTACGCGTGAGGGGGAGGGCCTTCCGCCGGGCACCGACGTCGTACTTGTCGCCAGGCGCGACATTCGGGAGCTGGCAGAGCGCGAAGGGCTCAGCGGCGTGCGGCGCTTGCTGGCCGACTTGATCTCGCGTGTCGAGGGGTCCACGGTGGTGGAGCGGCCTGCGAGCGTTGAGGGGCCTGTGCGTGTCGAGGGGTCAACCGGGGAGCCGGCCGCATGAACGTCGCGCGCCGGATCGCGACCGCCCCGCTCAAGCTCTACCAAGCTGTCATCTCCCCGGCGCTGGGGCCGCGCTGCAAGTTCTACCCCTCTTGCTCGGAATACGCCGTGCAGGCAATCATGCGATTCGGCATACTCCGAGGGCTGGTACTGGCGGCATGGCGACTGCTGCGCTGCAACCCCTTCAGCCATGGTGGTTTCGACCCGGTTGAGAACCAGCGGCTGTTCAAAGTCCGCGCACCGGCTCCAAGCGCCTGACCCATGCTGATCGACGCAAACATCCTCCAGCCACTGATCACCGTCTTCCAGGCCGTGATCACGTTCTTCCACGACCACGTGATCGCTTCCTGGGGCATCTCGATCATCTTGCTCACGGTCGCCATTCGCGTGGTCCTGCTGCCTCTGACCATCAAGCAGTTTCACTCGATGCAGAAGATGCAGCGTCTGGCGCCGGAGATCAAGCGCGTTCAGGCCAAGTACAAGCAGGACAAGCAGCGCCAGCAGCAAGAGCTGATGAAGATCTACCAGGAGCACGGGGTCAACCCCTTCAGCTCCTGCCTGCCGTTTGTCGTCCAGATACCGGTGCTGTACGCGCTGTACTTCATGCTGCGGAGCAGCCTGCGCGCAGACATCTGTCCGCAGAGTCAGCCGGGTGCCCACATGGTGAACGGCCACTGGCACGTCCCCCCGCACGCGACGTTGCAGGCCTGCGGGGCGCACAACGGCGCCAACTTCCTCTTCATTCCTGATCTGACCGACCACGCCACCGGCATCGTGCTGGTGGTCCTCATGGTGCTGTACGTGGTGACCCAACTCGGGTCGAGCCTGTTGATGGCCAGCCCGACGATGGACAAGCGCCAGCGGCAGATGATGCTGGCCCTGCCGTTGGTCTTCGTCTTCATCATCATCGGACTTCCGGCCGGTGTGATCGTGTACTGGATCACCACCAACGCGCTGATGGTGGCTCAGCAGTATGGAGTCAAGAGAGTGCTCGGTCCGGTGACGCCCATTCCGGCGGTCGACGGCGCGGTCGCCGCGGGCCCAAAGGATGGAGCGCCGGCGCGACCACCACCGAAGAAGGGGACCACACCGGCTCGACAGGAGGAGAAGACCGCTGCTGCGCCAGCGGAGGGTAACGGCGCCGCTGGAGGCCTTGCCAGCTTGTTCCGCGGTCGACCAAAGGATGAACAGCAGGCGGTGGGTGCCGGCGCCCGCGGGCGATCGTCTACGCAGGCTCGCAGCGGGTCGCAGGCTCGCAGCGGGCCTCCGCCCCGGCCGCCCAGGAAGAAAAAGAAGCGCTCCGGGCGACGGAGATAGCGTCGTGGCCTGGAACTCGGAGACCGAGGAGCCGAGCGGACGAGGACTCTGGAACCGGGGTTCTGAAGAGGGCTCCGGTGTGCAGGGTTCCGATGCGGACACACCGGCGGCTCGCGTCGAGGCGCTTCTGCAGCAGATCGCAACGGCCGCGTCACTGCGCTCGAGCGTCGTCGTACACGAGGACGATGACCGCCTCCTGGGCGAGTTCGTCGGCGAGGATGCGGACGCCCTGGTCGCTGACCATGGCCGCACGATCGACGCAATCCAGCATCTCGCCTATCGGACCGCATTCGGCGCCACCTCGCCGCGAAAGGCGGTGGTAGTCGACGCTGCCGGCTACCGGTCGCGGCGGGCCACGGCTTTGCGCTCAGCCGCCGATCAGGCGGTAGAGACGGCCATCAGAGAAGGCCGCGCGGTCGAACTCGAGCCGATGAGCGCGATCGAGCGAAAGCTCGTCCACGAGCATCTTCGCGATCGGCTCGAGGTGGAGACGTATAGCGAGGGCGAAGAGCCGGCGCGGCGGTTGGTTGTCGCCCCACTCGTGGATCGACGGACGGCGTAGGGGCCGCGGGCCCGGCGGTGCGCGGTGCGCCCCGGAGTGGGCGCGGGCTTGATGCAGGCCGAGGCGCGGGCGAGCGGCGATCGATCGAGACGCGCGGCCAGCGACTACGCGTCGCTGGCGCCGGCGCGGCTCACCACCTGCGCGGCCAGCCACACACACACGGGCCTGTCAGGCGCGGACCCTCCCAGCCAGCCTGACAGAAACACCATCCTCGGCGTTTCACGTTTTTCTTGACGGTGAAACAACACGCCGTTAGAAATCGCCAATGGCTGCGCCACTCAGTGAGTTTGATTGCGGGGTCCTGGTCGGCGTGCTCATCGGCGAAGGAACGTTCGGCGGCGACGGCAGGCAGCCTCACATCACGCTGCGCATGCACGTCCGCCACGAGCCGCTGTTTCGCTGGCTGGTCGACCGGTTCCCGCGCACACGGCTGTACGGCCCTTATACGCACGGTGGCCGCTCCTACTTTCAGTGGATGGCCAGGGGCCCCGCCCTAGTTCACGACGTGCTCCCCATCCTGGAGCAGCGGATAAGCCCCGGTCTGGACAGTCACGCGGCCGAACGCCTCAACGGGATGTGCGAGCGCTACGCCGCATACATCGAGCGGGAGCGCCGGCGTTGGTCGTCCGAGGCGGAAGGGCCATCGTCCAAACCTTCGGGCAGCTGACCATGAAGCCCGAGCAGCGTGGGCTCGACGAGCTGGTCCGCCGCTACGGCCTTTCCGGCGCCGCGCGGGGAGCCCTACAAGCGCTCCTTGAGCTGCTGGCAGCGGACCCAAGCGCGCCGACCGCGCTTCGCGAACCGCACAGGGTGCTCCACGGTCACCTTGCCGACGCTCTCGTCGGCCTCGAGCTCGAGCCGGTGCGCGCGGCGCAGACGGTGGCTGATCTCGGGTCCGGCGCCGGCGTCCCGGGCCTCCCCCTGGCGATCGCAAAACCGACTGCCGCGTTCGCGCTCATCGAAAGCAACGGCCGCAAGTGCGAATTCGTCGAACGGGCAGCTGCGACGTGCGGACTGCGAAACATCGAAGTGATCAACGAACGTGTGGAGGCATGGCGGGATGGAGCGGAGCGCTTCGAGCTCGTCACGGCGAGAGCGCTCGCGCCACTCGCTGTGGTGGCGGAGTACGCAGCACCCCTGCTATCCCACGGAGGCTCGCTGATCGCATGGCGAGGGATGCGTGACCCCGCCGCCGAGGATGCCGCGACGCGCGCGGCCCGAACGCTCGGGCTCGCCGTGGGCGAGGTCAAGGCAGTGCGGCCCTATGCGGGTGCCAGGTGGCGCCACCTGCATGTCTTCGTCAAGGAGAAGCCCACGCCACCCTCATTTCCGCGGCGGCCAGGGATGGCGCGCAAGCGGCCGCTCGGGGAGCGAGCGCAGCCGGTCTGACCGGTGCCGTCGCTAGCGTGGCGGCGCGATGGGCATCGTGTATGCGATCGCCAACCAAAAGGGAGGCGTGGGGAAGACGACCACTGCCGTGAACCTGGCCGCCTGCGTGGCCGCCGCCGAGTACGAAGCCCTCCTGGTCGATACCGATCCGCAGGCGAACGCGACGGTGGGGCTCGGACTGAGCAAAGACGTCTTGCCAACCATCTACGACGCGCTGGTGGGAGGGTTGCCGCTGGAGGCGGCGATATTCCCGACTGAGATCGAGCGGCTCTGGATTGTCCCCTCGGGGCCAAACCTCGCCGGGGCCACCGTCGAGCTGCCGCGGATCGAGGGCAGCGAAACCCGATTGCGTGACCTCCTTGCGCCGATTCGAGACCGCTACGCCTTCGTTTTGTTGGACTGTCCGCCCTCGCTGGGGCCGCTGACGGTCGGGGCGCTCGCGGCGGCAGATCGCGTGATCGTGCCGGTGCAGGCGGAGTACTTCGCGCTTGAGGGCCTAGCGGGGCTGCTCCAGACGGTCTCTCTGATCCAGCGGGAACTGAACCCACGGCTGACACTCGGAGGGATGCTGCTGACCATGTACGACGGACGCACGCGGCTCGCGCTCGATGTCGAGCGGGAAGTGCGTGAGCACTTCCCGGAGCTTGTATTTGACACGGTCATTCCGCGCAACGTTCGGGTCGGAGAAGCCCCGAGCTTCGGTAAGCCGGTTATTCATCACGATCCCGATTGCGCGGGCACCGAGGCCTATTTCGAGTTCGCCAAGGAGGTCGCTGCCCGTGGCTGAGCGCGGAATCGGCCGGGGATTGGCAGCGATCCTTGCGGTTACCCCCCAAGAGGCCACTGAGGAGTTGCGTGACCTACTCGTGGAGCTTGTTGCCCCCAACCCCAATCAACCGCGCCGTGCTTTTGACGAGGAGGGCTTGCTCGCGCTCGCCGAGTCGATCAGGAGCCGAGGAGTCCTGCAGCCGATCCTCGTGCGCCCGCTGGCCGGCCGATACGAGTTGATCGCAGGAGAGCGGCGATGGCGAGCCGCACGGCTGGCCGGACGCGAGACGATCCCCGCGATGGTCCGCCATCACGGCGACGCGGGATCGCTCGAGCTCGCTCTGATCGAGAACATGGCGCGCGAAGACCTCAATCCTGTTGACCAGGCCCGAGGGTGTGCCGCTCTGGTCGAGGAACTCGGGCTGACCCGTGAGGAAGTCGGATTGCGAGTTGGACGCAGCCGCGTCGCGGTCGCCAACCTGATCCGTCTGCTGGACCTTCCGGGCGATGCGCTTGATCTGATGCAACGCGGAGAACTTACGGAGGGGCACGGCCGTGCCCTGCTCACGACCACGGATCACGACGCCCGCCGTCGGCTGGCCCGCGAAGCGGTCGCCCAGCGGTGGTCGGTGCGTGAGCTCGAGCGGCGGGCGCGTGCAGCCGCCGAGCCGGAGGTCAGGATCCGCAGAGCACGGCCGAGGTTGCACCCTGACCAGGAGGCGGCGATCGACCAGATTACGGACGCCGTCGGGTCGGCCCTGGGGATGGAGGTCGAGGTCACTGCAGCCGCCGGCGGATATCGCGCCCACCTCCACTTCTCGTCAATCGAGGAAGCGCTCGAGCTCGCGCGGAGGGTGGCCGCACCCGCACCTCCGCCCGCCGCGTCCCAGCGTTAAGATTCTGACGAGCGGGCTACGGTCTCTGTAGTTAGGCCGGTTTGGCCCACCTTTCACAGGGCGATTAGCTCAGTCGGTTAGAGCGCTTCTCTGATAAGGAAGAGGTCCCAGGTTCGAGTCCTGGATCGCCCACTCCGCGATTTCCCCGCAAATGCGCACGCGTCCGCCGCGCGCTCCGTAGAGCGGCGCCTCCCCGCTCTAGCTCCTGTGCGGGGCGGCAACAGCGCGCGAAGGTATCTGAGTCGCGCTAGGGCAGCAACCTACCAACCAAACACGCGTGTTGCGCCGCACAAAACCGTCGGCGGCCTCGAGCGCGGGGCGCAGGCGGGCGCGAGGTGCCCAGGGCGGGCTTGACCTGGGCATCCTCCGGAGGCTATGGTCGTCGCAACCGGCACGACGTGGGGTGTGATGGGACCGGACCTGGAAAACGCGGAGATGAGGGCTGCTCGTCGGCACTGGTGTTGCCGGGAGTCGTTTCGCGGCCGCAGGCTCTCTCGACGGGGCGCGATCGCACCAGGTGAGATCGCCTTTTCAAGGGCTACTCGGTCCGAGTTCGCCATTGGCCCCAGCGAACTCAAGGAGGTTTCATGAAGTACTACGTCAGCGCGACCCCAGGCCCCATGCCGCCGACACCCGAGCAGTTCGACGCGGCGCTCAATTGGATTGAGGGCAAGGTCAAGGACGGCACGTTTGATTGCGTCTACGGGTTTCTTGAGGGCGGCGGCTTCAGCATCGCAAACGTCGCTTCCCACGGTGATCTACTCGAACTGATGGCGGAGTACCCGCTGTTCGGGCTGGTCACCTGGCACGTGCAGCCCTTGCTTGAGTTCAAGGAGGGGACCGACATAGTGCGAGCGAAGCTCGCCGAGGCCCAGGCCGCAATGGCCGGCCGCTGAGCTGCGATCGCGGTCGCCCCGCTACGCCGCGCGTCCGACCGAGCCGGTGCGTGAGCCGGCTTGCCTACCTCACGCCGTAATGGAGGTGGACGACGCCTCTGCCGATGCTGCGGTGGTCAAGCAGCTCCAGCGAGATCCGCATGCCGGAGGGCAGCGCGCGTTTGCCGCCTCCGACGGCGATGGGCGTGAGGAAGAGATGGCATTCGTCGACGAGATCCGCGCCGAACGCTTGGGCCGCCAGCTCGGGACCGCCCACGGAGATGTCACGGCTTGAGGATCGCTTGAGTTCGCGGACTGCCTGCGGGTCAAACTCGCGCTCGAGTCGTGTCCTCGCGCTTGACGGGGCTGCAAGCGTGCGGGAATACACACACTTCTCGGCCGCCCGCCAGATCTCTGCAAAGTCGCGGCTCGCGACCGACTGCTCAGGACCCGTACTCACCGTCTCCCAGTAGACCATCGTTTCGTACATCCGGCGCCCGTAGAGGTACGTGCCAATCGGTCGTTCGAGGTCGTTTACGAAGGCGTGCAACTCCTCACCGGGCGCGGCCCAGTCGAACTTGCCGCTCTCGTCCTCGATGTAGCCATCGAGTGAGGAGATCGCCGAGTAGATCAGCTTTGCCATTGAAGCTCCCTTCCTCGTTGTACTCAGAGCAACACGACAACCCGAGCGGGTCAAACTCATCGCCTCCGACGAAATCCTCCCGGAAGCCGGCAGCCCGGATGCACGGACACGCCGCGCGACCCCGTGGCGAATCTCTCACCACTTTCTCAGCCGAGACTGCCCCAGACCGGCAGCCAGCTCTATATCGTCGCTGCCGTGCGAGCTCTGATCCGGCCGATTCTGCTCTCGGCGTTGGCAACCGCGCTGGCCGCAGTCGCGGTCTTGGTCATCGCCCGCGTCACGGGTGCGGACCAGGTGGGGCGTGCTTTCGACAGCGTCCATCCCAGTTGGATCGCGCTGATCGCGGGCGCCGAACTGCTCGCCTATCCGGCTTACATGCTGGCCTATCGGTCAGTCGCGGGCTTACACGGACATCGGCGGCTAGCGCTGCCGCTGGTCGCGCGGATGGTGATCGCTGGGTTCGGTCCGTTCAGCATCGGCGGAGGGTTCGGCATCGACCGCCAGACACTTGAGGCCCTGAACGAGGACGAGCACAGCGCCCGGGTGCGGGTCTTCGCGCTGGGGGTGCTGGAGTGGACCGTGCTCGCGCCGACAGCGTGCATTACGGCGATCGTGCTGATCGCCACCGGGGCGAACATCATGCCCTCTCTACTTTGGCCGTGGGCGATCGCTGTGCCGGTCGGCTTCGCGCTCGCCGTCTGGGTAGCCGTCCCCCACCGCGCGGAGCGTCTGTGCAAGCTCCCCTTCGTTCGCCGCCGGTGGGTGGTCAGCGCGGTAGACGGGCTAAACGCTGTGCGGACGATGATCCTCGCTCCGCACCGATACTGGGGCGCTTGGGTGGGCACAGCGTTGTACTGGGCGGCAGACATCACGGCCTTCTATGGCGGCCTGCGCACGTTCGGTTTGGATCCGAGCGTCGGCAAGGTCATCATCGCCTATGCCACCGGATATGCGGCTACACGCCGCTCGCTTCCGCTGGGTGGAGCCGGGGTCACCGAGGCGCTGATGACCTACTCGCTCTACTGGGTGCGCGAGCCGCTTGCTCCCGCGCTGGCGGCGGTCGTCGCCTACCGGGTCTTCAACTTCTTGCTGGCTGCGACGCCGGCCCTGATCGCGCACTATGGGCTACGGGAATCAATCGGGGAGTACCGCCGCGATTCGAGGCGGGCAAAAGTGCCCGGATGAGCCTCGCGGCTCGCGGTCGACCTCTCGCCTTCAATCGCCTTCATAGATCCAAGTCTTCACGTCCGCGAGCCCGGGCTGTCCCCTAACGCGAGCGCCGTTCGTCTTAGAGACGATTAGTCCCCACACTCCACCAGGAGGTTGACGTGAAGTACGCACTGTTGATCTACAGCAAGCCGGGTTCGCATGAGGCGCTCTCGGAGGACGAGTACAAGGCCGTCTTCGGTGAGTACATGACTCTCGTCGATGACCCTCGCTGTCTTGGCAGCGGTCAGCTGCAGCCAGTTGAAACGGCGACCACCGTTCGCGTACAGGACGGCAAGATGCTCACCACCGACGGGCCTTACGCCGATACCAAAGAGGTTTTCGGCGGCTATTACGTGTTCGAAGCGGACAACCTCGACGAAGCCATCGAGCTGGCCGGCCGCATCCCGGCGGCCCGTCTGGGCGGTGCGATCGAGGTCCGTCCACTGGCGGAGCGTTAGCGCTGCAGCTGCGCCTCGCGCCGGCTGCCAATTTGTCGCTTAGGCGCCCGTCGGGCGGCGTCTGCGCTGGCGGTAGTAGCGCGCCTTGACGCGCGCGCCACAAATCGACATCGAGCACCACGTGCCTGCGAGGTTGCGGCTGTGGTCGTAGAAGGCCCAGCCGCATTCGGGCCCCGGGCAAGCCTTCAGGCGCCCGAACCTACCCTCGAGTTGCGCGACCGCAATGCGTGCGGCGAGGAGCCCGAGTGCGCCATCGAGCCCGTGGTTTGGCGCGACGAACTCTGGCTTGGCTGCGGCGTGCAGGCGAGCGGTCACGGATGCGCCGCGTAGGCCGGCGTTGAGCCGTGCAATCGCACCTCGATCGGGGTCGGCACCGCTATTTGCAAACAGCAGCGCCCTCAAGCCCTCGCGGACATCCAGGGTCCGCCTCAGGTCCGTCTCGTCAAGCCTGACTCCTGGACCGATCAGAGCTCGTCGGCGGAGCCAGGCGGCAAGTGTCGATGGGCTTCTGAGGCGCTCAGGCCTACCCCGCTCGAGGTCCCAGAACGTATTGGCGAACGCCTGAACGAGGCCGAGGTCACCCGGCGCCGGCGTTCGCTCTCCTGGCTGAAGCTCGAAGGGAAGCTCCACGGACACCGATGTTTCCTCCACGGATCAGCTCGGTGGAGGCCCTGGATTGGGCCCGCGGGGAGCGGACGCCAGCATCGTCCGCCCGACCGCTGCGGCCACCGCCACGCTCGACGGGGCGTGAGAACCGTGACGCGTAACGGTGACCGTGAGATAGCTACCGCCCCGGGACTCGGTCCCGTTAGTCGCGATCAATTCTTCCTTTGCCGGAATCCATGTGGAGTTCCCTCCCAGCCCGGGGACCGAGTGGGGCTGCTGGGAGCGCTGATGAACGGCCCCAGTACCAAAGGCTTGGGCCTGGTGGACGGCGGCCGTGTCGTATTCGGTCCAGGCCACCGCGGTGGCCTGAGCAATCGCGTCAACGTGCACTCCGTTGCCGTCGAGCACGCACTCGATGTTGGTCGGATCCGCGCTGGCGATGCGAAGGTGGACCCCGCTGCCCAGCAGCGGATGGGCTGCTCGCTTTGCTCCGGCGCACACGCGCGCTGCCGCGGAGATGTGCTTGTGCGTCGTCGCCGCCGACCCGCTGCCACCGCAGCCGGCCACCGCTGAGCACGCCGCGATGACGGCGCAAACCACAACCAGAATCCCCCGCCCACGCAGCTCAGCGCGCCGGTCACACGACTGGTTCACGACAGGCCACCACGTGCGCTTAGTCACCAGCAAAATCGTATACGATGGTGACGCGCATGTTGCGACGCGATTCGGCAGCAAATGCCCGTTTCTCTGCGTCCACGGTGATGCGCTTCTCTGCGTCCACGGTGATGCGCTTCTCTGCGTCCACGGTGATGCGCTGCGTGGCGTTGCTGGTGGCAGTCGCAGCGCTTGCGGGC